>Ga0302314_10004739_pt1 | contig 24983 bp, 20 predicted proteins | sample III_Palsa_N2_3_FD_200533 | JGI IMG/M metagenome (GOLD analysis project Ga0302314, IMG submission 200533) | Peat permafrost microbial communities from Stordalen Mire near Abisko, Sweden - III_Palsa_N2_3 | ecosystem: Environmental > Terrestrial > Soil > Palsa > Peat permafrost | place: Sweden... | reverse complement strand
CCGTACTCGTCCAGCTCCGACAGCAACCCGTCCACCGAATCGCGGTCCGTCGTCCCATCCTCCGCGAAACGACGATCCCCAGTCGCATCGGGCACGTACTTCACACAGACAACAATCCTCAAGCTCATCAGCGCTTTCCTTCACATGCGGGCGGGTCGGAACAGTCGGTCGGGTGGAGCGCTCAGGGCAGGTTGCGGGCCATGACGATGCGCTGGACCTGGTTGGTGCCCTCGTAGATCTGGGTGATCTTGGCGTCGCGCATCATCCGCTCAAGCGGGTAGTCGCGGGTGTAGCCGTAGCCACCGAGGAGTTGGACGGCGTCGGTGGTGATCTCCATGGCGGCGTCGGAGGCGAAGCACTTGGCGGCGGCACCGAAGAAGGTCAGATCGCTGTCCTCGCGCTGGGAGCGGGCGGCGGCGGCATAGGTGAGCTGGCGGGCGGCCTCCAGCTTCATGGCCATGTCGGCCAGCATGAACTGGATGCCCTGGAACTCGGCGATGGCCTTGCCGAACTGCTTGCGCTCCTTGACGTATCCGGCGGCGTAGTCCAGGGCCCCCTGGGCGATGCCCAGGGCCTGGGCGGCGATGGTGATCCGGGTGTGGTCCAGGGTGCGCATGGCGGTGGCGAAGCCGGTGCCCTCGGCGCCGATGATGCGGTCGGCCGGGATGCGGACGTTGTCGAAGTAGACCTCGCGGGTGGGCGAGCCCTTGATCCCGAGCTTCTTCTCCGGAGCGCCGAAGGAGACGCCCTCGTCGTCCTTCTCGACCACGAAGGCCGAGATGCCCTTGCTGCGCTTGTCCGGGTCGGTGACGGCCATGACGGTGTAGAACTGGCTCACCCCGGCGTTGGTGATCCAGCGCTTGACGCCGTTCAGTACCCAGCTGTCGCCGTCGCGTACGGCGCGGGTCTTCATCCCGGCGGCGTCGGAGCCGGCGTCGGGCTCGGACAGGCAGTAGGAGAACATGCCCTCGCCACGGGCCAGCGGGGTGAGGTACTTGTGCTTCAGGGCCTCGTCGCCGGACAGCACCACGGGCAGCGAGCCGAGCTTGTTGACGGCGGGGATCAGCGAGGAGGAGGCGCAGACCCGGGCGACCTCCTCGATCAGGATCACGGTGGCCAGGGCGTCCGCGCCCGCGCCGCCGTACTCCTCGGGGACGTGGATCGCGTGCAGGTCGTTGGCCAGCAGCGCGTCCAGGGCCTCCTGCGGGAACCGGGCCTGCTCGTCGACCTCGGCGGCGTACGGGCCGATCTTCGCCTCGGCCAGCGAACGCACGGCCTCCCGGAGCATCTCGTGCTCCTCGGAAATCCGGAAAAGGTCGAAGGATTGGGTCATCGCGGAACAGCTCCAGTCAGCGGCGAGGCGATAGGGAACTCAGTACCTCTGATTATGCACACCCAGTGCCATTTTGGTAGTCCGGTGCTACGTTGCGTCCATGACTCAGCCGATGGAGCCGACCGAGCCGCGCGGCCGGACCAGGACCGCTACCCGCACCACTGTGCCCGCGCGCCCGCCAATGCGCGACGCGCTCGTCGCGGCGGCGTTCCAACTCTTCATGGAGCGCGGCTTCGAGCAGACCACCGTCGACGACATCGTCGCCCTCGCCGGGGTCGGCCGCCGCTCCTTCTTCCGCTACTTCCCCTCCAAGGAGGACGTGGTCTTCCCCGACCACGAGAGCTGCGTGGCGGACATGACCGAGTTCCTGGACGCCAGCGCCGACGCCGACGACCCCGTGGTGCGGGTGTGCGACGCCGCCCGGCTGGTGCTGCGGATGTACGCGGAGAACCCGGCCTTCTCGGTCCAGCGCTACAAGCTCACCCGGAAGGTCCCCGGGCTGCGGGCCTACGAGCTCTCGGTGGTCTGGCGGTACGAGCGCACCCTGGCCTCCTACCTGCGCGGACGCTACGCCGACCTGCCGGACGGCCAGGTCCGGGCCGATGTGGTCGCCGCCGCCGTGGTCGCCGCGCACAACCACGCCCTGCGCACCTGGCTGCGCGGCGGCGGCAGCGGCGACTCCAGCGCGCTGATGGACCAGGCCCTGGACCTGGTCCTGTCCACCTGGGGCGGGGTCGGGGGATCGGCCGGGCCCGGGGCGGGGCCGGCCGACGACGTGGTGGTGGTGATCACCAGGCGCAGCACCCCGCTGTGGCGGGTGGTCCGGGACGTGGAGTCCGCCTTCGAGGGCGGCTGAAAGCGCGCACTCAGTGCCTTTACATGGTGGCACTGGGTGCCATAGAGTCGCGGCGTGCACCGACTCATGAGTACTGCGCCGGACGCGGACGAGGCGGACCGGACGGGCCTGGAGTACCAGCGTTGCCGCTGGTGCGGCACCCCCGCCTATCGCCGCCTGCTGTGTCCCACCTGCGCCTCCAGCGACTTCGAGGCAGCCCACTCCGACGGTGTCGGCATCGTCACCCGACCGCCGGTCAGCTCGCTGGCCGAGGGTGCGATCCAGTTGCACGAGGGGTTCACCGTGCAGGCCCGGGTGCTGGGCGCGCCGGGCGGACGCGTCCAGCACGGCAGCGTCGTACGCCTCGCGACCGGTCCCGACCCCGCCCTCCCGAACGCCGACCTGCAGTTCCGGATCTGCCGGGAACCGCGCGAGTCCGACCCCGAGTAATCCCGGTGGACGCTCGGGGGCCGCACCGCGAGAATCCCCGGCATGGCGCCGATCGTCGCGACGGCGGCCAGGTCCGCCGACGGCGGTCGGCCGAGGCGAAGGGGTGGGCAGCGGAGTGGGTGGTGGTGCGTTGACGCCGGTGCTGTGGCTGTGCGGTCCGCCGGGGGTGGGCAAGACCACGGCGGGCTGGGAGTTGTTCCGTCAACTGACCGAGGCCGGCGCCCCCACCGGTTATGTCGACATCGACCAACTGGGCATGTGCTACCCCGAGTCGGCAGCCGACCCGGGTCGGCACCTGATGAAGACCCAGAACCTGGGCGCGGTGCTGGACGGGTTCCGGGCAGCCGGGGCGCGCTGCGTGGTGGTGTCCGGAGTCGTGGACCCGGTCTGCGGCGTGGCCCGCGAGCTGCTCCCGCAGGCCGAATTGACGCTCTGTCAACTATGGTCTGGAAAAGAGGAGTTGCGGCATCGGTATCTTGGCCGCGAGGGCAGGGCCGAGCTGGTGGCATCGGTGTTGCGGGACGCCGAGGACATGGACGCGAGCACCTTCGCCGACCTCCGCGTCGACACCAGCGGTCTGCCGGTGGCCGAGGTGGTACGGGTGCTGCGCGAGCGTACCGGCGGGTGGCCCGGGGCCGTCGGAACGCCCACGGAGGCGCCTGCGGAAGCGCCCATGGAGATGCCCATAGAGACGCCCACGGAAGCCCCCGCAGCGGCCCCCGCACCCGCCGGCCCCGCCGGTACCGGTGGGCCGGTGGTCTGGGTGTGCGGGGCGACCGGGGTCGGCAAGTCCGTGGTCGGCTTCGAGGTCTACAGCAGGGCCCTGCGGGCCGGGCACACCGCCGCCTATGTCGACATCGGCCAGTTGGGCTGCTTCGGCCCGCCCTCGGCCGACGACCCCGGCGGTCACCGGCTGCGGGCCCGCAACCTGGCGTCCCTGTGGCGGACTTACCGCGCGGTCGGGGCCGAGTGCCTGGTCGTGGTCGGCTCGATCGGCGATCAGGAGATCGCGACGCGGTATGCCGAGGCGCTGCCCGGAGCGGACTTCACGCTGGCCCGACTCCACGCCGGGCGTGAGCAGTTGACGCAGCGGATCATGCGGCTCGGCCGGGGCGAGGGCTGGCCGCAGCCGGGCGGCCCGCTGCGGGGCCGGTCCGTCGAGCACCTGCTCCAGGTCGCGGACCAGGCGACCGCCGACGCCGAGGTGTTGGAGCGCGCCGAGCTCGGTGCGCTGCGGGTCGATACCGACCAGCGCACGGTGAGCCAGGCAGCCGATGTCTTCGCCCCCTGGTTGAGTGAGTTGCACAAGTCATCGAATGTCCACGCCTGAGCCAGGGAGGGCCATGAGCGCGATCGGCGCCATCGAGCACAGCTTCGTCCAGGTCAACGGAGTCCGGCTGCATCTCGCGTCGCAGGGGGAGGGCCCGCTGGTGTTGCTGCTGCACGGGTTCCCGGAGTGCTGGTACTCCTGGCGGCACCAGTTCGAGCCGTTGGCCCGGGCCGGGTACCGGGTGGTCGCGCCGGACCAGCGCGGCTACGCCCGCAGCGAGCAGCCGCCGGACGTCGCGGCATACAGCCTGTTGCACCTGGCCGGTGACGTGATCGGGCTGGTCCAGGCGCTGGGCGAGCGGCGCGCGGTGGTGGTCGGGCACGACTGGGGCGCGCCGGTGGCCTGGATCACCGCGATGCTGCGCCCGGACGTGGTGCGTGGCGTGGCCGGGCTGAGCGTCCCGCCGGTGCTGCCCGGCGGCATGGCCCCGCCGTCGCGGACCCGGGAGCAGTACGGCGCTGGCTACTACCAGCTCTACTTCCAGCAACCGGGCCGGGCCGACGCCGAGTTGGCGGCGGACCCGGCCTCGACCCTGCGCCGCTTCCTGTACTCAGCCTCGGGGGACAACCCGGCCACGGACCCGCCGCGCCCCTGGGTCATCCCGGACGGCCGGACCCTGTTGGAGACCATGCCCGAGCCGAAGCGACTGCCCGACTGGCTGACCGAGGCGGACATCGAGGTCTTCGCCCGCGAGTACGCCGGGCACGGCCAGGCCGCCTTCACCGGCGGCCTCAACTGGTACCGCAACATCGAACGCAACCAGGAGCTGCTGGCGCCGTTCCGTGGACGGCTGATCGACATGCCCGCGCTGTATGTGGCCGGAGACCGCGACATGGTGACCGGTCTGCGCGGGATGGACCGGCTGCTGGCCTCGCTGGACCGGGTCGCGCCGAAGCTGCACCGCAGCCTGATGCTCCCGGGCTGCGGGCACTGGACCCAGCAGGAGCGTCCGGAGGAGGTCAACGCCGCGCTGCTGGACTTCCTGGTCCGGTTGCCGGTCGAGCCGGTCGAGCCGGTCCAGGAAGTCGAGCAGGTCCAGGAGGTCCAGGAGGTCGAGGAGTGAGCCTGGCGGGTGATCCCGGGTGTCCTCGCGGCGGCCGGAACATGTACATCCGGTGCTGATCGACCCCGGACGGCCCGCTGGGGAGGCACGGTGCCGATGAGGCCGCATAGGATTCGGACCTGTCGGCTGCCGTACGGGCTGTCCGGGTACGCATGGGACTGAAGGGTCCGATGATGGCTCTGGGACGTGGCGGGGGTCCGCGGCACGGGTCCACCGCGTCCCGCGCGATCGGGGCCGACGCTCCGGCCGTGGACGACCCGCTGGGCGCGCGGGCCGCAGCGGTGAGCGTGGACGCGCTGCGCGAACTGCTGGCCGACCGGGCCAGGCTGGCGCTGCTGAACGAGGTGTCCGAGCGGATCGGCAGCAGCCTCGACCTGGACGCCACCTGCGCCGAGCTGGCCCGTTTCCTGGTGCCCGGGTTCGCCGAACTGGCCGGCGTGGAGATCCTCCCGCCGGAGGCGGTACCGGCCGGTCCGGCCTTCGGCGGCGGCCCGCTGCGGATGCGGCGCACCGCGCTGGTGGCCGCTCCGGCGCTGAGTCACCGGGCCGACCGGCTCGCGCCGCCGGGCCAGTGGGTGCGCCACCGCCAGGGCTGCCCCACCACGCGCTGCCTGGAGACCGGTCAACGCGCCGGACGCCCGGCCGGGGTGTTCGGCGAGGTGTCCGGCGAGGTATCCGCGCCGACCGCCGGGCCGGCGGCGGGCTGGGACTGCGAGGTCGGCGGAGACCCGGACACCACGGCGCTGCTGCTCCCGCTGCGGGCCCGAGGGCAGCTGATCGGCGTCCTGTCGCTGCTGAGCCCGGCCGGTTCCGGGTTCCCGGACGACGACGCGGCCGTGCTCCAGGCGCTCGCCGACCGCGCCGCGACCAGCATCGACAACGCCCGGCGGTTCGCCCTCGCGCAGGACCTCACCATGGAACTCCAGCGCGCGCTGCTGGCCCAGCCGGGCAGCCCGCACGCCAACCTGGAGCTGGCCTCCCGCTATCTGCCCTGCGGCACCTCGGCGATGGTCGGCGGCGACTGGTTCGAGACCGTGCGGCTGTCGTTCGGCCGGACGCTGCTGGTGGTCGGGGACGTGATGGGCCACGGCGTGGACGCGGCCGTGGACATGAACTCCTACCGCACGCTGCTGCGCTATGTCGCCGCCACCGACCTGCCGCCGCACCGGATCCTGCGCCAGCTGGACCGGGTGACCGCGCAGGGCGACGCCACCCGGCCGGCCACCTGCCTGCTGGCGCTGGTCGATCCGGCCCGCCGGCGGTGCACCTTCGCCAGCGCCGGGCACCTGCCGCCGACGCTGCTCTCGCCCGACCGCGCGACCCGGCTGCTGGACATCCCCACCGGCCCACCACTGGGCACCGGCCTGGGCGGCTACACGGCGGTGGTACATCCGCTGGAGCCGGGGCAGGTGCTGCTGCTCTACACCGACGGCCTGGTCGAGCGGCGTACCGAGGACATCGACGTCTCGCTCGCCCGGCTGACCCGGCTCGGGCCGCAGCAGCCGTCCGCGAGCCTGGACGGGCTGCTCGACCAGGTGCTGGCCTCGGTCAAGCCGTCGGTCCCCGAGGACGACATCGCGGTCCTGGCCGGGCGCATCCGCAGCTGAAGAGGCGATCGGGTGGTCAGACGACGAGTCGATTTGCCGACCTGTCGCCGACTCGATCCGCCGATCCGCCGATCCGCCGATGCGTCGATCAGTCGACTCGGGGGCAGCCCGGGGTCGCCGTCCCGGGGTGCCCGGCGGGAATGGTGAGGACCAGCGCGAGCCCGGTGCTGTCCGGATGGGCCGCGGTCAGCCGGACCCCGTCCGGCATGGTCGGCAGGGCGACCGTGCGCGGCTTCAGCTGTCCGCTGAGGCTGCTCGCGCCGGGCAGCGCGGACAGCTTGCTGACCGGGATGGTCCGGCCCAGCACGGTGATGCCGGTGGGGGTGGCGGTCAGGCTGCCGGGCGTGGTGCTGACGGCGATGTCGACGGTGAGCGGCAGCGGAATCCCGTCGACGGTACCGGTCGCGGTCAGCCTGCTGCCGTCCCCGCCGAGCACCATGTCCGGCTCCTGGGCGGCGAGTTGTCGCTGGAGCTGGCTGTAGCCGATGGTGGCGGTGGCGGTGCCGCCGGTGATGGCGCCGTCGGTGGTGACGCCGTTCAGCACGGCCGCCACGTTCGCGTCCACGCCGTCGCGGCGGACCTGGTCGGCGTCGATCCGGACGGTGCCGACGTCGCCGCCGAGCACCCGCAGCCCGGCCAGACTGCCGTTCAGCTCGGCGGTCACCGGCCCGGAGGGCCGCAGTTGGCAGCCGGCGGCCTGCGCGATGCGCTGCTGGACGGTGTGCTCAAGCACGGTGTCGGCGATCCCGGCGGTGGCGAGGACGGCGGCGGTGAGGCTGCTGATCAGCAGCAGGGGCTTGCGGCGGAGTATCACGGTGCGGTGGTTCCGATCCTGGTCAGGGTGCCGAACGCGCGGTGCAGGAGGGGCGTGGGGCCGGTGCTGGTGATCGGGTCGAGACCGGACCGGCGGCGGCTGCGCTGGGTCCGCAGCACCGCGCGGACGGCCGCGAGCGCGGCCCCGGCGATCACCGCCGCACGCAGGTCGGCGTCCGGCTCCCCGGCCGGGAGCCGCAGCCGGACCAGTTCGGACAGCCGGTCCTCGAACTCGGTGAAGGCGTGGACCAGGCGCCCGGCGGCCAGTCCCTCGCTCTGTCCCTCACCTTGGCCCTCACCTTGGCCCTCGCTCCCGCCCTCGGCCGGACCCTCGGCCCGGCCGTGGCTTCGACCGGCGTGGGGGCCGTCCTCGAACGGGTGGGCCAGGGCGGTGAGGCTGCTGTCGGCGAAGGGCCCGGCGGCGTCCAGCAGGGCCGCGCAGACGGCGGTCAGCGGGTCCTCGGCCGGGGGCCTGGCCGCGAGTGCCGCCTCGACGTGTGCGAACACCTCACTCAGGTCCGGCAGCAGCAGGTCCTCCTTGCTGTCGAAGTAGCGGAAGAAGGTCCGCTTGGAGACGTTCGCCTGGGCGGCGATGTCCTCGACCGTGGTTCCGGCGAAGCCGCGCTCGGCGAACAGGCGGGCCGCACCCTCACGCAGAGCTCGGCGGGTCTGATCCTTCTTGCGGTCACGCAGTCCGGGGCTGTCGTCGGGTTCAGGTGCCATGTCGTCAAGATTCAAGCATGCTGACAGTCGTGTCAATTGGCACCAGTGTCACTTTTGACCTATGGTCTGCCGCAGTGCCGTGACCTCTCCACCCTGGAGCCCCTGTGCCTTCCTCGCCGATGCCGAGCCCGAGCCCGATGCCGAGCCCGAGCCCGGACTCCGACCGCCTCGGCGGGCTGCACCGGCTCGGCGCCCTCTGCGCCCGCCGCCCGCTGTGGGTGATCGCGGTCTGGCTGGTGCTGCTGGTCGCCGCGCTGGCCGGACGCCATGTGGTCGGCCCCACCTTCAGCGACGCGGTGAACCTGCCCGGCAGCCAGTCCGCCACCGGGGCGGACCTGCTCAACGCCGCCGAACCCGGCGCGGGCGCGCCCAACGGGCTGGTGGTCTTCCATGTCGGCTCCGGCACCGTCGCCGCCCAGCAGTCGGCAGTGGACCAGACCCTGTCCGACCTGAAGGAACTGCCCCACGTCACCGCCGCCTCCATCCCGGTGACCAGCAGCGACGGCCGCACCGCGTACACCACGGTCTCCTTCGACGTGCAGCTGAAGACCCTCGGCCACGGCTACACCAAGCAGCTGGACCAGGCGACCGCGCCCGCCCGGGCGGCCGGGCTCGGGGTCGCCTACGGCGGCGACCTGGACCAGGTGGTCCGCGCGCCCGCCAACGACACCAAGAGCGAACTGATCGGCATCGCCGCCGCGCTGGTGATCCTGCTGCTCGCCTTCGGCAGTGTGCTGGCCGCGCTGATGCCGCTGGTCTCGGCGCTGATCAGCGTCGGCACCGGGATCGGCGTGGTCGGCATCGTGGCCGGCGTGGTCACCTTCGCCACCGCCGCACCGACCCTGGCCACCATGATCGGGCTCGGCGTCGGCATCGACTACGCCCTGTTCCTGACCACCCGGTTCCGGCAGGACCTGATCGAGGGCCACGATCCGGCCGACGCCGCCGCCCGCACCACTGCCAGCAGCGGCCGAGCGGTGATAGTGGCCGCCATCACCGTGGCCGTGGCCCTGCTCGGCCTGTACGCCAGCGGGCTGAGCTTCATCGGCAAGCTGGGGCTCGCCGCCACCATCGCCGTCCTGGTCACCGGCGCCGCCTCGCTGACCCTGGTGCCCGCCGCGCTGGCGCTGGTCGGCCGCCGGATCGACCGGCTTCGGCTGCGCCGCCCGGTCGCCGAGACCGCCGGCGACCACGACAACTGGCACCGCTACGCCGCGCTCGTCGGTCGGCACCCGTGGCGCTTCCTGATCGCCGGGACCGCGCTGCTGGCGGTGTGCGCGGTCCCACTGTTCTCGATGCGGCTCGGCCACGTGGACGACGGCGCGGACCCGGTCGGCAGCACCACCCGCACCGCCTACGACTGGATCGCGCAGGCGGACGGCCCCGGGTTCGGCCCGGGGGCCAACGGCACGCTCACCATCGTGGTCGACCTGCACCAGGCCACCGCCGCCACCGGCCAGATCACCGACGACCTCAGCCAGTCCCTGCAACAGACCGCGGGAATCGCCCGGTTCACCCCGCCGCAGCCCAGCCCGGACGGAAAGATCCTGGTCAGCACGGTCACCCCGGCCCAGGGGCCGCAGACCGCCGCCACCGGCGGGCTGTTCAACACGCTGACCGACCACACCCTGCCCGACGCGCTCAAGGGCACCGGGGCGAAGGGCTACCTCACCGGCAGCACGGCCGGGCAGTTCGACTTCCGCGACACCGTCACCCAGCGGCTGCCGATCATCATCGGTATCGTCCTGGCAGCCGCGTTCCTGCTGCTGATGACCGTCTTCCGGAGCCTGGTGATCCCGCTCAAGGCGGTGATCCTCAACCTGTTCACCACCGGGGCCTCCTACGGTGTGCTGGTCGCCGCGTTCCAGTGGGGCTGGGGCGACCACCTGCTGGGGCTGACCGAGCCGGTGCCGATCGAGTCCTATGTGCCGATGATGATGTTCGCCATCGTCTTCGGCCTCTCCATGGACTACGAGATCTTCCTGCTCTCCCGCATCGCCGAGGCCTGGCAGCGAACCGGGAACAACACCGTCGCCGTGGGCTCCGGGCTGGCGGTCACCGGACGGGTGATCTCCAGTGCCGCGCTGATCATGACCGTGGTGTTCCTGTCCTTCACCGGATCACCCACGGTCGTGGTCAAGATGCTCGCCCTGGGCCTGGCCGTGAGCGTGATCCTGGACGCCACCATCGTCCGGCTGATCCTGGTCCCCTCGGTCATGGTGCTGACCGGCGGGTCCAATTGGTGGCTGCCCCGGCGACTGGAGCGAATTCTGCCGCACCTGGACGTCTGAAGAAACTGAGATCGGACACGAATCATCGACTGTCGGAGTGTCCGCCGGCGGCTGGTGTGAGTCCGGGCACAGTTCGTTGTCCTGGCCGCCCCACTCTGCCTAACCTGCTACTTCCGCCTCGGGCGGACCCGTCGCCGGGACGCCGAATCCCGTCCACCCGCAGTCGGGCATGTCGAGCACGGAGCGGACGGGAGCGGGGGAACCAGGTCAGTTGTCGTGTCCTGTGCGTGTACATGCCGCCCGCTGCGCGTGCGCATAGCGACCGACTCGGGGTGAAGCCGCCGGAAACCGGCGGCCGGGCCGCCTCGGCCCGAACCCGACAGCTCACCTCGCAGGCGTCGTCGAGGAAGCTGCCATGCGCATCACCCCTGCCGTTCCCGCACGCGTCGGCGCGATAGCCGGCACCGCCGCGCTGCTCGCGGTGCCGCTGGCCACCCAGGCCCACGCCGCCACCGCCGCCACCACCACTGCCGCCAAGGTCACCCAGGACCGGCTCACCCCCAGCGCGATGACCGCCGGCACCGCCGTCGCGGCCGGGCTCACCGTCCACTCCGGCTCCTGCTTCACCGCGAAGACGCTCGGGGTGGGCGTCCGCGACGCGGCCGGGGACAACCTGGACTTCCCCGGTTCGAGCAGCAACGTCCGGATCTGCCCGAGCGGCGTCTCGATCACGACCGGCAGCCGGACCCTGGCGGCCGGGAGCTACACCGAGTTCGGCTTCTGGCAGGACACGGCCGGGACATGGCACAACCTCGCCTCGCGGACGCTGACCGTCGCCCCCGCCCCGGCCGTGACGCCGACGCCGACCAGTGCGCCGACCGGCCCGGCCGCACCCACGGCCCCCGCCGCCCCGGCCACCTCGGGTTCGCCGATCCCGGGCCAGTCGCTGATCTGGTCCGAGGAGTTCAACAGCCCGATCGCCTACGGCTCGCGCTGGATCGGCGACACCACCACCGCCTTCCAGTACGGCAACCACAACCCGTCCGACAACAAGCTCGACTGGCTCAGCGACAACGCGGTCAGCGTGGCGAACGGCGTGGCCACCTTCACCGCCACCCCCTCCAGCAACACCCTGGAGAACGGCAAGCAGGCCTGGACCACCGGGCTGCTGACCACCGAGGGCTCGACCCAGGGGTTCCAGGTCAAGACCGGTGACTACGTGGAGGCCCGGGTGCAGCTGCCGACGGGCACCGGCGCCTGGCCGGCGCTGTGGACCTGGAAGAACGGCAACGGGGAGATCGACTCCTTTGAGTACCACCCCGACAACCCGAACCTGCTGGAGCTGACCAACCACGTCAACCCGGCCCAGGACTACTACACCAACGCCGGCGCGGTCGCCCCGGGCAAGTGGGTCACCATCGGCACGTACTACGGCGCGAACTCGGTCGACTGGTACGTCAACGGCACCAAGGTCTACTCGGACGGCACCGGAGTGGGCACCGACTGGTCCGCCTACCTGATCCTCAGCCTGTCCGTCAGCGCCGGTGAGTACCACCCCGCGCCGACAAGTTCCGCTCCGATCACCTTTGCCGCGGACTATCTGCGGGTCTACGGCTGACAGCGCCGCAGCTCCGGGCGCAGTGGATCAACCGCCTTTCGCAGGGCGGTGATCCACTGCGCGGAGCCCGGTGATCCGGTTCCACGAAGTCAAGATCACAGCACCGGTACGTAAGATCTTGCATGAAAAAGTAGATATCCAGCAATGATGGATCTGGATATTGCGGAGCTGTGTCAAAGAGGTTACGGTCCCCCTTGCGCCGTCACCCGTCCCTCAGTGAACCCCCCACCCGTTCCGCGAAATGACCCCGCCGCGCTCACCCATAGGGCGCCGGTGAGGCGCTTCGCCCTGCCCTGTCGTCCAGCGACTGCTTGTTCCCCAGCTCCGCCTTCCCACCTGACCGCGGTGCCGACGGTGTAGATCCGGTATTCCGTGTCGAAGGAGCAACAGGTGTTCCAGTCCTTTCGAAATCTGAGACGCGTACTCGCGTTGGTGGTCGTCACCGCGCTGGTCTCCGTCTTCGGTGTGCTCTCGCTGGCGATGCAGCCAGCGTTGGCCGCCACCCCCGCCGCTGCCACCGGTGGCAGCGGTGCGGGCCTGCCCTACGCCGAGGTCCTGGCGCAGAACTCCGCCACCAACGGGACTGTCATAGGCCCGAGTTACACCCAGGGCCAACTGGCCGACGAGGCCGTGGGCCGTGAGGCCGTGACCCTGCAGGGCACCGGCAAGTACGTCACCTTCACCACGCCGGTGGCCACCAACTCGATCGACTTCCGCTACAGCATCCCGGACAGCTCGGACGGGTCGGTCTACACCGCCCCGCTGTCGCTGTCCATCAACGGTGTGGCGCAGCCCGACTTCACCCTCACCAACGCGTACAGCTGGTACTACGGCAGCTACCCGTTCGTGAACACCCCCAGCTCCGGCACCCCGATGCACTTCTTCGACGAGGTGCACCGGCTGTTCAGCACCACGTATCCGGCCGGAACGACCTTCACGCTCCAGGTCAACTCGGAGGACACGGCGTCCTCCTACACCATCAACCTGGCTGACTTCGAGGACGTCGCCGCTCCGCTGGCCCAGCCCTCGGGCTCGGTCTCGGTGGTCAGCGAGGGCGCCGACCCGACCGGCGCGGCCGACTCCACCGCCGCGTTCAACGCCGCGATCGCCGCGGCCGGTGCCGGCGGCACGGTCTGGATCCCGACCGGTACCTATGACATCCCGGGCCACATCATCGTCAACGACGTGACCGTCGAGGGCGCCGGTATGTGGTACTCCACCATCACCGGTGCGGCGCCAGGTTTCTACGGAAACGGAGCGCCGTCCAACTCGCTGGCCGCGAGCACCAACGTGCACCTGTCGAACTTCGCGATCTTCGGCAACGTCCAGGTACGTGACGACGCCGACCAGGTCAACGGCATCGGTGGGGCGATGAGCAACTCCACCGTCAGCAACATCTGGATCGAGCACATGAAGGTCGGGGCCTGGATGGACGGGCCGATGACCAACCTGACCTTCAGTGGGATGCGCATCCGGGACACCACCGCGGACGGCATCAACCTGCACGGCGGTGTCACCGACTCGACCGTCACCGACAGCAACATCCGCAACACCGGTGACGACGGCATCGCGTTGTGGGCCGACTCCAGCCTCGGCGCCGACGCCTACGACACCATCTCCGACAACACCGTTCAGCAGCAGCAACTCGCCAACGGCATCGCGGTCTACGGTGGCAACAACAACACCGTCACCGGCAACCTGGTCGAGGACACCGGCATCAACCAGGGCGGCGGCATCACGGCCGCGCAGCGGTTCACCTCCACCCCGCTCGGCCTGACCACGATCTCCAACAACACCATGATCCGCGACGGACAGCTCGACCCGAACTGGCAGTTCGGCGTCGGCGCGCTGTGGTTCGACGGTGAGCAGGGCGCGGTCGCGGGTCCGATCAACGTGACCAACGCGTTGATCGAACAGAGTCCGTTCGAAGCGGTCCAGTGGGTCGAAGGCACGGTCAACAACGTCAACCTGAGCAACGTGACCATCGCCGGTACCGGCACCTTCGCCATGCAGGAGCAGGACCCCGGTACGGCGACCTTCACCAACGTCACCGCGACCGGCGTGAACGGGCCCACCCCGGGCATCTACAACTGCGAGGGCGGCGGCTTCACGGTCACCGACGGCGGCGGCAACTCCGGCGTCCTGTCCAGCACCCCGTACTGCGGTCCGTGGCCCACCGCGGTCTACCCGCCGTACCCGGTCACCGGAGTGAACGCGACCCCGGGGGCGCTCAGCTTCGGCTCCCTGGCCACCGGTTCGACCAGCGCCGCGCAGACGGTCACGGTCAACAACCCGACCAGCTCGGCCGCTTCGGTCTCCTCCATCGCCGTCACTGGTGACTTCGCGCAGACCAACACCTGCGGTTCGTCGATCGCGGCCAACGGTTCCTGCACCGTCAGCGTGACCTTCAAGCCCACCGCGAGCGGGGCCCGCAGCGGGACCCTGACCGTCAACGCGGGCGGCAACAACAGCACGGTCAGCCTCTCCGGCACCGGCATCGCGCCCGGCCCGGTGCTCAACGCCGCGCCCGGCGGGCTGTCCTTCCCCGGCTCGCTGGTCGGCACGGCCGACGCCACGCAGTCGGTGACGATCACCAACACCGGCACCACCTCGGCGACCGTTTCCGGCGTCGCGGTGACCGGCCCCTACACCGAGACCAACAACTGCTCGACCATCGCGGTCAACGGGTCCTGCACGGTGACGGTCGGGTTCACCCCGACCGCCGGCGGCGCCAACCCGGGCACCCTGACGGTCACCAGCAACGCCAACAACAGCCCGACCACGGTGGCCCTGTCCGGCACCGGCATCGGCTCGACCACCAACCTGGCGCTGGCCGGGACCCTGACCGCCAGCAGCACCGACTCCGGGTTCCCGGCGTCGAACGCCAACGACGGCAACACCAGCTCGTACTGGGAGAGTTCGGACGGTGCGGCGTACCCGCAGACGCTGACCGCGAACCTGGGCCAGTCCTACCCGCTGGGTTCGGCGACGGTCACCCTGCCGCCGTCCACCGCGTGGGCGACCCGCACCGAGACGTTCTCGGTGCTCGGTTCGACCAACGGCACCTCGTACACCACGCTGGTTCCCTCGGCGGCGTACACGTTGAACCCGGCGACCGGCAACACCGTCAGCTTCAACCTGCCGTCCGGGACCAAGGACCAGTACCTGCAGTTGGACTTCACCGGCAACACGGGGTGGAGTGCGGCCCAGGTCTCCGAGTTCGAGATCTTCCCGGGCACCGGCGGCGGCGGTACCACTCCGCCTCCCGCCTCGGCGACGCTGTCGACCAGCCCGTCCTCGCTGACCTTCCCCACCCAGGCGCTGAACAGCACCAGCAGCGCCCAGACGGTCACGGTCACCAACACCGGTAGCGCGGCCGCCGCGGTCTCCGGGATCTCCACCAGCAACGGGGTCTTCGCGGAGAACAACAACTGCGGCAGCTCCATCGCCGCGGGTGCCTCGTGCACGGCCACGGTGACCTTCCAGCCGACCGCCTCCGGCGCCAACACCGGCAACCTCACCATTGCCAGCAACGCCACCAACAGCCCCACCACGGTGGCGCTGAGCGGCACCGGAGCGGGGACGGTGAGCACCAACCTGGCGCTCGGCAAGACCGCCACCTCCTCCGGCTACACCCAGACCTACGCTCCGGGCAACGTGACGGACGGCAACCAGAGCACCTACTGGGAGAGCACGAACAACGCGTTCCCGCAGTGGCTCCAGGTCGACCTGGGCTCGTCGCAGAGCGTCAGCCGGGTGGTGCTGCAACTGCCCGCCTCCACCGCCTGGGCCGCTCGTACCCAGACCCTGTCCGTGCTCGGCAGCACCGACGGCAGCACCTTCTCCACTCTCGTCGGTTCGGCCAACTACACCTTCGACCCCAACGCCAACAACAACACCGTCACCATCACCTTCCCCGCGACGACTCAGCGCTACCTGCGGCTGAACTTCACGGCGAACACCGGATGGCCGGCCGGACAGATCTCGGAGTTCCAGATCTGGAACGTCTGACCTGACCTGAATGAAACCAGCGGTGCCGTCGAGTGCTCACGCACTCGGCGGCACCGCTGGTCTGTGCGACTGCCCTGCCTGTCGAACTCGTCTCTCCAGTCAGAAGCCTGAGAGGCCGTCAGGGGTGCCGAGGCCGGTCGGACCGTCCCAGCCGGGGCCGGAGGTGCACAGCACGCCACAACCGCTGTTCGGCGGGGCGTTCTGACCGATCGTCACATCGTTGAAGGCCGAGGACGGTTCGGCGTAGAGGGTGTTCGGCCCCTCGACGTCGCCGAGGCCTCCACCACGGGCGTACAGCCCGGCCACGAACGGGCTGGACTCGCTGGTGCCGCCGACGGCTATCCAGCCGTAGGGCTCGCCGGAGGAGGGGGCGTAGTCGTCGTAGACGGCCGCGCCGGTGTTCGGGTCCGCGTCGGCGGAGACGTCGGCGTCTGTGCGGTGACCGCCGCAGACAGCCGACACACTGGTCGGTTGGCCGAGCGCGGGCGGGAGTTCGGCGGCGCAGCCACTGCCGGAGCCGCCCCAGGCGACCTCGGTGTAGCCGTTGCCCGCGCCGGGCGTGCGGTAGAGCGAGGTGCCGCCGACGGAGGTGACCGTCGGCAGGTTCTGCGGCCAGCCGGAGGGTGTGCCCTCGTAGCCGCCGTCGCCGGAGGAGGCGGTGATGGCCATGCCGGGGTGGTAGAAGTCCCGCGCGGCGGTCCCGAGGTCCAGGGTCGCGTCCGGGTCGAACTGGTAGCTGACGCTGGCCGCCGACGCGCCCAGCTTGGCCGCGGTGTCCATGGCCACGCCGAAGTCCTCGGCCGCCTGGTCCTCACTGGTGGTGATGTCCCGGTTGACCGTGATCTCCAGGATGTGGCAGGTCGGGCAGGCGGCGGAGGCCATGTCGACGTCCAGCGTGGTCTCCACGCCGACCTCCTCGTCGAACAGCTTCTGGTTAGCGGTGGTGCCGGCCGCCAGCGGGGCCCCGCCGTGCTCGTTGACCTGCTTGAAGCAGCCGTTGGCGACGGTGCAGGCCGGAAGCCCGTACTGGGTGCGGTAGGTGTTGAGGTCCGACTCCAGCGTCGGGAACGCGCCCTCGTCCAGGATGGCGATGGTGTTGGCGGGGCCGACCGAGGCGGTCGGCAGGTTGTACGCGGCGGCGAAGTCGGCCGGACCGTAGCCGACCGGGGTGCTGGTGGCCAGTGCCTTGGTCGAGCCCGTGGCGAGGGTGACGACGTCGGCCAGGCAGCGGTTGTCCGCGATGCCGGCGCAGGCCCGGGTGGTTCCCCGATCGGCGAGCGCCGCGTTGGGCAGGCTCGCCGCCGTACCGATTCTCGGCACCGGAGCCTGCGGCCGCGGCTGTGCCTGCGCTGCGGTGGCGGGCAGGATGGCCAGGGCGACTAACGCCCCGACCGACACCGCCGGTGCGGCGATCCTTCGGACGTTCACCACAAGGGCTCCTCTCACACCGTGCCCGGCGCGCCGCCTTGGTGGTGCGGCGTAGCGGGGACGGCCTGACGATTGTTGACGCGTCCGCGTCAACAATCTCATGGTGATCGACTGCCGGAACGCTGTCAATGAGACCCGGTGGTGTCAGCTCCGGCCCGCGTTCGGCCTCGCGTTCAGCCCCGTGTCGGGCGGCGGACCGAGCGTGGACGGTACTCCACCAGCGTCAACGCCAGTGAGACGTAGTGCTCGACCAGGTCCTCCGGGGTCAACTCGCCCTCCGGGCGGTACCACTGGGCGATCGCGTTGCACATCGCGATGATGCCGCGCCGGGCGTCGTCCGGGTACGGGGTGTGGAACAGTCCGGATGCCACCCCGGCCTCGATCGCCTGCTGGAACTGGCGGGTGCCGCGCGCGGTCCGCTCCCGGTAGTGCGCCAGGTTGTCCGGGGACAGGCTGCGCTCCTCGGTCAGCGTGATGCTGCTCTTGACCGGGTACTCGACTCGGAACCGGACCGTCGCCGCGACCAGGGCCTCCAGCCGCTCGGCCGGATCGTCCGCGTCGGCCTCGGCCAACGCCTGCTCGCAGGCCCCGAAGTAGGCGTCCGCGCCCTCGTCCAGGATCGCCAGCAGCAGGTCCTGCTTGCCCGGGTAGTAGTGGTACAGCGCGGACATGCTCATCTGGGCCCGCTGCGCGATGTCCCGGATGGACGCCGCCGCGAAGCCGCGTTCCACGAACTCTCGGCGGGCCGCGTCGATGATGGTTGCCTGGCGGGTCGGGCGCATGGTCGGTCCTCGGTCGGGCGGCGCGGGGCTGAGTTTTGATCATAGGCGCAGGGTCGCGACGGCAGGGGACGCACCGGATTCCTGGACAGCCGCAGGGCTCCCGCGTAACTTATCGAGCGTTCGACTTGTCCTATGCGCAGTCCGCTCAGCAGCCGCCGTCACCAGGGAGTCGAGACCATGCAGATTGACGGGGCCTCAGCAGTCGTCACCGGCGGTGCCTCCGGGCTCGGCCGGGCCACCGCCGCCCGGCTGGTCCGGGACGGTGCCCGGGTGGTGCTGTTCGACCTGCCCGGCTCGGCGGGCGAGGCGGTGGCCGAGGAGCTCGGCGAGTCGGCCGTGTTCGTGCCCGGCGACGTCCGCAGCGAGCAGGACGCCGCCCGGGCCGTGGCTGCCGCCGCCGAGCGGGGACCGCTCCGGGTGACCGTCAACTGCGCGGGCCTGGGCAGCGCCGGGCGCACCGTCGCCCGCGACGGCGCGCCCTTTCCGCTGGACTGGTTCCGCGGCGTGGTGGAGGTCAACCTGATCGGCAGCTTCAACGTGCTGCGCCTGGCCGCCGCCGAGATGGCCAAGAACGAGGAGCTGGCGGGCGGGCGCGGGGTCATCGTCAACACCGCCTCGGTCGCCGCCTTCGACGGCCAGATCGGCCAGTGCGCCTACGCGGCGTCCAAGGGTGGCATTGTTTCGATGACTCTGCCCATCGCCCGCGACCTGGCCGCGATCGGCGTACGCGTGCTGACCATCGCGCCCGGCCTGTTCGACACCCCGCTGCTGGGCCTGCTGCCGCCGGAGGCGCGCGACGCCCTGGGCCGGCAGGTGCCGCAGCCGGCCAGGCTGGGCCGCCCGGACGAGTACGCCGACCTGGTCGCCGCCATCGTCGCCAACGACTACCTGAACGGCGAGGTCATCCGGCTGGACGGAGCGATCCGGATGGCTCCGCGCTAGGAGGCACCAGGACGCGTCGGGAGGCACCAGGAGGCGCCAGGACGCGTCGGGAGCCGGACAGAGAACCGCCCCGCGAAGGGTGGGGTCGCGGGGCGGGGCCTCTGTGGGGGAACCTCAGTGAGGGATTTTCAGTGGCGGAGCGGGGTCGGGGTCAGCTGGCGGCCTTCCAGGTGTCGGCGAAGGTGCCGCCGGAGATCGAGCCGGGCTGAGCCTTGGTGTCGCCGCTGTTGCCCTCCATGATGATCTCGTTCGGCGACAGGCTGCCGAGGGCGGTGCCGCCCGCGGTGCTGTTGGTGAAGGTCACCGTGCCGAAGTTGGAGAGGTTGGCTATCTTGCCGTTGACCTCGGTGGCCTCGGCGATGACCTCGGCCGAGCTGTCCTGGTAGCCGGAGGAACCGGCGTGGGTGGTGGTCTTGGTCCACTTCTCGGTGGAGTCGGCCAGGGTCATGGTGAAGGTGCCGTTGCCGTTGTCGGTGACGGTCGCGGTCAGCGAGTCACCGGGCTTGACGGTGACCGAGTAGGCGCTCTCCGAGGCGGGGAGCACCTCCCACCACGCGCCGTAGGTGGCCTTGCCGCCGATGCAGTCGGCCTCGGTGCCGGTCTGCTCCAGGGCGGAGTTGCTGTATCCGTCCAGGCCGACCCAGAAGGAGGAGTACGTGCTCTTGGAGCTGCAGGTCACCGTGGGCTGGACCCATGAGGAGGAGACGGACTTGAAGGCGCCCGACGAGCCGGTCGCGGCATAGCCGGACCAGTTGGTCGAGGACACGGTGGTGTTCTTGCCGGCCCGCTCGCTGTGCTGTAGGCCGTGGCTCTCGTGGCTCGCGAAGGCGGCGCTGATCTGGGCCGGGGCAGCCGAGTGGCTGGGGGCGGCGAAGGCTGCGGGGGTGGCGAAGGCGGCAGCGGCGACACCGGCCGCGGCGATGGCGAGCAGGCGCACGGAAGAACGCTGGGTCATGGGGGTGACTCCCTCAGAGCTTGGGACGTGGCCGGGTGGCGGCGGGGGCAGCCACCCCGAGGGTGGAGAGGGATGTCGACCGGGGCGGGCCCGCGAACCCGTTCGACGTACGAAAGCTTGCTTTGATCGCCATGCCCGCGACAAGTCCTTGGACTGCGTTCAGCCTTGCGGGAATTGACGGTTCGTCGCCATAGAACGGGAAATATCCGGCAAGTCGGGCTGCATGATTAGTCGAACGGAGGCCGGGCCCCAAGGTCACTGGAAGATGAAGATCGTGAAAAATATGGGTCCGGAACCGCACTTCCGGCGGTCGCCGTAGGAAGCTGGCGGGGCAGAGGCAAGACGTCGGGTCGTCGGTACGTCAGTGCGGCGCTGTGCGGTCCCGGGGGAGGGGGTGCCGCGCGCGGCAGGGCCGACTCCTCGGCACAGCTCACTCCGGAAGGGCAGGACGTCCCCATGGTGCCCACGACAGCGGTCCGCCCGGCGGACCGGCAATCCGGCCAGAAGGCCCCCGAGGCGGGCCCGCAGCGGGGCCCCGAGCAGCGCATCGAACAAGTCACCGAGCACGACACCGGGCATGACACCGAGCAGGGCATCGAACACGCGATGCTCCCCGTACCGCTCGTCGAGGTACCGGCGGAGGCGGTCGAGGAGCCGTTCCACGAGGCGCTGCGGGCCGCCATCGCCGCCAGCGGACTGAGCCTGGACCGGATTCGGGAGCGGCTGCGCCGCCAGGGCTCGACCGTCTCCGCGGCCACCCTCAGCTCCTGGCAGTCCGGCCGCTACCAGCCGGAGCGGGCCGGTTCGCTGGACGCGCTCGCGGTACTGGAGGGGGTACTGCGGCTGTCGCCGGGCGCGCTCGCGTCGCGGCTCGGCCCACCGCGCCCGCGCGGCCGGTGGCTCCCGCCCGCGCCCGGTCGCCCCGGGCTGGCCGACGTCTGGTCCGGCCGCTGCGACATCGACGGCGCGCTGAGCCGGGTCGACACCCGCTGGGACCGCGCGCTGACCCGGATCAGCTGCCACATCCGGCTGGAACTGGACGAGCTGGGGCAGGAGAAGTCGGCCTGGTGCCGACAGCTGCTGCGGGCCGAGTCGGACGGTCCCGACCGCTGGGTCACCGTGTTCCAACTCGACCACCCGGGCCCGCTGCCGCGGCTGGTCACCACCGCGCCGTTCCGGGTCGGCCGGGTGATCGAAGCGCCGCTGGACCGGCTGCTGGTGGCCGAGGTGCTGTTCGACCGGCCGCTGGCGCGTGGCGAGACCGTCATCGTCGAGTACACCCTGGAGCACCGCGCCCCGCTGTCCAACTCCAACCGGGTCGAGTGCACCCTGCACCTGCCGGTGCGCGAGTACGTGCTGGAGGTGCGCTTCGACCCGGCGGCGGTCCCGGCGAACTGCTACTCGTTCCGCTCGGCCGAGTTGGACTCGCCCGCCCAGGAACGGCTGCTCCGGCCGGACACCGCCGCCTCGGTGCACGCGGTGGCGCTGGCGGCCGGTCCCTGCCGCTTCGGCATCCGCTGGGAGTGGGACTGAGCGCGGGACCGAGCCGCCGGACCGGGTGGGTGGGCCGGGTCAGGAGCGCGCGGACTCCGGCACCAGCATGGTGTCCTGCGGCTGGTCGGCCAGCACGTCCACCTGCGGGATCAGCGAGGAGGACTGCCAGGTGAGGTGGACCAGGGAGGCCTCGGTCCGGATCGGACCGGCCTGGGCCGGGAGGTACGGCCTGCCCTGCGCGGTCCAGGTGTGCTGGTAGCCGTCGCAGGTGGCCGGCACGCTGCCGCCGACGCTGCTGGTCTCGTGCCCGTCGGTGATCGAGCCGTTGACCACCGTGCCGTACTGGGCGTCCGGTGAACAGCGGTAGGTGCCGGTCAGGGTGACCGTGCCGTCCTTGGCGACGGTGCCGGTCGGGGCGACGGTCACGGCGTTGTCGCCGTCCGCCGAGGCGGACGGAAGTGGACCGGCGACCAGGACGGCCAGTGCGCCGACGGCGCAGACGACAGCAAGACGAACCCGCATGACTCACTCCAGTTGACGGTGTACCTGACGGTGTACGCGGATATCAATACCGCTCGTCGGGCCGTCCGTCCGGCATCCTGGTCCGTTGGCGGCGAGTCTGCGGGCCCGTCACCGCCGTTCGTGGGCGGCGGATCCGGCGGGGGAGCCACAGCCGGCCGTGCCGGGCCGCGCGGAGGAGCGCTACGACGTGACTCGTGGGCTTCGTGCCCGTGCTGCCCACACAGCCCGACTTCGACCCTGGAACGGTGATCCAGGTCGAGGAACCCGACGTGATCCGCGAGCGCGGCGTCGCCGAGGCCGTCGAAGGCGCCCCGATGGCAGTTGAAGCCGTACGCGGTGGGCGCGGTCGGCACCGCGCTGATGGCGCTCGGCGCGGTCGGTTACGGCTTCGCCGCCCACTGCGACCTGTTGCTGATCGTCTGCGCCGGCGTTGGGATCTGGGCGCTGTGCGGCGGACTCGGCGTGCTGGCCGCGCTGTTGGCGCAGTTCGGGATGAACCGCAAGCAGCTTGCTTTGCCCGAGAGTTGACGAACCGTCAAATCATCCACCAGCAGGGCCCGCCACCGTTGTTCCGGTGGCGGGCCGGTGGGCGCTCGGCGTCAGCGCTGGCCGTCCGGCTCCAGTTCGTCCGCGAGCAGGTCCATCAGCAGGCCGTCGTGCCAGCTTCCGTCCGGACCGCGCTCGTACTGCCGCATCACGCCGACCGGGCGGAAGCCGACCTTGCGGTAGCAGGCGATGGCGGCGGCGTTGTCGACGGCGGGGTCGATCACGAGCCGGTGGTGGCCGAGGTCCCGCACCAGGTGCCGGGCCAGTGTGCGGACGCTGTCCGAGCCCAGGCCGCGGCCGTGCACGGCCGGGTCCAGGTAGATGTCCACACCGGCGTGCCGGTAGTCCGGAGACTCCTCGGCGTGCCACTGGATCGCGCCGACCACCCGTCCTTCGTACTCGATCGCGAAGGTCGCGTCGTCCGGGTCGGCCAGGTCCTCGGCGACGGCGGCGGCCAGATCCTCCCCGCCGCGCCAGCGGGCGAACACCTCCGGCGTCCGGCGGATCGCCGCCAGTGCCGGGATGTCCGCCGCCGTCGCCTGACGCAGGGTGACCAGGGCTCCGCGCAGCACAGTCCGCATGTGCCGATCATGCCTCGGATGCCCCGGCCTCCGCCGGTGGCCGGGCCGACCCCTCGGACGGTCAGCGGCCGGGCCCCCGCGACGCCAGGGCCAGGGCCGCCGCACCGACCAGCCCGGCATCGGTGCCCAGCAGCGCGGGCTCGACCCGCACCCCGGCGGCGAACGGGAGTGCGGCGTACTCGGCCAGGTGCCGTCGCAGCGGGGTGAACAGCACCTCTCCGGCGGCGGCCACCCCGCCGCCGACGACCGCCAGTTCGATCTCCACCAGGGTCGCGGTGGCCGCGATCCCGGCGGCCAGGGCCTGCGCGGCGCGGTCGAAGGCGGCCAGTGCGACCGGGTCGCCTGCGTGCGCCGAGGCGGCGACGGCGGCCGAGGAGGCGTCCGGGCCGGTCGGCCGCCAGCCGTCGCGCAGCGCACGGCGGGCGATCGCCGGGCCGCTGGCCAGGCGCTCGACGCAGCCGCGCGAGCCGCACGGGCACGGTTCGCCGTCCAGGTCCACGCTGATGTGGCCCAGGTGCCCGGCGTTGCCGGTGCGGCCGGTGTGCACCGCGCCGCCCACCACCAGGCCCGCGCCCACCCCGGTGGACACCACCAGGCACAGCGCGTCGGCGCAGCCCCGGGCGGCCCCGCGCCAGTGCTCGGCTGCGGTCATCGCCACCCCGTCGCCGCCGAGGACCACCGGCAGTCCGGCCCCGGCCGGGTGCGCCGCCACCCGCTGCACCAGCGGGAAGCCGCGCCAACCGGGGATGTTCACCGGGCTGACGGTGCCCTGGGAGATGTCGACCGGCCCGGCGCTGCCAATGCCCAGCGCCTCGACCCGGGCCCAGCGCGGGTCCGCCGCCAGCAGCTCCAGCACCTCGTACACGGCCTTCAGCACCGCCGTACCCGGCTCGCGGGCCGGAGTGGGCCGCTGCACCCGGTGCAACAGGACGCCCTCGGCGTCCACCAGCCCGCCCGCGATCTTGGTGCCGCCGATGTCCAGCGCGGCCAGCAGCGGGGCGTTACTCATGGCGGGGCCCTTCGGTCGGTTGTGGTCCAGAGTTCCGGAGACAGCAGTCCCGGAGACAGCAGTTCCCGGAGACAGCGTTGATAACGTTGTCTACTCGACTCCGACAACGTTGTCCAGTGCCGCCTGCGAGCCGTATGCTCGGCGCATGACCGCCCGCCCGGAGAACTGGCCGACTCCAGAGTCCAGGCCGACCATGAACGACGTCGCGGCAGCGGCCGGGGTGGGCCTGAAGACCGTCTCCCGCGTGGTCAACGACGAGCCCGGGGTCGCGCCCGCCACCGCGCTGCGGGTGCGCGAGGCCATCGCCGCGCTCGGGTTCCGCCGCAACGAGAGCGCCCGGCTGCTCCGCCAGGGCCGCACCGCCACGATCGGACTGCTGCTGGAGGACATCGCCGACCCGTTCTTCTCGGTGCTCAGCCGCGCGGTCGAAGAGGTCGCCCGGCGCAACGGCTCGCTGCTGTTCACCGGCTCCAGCGGCGCGGACCCGGAGCGCGAGCGGGAGCTGGCGCTCGCCTTCTGCGCCCGCCGGGTGGACGGCCTGCTGGTCGTGCCCACCGGCACGGACCACCGCTACCTGCTGCCGGAGCTGGCGGCGGGCACCCCAACCGTGTTCGTCGACCGCCCGGCCCGGCAGCTGACCGGCGACGCCGTGCTCACCGACACCGTGCTCACCGACAATGTGGGCGGTGCCCGCGCGGGCACCGCCCACC
>Ga0302314_10004738_pt1 | contig 24984 bp, 26 predicted proteins | sample III_Palsa_N2_3_FD_200533 | JGI IMG/M metagenome (GOLD analysis project Ga0302314, IMG submission 200533) | Peat permafrost microbial communities from Stordalen Mire near Abisko, Sweden - III_Palsa_N2_3 | ecosystem: Environmental > Terrestrial > Soil > Palsa > Peat permafrost | place: Sweden... | reverse complement strand
GGAGATGAGGTGCCGGGGCTGCTGAGGATGTTGTCCATGCCGTGTAAGGGGGACACGCACGTCTGGGCGTCCTGGGGACCGGCGGTGAGGTCAGCGGCCTGGGATGAGGGCGGTGAGCTGGCTGATGAGCGCGGGTGCGGCGGCGATGGTCGCGGCGGAGTTCAGGTCGTGGGGATGACCGTCGGAGTCGGTGACGGTGGCGCCTGCTTCGCGGGCGAGCAGGACGCCTGCGGCGGTGTCCCAGGGCTTGTTGCCGAGGGTGACGCTGGCGTCCAGGCGCCCGTCGGCGACCCAGGCCAGGTCTATCGCGGCGGTGCCGAGCATGCGGATGCGGTGGACCCGGGGGGTGAGCTGGATGGTCACCGCCAGCCGCTGCTCGTTCTTGCGGTCGGCTTCCTGCCCGGTGGCGTAGTCGCCGATCGCCACCACGGCGTCGCGAAGGCGGGTGGTCGTGCTGGCCGTCAGCGGCCGGGTGCCGGCGTAGGCACCGTGCCCTTCGACGGCGTGATAGCGCTCGCTCAGCAACGGGGCGTCGATGACAGCCAGGACCGGGCGGCCATCGTGCAGCAGCGCGAGTGAGACGGCGCACAGCGGGAGGCCGTGGGCGAAGTTCGATGTGCCGTCGATGGGATCAAGGGTCCATAGCCAGCCACTGGCCGGGTTACCTGACCGGCCTTCTTCCTCGCCGAGGAACCCCGTGTCCGGGGTGGCCTCCGCCAGGTAGGCGCGGACCTTACGCTCGATCGCCAGGTCGACGTCGGACACCAGGTCACGGTCGGATTTCTCGGTCACCGAGGCAGGGCGCCGGGTACGTATCAGCTCACTGGCGATGTCGGCGGCCTGGAAGGCAACTGGCAGGAGTGACCCGGGGCCGACCGTCATATTTGCCTGCTCCGTTCCGCCATCGCGTCATAGACCTGCTCGAAGATCGGGTACAGGCCGCTGCGGGTGCCGTTACGGCGGATCAGCAAGGTCGGGGAATCGATGCCGCGGGCCTTCGGGAGGTAGGGCTGCACGACGCACGCCCGGTCGTCGACCAGGACGATGTTAAACCGGATCGTCTCGTCGTAGACAGCAAGGCGCAGGCGGTCGCGTACATCTTCGGGCAGGCGCTCTCGCAACCGGGACATGACCTGGATGTTAAGACTGGTGAAGCTGGCCAGGTACCCGGGCGGGTGCTCCTCTTCCCGTTCGCGGACCTTGATGGCCTCGCCGCCGGGGTCCAGGAACAGGCAGGTGAGCTGGGCGCCATCACGCAGTAGCCGCCGCAACTGCTGGTCCGGCACCTGCTGGCAGATCAGGTTCAGCGACAGCCCGGCGGCCCGGATGCAGCTGGCGCCATCAAACAGCCCGCCTAGCTCGGCGCTGGCAGCGAACTCTGAGCGGCTGGCGAAGACCGCCGCGACGTCAGCCATGCCTGCGTGCGCCAGAAGGCCACGGGCAACTTGCGGCACCGGGCCGGTGCTCGCCGCGGCTGCCGGAATGCCGTCCGAGCAGGGCCGGAAAAGCTGCGCTGCTGAGTAGCCGGCCAGCAGGTGCTCAAGGACACGGCAGTGTTCGGGGTGCGGCAGGCCGCGTAAGTCCCCGGTCAGCCACCGGTGGAACTGGGCGCGGCTCGGCGCGCTGCCGCCGCGCTCCCGGTCCAGGGACCGAGCAGCTTTCTCGTAGGCCACGCGGAAACTTCCGTACCTCTGCAGGCTCTTGTCCTCCAGCAGCACCGCTAACACCGTTGGCTGCCTGGTCACCGGCCGCTCCCGTTCCGCGCTCGCAAGCGCTTGCCCGGTAAGGCTAGCGGAACGCTAAGACGCCCATGAGACATCAATGAGACAACCACGCCGGAGACGCGACAGTTACGGCGCAACGACGCGACGTGACCGGCGCGATGATCGGCAGCATGAGAGCGGCACCGGATCGCGCCTGACTAGAGGAGATGCATCGTGATGCGCTTGTTCGAGTGGGGCATTGCCACCGAGCGCGGCGGGCAGCGCAGGCTCTCACCCGTCGGCGTGACCGACGAGGAGCCGCGGGCACGAGCCCGGATGCTCGAAGCACTGGACGCGGTTCCCGCTGGCATCCCCGCGCGCGGCTGGGTCACCGTCATGCGCTACGTCCCGGGGCTGAACATCTACGACCGGTACCACACGCCTATTCGCGCCGAGCGTGAACCAGGCGGCGAAGTGCGGTGGATCATCGGCGGCGTGGATGCCTGACCCCTGTGCCTTCGGGTCCGGCGGCGTGATCGCGACCGGGATCGCCTGCGGTCAGGCCCGCCAGGGCTGACAGCTTGCCGGGCGCCTGATGAGCGGACGCGGCGCCACTCGTGCGTGACTCGCGTGCGGTCGTGCCGGCCGGAGGTCAGAGCGGCGGACCCTCGCCGGGCCACTCCTAGTAGGAGTAACGCTGCTCGCGCCACGGGTCGGCCGTGTGTGGTAACCCCGCTCCTCCAGAACCCGCGCATCCGCCAGACCACGAGCTCGTGGTGCGCGTCGGCCAGATCGTCCGCAGGACGAGTAATCCCGCGTGCGCCGGTTGTGCGTTGATGGAGTGTGGACAACCAACGACTGGATTTCGCCGAGTTCTACCGGACGTCCAGGGATGAGTGCCTGCGCACGGTCCTGGTCAGCGTCGGCGACCAGGACACCGCGCAGGAGCTGGTGGCCGAGGCCTTCGCGCGGGCGTGTGCGTCGTGGCGGACCGTCGGCAGGCATCCGGCCCCGGCGGCCTGGGTGGTCCGCACCGCGCTGAACGCGAACATCTCCCGGTGGCGCCGCCGCCGCCGGGAGGTTTCGATGCGCGACCCCGGCGTGGCCGCGGACCTGCCCACGATCAGCGCGGCATCTGCCAGTCCAGTCGATCCGCGGATTATGGCTGCCCTGATGCGGCTGCCTGCCCGGCAGCGGCAGGTCGTCGCCTTGCGGCTGATCCTCGACCTCGACACCAACCGCACCGCGGAGATGCTCGGCATCACGCCCAACACGGTCATGGCGCATATGGGCCGCGCCCTCGCCGCACTGCGCGGCGATCTCATGCCCGAACGACAGAAGGAGAGCCCCTCATGAACGACAACGAGCTGATCACAGCGGTACGGGAGTCCGTCACCGGCGTACACATGACCATCCCGGAAGAGCAGATCGTGCGCCGCAGCCGGACGATACGCGCCCGGCGCCGGATTCCTGCAGCGGCCGGAACGCTGGCCGTGGCTGCCGGTGCGGCCCTGGCCGTGACCGCGCTAGTGCCCTCTGGCCATCAGCCCGGCCATCCCGTCAGCGCCCGGCTAGCGGCCTGGACGGTAGCCAGGCAGGCTAGTGGCGACATCGATATCACCATCAACCAGCTGCAGAATCCGGCCGGGCTGCAGAGCACGCTGCGCGCGGACGGCCTGCCGGTCAACGTCAGCTTCTCCGGCGCTCCGCTGAGCACGTCGTGCCAGCCCTATGACACGAGCCGGGACGTACTGGGCGCTGTCGTCCAGCTCAGTTCGAGCAGTGGGAGCGCTTCCTTCGTCGTCGACCCGTCGGCCCTTCCCAGCGGCACCGGCGTATCCATCTACGACAACCCCGGCGGCGGCGTGCCGCCCTCAAGCCCGTCTGCGCAAGGCACCGGGAGCCCGCCGCCAGCAGGCATCACCGGCCCGGTGAGCTTCGGTCTGGTGTATGCCAGCCAGCAGTGCACCGGGTAGCTGAACTGCCTCCTCGGGGCTAGCCGATTCGCCGCATGAAGGTGGCAATTCCTGCTGCGGCGGGCGCTGTGCTGGCGGCCCTGACTTCCGTGCTGGTGAGCTCGACGGCGAGACTGCCGGCGAGGCGGGTGGTCGTGCTGGCCGTCAGCGGCCGGGTGCCGGCGTAGGCACCGTGCCCTTCGACGGCGTGATAGCGCTCACTCAGGAACGGGGCGTCTCGCTACCGGTTTCCGTGCCCTCCGGCCGGCCAACTCCTCAGCCTGACCCCGCGTCCTGCCCGGCCACCACCCGCAATTGCTCGGCATGGGAGTCGCGCTGCCATTGCGCGGTCATCCGCGGATCTTCAAACGGCTCGCCGGCGGTCAGCAGGTCAAGGTATCTGCTGTCCGCGTCAAGCCGCCGGCGGAACTCCGCCGCGTCGCCGACGTGCCCGTGGCCGGGTACAACCCACTGGACGCCCGGCACGGCCGCGAGGCGCTGCAGGCCAGTCCGGTAGTCCCTGAGAGGCTCGTCTGCAACTGTGTCGAGGAGCGGGATCTCGATGTCAGAGAGCATGTCGCCTGCGACGAGAACGCCTGCGCTTGGCAGGAACACCGCGCCATGACCGGGCGTATGCCCGTCGTGGACGATCACCTCGGCGGACTGACCGGTCCAGGGGATCTGACGGCCGTCGCCGGGCAGCGCAGTCAGTCGGCCGAAAAGCTCCAGATCGTGGCCGGGCTCGCTCTGCTGAAGCATGTCGGTCATCTCCGTGCGCATGGACTCGAACAGGTCCACGGCTCCGGCGGTCGCATACCGCGGCGCATCGCCCAGCCCACGGCTCCACAGCACGTGATCCCAGTGCGGGTGCGTCGCATAGCCCGCCTGCAGCTGAAGCCCGGCATCCCGGATGTCGCAGGCCAGCGCGGCTAGATCAGCCACGGTAACCGCCGGGTCGATGATGAGGCAGGCACCGTCGTCGGCAATGACCAGCGTGCTGGTGCTGGTCAGCCGGTATGCAGTGGCGACCATAACGCCAGGCGCGATCTGAAGGAAGCGCTGCACGAGAGCCTTCCTATCCCGTTCCGGACGGGCTGGCAATTTGCCTGCTCGTGCCGGTCGCAATGATCGCAGCCATCCCGCCGTGCGCTGGCCTGCCGGACGTCAGAGCGGCGGACCCTCGCCGGGCCGCTCCTGGTAGGAGTAACGCTGCTCGCGCCAGGGGTCGGCCGTGTTGTGATAGCCCCGCTCTTCCCAGAACCCGCGCCTGTCCGCCATCAGGTACTCCACGGCCCTGACCCACTTGACGCTCTTCCATGCGTACAGGCCGGGTACGACCAGCCGGACCGGGTAGCCGTGCTCGGGAGTGAGTTCCGTTCCGTTGCGATGGGTGGCGAACAGGGTGTCATCCGCCGCGAAATCCGCGATTCGCACGTTGGCGCTGTAGCCGAAATCAGCCCAGACCATGACATGAGTTACCTCTGCTGCAGGTGGCACTGCCCGCAGCAACGCCGCCGCGGGCACTCCCTCCCAGGCGATCCCCGGGATGCTGAACTTGGTCACGCAGTGGAAGTCGGCGATCACCCGGCAGCTGGGCAGCGACCTGAACTCGTCCCATCCCCAGCGGTGATCACGGCCGTTCTCCGTCGCGCCGAACACCTGCATGCCCCAGCTCTCCGGATGAAAGACCGGAACACGCCCGTAGTGCAGGACCGGCCAGCTGGCGGGGATGTACTGGCCGGGCGGCAGCCCGCTCTCCGGCGACGCGCCCGGATCGGTCCTGCCGGTCGCAGGATGACCCGCGCCGACTGCCCGTTTGCTGGTCTCGGGCTGCCTCATCCGGCTGATCTGTCCCTTCGCGCCCTCGCGCCGCGCCGGGCGCGACACTCCGGCGACCATCGGCTCCTGCGGGCGGAGCCATCTTGCCATCTCGCCATCCGGGCCGATCCTGGTGCCCGCCGCGCTGTGGTGTTCCGGATGTGCGCTAGGCTTGCGCCCGTGCGTAACCAGTACTGGTTCTTTTATTGCTACCGGCCCGGACTCCGGACGGTCGCCCGCCAGATGCTGCACTGACGCGAGCGACGTAAGGAAAGCCCCGGGCCGGAACGGCCCGGGGCTTTCGTCATTTGTGGAGACAGGGAGGTAGTGACATGGTCGTCGTGATGGCCCCAGAGGCCACCCAGACAGACGTTGACACGATCGTGGATCTGGTGCGCACGGCGGGCGGGGAAGCCTTCGTGAGCCGCGGGGTCGCCAGGACGATTATCGGCCTGGTCGGCGACATCGAGCAGTTCGGCACGCTGAATCTGCGCAGCAGAACCGGCGTCGGCGACGTCGTGCGGATATCCGTTCCGTACAAGCTGGTCAGCAGGGAGAATCATCCGAGCCGGTCGGTGATCAAGGTAGGCGGCGTCCCGATCGGGCCAGGCACCGTCACGGTCATCGCCGGGCCGTGCACGGTCGAGACACCGGAGCAGACCGTCGCCGCGGCCAGGATGGCCAAGGCGGCCGGGGCGTCACTGCTGCGCGGCGGCGCGTTCAAGCCGCGTACCTCGCCGTACGCATTCCAGGGCCTCGGCGAGGCCGGGCTGAAGATCCTGGCCGAGGTCCGTGCCGAGACCGGGCTCCCGGTAGTGACCGAGGTCATCGACCCGGCCAGCGTCGATCTCGTCTGCTCCTACGCCGACATGCTCCAGGTCGGCACCCGCAGCATGCAGAATTTCACCCTGCTGCAGGCGGTCGGCTCCGCCGGAAAGCCGGTACTGCTCAAGCGCGGGATGAACGCCACTATCGAGGAATGGCTGATGGCCGCCGAGTACATCGCCCAGCGCGGAAACCTCGACATCGTGCTCTGCGAGCGCGGCATCCGGACCTTCGAGACGGCTACCCGCAACACCCTCGACATCAGCGCCGTCCCGGTCGCGCAGCGGCTTTCGCACCTGCCGGTGATCGTGGATCCGTCGCACTCGGGCGGCCGTCGCGACCTTGTGCTGCCGCTGAGCAGGGCGGCAATCGCGGTCGGGGCAGACGGGATCATCGTGGACGTGCACCCGGAGCCTGCCGCTGCATTGTGCGACGGTGACCAGGCGCTCGTGGACAGCGACATCCGCGAGCTGGCCGCGGTGATGTCGACGATGCCGCAGCTGATGGGCCGCACGCTGAGCCAGGCCCCGCAGCCGGTGACCGTCGGATGATGCCGGTGGTGCCGGGCTTATGGCGGGGCAGGCGGGCGTCCGCGGAAGGCTCAGAGCGCGGCGACTGCCGGGATCACCTCAGCGCCGATGATCTCCAGCGGCGTGACGTCCCAGACGCCTGCCACCGCGCCAATCGCGGCCTGGAATCCCATCTCGGCGAGGCCGCCGAGCTGGTCGACGACCTGCGCGGCCTTCTCCCCCTTCTCGCCGACATCGAAGATGAAGTAGCAGGTCTTCTCGATCTCGTCGTAGTCACGTCCCTCGGCGTCGCAGTGCGCGCGCAGCACGTCGAGCTTGCGGGCGAGGTCCGGGCCGGGGAACAGGTTGCAGGCCTGGGCGTAGCGGGCGACGAACCGCAGCGTCTTCCGCTCGCCGGAGCCGCCGATCAGGATTGGCGGATGCGGTGCCGACAGCGCCTTCGGGTAGTTCAGCGGCCGCGCCAGCTGATAGTGCCTGCCCTGATAAGGGGACTCGTCGCCGCTCCACATCTGCAGGCAGATCTGGAGCGTTTCCTCCAGCCGCTCGAACCGCTCGGCGACCGGCGGGAACGGGATGCCCAGGCCCCTGGACTCCTCCTCATTCCAGGCCGCGCCGATGCCAAGCCACGCACGGCCGCCGGACAGCACGTCGAGCGTGGTCACGATCTTCGCCAGGATTCCCGGGTGCCGGTAGACGGCGCCGGTCACGAGGGTGACCAGCTTTGCCCGGGACGTGCAGCCGGCCAGGTATCCCAGCGTGGTGTACGCCTCGAGCATGTCGTGCTCCGGCGGGCCCACCATGTTGATCTGGAAGAAGTGATCCATCACGCTGATGAACTCGAACCCGGCATCGTCGGCGGTCCTGGCGACGGTCGCCAGGTCCGCGCCGAGCCGGGCCGCGCCCGGCCCGGTGAAGTCAGGGATCTGCAATCCGATTTTCACGTTTGTTACCTCCGCCGACGAGACTGCCACATCGAGGCTGGTGCCCGGAGAGCGCGGGCGACCCGGCCAGCGTAGGCGACTGGGCGGGACGGCCACGTTAAAAATGAAATCAGGGCCGACCTGGCGTGTGCTCCTGCGCGGCGGCTGCCAGCTCCTCGGCCAGATCGTCGGCATCCAGCCGCGCCTCGATCCGGCGGAGATCCTCAATCCTGGCCCGGGTTTCCACCTGGCGCGGCGTGAGCAGGCTGCAGCAGTCCTGATCGGGCAGCTCGGAGATGCTGAGCGTCCGGATGCGGCGTGCCTCCGCCATGATCTCGGTCTTGTCCAGGCCGATCAGCGGCCGCAGGATCGGCAGCGTCACGGCGTCATCAAGAGCCGTGATATTGGTCAGCGTCTGGCTGCTCACCTGGCCCAGCGAGTCCCCGGTGACGAGCGCCGCCGCCCGCTGCCGCCGGGCCATCACCTCGCCGGTCTTGAGCATCAGCCGGCGCTGGGCCATGATCTGCAGCCTGCCCGCGCCCGAGGAGGCGAGCCGCTGCTGTGCCTTGCCGAACGCGACGACGAACAGCCGCGATCCGCCCTGGAATTTGTCCAGCTCGCGTACCAGGCCGTACGCCTTGTACACCGACTCGGGACCGGTCAGCGGCATGCCGGAGAAGTGCAGGTAACTGCAGCGCAGGCCGCGGCGCATCATCCGGTAGGCGGCGACCGGCGAGTCGATGCCGCCGGACATGAGCACCAGTGCCCGCCCGCTCATGTTGACCGGCAGGCCGCCCTGGCCCGGCATCCCCTCGGTGAAGACGAATACCTCGGACTGGTCGACCTCGACGAAGACCGTCGTATCCGGCCGGCGCAGGTTGACCGGGTAGCCGTACTCCTGCTGGATCCTGGTCCCGATGAGGATGGCCAGCTCGGCGGAGGTGACCGGGAACCGCTTGTCACGGCGCCTCGCCCGCACGGCGAATGACCCCTGCCGTCCCGCGGTCAGCTCTACCGCTGCGGCGATGGCCGCCTCTGGATCCTTGGCGACCCGCACCGCACGGCAGACGCGGACGATACCCATCACGTTGCTCATGCGTTCGGCAAGCAAGTCGACCGCAGCTTCCGCGGCCGCCCCGTCCACGGCTCCGCAGGCCGGCCAAGCTGGCGCCGCGCTGCCCGGCGCTGTGCTGCCCGGCGCCGCGCTGCCCCTGGGCATGCTGCCGCCGGGCGTGCTGCCATCGGCCAGGGTCAGCACGATCACGCCTTCCCGCTGCCGCAGCTGCATCGGGATGCCCAGGTCGCGGACCGCGCGCTTGATGTTGTCCTGCAGGAGCCGCTCGAACTGCTGCCTGTTCTTGCCCTTGAGCACGATCTCGCCGAGCTTGAGCAGCACGCATGGCTCATGCAGGGCCGTCGTCCGCTGCGGTGTGGCGGGATCAGCTAGGGGCAAGGCGGGCATTCCCCTAGTCTGCCAGCTAAGCGGGGTGCCACGGCTCCTTGTGGCAAGCTCAGTCCCTGCGGCCCGGCCGCGGCAGCAGGATGTGAGGGAAGGCAGAGATGACGCAACCTAGTCACCATGGCGGAGGACAGGCTCAGCCAGGAAGCGGGCAGCCCCCGGCCGCGAACGCGCAGCCGCTGACGCCGGGTGCCCAGCCGCTGACGCCGGGTGCCCAGCCGCTGACGCCGGGTGCCGAGCCACTGACGCCAGGCGCCCAGCCGTTTGGCGCGAGCGCGCAGCCCTCGGCGGGCGCGCAGTTCCCGGCGCCTGCGGGCGCGCAGTTCCCGGCAGGGGCGCAGGCTCCGGCGACGGCGGGCGCGCGGTCCTCCGCAGCCCACGGTCGTGGCACCGCCCGGCTTCGCCAGTTCGCGTGGGCGTCAGTACCCGTGTGGTCGGTGGGATTCCTTGCCTTTGCGCCGTTCCTGCGGCTTGCGGTGGCCCGGCGCGCCAGGAAGGACTGGGCGATATTCGTCGGCTATCTCCTGGCCGTCGTACTGGAGATTGTGGCGGTATCGGTCGGTGGCCAGAGCGGCGCCGGGTCAACGGCGGCCGGCGGGCTCGTCATCCTGCTGATTGGCGGGGGGGCTGTGCACTCTTTTGTCGCGTTCGGCAGTGACCCGGCTCCTGCTGCCGTCTCCGGCGCTGCCCGGCCCGAGGAGCTCAACCGGGAGGCGCTGGCGACTGCCCGCGGCCGGATGGAGCGCCGCCGCGAGGCGCGCGAGATCGCCAGCAAGAACCCCATACTCTGCCGCGAGCTGCGGATCGGCCGGCCCGACATGGCCCGTGAATACGACGACGGTGGCCTGGTCGACGTCAATCAGGTGCCTGGCGAGATCCTCCAGTCCCAGCTGGGGCTGTCGCCCGATGAGACGGCCGCCGTCCTCGCCGCGCGCGCGAAGCTCGGCAGGTTCAGCAGCGCAGATGAAGTGAGTGCCTATGCGCAGCTGGAACCGGACCGGCTGGACGCCATCCGCGACTGGATGATCTTCAGCTAGCGGCGGCTGGCGGAGGTCAGCCGCCCATGACGGCGCACAGCAGGCGGTTCTCGCCGCGCTGCCAGAGCGTGCCGATCTCCGTGAAGCCCGCCGCCCGCAGCGCGTCAATGTGCGTGGCGAGCCGTCCCGACGGTGAACCGTGATGGTCGCTCTCGATGAATCGGCCCGCCCGCGCCGCGACCTCGTCAGCCAGGGCCGGCTCGGCCGATACCGCCTCCCACCAGCCACTCCATGTTTCCGGATGACCGCCGGGGAACCGCCTGGACTCCTCACGCTCGATCAGGGAGCGGCCGAGCCTGGCCAGGGTCGGCGCGGTCTTGTCATCTTCGGTGAAGTGATCGCCGTTCAGCAGCAGGCCGCCCGGGCGCAGCACGGCGCCAAGCTCGGCGTACATCGCGGCCAGCGCCACGGGGGGCAGCCAGTGCAGTGCCGTGGTGCTCACCGCGGCGTCCGCCTGCCGGTCCAGGCCGAGCACCGCCGACCAGCCGGCCGTGCGGAGATCGGTTTCGGCGAAACGCAGCCCTGCGCGGTCGGGCCAGGCAATACGGCCCAGCGTGAGCAGGAGCGGATCCGCGTCGACGCCGACCACAGTGGCCCCCGGCAGCCGGTCCAGCAGCCGGACTGCCAGCGAGCCGGGGCCGCAGCCCAGGTCAAGTACGAGCGGGTTCGGGACCGCAGTGCCCTCCTCCACCGCGTCAATCAGTGCGGTGAACCGCTCTTCCCGGTCCGGCAGGTAGCCCAGCTGCTGGATGTCCCAGCGGGCAATCCAGTCAGCTGCTGCCCGGCGGTCAAGGACTGGCACGGCCTGCCTCCTTGTCACTGACGACTGTTACTTCGACAGTTACAACATAAAACGCGGGCCGGGCATCCTGGCGGGCCGTCTCGGACGGCGCAACGCGAGAGACGCGCGTCAGCCGAACAGGACCTCTGCTTCGTCGTAGCGGTCGGGCGGCACGACCTTCAGCTCGCGGGTGGCCTCCGCCAGCGGCACGCGCACGATCTCCGTGCGCTGCAGCGCCACCATGACGCCGAACGCGCCATCGTGCACGGCGCCGATCGCCTGCAGGCCGAAACGGGTGGCCAGCACCCGGTCGAAGGCAGTCGGCGTGCCGCCCCGCTGGATGTGCCCGAGTACCGTGCAGCGGGCTTCCTTGCCGGTGCGCTTCTCGATCTCGTCGGCCAGCATCTGCCCGGCCCCGCGCAGCCGCACGTGCCCGAAGGCGTCCAGCTCCTGACTCTCGAATGAGGTGCTTTCGTCAGCGGGAAGCGCGCCCTCGGCCACCACCACGATGGGCGCGTAGCGGGTCTGGAACCGGTGTTCCACGTACGCGCAGACCTTCTCGATGTCGAACCGCTTCTCCGGGATCAGGATGACGTTCGCGCCGCCCGCCATCCCCGCGTGCAGCGCGATCCAGCCCACATGGCGGCCCATCACCTCGACGATCAGCGCCCGGTGATGGCTCTCCGCCGTGGTGTGCAGCCGGTCGATGGCCTCCATCGCGATGTTCACGGCGGTGTCAAACCCGAACGTGTAGTCGGTACCGCCGAGATCGTTGTCGATGGTCTTGGGCACGCCGACCATCTTGACGCCCGCCTCGTGCAGCCTGGTCGCGACCCCGAGGGTGTCCTCGCCGCCGATCGCGATCAGCGCGTCGACGCCCAGGCTGTCCAGGTTGTCCTTGATCCGCGTAATGCCGGGGCGGCCGCCGCTAGCTGCAGCGTCGGCCAGCGGATTTGTCCTGGATGACCCGAGAATCGTCCCGCCGAGTGGCAGGATGCCGCGGACGGCCTGCACGTCCAGCGGGACGGTATCGCCCTCCAGCGGGCCGCGCCAGCCATCGCGGAACCCGATGAACTCATAGCCGAACTCTTTTACTCCTCGGCGGACGATAGCGCGGATAACTGCGTTCAGCCCGGGGCAGTCACCGCCGCCAGTGAGGACTCCGACTCGCATGAGGGCTCCCTTTCGTGTTCTGTCGCCCGCCAGACTAGTGGGCTACTGAGCGGCCTCGCGATCTACTCGGGAACTACGGGCGTCACCGCTGATCGTTGCCGCATCCGTGTCAGACTCGGAAGGCGGCCAGCTGACCGCCGGGCATGTGCAGGCCGTCGAGCAGTTAGCGCCGTTCCTGACCCGGCGGGCATCGGCGACCCCCAGCGGGCCGCGGGAGCCCGCCCACGGACCCGGCACTAGCGACCATGATGATCAGGCGACAAAGGCCAGCGGAAGGAGACCGATGACGACGCCCGGGAGCCGGGGTGAGCCGGCTGGGGCCGACCTCAGGCTCGATCCGGAGCCGTCGGATCCGAGCGCAGAGCCGTCGGATCCGGGTGATGTCAGCCTGGTCCGCTCAAGCGGGATCATGGCCGTCGGAACGCTCGCCTCCCGGATGACCGGCTTCCTTCGCACAGCCATTCTCCTCTACGCCGTCGGCACGCACGATCTCGGCAACGCCTACAACATCGCCAATACGCTCCCCAACGCGGTGTATAACCTCGCCCTTGGCGGCATTCTCACTAGCGTCGTGGTACCGCTTCTCGTCAATGCCGCTAAACGGGATCGTGACCGGGGCGAGGCTTACGACCAGCGGATATTCACGCTAGGCGTGATGATGCTCGGCGGCATCACCGTGCTCGCCACGCTCGCCGCCGCGCCGATCGCGGGGCTGTACGGGCACGGCATCCATGATGCCGCCACGCATCACCTGACGGTGATCTTCGCCTACTTCTTCATCCCGCAGATCTTCTTTTACGGGGTCAGCTCGCTTGCCGGAGCGATCCTGAATGCAAGAGGCCGCTTCGGCGCGCCGATGTGGACGCCCGTGATCAACAACATGGTGGTCATTCTGGTCGGGATTGCGTTCATCGCGACGGCCGGCCTGAACCGTACCCCGTCCGACATCTCGGCAGGCGAGATTCAGCTGCTGGGCGTCGGCACCACCCTGGGCATCATTCTGCAGACCGCCGCGCTGGTCCCATCGCTGCGGGTGGTCGGGTTCCGCTGGCGTCCGCGCTTTGACTTCAGGCGTGCCGAGATCTCCGAGATTGGCCGGATGGGCGGCTGGATGTTCGGATATGTCCTCACCACCCAGGTCGCCTTCCTGGTGACCACGGTGGTAGCCAACGAAGCGGGCGCCAAGGTATCCCAGCAGGCCGTGGGCGCAGGATTCGCTGCCTACAGCAACGCCTGGCAGCTCTTCCAGCTGCCTTACGCGATCGTCGGGATCTCGGTGATCACCGCCATGCTGCCGAGGATGAGCGCGCATGCGGCCGGGCGTAGATACGGGCTCGTCTCGGATGACTTCTCCACCGCTACCCGGCTCGCTTCGGTCATCGTGGTGCCCGCGGCACTGATCCTGGCCGTGCTCGGGGCGCCGCTTGCCGAGGCCGTATTCGGGTACGGCAGCACCTCGGCTGCGAGTGCCCGCTACCTCGGCGAGGTGTTCGCCGTGTTCTCACTCGGGCTGCTCCCTTACATGCTTTTTCAGCTGCTGCTGCGCGTCTTCTACGCGATGCGCGACAGCCGGACCCCCGCTCTCATCGGCGTGGCCACCATGGCGGTCAACATCGCGGCCAACCTTGCCGCGCTTGCGATCCTGCCGCCTCGCCATGTGGTCGCGGGCCTGGGCGCAGGCTTCGGGCTGGCGAACCTGGCCGGGACCATGACAGCGTGGTGGGTGCTCAGCCGACGGATCGGCGGCCTGCACGGCCACGCAATCCGCAGCATCCTCATCCGGCTGCACCTGTCGGCGATCCCCAGCGTGCTCTTCGCTGTTGCCGCGACGCTGATGGTCGCAGTGATTCTGCCGACCGGACGGCTCAACGCGATCGTGACTGTGACGCTGGCGGGCTGCGGAGCGCTGCTGCTTTACGTGCTGTTCGCCAAGGCGCTCGGAATTGCCGAGCTGACCGACCTGACCGCCACTGTCCGGTCGCGGCTGCGCCGCTGATCGCCCGGCGGCCTGCCGCGGGAGGGCAGGACGTCACGGTTTGCTTGGCGCCACGGGTTCCGGCGCGCGGGGACGGCATGCGACGATCGAGTTGATGCAGTAACGCGCGGAGAGGATCTCCTGCCCATGCCAGTGATGCCCGGCGCCGAGCCCTTCAGCCACGACGGCGGAAGCACCGGCGTGCTGCTCTGCCACGGGTTCACCGGCAGCCCTCATTCGCTGCGTGCCTGGGCGGAGTACCTGGCTGATGCGGGCCTCAGCGTCTCGCTGCCCCGGCTGCCGGGACACGGAACGACCTGGCGCGAGATGGGGCGGACCCGCTGGGAAGACTGGTATGCCGAGGTCAGCCGGGCCTTCGAGGAACTGCGCGGGCGGTCGGACCAGATCTTCGTGATGGGCCTGTCGATGGGCGGCTGCCTGGCGTTGCGGCTGGCCGAGGTGCAGGGCTCCGCGGTCAGCGGGCTGGTGCTGGTGAACCCTTCGGTGACGGCTGACACGAGGCTGTTTGCCCTGGCCCCCTTGCTGAAGCTGGTCGTGCCGTCGCTCAAGGGCATCGCCAGCGACATCAAGAAGGAAGGCGTCACCGAACTGGCCTACGACCGGATACCGGTGCGGGCGGCGGCGACGCTGCCCGGGCTGTGGCGGATTACCAGGGAACGGCTCGGGGATATTACGCAGCCTGTTCTCGTCTATCACAGCACCGAGGATCATGTCGTCAGTGCCGCCAGCCTCGACGTCCTGCGGCGGGCGCTGCCGCCGGACCAGCTGACTGTACAAAACTGCGAAAACAGCTTTCACGTCGCAACTCTGGACAACAACGCCCAAGCCATCTTCACTGGCAGTCTGGAGTTCGTTCGGGCACATAGCCGCGCGGGGAAGGAATAGGGGTTGCCGGACAGGGAACGGGCAGAGGACATCAGTGGCGAAGACGCGGCCTGGCGTGATCTTGTCGCCCGGTTCGATCTGCCTGGCGACCCTGACGGTATGCCGCCGCCCTGGCCAGAGCGCGAGGATCTGCGCACTGCCCGGCACCGCCAGCCGCTGATCGACACCGAGGCACGGGAAGGCACCGCGGCTGCCGAGGCGCCGGAATCGGGCAGTGCCGATATGCCAGCCGATATGCCGGCGCCGGGCAGTGCGGATGGCCAGGAACGTGTCGACGATCAAGCCACTGCCGACAGTCCCGGCGTGCCGGAGACCGCGATTGCGGATCGCGCCCGGGTCATCAGGCCCGCCGCGCCGGTCCAGTTGCCGGCCGACGAGGACGATGAGGACGATCACTACATCCCGCCCCCGCCGCCGCCGCTGCCCGCGCTCGACCCGGTCGCCAAGGGCGCATGGACGGCGCTCTTCGGCGGACCCGCCTACCTGCTCGTTGCCACGACGGCCGGCTGGGTGATACCCGGCTGGGCAACATTCGGCGCCGTCGCCGCATTCGTCGGCGGTTTCGCCGTCGTCGTCATCCGGATGGGGGACAAGCCGTCCCGCGGCTCTGGTCCCGACAGCGGCGCGGTGCTGTAGGACTCGCATCCGCTGCGCGGCAGTCCGGAGTCAGCCTCTGCGGGCCAGGTCGGCGGCCCCGACCAGGCCGGCGTCCTCGCCAAGCTCGGCCAGCCTGATTTCCGCGAACGGGCGGTAATACCTGCCGGTCAGGCCGCCCTCGAAAGCCGCCCGCGCCGGGTCGAGTAGCAGCTCGCCGGCCTCAGAGACCCCGCCGCCGATCACGAAGCAGCCAGGGTCAAGGATCGCGGCAAGGTCGGCCAGTCCCTGGCCCAGCCAGCTCCCGACAATCTCGAAGCAGCGAAGCGCTGCCGGATCGCCCTCGCCTGCCGCCTGCGTGATCGCCGGCCCGGTGATGCCGTCGGGAGAGCCACCGCCGAGCTGAAGCAGCCGGACAGCTCCCGCCGGCGAGCGCCTGGCGAACTCGCGTGCCTCCGCGACCAGGGCGTTGCCGCTCGCGTACTGTTCCCAGCAGCCGCGGTTGCCGCAGCCGCACAGGCGTCCCCCCGGCACGACCCGGTAGTGCCCGGGCTCCCCCGCTACTCCCCACCTTCCGCGGTAGAGCCGACCGTTGATCACGATGGCCCCGCCGATGCCGGTACCGACCGTGATGAGCACGACGTCCTCGTAGCCCTGGGCAGCGCCGAAGACGGTTTCCGCCCAGGCGCTGGCGTTAGCGTCGTTCTCCACGACCACCGGAAAGCCAATCCGGTCCTGCACTTTCTTCTTAACTGGCTCGTCACGCCAGGCAAGGTTCGGCGCGAACAGCACGGTGGTCCGCGCCGTGTCGACGAAGCCAGCCGCACCGAGGCCGACGGCGACGACCTGATGCCGGCCCAGCAATTCGATCACCGTGTCGCTGATCACGTGCGCCGTCTGCTCGGGACTCGCTGCCGGGGTGGAGCGCTTTAGCTTCTCTACGATCTTGCCCTGCTCATCCACCACCCCGGCGGCCACCTTCGTGCCCCCGACGTCAACTCCTATCGCCAGGTCCACTGGCAGGCCTTTCCGGCGGCTCTGCCGTCGCGGCTTGCTGCCCGGCGCCGGAGTCGGCAGCACCCGGCGGCGAACTGGCAGCCGGATCGCCCGCCGGCGGGCCGGCACCAGCATCAGCCGACTCAGCGCCAGGGTTCGCGGCACCCGCCGGCGAACCGGCACCAGGGCCGGTCGCGATGACCGCCTCGAACGCATCAACGGCCTCCTGTACGACCGTGGCGAAGATGCCCCCAGCGCTGGACAGGTGCGAGCTGAGACCCGGGCCTGAGCCCCTCATCTTGCGGGCGGCCCGGCAGAGGGGGCACCATTCGCACTCGGGCGGATCCCCGCCCTCCGGCTCGTTCGTGGCGCTCTCCCACACGTCATCCCGGCGGGCGTCGCCGTAACCGAACGTCTTGCGCAGATTGCCGCTGACCTCCCGGCCCAGCCCGCGCGCGCCGGACCGCATCAGCCATCGCTGGAAATCGCCGACCGGGTCGCTGCCCTGCTGCCTTGAGTCCTGGGTCACGTCGTGGCGCCCCTCCCATTTTCGGCCCGTTCCTTGAGGCCCTTCAGCGCGGTGTCAATGATGGTCTTCTCCGCCCTCCGCTTGACTATCCCGATCATGGGGATCCGGACGCCGATGGTGAGGTCGTAAGTCACGTCAGTGCCGCTGCCCTGATCGGCGAGCAGGTACCCGCCAGACAGCTCGGAAATCATCGTGCCGGGCTCTGCCGGGTCGAAGTCCCAGCGGACCTGCGCATCGCCCTCCCACTCGTAGCGGAGCACGAACCGGTCCTTGACCGGCCCCGCGTCCAGGGTGAAGCGCACGCGGCTTGGCCGGCCATCGCCGCGCTGCTCGATGATCTCCGCTGTCCGCACTCCGGTCGCCCATTCCGGGTAGGCGGCGAAGTCAGCAATGACCGTCATCACGGATGCCCTTGGCGCCGCGATAGTGATGCTCGAGGTAGTCCTGTCCGCCATGCTCGGAGCGTACCGCCAGAGCGGCGCGATCTAGCCAGTGCTACCAGGCCAGCACGTGCGGCGTGCCGGTGGCACGGAAATGGCCGACATTGATGCACTCGCTGCGGCCAATCCGCAGCCGCCTGGCAAGCGGCTGGTGCACGTGCCCGAACAGGACGTACCGCGGCTGCGTCCGGCGGACCATATCGAGCAACGCCTCACTGCCCCGTTCCATCCGCTGGGCGACTGTGTCGAAGAGCAGCTCGGGTACGGCGGGCGGAATGTGCGCGCAGAGCACGTCGACCTCGCCGACCGCAGCCACCTTGGCCGCGTAGGCGTCGTCGTCGATCTCATACGGCGTCCGGTACGGCGACCGCAGCCCGCCGCCGACAAAACCGAACGACCAGCCGCCAAGCTCCACCCGCTCCCCGTCGAGCACGTGCTGGCCCGGCCGCAGGTGCGCGTCCCACATGCGCGGAATATCGACATTGCCGTAGGTCAGGTATGACGGCGTCGGCAGGGCCGCGAACAGCTCCGCATACTGGCGCGATGCCGCGGCCTCAACGTGCATGGCGGGATCACCGTTCAGGCCGGCCCACAGGCGCGCCGACATCGCCCTGGCCTCATCGAATCGCTGCGCGGTACGCAGCTCGATGTACTGCCGGGCTGCCTCCGGGCCGAAGAGGTCAGGAAAAATGCCATGCCGGTGGTCGGCGTAGTCCACGAACAGCAGCAGATCCCCCAGGCAGATCAGCGCGTCAGCACCGTCGGCGGCGGTGGCCAGCGCATCGACCCTGCCATGTACGTCGCTGACCACGTTAATCCGCATGATCACCACCCTAGGCAGATCGGCTCGCCAGGGAAACGGTCAGCTCACGGCGAGTGCCCGCCGGCCGCGGCCGTCCGGATGGCCGCGCCCGTCCGGCCGGCCGCGCACCTGCGCTGGGCGCAGCGTCATCCGGCGCGGTACGGTCCAGGGAGATCTGGATAACGGCTGGCTGAGGAGAAACCGTGCGCAGGTACAGCGCTCCCGCAGTGGCAGAAGTACCCGACACCGCCAGCCTCGCGGATGTCGTCTTCACCCGCGCGGGCAGGGAGCCGGACGCCGTCATGCTGCGGAGGCTGACCAGCGCCGGCCAGTGGGAGGACGTGACCACTTCCGCGTTCCGCGATCAGGTGACGGCGCTTGCCCGGGGGATTATCGAGGCCGGGATAGAACCGGGTGACCGGATCGCCCTGATGTCGGGGACGCGCTATGAGTGGACGCTGATCGACTACGCGATCTGGACGGCGGGCGCCGTCACGGTGCCGGTCTACGAGACATCGTCGGCCGAGCAGGTCGAGTGGATGCTCGGCGACTCGGGTGCCCGCGCCGTGTTCGCCGAGACGAGCTCGCACGCACAGATCATCGACACCGCCCGCACCCGGCTTGAGGCCCTTGACCTGGGCATCTGGAAGATAGCTGAGCTGGACGCGCTGGTAGCAGCCGGCGCATCGGTCAGCGATGACCTGCTCGGGCAGCGCCGGGCCCAGCGCGGCGCTGCCGACCTGGCAACGATCATCTATACCTCCGGCACGACCGGGCGCCCGAAAGGATGCGAGCTCACGCACGGCAACCTGCTTGCCGACGTGCGCAACGTGGTCGCGGGCCCGCTCTCGGACATCTTCGATGTCGCGGGCGGCTCAACCATGCTCTTCCTGCCACTCGCGCACTCCTTTGCCCGCATCATCGAGGTCGGCTGCCTGGAATCCGGTGCGATCCTCGGGCACTGGCCGGATACCAAGACGCTGGTGCAGGGGCTGTCAGGGTTCCAGCCCACCTTCCTGCTCGCCGTGCCGCGGGTATTCGAGAAGGTCTATAACAGCGCGCAGCAGCAGGCAGGCGCTAGCAAGGCCAGGAGCAGGATCTTCAGCGCCGCCGTGAAGACAGCCATCGCCTGGAGCAGGTCGGCCGGCGGGGGCGCATCCGGCGGGGGCGCCGACAACGGCGCATCCGGTCACGGCGCGACGGGGCCTGGTGCGGTGCTGCGGCTGCGGCACGCGCTGTTCGACCGGCTCGTCTACGCCAGGCTGCGGGCCGCGGTTGGCGGCAAGGTGCAGTACGCGGTCTCCGGCGGCGCGCCGCTTGGCGACCGGCTTGGTCATTTCTTCCGCGGCGCCGGGCTGCCCGTCCTCGAGGGCTACGGGCTCACCGAGACCTCGGCGGCCGCGACCGTGAACAGGCCGCACCGCAACAAGATAGGGACGGTCGGCATGCCGCTGCCCGGGGTCAGCGTGCAGATCGCCGACGACGGCGAGATCCTCATCAGCGGGCCGAACGTCTTCTCCGGCTACCGGCACAACCCCGACGCGACCGCCGAGGTGCTCGATGCCGGCGGCTGGCTGCACACCGGGGACATCGGCGCGCTGGACGACGAGGGCTTCCTGCGGGTCACCGGCCGCAAGAAGGAGCTGATCGTCACCGCGGGCGGTAAGAACGTCGCGCCCGCCGTGCTCGAGGACAGGATCCGGGCGCACCCGCTGGTCAGCCAGGCCATGGTGGTGGGCGACGGCCGCCCCTACATTGCCTGCCTGGTCACCCTCGACGCCGACGCGCTGGGCCACTGGAAAGAGCAGCACGGCCGCCCGGCGTCGGCCGGCCCCGCGGACCTGGCCGGCGACCCGGAGCTGATCGCCGACATCCAGGAGGCCGTGGATGACGCCAACAAGGCGGTCTCCAGGGCCGAGTCGATCAGGCGGTTCGCGATCCTTGGCACGGACTTCACCGAGGAGGCCGGGCAGCTTACCCCGTCGATGAAGGTCCGCAGGAACGTCGTGGCCAAGGACTTCGCCGCCGATATCGAGGCGCTGTACAGCTAATCGCCCGCCACCCACAGAAAGGGCTCCCCGTCATGTTCGACAAGCGCATTTCCCGCCTGCTGCTCGCGGCGGCCGCCATGGTCACGGCAGCCACGGTGGTCACGGCCGCCGGCGTCACCGCGTCCGGCGCCACTACCGTCAGCACCCCCAGGCTGCCCCGGCTCGACGCGCCCGGGCTGCACCCGCGGGCGGCTGCCGCGCCTGCGGCGGCCGATGCATGTGACTACCACGCGGCGATTCCCGCCGACCGGTTCAAGGGCATCCCGGTGTTCGACGCGACACAGGCCGCGCAGCCCTACGACGTCAAGTTCTTCACCACGCAGGGCGTCATCACCGTGAAGATGCTGACCGGCGAGGCGCCCTGCACCACGTTCTCGTTCCGGTTCCTCGCCAGCCAGGGTTACTTCAACCTGACCCACTGCCACCGGCTCACCACGCAGGGCATCTACGTGCTGCAGTGCGGCGACCCGACAGGTACCGGCGCGGGCGGCCCAGGATATGAGTTCAACGACGAGAACCTGGCCGGGGCCACCTATCCGGCAGGAACCGTCGCCATGGCCAACGCCGGACCGAACACCAACGGCAGCCAGTTCTTCTTTACCTGGAAGGACACCACTCTTGCGCCCGACTACACGCCGTTCGGCACGGTAATCGGCGGCCTGAACGTACTGCAGAAGATCGCCGCGGCCGGCGATGACAGCCAGAACGGACCGGGCGACGGCTACCCGGACCTTTACACCGCCTTCCTGTACGTGCAGATCATCCCGACGAGCTGAGCTAGCTCAGTGCAGCTGGCTCAGCCGGCCAGGATCCGTTGCAGCCGCCCGGCGACAAGCTCCCAGCGCCACTCCCGCTCCACCCAGGCCATGCCCTTCTCCCCCATCGCCGCCGCGGCGGCCGGGTCGGCGAGCAGCTCGGTGAGCCGGGCGGCGACCGCCGGGACGTCTCCGCCGGGCACGACGTAGCCCGATTCGCCGTGCAGGATGGCGTCCGGCGCGCCGCCCGAGTCGCCGCCGATGACCGGCAGCCCAGCCGCGGATGCCTCCAGGTAGACGATCCCCAGTCCCTCGACATCCAGGCCGTGCCGCCGGGTGCGGCAGGGCATCGCGAATACGTCGCCCGCGTCGTAGTAGCCGGGCAGGTCCTGCCAGGAAACCGGCCCGGTGAACACGACCGAGTCGGCCACGCCCAGCCTGCCGGCCAGCCGCCCGAGTTCGGCCCGGTAGGGTCCATCGCCGACCAGCAGCAGCACCGGGCCGCCGGCCGCACGCGCGGCAGCGGCGCGGACCTGCGGCCACGCGCGGAGCAGGGTGTCCTGGCCCTTGCGCGGCACCATCCGGGAAACGCAGAGGACGACAGGGCGGCCGGTCAGCCCGAGCCGCTGCCGCATGGCGGCTCCGCCGGCGCCGCGCCGGAACACCGTCGTGTCCACTCCTGGCGCCAGCCGGACCATCCGGCCGGCGGCTTGCGGAGACAGCGCCCTGGCAAGCCGCACCCTGAAGTACTCACCGAGATAGGTGACGACATCGACCTGGTTGCCGATCCGGCGCAGCAGCGACCGGGCGCCTGGCAGGGCAGCCCAGCCTGCCTCGTGGCCGTGCGTCAGCGCGACGATCCGCCGGGCGCCGGCTGCGCGCAGCCCCGGTGCCAGCAGCCCGAGCGGAGCGGCAGCGCCGAACAGCACGGTGTCGCAGCCGTGCGCGGACAGGATGCCCGCCGCGCGGCGGGCCACCGACGGCACCGGCAGCATCAGCGAGCCAGGATGGCGGATCACCGGGAACGGCTGCCGGGCATCGTAGGCGGCGGCACCCTCCCAGGCGGGCGCGTAGACGGCAACCGTCCCTGCGGGCAGCCGGGTAGCGAGCGCATGCACGAACGACTGAATCCCGCCGCGCCGCGGCGGGAAGTCGTTGGTGACGATCAGGACCTTGGGCATCGCGCTCCCGTGCCCGTGATCCTAGTGGCCGGATTTGCCGAGGGTCAGGGCCGGACGGCGCCATCCAGCGTCTGCGCATACCAGCCGCTCAGCGGGATCTTCTCGACGTCGAGTCCGGTGTGCGGCGCGTCGATCAGTTCGCCGTGGCCCACGTAGATCCCGACATGCCCGGCACCGTTGAATACCAGGATGTCACCGGGCTGGATCTGGGACATCGGCACATGCGGCAGCGCGTCCCACTGCTCGTAGCTGGTCCGCGGGATCGATATCCCGGCAAACGCCCACGAGGCCATGGTCAGTCCCGAGCAGTCGTAGGAGTCCGGCCCGGACGCGCCGTAGACGTATGGCTTTCCGAGCTGGGCATAAGCGAACTCGACCGCCTTGTCCGCCTGCGTGCTGGTCGGGCCCTTGTAGGTGGTGGTGCCGCCACCGCCACCGCCACCGCCGCCCGGGCCGACGGTCTGCTGCTGGGCCGGGGTGAGCTGCGCGAGCAGCGCCTTCTGCTGAGCGCTCTGCTTGGTGAGCGATTTGCGCTGGCTCAGCAGATTGTTCCGCAGCGCGACGATGGCTTGCCTGGCCCGTAGTGCCGCCTGCTGAGCCCCGCTGAGCTGGCGGGCGGCCGTGATGAACTCGCTCATCTCGGCGCTGTTGTCAGAGGACAGCTCCAGCAGGATCGATGACTGGTTAAGAACCTGCTGGGCGTCGCCGGAGGTCAGCAGCGCCGCCACCGACGTCATGTTGCCGTTCTCGTAGGCGATCGTGGCGATCCTGGCAATCTGGGTGCGCATCGACTTGAACCGCGCCAGGTACCTGGCTGTCTCGCGATTCACCAGCCGCAGCCGCTGACTGGCCGACGTCAGCTCCTGCTGGACCTGGTCGTAGCGCTGGTCGAGCTTCTCGGCCTGGGTGTTCAGCTGGCTGAGGCGGGCCTGCACCTGACTGAGCGTCGGCGGTGGCGCCGCTATGGCTGGCCCGCCCAGCGAGACGAGCATGCCGACGGCGAGCCCGCCGGCGGCGATGGTCGCAGCACATCGTCTCAGAGTCGTGCTAACGGATGGTCGCGTACCCACGTATGTGACACGCTCCTTCTCCCACGGTCCGCCTACCGGGTGAGCTGACGGGTTCGGGCTGTGGAAGAACGCCCTACGGTCAGGCCCGGACTGGCTCCTGACCGATTCACCCCAGGAGATGCCATGGCTTACGCCCGGCAATCATCCGGTGGTTCCCCGGCTTCCCGTACTGGCTCACGCGCCAGCACGAAAACTCGGCGGTGGCCTATCGCCGTCACCAACCTGGCGACTGCTAAGCGATATGGCTCGGAGCCTGACACTAGTGAAGATCAGTCAACAGATTCAACCGAAACGCGCACTCTCGCCCGTGTTCTTGACCAACGCTAGAGGATTACGAGACCGGATCCGAGGGCCGGCGCGCCTGGGCCGGACTGTCAGTGGCCCGCCTTACCGTGAAACGCGTGACAACTGACGATGTGATGGACGCCGTCTCCGCGGGACTCGCCGGGCTTCCTCAGCCGCTCGCCGAGCTTGATTTCGTCATTGTGGATGTGGAGACCACGGGCTGGCTGCCCGAGGAGGCCAGGATCACCGAGATCGGGGCGGTGCAGGTCAGCGGTGGCAGGGTTCAGGCGCAGTTCTGCACCCTGGTTAACCCGGGCAGCCCGATCCCCGCCGACATCACGGCGCTGACAGGCATCACCGATGCGATGGTCGGCCAGGCGCCGCCGATCAGCGCGGCCATGCCCCGGTTCCTGTCCTTCGCCCGCGGCTGCGTGCTGACCGCGCACAATGCGGCGTTCGACATCGGTTTCCTCAGCGCGGCCTGCGGGGCCTGCGGTGTTCCCTGGCCGGCCTTCCCGGTGCTCGACACGGTGGCGCTCGCCCGGCTGGCCCTGGGCGCCACGGAGGTACCCGACTGCAAACTTCGCACGCTCGCGAACTTCTTCGGGACAACGACGCTGCCCTGCCACCGGGCACTGCCCGACGCCCTGGCCACCGCTGAGGTGCTGCTGGGCCTGCTGCGGAGGCTTGCCGCCGCCGGGGTGCGCACGCTGGCTGAGCTGAGCTCCGGCTGAGCGGTACGCTACGGCCACAGCCGGGGCACAAGCGCCCGGCGGCCGAGGAGGCTCCAGTGGTCACCGCTATCGTTCTGGTGAAGGCCGACGTGGCGCGCATCCCCGAGACGGCCGAAACGATCGCGCAGATACCGCAGGTCAGCGAGGTCTACTCGGTGACCGGCGAGTTCGATCTCGTGGCCATGGTGCGAGTGCGGGCGCATGAGGAACTCGGCGACGTCATCCCCGGCAAGCTGAACAAGGTGCCAGGGGTAACCCACACCGAGACCCATATCGCGTTCCGCGCGTATTCACGTCATGATCTCGAGGCGGCGTTTGCGCTCGGGTACTCCGAGCCCGCCTAGGAGCCTCCTGAATAATCGGCCTGCTGATGGCGTGTCTGCCGGCTGCCTGTTCGATTGTCGCGGGATGATTTTCTTATGCAGGGTAAAGAGCGGGCGGACCGGGAGCTTCTGGACGCGGCCG
>Ga0302314_10004736_pt1 | contig 24986 bp, 19 predicted proteins | sample III_Palsa_N2_3_FD_200533 | JGI IMG/M metagenome (GOLD analysis project Ga0302314, IMG submission 200533) | Peat permafrost microbial communities from Stordalen Mire near Abisko, Sweden - III_Palsa_N2_3 | ecosystem: Environmental > Terrestrial > Soil > Palsa > Peat permafrost | place: Sweden... | reverse complement strand
GCCAGCCGGCCGTCGACCGCTTGCGCGCTTGCGATCGCTTGCGCGCCGTACGTCTGCTCGCCGGTAGCGCGAGCCAGCGCGAGGCCACTCCAGATCATGTCGCCGTTGACCGAGGCGAAGAAGCGGGGCGGCAACTGCGCGCAGCGCCCGCCGCGATCCTCGACGTAAACGGTGTAGAGCGGTACCTCCGGGTCGAGGTAGTTGCGCCGGATCGCAGCGTAGGTGGAGAGGGCATCGTTGCGGTACGCGTCCTCCCGCGTTACCTCGTAGAGGAGCAGAGCCGCCTTCAGCGCGTTGGCGTCGGTCTCGAGCGTCTTGAACGCGCCCTGCGCGGGATCGCGCGCGCGCACCGAGGGCGGACGCTGAAAACGGATCTCCGGGCACGCGCCGCCGCCGTACGCATCTGAATCGGCGACGGAGGCATACGCCGCACGTGCCCGTTCCAATGCCGCCGGATCGCCGGTAGCCTGGTACGCGCGCAGCGCGGCGATCGCGTCCCACGACGGGACGTCGCTCCACTGCGCGCAATCCGGCAGGCGGCACGGCGGGTAGTCCGGCAGCGCCGCTGCGATTGCACGCAGCAATTCGAATGCGCGCGCGTCCGGCTGCGCGCTCCACCTCAGATAGAGCGCATACGTCAGGGCGTCGGCGCCCCAGTCGTGGTCGATCGCCGGGCACCCGCCCTGCAGGCACGCTTTCCATCTCCCGTCGCCGGCGTAGAGCGTGCCGGTCAGCGTGTCCATCGCCGCGTTGCCGAGAGCCTCGAACGTCTGGGGCGATGCGGGCGGATTCGAACCGGCGGCCGTCGTGCCCGCGGTCGCGGCTAACGCCGCCGACGCAGCGGAGGCAATCAGGAAAGGGCGAAGGCCAGCCGCCATGGCGAGCACTTCTGCGTTCTTGCCCCTGGTCTTTGTGGCGATGCCGTTCGGGACCAAGCCCGAACCCATGCGCCGTTACCAAATCGACTTCGACGACATCTACGAGCGCGCAATGAAGCCCGCGTTCGTTCGCCTCAAAGACAAACTCGATTACATTCGCGCCGACGAGGAGCGCACGGGCGGCGTCATTCATCTGCCGATGTTCGAGCGGCTGCTGTTGGCCGAAATTGCGGTCGTGGACGTCACGCTGCCGAACCCGAACGTGTATTACGAACTCGGCATACGGCACGGCGCCAAGCCCTGCACGACGATCATCGTCGGCTCGATCGAGAGAGCGCTTCCATTCGATATCTCGCTCGCTCGAACGATCCCGTACGGCCTCGAAAACGGCGTGCTCGAGGACAAGTCGGCCGGATTGTTCGTGGATTCGCTCGTCGCGAGTTTAGAGTACGCGCTGGCGCACGTCGACGGCCGGGACAGTCCGGTCTTCCAATTGATTCCGTCACTGCGCGAAACCAATTTGCCGCACGATATAACCGAGTCGTTCCGCGACCGCGCAAGAGAGTTCAACGATCGGCGCGAACGTCTCGACGCCGCCAGGCGGCTGCCGAAGGCGCGTCACGACGAGGCGCGGACCGCGATCGCGCAGCTCGAGTCAGAGATGGGCGAGATCACGAAGGCGAATGCCGAGCTGTTCTTCGATATCCTGCTGGCCTACCGGGACGTCGGCGGATACAAGGAAATGGTAGCGCTTGCCGACCGCGCCCCAGCCTGGCTTCGCGACAGCACGCCGATGCTGATCGAGCAGCAGGCCTTTGCGCTCAACCGCCGCAACGAACCGGGAGATCGCGATCGCGCGATCGACTTACTCGACGAGCTGCTCGCAAAGCGCGGCCATTCGCCGGAAACCTCGTCGATAGCCGCGCGCATTCATAAGGACAAGTATTTCGAAGCGCTCGAGTCGGGCGACGCACGCCGGGCCAGGGGTTCTCTGGCGCGAGCGATCGAGCTGTACCGCCAAGGATTCAATGCGGATCCGCGCGACTACTATCCGGGCGTAAACCTCGCGACGCTGCTGACGCTGGACGGTTCCGTGGAGGCGCAGGCCGAGCGTTCGTTGGTACTGCCCGCGCTCAGCTTCGCGCTCGGACGCCTGGGCGGCCTCAACACGACGGACTACTGGCAGGCGGCGACCGTCCTCGAGCTAGCTATCGTCGGAGGCGACAGCAAGACCGCGGACCGCGCCCTCGACGTCATTTTCGGGCTAGACGGCATCCCGCCGTGGCAGTATGCAACGACGAAAAACAATCTCGAGCTGCTGCGCGATAAGGCTCCCGCCGGCGCCGTCAACAACGGCGAACTACTCGCGGACGCGATCGCCGAGCTGGCCAAGCACAGCGGCTAGGTCGCACTGACGGCGCATCCGGCGCCGTGCGACACAGCCGCATCCATGCGGCTAGGTCGCACTGATGGCGCATCCGGCGCCGTGCGACACAGCCGCATCCATGCGGCTAGCCCGGGTCGCTGTGCTGCGGCGGCGGGTGGCCGCGAGACCGTGACGTAAAGAGCGCGGCATGCAGCCTACCATCCTGTCCGGTATTGCGATGTGGTCGGTCTGGCAGCCGGATCGCAATCTGTTCTTCAACTCGTTCTTCATCGAGGCGGACGGCGGCAACTACGCCGTCGATCCGCTCGCCCTTTCCGAGGCCGACGCGGCCGAGATCGCAGCGCGCGGCGGCATCGCCTGGATCGTGGTCACGAACCGCGATCACGAGCGCGACGCGCGCGCGATCGCAGCGCGCTTCGGAGCGAAGATCGCGGCCGGTGAAGCGGATGCGCCGCTCCTGAGCGCTCCGGTCGACCGCTTGCTGTGCGACGGCGACACGATCGGCGCAGCTCGGGTCCTGGCCCTCGACGGTGTGAAGACTCCGGGCGAATTCGCACTGCATCTTCCGCACCTGCGCGCCGTCGTGGTGGGCGACGCACTGTGGGGGACGCCGGCGGGCGCCCTGCGTTTGATGCCGGACGAGAAGCTGGCCGACCCGCCGCGCGCCGTCCTGTCACTGCGCAAAATCGCGGCGGCGCTGCCCGAGCACCTGCTGCTGGGCGACGGGGCCTGCATCTTCGGCGGGGCACTGCCCATCCTGTGGTCGACGCTGGAAGCGCGAACCGACGCCTACGTCAACCGGATCAATCGCGACGAAGGACACTGGCACGGCTGGCCCGGCCATCCGCCGCCGTACGACGGCGACGAGGCATTTGAAATCGGTGACTACATCGGCGCCCGGAAGCTCGGCTATCGACTCGTCCGGGTAGCTCCCGGAAAGAGTTCGTGTCCGTTGCATTGGCACTTGGCGGAGGAAGAGCTGTTCGTCGTGATGAGCGGGAGCGCAAAGCTGGTCAGCCCGCGCGGCGAGTTTGCGCTGCGGGCCGGCGACTACGTCAACTTCCCGACGCGGCCCAGCGGCGCGCACAAGATCGTCAACGACGGGGCGCAGCCATGCGAGGTCCTGATGATCTCGAACACCGACGAGCGCGAGGTGTGCTACTATCCGGATTCTCGAAAACTGCTGATCGATCCGGCCGGCACGATCCTGCGCGACCATCCGGTGCTGGACTACTTTGACGGCGAATAGCGTGCGCCGCGGCTTGGGCGCAGGTGTGCTCGTCTGGGCGTTGACGTTCGCCCCGGCGTTCGCCGATGCGAACACGCAGACCGACGTCGGTGCGCTCGCCGCGCTGCTCGCGGGAACGCACGTGGGATCCGAGAATCCGGTGCCGGTCAGCGGCGTCGTGCCGGGGGCTCTGCTTGAAGTGACGCAACATCTCGACTGCCTGCGTCTTCACCTCGAAGGCATCCCGACGATCGGGGTGGCCGCAACGAATTCGGGGCCGTTCGGCCATTCCTCGGCCAGCCTGGGCTTGCTCAATTCGACCTTGCTCGTGGACCTCGACCCGCACCAGCGTTTTCGGATCGGGACCGGCTTTCAGCTCGTCGACCTCTCGAGCAAGAACGGCAGCAACGGCGACGTGAACGAAGTGCGAATCGTCTCGCCGATCTACGCCGCCGGCACGACCCTGCCGCTGCCGAAGAACCGCTTCGTCGAGGCCGACCTGATGGTCGACCCGAACCTGCGCGGCACGCTGCTCGTGTTCAACTATCTCGGGCAGGCGCGCCCGAACAAGCCGGAGGCGGGCGCGGAAGTCGACTACGCTGCGGCCTATGGCTGGCGGCACGAGCGGACCGAGTACCTGCTCGGACTTCGCGGCCTGAGCTACCACACGCGCAACACGAATCTCGGCGACTTGGTCGATCGCAACGTCGGCGGCGGCGTCACCTTCGAAGCGCGTTTCTTGCTGGGAAAATAAAGTATGCCGATCGCCTACACGCAACGCCTGGAGATCGAATACGAGGAACGCAATCCGGAAGCTGGAGAGACGGTCGTCCTGGTGCACGGCTTTCCCGACGACGCGCGGACCTGGGATGCGGTGCTGGAGCTACCGGAGTTCGCGGACAAACGCGCGATCGTGCCCTGGCTGCGCGGCTTCGGCGCGACTCGGTTCCGCGATCCGATCGCACCGCGCACGGCCGGCACGGGCGCGCTCGCGCGCGACGTGATCGATCTGCTGGACGCACTCGGGATCGAACGCTGCACGCTCGTCGGTCACGATTGGGGAGCGCGGGCCGGCTACGCCGCAGCCGTGCTCGCACCCGAACGGTTCGAACTTCTGATCGCGATGTCGGTCGGTTATGCGACCAACGTCCCCAGCCAGACGATGGAGTACGATCAAGCCCACGCCTACTGGTATCAATGGTTTTTCGCAACCTCGCGCGGCGAGACCGCGCTCACGAACGAGCGCCGTGCGCTCTGCCGCTATCTCTGGCGTACCTGGTCGCCTTCGTGGCGGTTCGACGATGGGGAGTTCGAGCGCACCGCGGCGGCCTTCGACAATCCCGACTTCGTCCCGGTCGTGTTGCACTCGTACCGGCGGCGCTGGGGCTTCGCGCCGCCTGACCCGCGCGACGTGCTCGACGACGCCAAGCTGGCGGGTAACCCCGCGATCGCTGTGCCGACCGTCGTGCTGCACGGCGACGAGGACGGTGCGACGCTGCCCTCCGCGACGAGCGACAAGGAGCGTTATTTCACGGGCGGCTACGAGCGCCGGGTCATCGGCGGAGCCGGGCATTTCGTGCAGCGTGAAGCACCGCACGTGGTCGCGGCCGCACTCTCGGGCCCGTGAAGCATCGGCTGGTCGCGATCGAGGACGACGGCGCGATCGTGACCCTGCGCGCCGACGGCCTGCTGCGCGCGGCGCCCCACGAAACGGCGCTGCGCTACCGCACCCGAACGGGTGCGCTGCTGCGGGTGGACGGCATCGTGCGTGGGGCGTTCGATCGCGAGCACGATACGATCGTCGTCCCGCTGCCCGCGGCCGCCGAGCTCACGCTGGAAGTCGAGCGCCGCTCGTTGCCCACGACCGGGCTACCGTCGGGCGACGGACCGCTCTGGCGCAAGATGCTGGCCGATGCCGAACAGCGGCCCGCAGCCGAGCTGGAAACCGTCGTTGCGCCGAACTTCGGGGCTCTGGACAGGGCGCGTAGCACGCTGTCGCTCGTCGGTCACTCACACCTCGACGTGGCCTGGTTGTGGACCTACCAGGAGGCGGCTCGCAAGGCGCAGCGCACGTTCGCGACGGCCGTGCGCCAGCTCGAGTGCGACCCGGCATACGTCTTCACCCAAAGCCAGCCGCAGCTGTTCGACTTCGTCGCTCGGCGCGATCCCGCGTTCTTCGAACGCGTTCGCGCGCTGGCCCGAGCGGACCGCATCGACACGAGCGGCGCCGCCTTGTGGGTCGAACCGGACTGCAACATCCCCTCGGGCGAGTCGCTCCTGCGCCAGCTCGCGTTCGGTATCCGTTACGTGGAACGCGAGTTCGGCCGCACGCCGGTGGTCGCATGGCTGCCCGATAGCTTCGGTTTTCCGAACACGCTGCCGACGCTCTTGCGGCACGCCGGCGTCGCCTACTTCGGCACGACGAAACTCGGCTGGAACGACACGACCCCGTTTCCGCACGCGCGATTTCTCTGGATCGGGCCCGACGGCAGCTCTGTGCTCTCGGCCCAAATCGCGTCGATTGCCGGCGGCCTCGAACCGGCTCGCGTCGCGAACGCCGAGCGGCGCGGCGATCTGCTGCTGATCGGGCACGGCGACGGCGGCGGCGGCGCGCCGGACGACGCGCTCGCGCGCGCGCGATCGTTCGGCCGTTGGACGTCGCTCGAAGCCTGGTTCGCCGAGCTTGCGTTGGACCCGTCGTTAGCCGCGGTCTGCGACGAACTCTACCTGCAAGAGCATCGCGGCGTCGCGACCACGCACCACGACGTCAAAGCGCGCAACGCCGCGCTCGAACGCCAACTCGGGGCGGCGGAGCTGTCGCTGGCGTGGGCGCGCGCGCTCCACGCGTCGCCGTACTTCCTCGACGAAGGGCGCCGGCAGCTCGGACGCGCTTGGGAGATCGTGTTGCGCGCGCAGTTCCACGACGTGCTCCTCGGCACCGCAATCGCCGAGGTGTACCGCGACGTGCAGCGCGAGTACGACGAAGCCGAAGCGCTGGTGGCTGGGGTCGAGGGCAACGCGCGTTCGGTGCTGCCCGTCGGGGGGTTCGCGGCGCCGGCGTGGCCGGGTGCGCCGCGCCGCCGGCGACGTGAGATCGTGTTCGAAAGCGAACGATTGCTGGCGCGCGTCCGGCCCGACGGCACGCTCGGCGAACTGCGGGCCCGCGGCGGTCCGAACCTGGTGCGCAGCGCCCACCGCGCGGCGCTCTACGTGGACCGGCCCGCACGCTGGGACGCTTGGAATATCGATCGCGCGTATCGCAAACACGGGCGCCGGGTGCGCGCGACCGGCTGGGAACTGACGGGCGGGGCACTGGAGGTGCGCTATGCATTCGGCGACTCCGCCGCCGTTGCGCGCTACTCGCTCGACCCGGGCGACCCGTTCTTGCGCGTCGACTGGGCGCTGGACTGGCGCGAGCACCACGCGCTCCTGCGGATCGAGAACGACGCTGCGTTCTTCGCCGGCCGGGCCCGCTTCGGCGCGCCGCATGGCGCGGTCGACCGCAATCCCGCGCCGCGCAGCCCCCAGGAGCGCGCCAAGTTCGAAGCCTGCGGTCAACGGTATGCGCGGTTGGACGGACCGCGCGGCGGACTCGCGATGCTCGTTCTCGACACCTATGGCTGGAGCTTGGAACGCGGACGGCACGGCACACAGTTCGGCCACTCGTTGCTGCGCGGCCCGGTCTGGCCGGATCCGGGCGCCGATCGCGGCACGCACGCGATCTCGCTTGCGTATCTTCCGTTTGCCCAACTCGGCATGGGCGAGCTGGAAGCGGCCTGGGAGCGCTTTGCCGGCGTGGTCGGGGTGCCGATGTTCACGAGCGACGATCCGGCGCTGCTCGTCGTCGCGACCAAGCTGGCCGACGCCGGGAACGGCATCGTCGTGCGCGTCCGCGAGTGCGACGGCAGCCCCCGCGAGGCCGTCATTCGCTGCGGGGCGCGGGCGCGTTCGGTCGTCTGCGTCGACGCGCTCGAGCGGCCGCTTGCGCGCGACGCAGCCCTGGTCGACGGTGCCGTCCGCGCCCGGTTCCTGCCTTTTGAGCTGCGCTCGTTCGTCGTGGAACTTGCGTGATCGAGGCGGTCCTGTTCGATTTGGACGACACGCTTCACGACGACACCCGCACCTATCGCCGCGCCGCCGAACGGGTCGCAAACGAGGTGGCTGCGGAGCGCGGGGTCGACGCGCGGAGGCTGTTCGAAGGCTACGTGCGCGAGGCCGAAAACTTCTGGCAAACGCTCTCTCCCCAAGCTTTCAACGTGCCCTTGGTCGGCCTGCGCGCGCGCATGTGGGCGACGGCGCTGCGCAGCGTCGGCCTCGACGATGCCCGGCTGGCAGAGCGCTGTGGCGCCGCCTACAACGAGTACCGGCGTGCGTATTTGCAGCTCTGGCCGGGAGCGCTGCAATTGCTGCTTTCGCTGCGCGCGCGCGGCTGCAAGCTGGCGCTGATCACCAACGGCATGGCCGAAACCCATCGCGAAAAGATCGTGCTGTTGCAGCTCGAGGACGTCTTCGACGAGATCTTCATCGCCGACGAAGTCGGCTTGATCAAACCGGACGTGCGGCTCTTTGCGCTCGCCGCGCAACGGCTAGGGGTCCCGGCCGAACGCTGCGCGATGGTCGGCGACCGCTACGAACGCGACGTGCGCGGCGCGCACGACGCCGGCATGTTCACCGTCTGGGTCAACGTGCGCGACGAAGCGCTGCCGCCGGGTGCGCCCGCGCCCGACGTCATCGTTGGCGGCATCGCCGAGGTAGAGGCCGCGCTGCCGCTGCGACCGAGCGGAACCTGATGCAGCCGGCCGGCGCGCGCGACGTCTTCGGCCGGTCGCTCCGGCTGCTGGCGCGCAATCCGGCACTCGTCGTACCGGGTCTGGTCAGCGGGGCGCTAGCCGCCATCGCGATCGCGATCCTCGCACCGGCGCAACCGCTGGACAGCAATCTGTTCACGCGCTTGCTTCAGAGCTGCGCGCAACTGCTCGCCGCGATCGTCGCGATCGCGTACACGACTGGAATGGCCGATGCCGCTTGGCGCGACGGGCGCGCCAGGTTCTCGGACGGCGCGCGCGCGTTTCGCCGGGACGCCGCGCACGTGCTGCTCGCGTTGCTCTTCCTGTTCGCATTCGGGGTCATGGCGGCGCTGGCCGCCCCGTTCACGCTTTGGTTCTCGTTCGCGATTTACGCATTTTTCGGCCTATATGCGATGGCGGCGGCCGTGGTCGGCGAGCGTCCCGGCTTTTTCGCGCTGCGCGAGTCGGTGGAGATCGCTTTCGCGCGGCCGGTCATGACGCTCGTGGTCGTGGCCGGAATCGTCGCGATTTGCGCCCTGGCCGCGATCGTCGCCGAGCTTCTCGCCGCTACGCCGCCGGCCGGACCACTGGTGTCCGAGGCCGTCGTTGCGGGCGCGCTCGCCTACCTGACGCTCGTGGTCGTCGGCGAATACCGTGCGTCGCGTTAGCGCGAGGCGCGGCGCGGGATGCTCTCGACGCGGCTGAGCACGAACTCGCGCTCGCTCGCTCCGAGGCCGAGGTGCTTCACGAAGCCGACCAAATTGATGATCAATTGATCGCGCCGGCCGACGAAGTGCCGGAAACCGCGTTCGCCGGAGGCCCGCGCGAAGACGAGACGATCGTCGACGACGACCAGTTCCTCAAAGATCGGATCGGTGCGACGGGGGTTCAAGTCGAACAGACAGTCGAGCACCGCTGCGAACTGCGGTGCCGTGTGCAGCCGCGAAAGGTGATAGCGCATACGTGCCACCGCGGCTTGCGATTGCGATTGCGCTTGCATGGTCTCGAACTTTTTCTTGCGGTGTTCCACTAACGTAGCTATCGGTCGCGCGGTCGCGCAGAACAGCGGCGCGGGACACAACCTTGGAGTGGGGTCGTATTAGGGGCGTCCGTCACACGTGCGGTCACATTTCGTACCCGAGATCATTCCGACAATTGTCGTAAGGCTGGCCGAAGAAAGGCGCCACCGGCGAGCATGAAACGAACGGACGTTCGCCAAGGTCTAACCCTATCGTGGCGCTTCGCACCCCTAGGACTTCTGCTTCCCGTCCGGTTGAAAGCGATCGGCCGGCTGCTCGCGGGCTCGATTCGATCGTCATCAAGGGCGCTCGCGAGCACAACCTCAAGAACATCGATCTTACCCTGCCCCGCAACCGGCTGATCGTTATTACCGGGCTCTCGGGGTCCGGCAAGTCGTCGCTTGCTTTCGACACGATCTACGCCGAGGGCCAGCGCCGCTACGTGGAGTCCCTCTCGAGCTACGCCCGGCAGTTCCTCGGCCAAATGGAAAAGCCGGACGTCGACTACATCGAGGGGCTATCGCCCGCGATCTCCATCGACCAGAAGTCGACCTCGCGCAACCCGCGTTCGACGGTCGGAACGGTCACCGAGATCTACGATTACCTGCGCCTGCTCTACGCGCGGATCGGGATCCCCCACTGCTACAACTGCGGCCGCCAAGTGAGCGCCCAAACGAGCGAGCAGATCGTCGACCAAGTGCTCGAACTGGCCGAGGGCACGCGCATCCAGCTGCTGGCACCGGTCGTTCGGGGCCGCAAAGGCGAGTATGCCAAACTGTTCGAGGAGATCGCCAAGGAAGGCTTCGCGCGCGTGCGAGTCGATGGCGAGGCCCGCGAATTGCGCGAAAAGATCGACCTCGACAAGAAGCGCAAGCACACGATCGAGGTGATCGTCGATCGCTTGGTCGTGAAACCGGATGTCCGCAAGCGCTTGACCGACTCCGTCGAAACGACGTTGCGCCTATCGAGCGGCATCGTGACCATCTTGGCCGAGGCCAAGGGCGAGCCCGTCCGGGAGCTTACCTTTTCTGAATCGCTGGCCTGCGTGTACTGCGGACTCTCGTTCGAGGAACTGGCGCCACGACTGTTCTCCTTCAACTCGCCGTACGGCGCGTGTCCGGATTGCACCGGGCTCGGCGTGAAGATCGAGATCGATCCCTGGAAGGTCATTCCGGACCGCTCGAAATCGATCGAGGACGGCGCGATCGTGCCCTGGAGCAAGGCGCTCGGCGGTGGGCGCTACCCGTCGATGAACCCCTATTACCTGCAGCAGGTCGAGAAGCTGTTGCGCGCGCGGCGCGTCAAACTCTCGACGCCGGTCGACAAGATGCCGCCGGACTTGCTGCAGACCTTACTGTACGGGGCCGACAGCAAGCAGAAATTCACCTACGAATCGAAGGCCGGACACAGCTGGAGTTACGAGACGCAATTCGAGGGCGTCGTCAACAACCTGCAGCGCCGCTACAACGAGACCTCGTCCGAGTACGTCAAGGAAGAGATCGAGAAGTTCATGTCGGCGACCACCTGCAAGACCTGTAAGGGCGCGCGGCTGAAACCCGAGGCGCTCGCGGTCACGATCGGGGGGCTCAACATCGCCGAGTTGACGACGATGTCGGTCGAGAAGGCCGAGAACTTCTTCCGGACCTTCGAGCCGACCCCGCGCGAGGAGCTGATCGCGCACCAGATCCTCAAGGAAGTACGCGCGCGGCTGGGCTTTCTAGCGAACGTGGGTCTCGGATACCTCAACTTGTCGCGCTCTGCGACCACGCTTTCCGGCGGCGAATCGCAGCGCATCCGGTTGGCGACCCAGATCGGCTCGTCGCTCGTCGGCGTGCTGTACATTCTCGACGAGCCGTCGATCGGACTCCACCAGCGCGACAACGACCGGCTGCTGGCCACCCTCAAGACGCTGCGCGACCTCGGCAACACCTTGATCGTGATCGAACACGACGAGGATACGATGCGCGAAGCCGACGTGATCGTCGACATCGGTCCCGGCGCCGGCGCCGAAGGCGGCCGCATCTTGACGGTCGGAACGCTCGACGACGTGCTGCGCAACCCCGAATCGCTGACCGGCGCGTACCTTTCCGGCAAGCAGTTCATCGCGATCCCGAAGCGGCGCCGTACGCCGCGCGGCTGGCTCGGCGTGCGCAAGGCCAAGGCCAACAACATCGACGGCATCGACGTCGAGATCCCGATCGGCGTGTTCGCCGCCGTGACGGGCGTCAGCGGCAGCGGCAAATCGACGCTCGTCAACGAGATTCTCGTGCGCGCCCTCAACCAGCACTTGCACGGCCAACCCGCGGCCGGAACCTACGGCTCGGTGAGCGGTGCGGCCGCGCTCGACAAGCTGGTCGTGATCGACCAGTCCCCGATCGGGCGCACCCCGCGTTCCAACCCGGCGACCTACACCGGCGCGTTCGACCTGATTCGCGAGCTTTTTTCGCTGGTCCCCGAAGCGAAGATGCGCGGCTACGGGCCGGGCCGCTTCTCGTTCAACGTGAAGGGCGGTCGCTGCGAGGCCTGCCAGGGCGACGGCATCATCAAGATCGAGATGCACTTTCTGCCCGACGTGTACGTGCCGTGTGAGGTCTGTAAGGGAAAGCGCTACAACGCACAGACGCTCGAGATCAGATACAAGGGCAAGTCGATTTCCGACGTGCTCGAGATGCGCGTCGACGAAGCGGCCGAATTCTTCAGTGCCATCCCGCGCATTCATGGGCGGCTCAAGACGATCGCCGACGTCGGCCTGGGCTACATCAAGATGGGACAGCCGGCGACGACGCTCTCGGGCGGCGAGGCGCAGCGCGTGAAACTCGCGACCGAACTTTCCAAACGGGCGACCGGGCGCACGTTCTACGTGCTCGACGAGCCGACGACCGGGCTGCACTTCGCCGACATCCATAAGCTGCTCGACGTGCTGCAGCGCTTGGTGGCCGTCGGCAACACGGTTCTCACGATCGAGCACAACCTCGACGTCATCAAGACGGCCGACTACGTGATCGACCTTGGGCCCGAGGGCGGCGATCGCGGCGGCACGGTCGTCGCGACCGGCACGCCGGAGGAGATCGCACGCAACCCCGCCTCGTTCACCGGGCACTACCTGGGCCCGGTGCTGGCCGACGAACGGGCCCACGGCGCGATCAGCCCGGACCGCGCGCACATGCAGCAGATCGAAACCGAGAACCTCGCGCGCCTGCAAGAGCTGGCCACCGGCAACCGCATCCCGGTCGAAGCCTAGGCTGCCGGCGCCTACGAAGCGCCAAACGGCGAGCCGATACTAAGCTAAAGGCGCCGGCAGGCTTGTTTCCTATGGCCGCTGCGGCTGGGATCGGAGTTCCGGGTGATCGTTTGGCGTTTGTTGATGGTGGCGGCGGTGATCCTGTCCGTCGTCCCCGGCGGCTGCAGCGGCCCGGCCGCGGCGCCGGTCATCACGCCGACGCAGTCGCCTCAACCGATTGGATCGGGCACGCCGCTGCCGTCGCCCGTCGGCAGTAGCTCGGCCGCGCCAACGCCGACGCCCACCCTGACGGCAAGCCCGACGGCCAGCCCGAGCACGGCGCCCACGAACGCGCTGACGGCCAGCCTCACCTCGATCGTCGTCTGCGCGCAGGCGCAACAGACCTGCGCCGTCGATCTGGACGCGTATGCTTCGACGGGCGAGGAAGCGGTCGTGCTGGTCAAAGGTGCGAACGGCAGCCTGACGTTTTCGAATACGGGTGGCGCGAGCGTTGCCACGCTGACGGATCAGGTTTATTCGAGTACGCCGACGTCGACCGAATACGAAGTCATCTACAAGACGGCAACCGCCTCGGCCACGACCGACACGCTGACGATCGGCGAGTCTGGCTCGAACGACCAGCTCGTCATTCCCGTCACGATCATGTCGCCCGGCAACGACTCCGGGCCCGACTTCTTCGCCCTCGACACGACGTCGGGAACCGTCTGTCCCGGTAACGAGGTGACGTTCGGAACGACGCAAGAGGGCGGTGCGACCATCGTCCTCGCGAGTTCGAGCGCGACGCTGCTCTCGATTGCTCAGGCCGGCGGCCCGAACTACGTCCTGAACCTGCTGCGCGCGGGTTCCGGTTACGTGACCGCGAGCGCCGGCTCGGCATCGGTCATCTACCCGGTGAACATCCCGTTGCAGGGCTTCACGCCGACCTGCTAAGGTTTGCTCGGCGACGCGGCTCGCGACTGAAAGCGAAGGCGCGCCCGCACGGCGAACTCGCGCTCATGAAGGATACCGATTTCCGGCCCGCGCCGGACGGCGATTTGGGTTGAACGAGCAGAGCTGGACTGCCGAGAGCTATGCGCGAAATGCCGCGTTCGTCCCGGCCCTCGGCGCGGCGGTCGTCGAGTGGCTCGCCCCGCGGGCCGGCGAACGGATCCTCGACCTTGGGTGCGGTGACGGCACGCTCACGCGGCGCATCGTCGAATCCGGCGCACGCGTCGTCGGGCTCGACGGATCGGCGGACCTCGTCGCCGCGGCTCGCGCCGCCGGTATCGAGGCCCGCCTGGGAGACGCACACGATCTGTCCTTCGAAGCGGAGTTCGAGGCCGTGTTTTCTAACGCCGCACTGCACTGGATGCTCGAACCCGATCGGGTCATTGCCGGAGTCGGGCGCGCGCTCTGCCCGGGCGGACGGTTTGTCGGCGAGTTCGGCGGGGAGGGCAACGTCGCGACGGTTTTCGCGGCCCTGGACGAGAGTTTGCGCCGCCGCGGACTCGATGCTGCGCAGCGGTTCCCCTGGTACTTTCCGTCGGCCGCGGCCTACACCGCGCGTTTGAACGCGGGCGGATTTTCGGTCGAACGCATCGAGCTGTTCGCGCGGCCGACTTTGCTGCCGACCGGTATGGAAGCGTGGCTGGCAACCTTCGCTCAACCGTTCTTTGCGGGCCTGGACCCGGCCCAGCGCCGCGAGATCGCGGGCGAAGTGAGCGATGCCCTAGCGCCCAAGCTGCGCGATGCCGCCGGGGATTGGGTCGCCGACTACGTGCGGTTGCGCTTCAGCGCGCGTAAGACATGATGTTGCCGGCGCAAGCTGGGAAGGTCAGCGCGAGCGCGCGCGCATCGAGCAATTCGAAATCGTCGAACTCGAAGCCCGGCGCCACGCAGCAGGTCACGAGCGCGAAGCCGCTACGTTCGCGCAGGCGAGCCGCAAAGGCGCGACCTGCCGGGATCGTTGCGACGTACGGACCGGCCGGGCCGACATAAACCGTCGTGGCGTTCCCCGCGTCATCGAGCTGACTGATCTCGAGTTCGCCGCCGCAGGCGAAGTGCCAGGTCTCATCGCTTCGCAGGCGATGCCAGGCCGAGACCTCGTTTCCCGCCAGCAAGAAATAGATGACGGTCAGCGCGCTGCGGCGGTCGCCCCGCTGCGTAACGACGGTTTGCGGGCTGCGAAAGATTTCGCGGTAATGGCCCCCTTCGGGATGAGGCTGGAGGGCGAGTTCGCGCACCAGTCGAGCGGCTGCACCGTCCGCAGGCTGCGAGATTAGAAGCCCAGCGGCGGGAGCGGCTGGCCGCGTTCGACGAGATTGCGGTAACGAGCCAGCGCGAACAGCGGAAAGAACGCGCGATAGCCGTGATAGCGCAAGTAGAAGACCCGCGGGAAGCCCACGGCCGTAAACCACGGCTCGTCCCAGAGCCCGTCCGCGTTTTGCAGCCCCAACAGATACGCGACGCCGCGCGCGACCGCGGGGTGGCGCGCTTCGCCGGCGTTCATCAAACCGAGCAGGGCCCAAGCCGTCTGGCTTGGCGTACTCTCTTTGCACAGGCCGCGAAGCTCCGGCCAATAGGTCCCGCCGTCCTCGCCCCAACCGCCGTCGGGTTGTTGGAAGGCGAGCAGATAATCGACGGCGCGTCGTACGGTCTGCGAGTTGCGCGTCGTTTCTCCGGCCGCTAGGAAGGCGTTGAGTACCGACCACGTGCCGTACACATAGTTGGTGCCCCAGCGGCCGAACCACGAACCGTCGGGCTGCTGCGTGCGCCGCAGGTAGGCGAGGCCGTCGGCGACGACCCGGTCGTCGGCGCCGTATCCCATCTGCAGGAGCATGCCGACGCAGCGCGCCGACACGTCTTCGGTGGCCGGATCCAGCAGTGCGCCGTGATCGGCAAATGGGATGTGGTTGAGATAGAAGTGCTCGTTTTCCGCGTCGAACGCCCCCCAGCCGCCGTGATGGCTGCGCATGCCGACGACCCATTCGGCAGCGCGTGCCAGCGGTTCGCGATAGCGCTCCGGGTCGTCGCGGTGCATCCCCATTGCGACGACGGCCGTGTCGTCGACGTCGGGATAGTAGTCGTTCCAATACTGGAACGCCCATCCCCCGGGACGCAGCCCCGGCCGCTGGGCCGACCAGTCGCCGACGACGTCGAGCACTTGGCGCCCGACGAGCCAATCGTTGGCGCGCCGGACCGGCTCCGCGATTGCAGGATCGCCGGTTTCCAAGAGCGCGTGGACCGTGAGCGAGGTATCCCAGATCGGCGACTTGCAGGGTTGGCAGTAGGCTTCGTGCTCGCCCACGACGAGCAACTTCTGGATCGCGAGCTTCGCGGTTGCGCGTTTGGGGTCGTCCTTGGGAAACTGCAAGGCATCGAGTGCCATCAAGGCATTGACCATGGCCGGAAAAATCGCGCCCAACCCATCTTCGCCGTTGAGCCGGTCGACCGTAAACTTCATCGCTTTAGCGATTGCGCGCGAGCGCACGAAGCGCGGAATGAAGCGCTCGCCGAAGCGCATGACGGAGTCTAGTGCCAGAAAAGCTGCGCCGGGAAGCGACGGCGTCGCCGGCCGCATGTAGTGCCGCTCGGCCTCCGGGGCGCGCACGAACAGTTCGCGCACGTCGACGCGCTTCGGATTGCGTGCGCGCGGGCGCAGCGCCACCAGCACCAGCAACGGCGTGACGACCGTGCGCGACCAGTACGAGACATTGTCGAGCGAGAACGGCGACCAGTGCGGCAGCAAAGCGATCTCGACCGGCATCGCCGGCGTCGCCCGCCACGGCACCTGTTCGAACAGCGCGAGCGCGATGCGCGTGAACACGTTGCAGCGCGCGGCCCCGCCGAGTTCGAGAACGCGCCGTCGTGCCCGGCGCATGTGCGTGGCGTCGATCGATTCGCCCGCGAGTTTGAGGGCGTAATACGCCTTCACGGTCGCGCTGACGTCGCTCTCGCCCCGATAGAACAGCGGCCAGCCGCCGTCCGGGTTTTGGACGCGGCGCAGGTACGCACAGATCTTTTTTTCGAGTTCGGGTTCCAGCTCGTCCAGGTAGTGGTTGAGCAGGATGTACTCGGCCGGTATCGTCGCGTCGGCTTCCAACTCGAAGACCCAGTGCCCGTCGGGCTGCTGTTTTTCGAGCAGGGCGCGCCCGGCGGCGGCGATCGCTTGGTCGAGGGGTTGCTCGAGGCGGGCGTCTTGGGCGAGACCGGTCGTCATTCGGAGAGGATCTGCGCTCCTTGCGCGGTTTCGCACTATCAGCGAGCGGGGAAGGGAATACCGTCCGGTTGGACGGTATTAGGCATACCATGAAGCACGTCCGCGCGTCAACGCAAAGCGCACGATAATGGCAGTGCGCGGCTCGGGTGAGACTACGCGCCGTCACGTACTCGACGCTGCGGCGGAGTTGGTCGCGAGCCAGGGCGCCGCGAAGCTGACGCTCGACGCGGTGGCCGAGCGGGTCGGGCTTTCCAAGGGCGGCATCCTGCATCACTTCGCGACCAAAGATTCGCTGATCGCCGCGATGATCGAGGACGTGGTGGCGCAATTCGAAGGCGATTTGAGCCGCCACATGCAGGGCGAGAGCGGCCCCGGCAGCTTCGCGCGGGCGTTCCTGCGCGCGTGCCTGGATCCCGACGGCGCGCTGACGCGCACCTTGAAGGTCAGCGCCGGCATCGTGGCGGCCGTTGCGATCAACTCGCAGCTGCTCGCGCCGCTACGCCGGCGCTACGACGACTGGCGCCGGCGGCTCGAAGACGACGGCATCGATCCCGCGATCGCGGAACTCGTGCGAACCGCGGCCGACGGTCTGTGGCTGGGCAACGTATTCGAACTGGGCGTCATGAGCGAAGCTTTGCGCAAACGTGTCTTCGCGAAGCTGATCGAGCTGACGCACCTGGGAGCGCCCAGCACCGCCTAGGGCGAGCGGTCAGGCGCGCATGATCGCGCAGGCGGTCGTGCCGGTGGCGAGCAGCTTGCCTTTACCGTCGACCAGCGTCCCTTCGGAAATCCCGATCGACCGGCCGACGTGCTGAACTCTGGCCTCGCAGCGGACGCGCCCCGTGTCTTTGGTTAAGGCCCGTACCAAACGCACCTGGACGTCGGTCGTGGCGTAGCGAGTGCCGGCCGGGAGGCTCGTATGGATCGCGCAGCCGAGGGCCGAGTCCAGGATCGTGAGCGCGAACCCGCCGTGGACGATCCCGATCGGGTTGTAATGTTCTTCGCCCGGCTCGCCTTCGAACACGACCCGGCCTTCTTCGACTTCGACCAAGCGTATGTTCATGAGTTGGGCGATGGGCGGGGGCGGAACCTTACCTTCGACCATCAAGCGCATCGCATCGAGGCCGCTCAATCCGGCGACGATCGCGAGCGACGCTTGTGGGTCTTCCCAGCGAACGAGCCGCTCGCGCGTCTGCTCGATCACCTCGAGCCTGCCCCGGGCCCCAGCAACCCTGCCAACACGGACCGAATCTCGCGGCCCTTCGTCGTAACCTGCATGTTGCCAGGGACTCTGCGCACGCCGGCCACAGTTGCACCGTGGCAGACGCCGCAATTCCGCCGCGGGCCGCGGAAGAGCGCGCTAGTGGCGGTCGGAGTCGCCGGCCCGCATGACGACGTCGGCGGGCAGGCTTACGGTGACGCTTGCGGCGCTAAAGCGCACGCGGCGGGCGTCGGCGCCAGCGCCCGCTTGATCCGCGCTAATCGACCGGATCGTCACGCCGTGGAAGATCGTCCGCCGCACTACTTTGCCGTGCGAATCCATTTCGACGACGGTCCATGAAGCATAGCGGTGCGGTCCGTTGCCGGCGAACGCCCCGTCGGCCACGGCCGGCGTCACGAGCGTCGCTTCGACGCGATCGGGCGGTAACAGCGCTGCCGGCGTGCCGGGCTGCTGAGGTACGGTCGCGATTCCGTCGTAGCTCAGTACGCTCACGGCTGCGGCGTGGGTCGCTGATAAGCGCACGTACATATTTCCGGGCACGGCCGCCGTAGCGCCGAGCAACGCAAGGAGCGCGAGCGACCCGCAGAGGGTGGCCACGGCGCGCCGAATCAGGGGGGCGTTCATCATACAGGTACCTTTCAGCGAACGGCGCCGGGGATGCGCCATAGTCAACATTCCCCAAAAAGGCGAGTGCCGCCGGGGATCGGGCAAAAAAAACGTGCTCGCGCGCCACCGGGAGCACAGGCTGAAGTCCCGGAACCAGGCTGGATGGACATTCTCGATCGCCCGACCGCCACGCCGCACCGCACCCACGCGGTCGAGAATCAGCCGCCGCCGCTGGTCGATTACGACCTCTACGCAGCGGACGCCGTACTGCGCGAAGCCGTCCGCGCCAACGATGCGGGTGCAAGCGAGCACCTGCTGCATCGGATCGGCGCGCGAGCCGGGCAGGCCGACGCGATCGCTTGGGGTTTCGAGGCCAACGCCAACCCGCCCAAGCTGGCGGTCTTCGACCGCTACGGCAACCGCATCGACGCCGTCGATTTCCACCCTTCGTACCATCGCTTGATGGAGACGGCTACGGGCTTCGGCCTGCACGCGTCGGCGTGGAGCGCGCCTGGCCCGGGCGCGCACGTGGCGCGGGCTGCCGGTTTCTACCTCTGGAGCCAAGTCGAAGGCGGCCATGGCTGCCCGATCTCGATGACGCACGCGGCGATACCGGCGCTGCGAGCGCAGGCCGAGCTTGCCCGCGCCTGGGAACCGCTCGTGTTTTCGCGCACATACGACGGCGCGCTGCGCCCCGCGACGGATAAAGGCTCGGCGCTGATCGGCATGGCGATGACCGAGAAGCAAGGCGGCTCCGATGTGCGCGCCAACACGACGCGTGCGAGCGCGCTCGAAGGCGGGGGTTCGGCAACGGCGTACGCGCTGGCCGGACACAAGTGGTTTTGCTCCGCGCCGATGTGCGACGCGTTTCTCGTGCTCGCGCAGGCGCCCGGCGGCTTGTCGTGCTTCCTCGTGCCGCGGTTTCTTCCGGACGGCGCACGGAACGTCTTCAATCTGCAGCGTCTCAAAGACAAGCTCGGTAACCGCAGCAACGCCTCGAGCGAAGTCGAGTTCGACGGCACGCTCGGGTGGCTGCTCGGCGATGAAGGGCGCGGCGTGCAAACGATCGTGGAGATGGTGAACTTCACCCGCCTCGATTGCATCATCGGGTCCGCATCCGAGATGCGCCAAGCCGTCGCGCAAGCGACCCACCACGCCGCCCACCGGTCGGCCTTCGGAAAGCGCTTGTCCGAGCAACCGCTGATGCAGAACGTGTTGGCGGACCTGGCGCTCGAATCGGAGGCCGCGACCTTACTGTTCGCGCGGCTCGCGCGCGCCTGCGACCGGCACGCCGCGGGCGACGCGCACGAGGGCCGGCTCAAGCGCATCGGCACGGCATTCGGTAAGTATTGGGTCTGTAAGCGGGCCGCGGGCCATGCCGCCGAAGCGCTCGAGTGCTTGGGCGGCAACGGTTATGTCGAAGAGTCGATCTTGCCACGGCTCTACCGTGAAGCGCCGCTCAACTCGATTTGGGAGGGCAGCGGCAACGTCAACGCGCTCGACGTCCTGCGCGCGATGGCCAAAGAACCGGGCGTGCTCGATTCGTATTTCGAGGAAGTCGATGCGGTCAAGGACGCGGACCTCCGGCTGGCTGCGGCCGCGGCCGGCCTGCGCCGCGAACTCGCTGACCCCGTCGATGCCGAACGCCGCGCGAGGCGCATCGTCGAGCGAATGGCGCTCGTGTTCCAGGCGGCGCTCGTCGTCGCGCGGAGTCCGGCCGTGGTGGCCGATGCGTTTTGTGCCTCGCGCTTGAGCGGCGACTGGGGCCACGCCTACGGAACCCTGCCGCGTGGCACCGATGCGGCTGCGATCGTGGCGCGCGCGACACCGGCGGTCTGACCCGCTCGCGCCGCTTCAGGCCCGGGGCCGAGTCTCCCAAGCGGCTTCGAGCAATGCGACGAGTTGCGCGCGATCGACGGGACGCGGGTTCGCGAGCGGCTGCGAAAGCACGAGGTCGGCGATGACCGGCAGCTCGGCGCGATCGAGACCCAATTCATGCAGCGACTGCGCGGCGCCCGCGTCGCGTGCAAGTTGCGCCAGCCCCTCGGAGGCGTCAACAACGCCGAGCGCGAGCGCGACCGTCGCGAGCGCAGCAGGTGCCGCCGGTTCGTTGAAGCGGGCGACGTGCGGCAGGATCACGGCGTTTGCGTCCCCGTGGGCGATGCCGTAGCGCCCGCCGAGTACGTGACAGATGCGATGGTGCAAGGCCATACCGCTGCCGGCGAGTGCGACGCCGGCAAGGTACGCCCCGTAGAGCAGTTCGGCGCGCCCGAAAGGGTCGCCGGGCGCGTTTGCGATGATCCGCATCGCGGGCGGAATCCGGCCGAGAGCCTCTCGCGCGGCGAGCAACGCCAGGGGTTGCGGCTGCGGTGCGTACAGCGCCTCGACGCAGTGGGCGAGCGCGTTCATCGCGCTACCGGCGCCGGCCCGAACGGGCAGCGTATAGGTCAGCTCGGGATCGTAGACGACGGCGCGCGGGGCGCCTGAGGCGACTGCGGACTTCGCGCGAGCTTCCGTCCGTCCGGCGTGCATCGTCAGCTCGCTGCCGCCGTAGGTCGTCGGGATCGCGAGCACCTGCAGTGCGGTTCCGGCGGCCGCGGCCTTGCACAGGTCGATCGCAGCCCCGCCCCCGAGCGCGATCAGCACGTCCGCTTCGCGCTCGGTTGCGAGTGCCGCGAGCGCCTTGACCGCCGAACCCGGTACGTGCGGCCGGACGCCCTCGAAGGTGCCGACGAGCGAAGATCCGAGCAGCTCTCCCGCCCGCACGGCAACCGCTTGCAGGGACGGCGTCGCCGCGATGACCGCTCGCGTCCCGGCGCAGGCCTCGAAGGCTGCAGGCAGTTTCGAAAGCGCACCGGCTGCGAAGGTTACGAACAGCGGCGCCGCTCGAACCGTAAACGAAAGCATCGTCGCGTTAGGTTTGCGACGCTCGAAACGATTACCGCTCGAACGCGTGCGGCTTCTAGCGGGCAAAAGGACGCGCGCTCGCGTAGACGCGGGCGTGGCCGCCAAACCCTCGCCCCAAGAGCGGGTCGCTCGTCTGCGCGAACGACTGGCCGAAGCGAACCGCAACTACCACGTCCTGGACGCGCCGACGATCAGCGATGCCGAGTACGACGCGATGCTGCGCGAACTGGCGGAACTCGAGCGCGCCGACCCGAGCCTGCAGAGCCCGGACTCGCCGACGCAACGGGTCGGCGGGGCGCCGTCGGCCGATTTCGCGCCCTACCGCCACGACGTTCCGATGCTGTCGCTCGGGAACGCCTTCAACCCGGACGAACTGCGCGCGTTCGACGCCCGGGTCGCGAGGCTCGCGGGCGCGCCCAGCGCCTACGTCTGCGAGCTGAAGATCGACGGTTTGGCGATTTCATTGCGCTACGAAGACGGCAAGTTCGCGTCGGCCGGGACCCGCGGCGACGGAAGCGTCGGCGAAGAGGTCAGCGCCAACGTCCGGGCGATCGCCGAGATTCCGGCCCGGCTGCGCGGTAAACGCATCCCCAAAACCCTCGACGTGCGCGGCGAAGCCTACCTCACCAAGAGCGCCTTCGAGGCGCTCAACCGCAAACGCACGGCCGCGGGCCTGCCCTCGTTCGCCAACCCGCGCAACACGGCGGCCGGCGGGCTGCGTCAGAAAGATGCGCGCATCACCTCCGAGCGCAAGCTGTCGTTCTTCGCGTACGCAATGGGCGAGTATGCGGGCCCCGCGCCGCCCGCGACCCAACGCGAGTTGCTCGCCGGCTTGCGGGAATTCGGCTTTCCCGTCGAGCCTCACGCGGGCGTCTGCGCGACCGTCGACGACGTCATCGACTTTTGCGAGCGCTGGGAGCGCGAGCGCGACGGGCTGGATTTCGAAATCGACGGCGTCGTCATCAAAGTCGACGACATCGGTTTGCAAACCAAACTCGGCTACGCGGGCAAAGACCCGCGCTGGGCGATCGCCTTCAAGTTCCGGGCCCAGGAGGCGCGCACGAAACTGCTCGACATCGGGCTCAACGTCAGCCGCTCGGGCAAGCTCAATCCCTATGCGGTACTCGAACCGGTGACGATCGGCGGCGTGACCGTGCGCATGGCCACCCTGCACAACGAGGCCGATATCGTGCGCAAGGACATTCGCGTCGGCGACACGGTGATCGTGCATCGGGCGGGAGACGTAATCCCATACGTCGTGGGCCCGGTCATCGACCTGCGCCCCCCTGGTGCGAAGGTTTATCAGCTGCCCGAGCGCTGCCCCGTTTGCGGCTCGGCGATCGATCATCCGCCCGAAGACGTCTTTTCGTACTGTACGAACGTCTCGTGCCCGGCTCAGCTTCGCGAACGGATCCGTCACTGGTGCACGCGCGGCGCGATGGACATCGAAGGTATCGGCGATGCGATGGCGAGCGCACTCGTCGACGCCGGGCTCTGCACGACCGTCGCGGATCTCTACGACCTCGATGCCCAGAAGCTCGCGACGCTGCCGCGCATGGGGGAGAAGTCGATCGCCAACATCCTCGAGGCGATCGAGGCCTCGAAGGTGCGGGGGCTCGCGCGCGTCCTTGCGGCGCTCGGCATCCGCTACGTGGGCGGACAGAATGCGGCGCTCTTGGCCGGGGATTTCGGCACGATCGACGCGCTGGCGGCCGCGACTCGCCAGGAGCTGGAGGCAACCGAAGGCGTCGGTCCGCAGATCGCGGAGAGCGTCGCGTTCTTTTTCGCGCAACCCCAGAACCGCGCCGTCGTCGAGCGCTTGCGGGCGCGCGGCGTCGAGCTATTCGCGCCCAAGCGCGAGCGGGCACCGGCCGGTGCGCTGGCCGGAAAAACGCTGGTGCTGACCGGCACGTTGCCGAGCCTGACGCGCGACGAAGCGACCGCGGCGATCGTCGCCGCCGGCGGCAAAGTGTCGTCGTCGGTCAGTAAGAAGACCGACTACGTCGTAGCCGGCGACGAGGCCGGCTCGAAGCTCGCCAAAGCAAACGCGCTCGGCATTGTGGTCCTCGACGAACCCGCCTTGCGCGTGCTGCTCGGCGGCGTTTAGTCGCTGCTGCCTTCTTCGACCGGTGCGGCGGGCTCAGGTTCCGGTTCTGATTCGGTTTCGCCACCGGACTCGGGCTCGGAATATGATTCTTCGGGCTGCTCGCCCTCGCCGCCACTGTAACCTTGGTAACTGCTTTCCTCGGCTGCGGCGGCTTGGGCCTCCTCGGTCTGCGCGACCTGATAATTGATGTCTTCTTGGACTTGTTGCTCGACGTTGTAGCCGACTTCGGCTGCCTGTTGGTCCGCCTCGTGATCGGCGGCTTCATCGTCCTTGGCTTCGTCGACGCCCTTCTCGATGCAATCGTCGTAGTACGAGTCACCCTCGGAGTAATAGCCGCCGCATTCGCTGACGCGTGTCTGATACTCAGTCGGCGTCGGCTCTTGCTCGCGCTCGGCTTGGGCCACGTCGATCGAGCCGAGGCCGTACGCACGCACGCCCGAGTTTTGCGCGGCGACGATCCAGTTGGCGAGCCGGGTGCGGGCGGTCGATGCCAGCGCGTAATGCGGGTTGATCCGGAGGGCTTGATTGTAGTCGACGAACGCGGCCCGGTACTCGGCTAGGCGCACGCGGATCCAGGCCCGGTATTGATACGCCGGCGCGTAGTTCTTCGCGTAACGCACCGCGCTGTTCGCGTCGGCGAGCGCACTTTGGTTCTCACCCAGCGTCGCCTTGGCCCAGGCCCGCGCGACGAGCGCAGCCGCCCAGCGCGGGTAGTATGCGACCGCGTGGTTGCAATCGTAGAGCGCGTCCTTGACGCGGCCGAGGTTCTCGCGTACTTCGCAGCGGTATTCCCACGACCACGATTTGGGAACCAGCTTGATGGCCTGGGTGTAGTCGGGATCGGCATGGCGGTAATCGCCGCGCCAGGCATAGGCCAGCCCGCGCATTTGATAGGCGTTGCCCCAGCGCGGCAGCAGATGGATGACCGAGGTGAAATCCGCGATTGCGCGCTGCGCGTTGCCGGCGTAGTACAACGCATAACCGCGGTTGTAGAGATCGTTAGCGTCCTTGGGATAGTAAGGAATGCCGCGATCGTAGTCTGTCACGGCGTTCTTGTAGTCGCCCAGCTGGGCGCGCGCGTAGCCGAGGCTGTCCCAGTCGAGCCAGTCCTTGGGGTACAGCTTGACGGCGATCAGGAGATCGGTCTTTGCCGCGGCCCACTTCCCGAGCGACACGAGCGCCACGCCGCGATAGTAATGGGCGGCGTTCACGAAGGTTTGCGGCAGCGCCTTGTCGCCGCCGGCCACCCGTTGGAGCGCCTCCGAAAAGTCCGCGTCGGCCGCGGCCCAGTTTCGCAGGTCGTAGTTCGTGAGCCCTCGATCGTAGTAGTTGCGCGCGTCGACGGTGCCGCCGCCCGCGATCGAGGCGTTGAAATCGGCCAGGGCCGCCTTGTAGTTGCGCTGCTG
>Ga0302314_10004735_pt1 | contig 24986 bp, 22 predicted proteins | sample III_Palsa_N2_3_FD_200533 | JGI IMG/M metagenome (GOLD analysis project Ga0302314, IMG submission 200533) | Peat permafrost microbial communities from Stordalen Mire near Abisko, Sweden - III_Palsa_N2_3 | ecosystem: Environmental > Terrestrial > Soil > Palsa > Peat permafrost | place: Sweden... | reverse complement strand
CGGCCGAACAGCTCCTCAAATATTACCGTGAAATGCTGCTGATCCGGCGTTTCGAAGAAAAGGCCGGCCAGATGTATGGCATGGGCCTGATCGGCGGTTTCTGCCACCTCTATATCGGCCAGGAAGCGGTCGTGGTCGGCATGCAGAACGCGCTGACGCTGGGTGACGGCGTCATCACCAGCTATCGCGACCATGGGCATATGCTGGCCTGCGGCATGGACCCGAAGGGCGTCATGGCCGAGCTGACCGGCCGCAGCGGGGGGTACTCGCGCGGCAAGGGCGGCTCGATGCACATGTTCTCCAAGACCGAGCATTTCTACGGCGGCCACGGCATCGTCGGCGCGCAGATGCCGCTCGGCACCGGCTTGGCCTTCGCCAACCGCTATCGCGGCACGGACAAGGTGTCGATCACCTATTGCGGCGACGGCGCCATCAATCAGGGCCAAGTCTACGAGAGCTTCAACATGGCGGCGCTGTGGAAGCTGCCGGTGATCTACGTGATCGAGAACAACAAGTACGGCATGGGCACCTCGGTGCAGCGCGCCTCGGCCTCGACCGATCTCTACAAGCGCGGTGCGGCCTACGGCATTCCGGGCAAGCAGATCGACGGCATGGACGTGATCGCGACCCATGAGGCGGCCGAGGAAGCGGTCGCCCATGCCCGCGCCGGCAAGGGGCCGATGATCCTGGAAATGATGACCTATCGCTATCGCGGCCATTCCATGTCCGATCCGGCCAAGTACCGGACCAAGGAGGAAGTGGCCAAGATGCGCACGGAGCATGATCCGATCGATCTGATCCGCAAGCGCCTGATCGACGGCAATCTCACCACCGAAGACGCGCTGAAGGCGATCGACAAGGAGGTCAAGGACCTGGTCACCGCCGCGGCCGAATTCGCCCAGGAGAGCCCGGAGCCGGATCCGTCCGAGGTCTGGACCGACGTCCTGCTCGAAGCCTGATTCCCGACGGGTCGGCGAGTGCCTTTGCACCGCCGATCCCGCTCCGAACGATTGAATGAGGAAGAGCCACCGTGCCGATCCAGATCCTGATGCCCGCGCTCTCGCCGACCATGACCGAGGGCAAACTATCGAAGTGGCTGAAAAAGGAAGGCGACGCCATCAAGGCCGGCGACGTCATCGCCGAGATCGAGACCGACAAGGCGACCATGGAAGTCGAAGCGGTCGATGAAGGCACGCTGACCAAGATCCTGGTGCCCGAGGGCACCGAGAATGTCCCGGTCAACACGCCGATCGCGAGCCTGGCCGGCGAGGGCGAAGACGCCAGCGCCGCCCCGGAACCCGCGGCCAAGGCGGCGCCGGCACCGGCACCTGCCGCGGAAAAGCCCCCGGAGCCCAAGGCATCGGCGGCACCCAAGGCCGCCGTCGTCGAGGCCGAGCCGGAGTTCAAGGGCAAGCATGTGCCGACGACCGTGCGCGACGCGCTGCGCGACGCCATGGCCGAGGAAATGCGCCGCGACAAGGACGTGTTCCTGATGGGCGAGGAAGTCGCCGAGTACCAGGGCGCCTACAAGGTCAGCCAGGGCCTGCTCGACGAGTTCGGCGAGCGCCGTGTCATCGACACGCCGATCACCGAGATGGGCTTCGCCGGCCTCGCGGTCGGTGCCGCCTTGACCGGCCTGCGTCCGATCGTCGAATTCATGACCTTCAATTTCGCCATGCAGGCGATCGACCAGATCATCAATTCGGCGGCCAAGACGCTCTATATGTCCGGCGGCCAGATGGGCTGTCCGATCGTGTTCCGCGGGCCCAACGGCGTCGCCAGCCGCGTCGCCGCCCAGCATTCGCAATGCTATGCCAGCTGGTACGCCCATTGCCCGGGCCTGAAGGTCGTCGCCCCCTATTATGCGTCGGATGCCAAGGGCCTGCTGAAATCGGCGATCCGCGATCCGAACCCGGTGATCTTCCTGGAGCATGAGCTGGTCTATGGCCAGACCCATGACGTGCCGGACGATCCGGACTGGATCGTGCCGATCGGCAAGGCGCGCATCGTGAAGCCCGGCAAGGACGTCACCATCATCGCCTTCTCGCGCATGGTGCAATACGCGGTCGAGGCCGCGGCCAAGCTCGCCGACGAGGGCATCGATGCCGAGGTGATCGACTTGCGCACGATCCGGCCGCTCGACATCGAGACCATCATCACCTCGATCAAGAAGACCAACCGGGTCGTTTCTTGCGAGGAAGGCTGGCATTTCGCCGGCATCGGCGCCGAAATCGCCGCCATCACCATGGAGCAGGCGTTCGACTATCTGGATGCGCCGGTCAAGCGCGTCCATGGCGCCGACGTGCCGCTGCCCTATGCCGCGAACCTCGAAAAGCTGGCTCTGCCTCAGGTCGCCGACATCGTCTCCGGCGCCAAGGAAGTCTGCTACCGCTAACGGACCGGACGGCCGAGGCCGTTCGATGCTGTTTCATGAATGAACGAAACCGGCCCGGGCTGATGCGCCCGGTGCCGGTTCCCTTCCAGGGGGATGAGGATGCCGATTGATATCCTGATGCCGGCGCTGTCGCCGACCATGACCGAGGGCAATCTCGCCAAGTGGATCAAGAAGGAGGGCGACGCGGTCAAGGCCGGCGACGTGCTCTGCGAGATCGAGACCGACAAGGCGACCATGGAGGTCGAGGCGGTCGAGGAAGGCACGCTCGGCAAAATCATCGTCGCCGAGGGCACCCAGGGCGTGAAGGTGAACGAGGTGATCGCGCTGCTGCTGGAAGAGGGCGAGAGCGCCGATGCCGCCGCCAAGGCGCCGGCACCCAAGGCCGCTCCCGCTCCAGAGGCGCCGAAGACCGAGCCCGCCAAGGCCGAAGCGGCGCCGGCGCCGAAGCCCGCCGCCGTCGACCATGGCGATCGCGTGTTCGCGACCCCGCTCGCCCGCCGCATGGCGGAGCAGGCCGGCGTCGATCTGGCCGGCGTCAAGGGCACCGGCCCGAACGGCCGCATCGTCAAGGCCGACATCGAGGCCGCTGCCGGCAAGCCGAAGCCCGCGGCCGCTCCCGTCGCCGCTGCCGAAGCGCCGAAGGCGGCGCCCGCCGCTGCCGCCGCACCGGCCGCCGCCGTTGCGCTGACCAAAGAGCGCGTGGTGGCGCTGGCCGGCAACATTCCCTACACCGAGATCCCCAACACCAGCATGCGCAAGGTCATCGCCAAGCGCCTGACCGAAGCCAAGCAGACCGTGCCGCATTTCTACCTGACGGTGGAGTGCGAGATCGACCAGCTGCTAAAGATCCGTGCCGAACTCAACGGCCGGACCGAAGGCCTGAAGATCTCGGTCAATGATTTCGTCATCCGGGCGTCGGCACTGGCGCTGAAAAAGGTGCCGGCGGCGAATGCCTCCTGGTCCGACGACGTGATCCTGCAATGGAGCCAGGCCGACATCGCGGTCGCGGTCGCGATCGACGGCGGCCTGATCACGCCGATCATCAAACAGGCCGAAGGCAAGGGGCTCGCCACCATCTCGTCCGAGATGCGCGATCTGGGCGCCCGCGCCAAGGCCGGCAAGCTGAAGCTGGAGGAATTCCAGGGCGGCACCTTCTCGATTTCGAACCTGGGCATGTTCGGCATCAAGGAATTCTCCGCCGTCATCAATCCGCCGCATGGCGCGATTCTGGCCGTCGGCGCCGGCGAACAGCGTCCGGTCGTCAAGAACGGCGCGCTCGCTATCGCAACCGTCATGTCCTGCACGCTCTCGGTCGACCATCGCGTCGTCGATGGCGCGGTCGGCGCCGCCTTCCTGAAGGCCTTCAAGGGCCTGATCGAAGACCCGCTGTCGATGCTGTTGTAAGGAGGGCCGAAACATGGCCGAACAGAATTTCGACCTCATCGTCGTCGGCGGCGGTCCGGGCGGTTACGTCGCCGCCATCCGCGCGGCCCAGCTCAAGATGAATGTGGCGCTGGTCGAGCGCGAGCATCTGGGCGGCATCTGCCTCAACTGGGGCTGCATCCCGACCAAGGCGCTGTTGCGCACGTCGGAGATCAACCATCTGCTGCACCATCTCGACGCCTATGGTTTCAAGGCCGAGAACGTCAGCTTCGACATCGCCAAGATCGTCGACCGCTCGCGCAAAGTCGCGAACCAGCTGTCGGGCGGCGTCAAGCACCTGCTGAAGAAGAACAAGGTCACGGTGTTCGACGGGTCGGCCAAGCTCGACGGCGTCGCCGGCGGCAATCGCAAGATCAAGGTCGAGAAGGACGGCAAGCCCGTCGCCGACTTGACCGCCAAGAACGTCATCCTGGCGACCGGCGCGCGTGCCCGTCAGGCGCCGGGCATGGAAGGCGACGGCAAGCTGATCTGGACCTACAAGGACGCCATGGTGCCGAAGGAGTTGCCGAAGTCGCTGCTCGTCGTCGGTTCCGGCGCGATCGGCATCGAGTTCGCGAGCTTCTACCATAACCTCGGCGTCGACGTGACCGTGGTCGAGATGATGGACCGGGTGCTGCCGGTCGAGGACGAGGAAATCTCGGCCTTCGCCAAGAAGAGCTTCGAGAAGCAGGGCCTGAAGATCCGCACCAGCGCCACGGTCAAGGACGTAAAGAAAGCGGCCAATTCGGTGACCGCGACGATCGAGGCCGGCGGCAAGACCGAGAGCATCACGGTCGATCGGGTCATCGTCGCGATCGGCATCGTCGGCAATGTCGAGGGCATCGGGCTCGAAGGCACCAAGATCAAGGTCGAGAAGACCCATGTGGTCGCCGACGGGCATCTCTATACCGGCGAACCCGGCGTCTATGCCATCGGCGATCTGGTGGGTCCCCCCTGGCTCGCGCACAAGGCCAGCCACGAGGGCATCATCGCGGTCGAGACCATCGCCGGGATGAAGACCCATGCGATGGATGTGACCAACATCCCCGGCTGCACCTATTGCATGCCGCAGGTGGCCTCCGTCGGTCTGACCGAAGCCAAGGCCAAGGCCGCGGGTCACGAGGTCAAGGTCGGCCGCTTCCCCTATATCGGCAATGGCAAGGCCATCGCCATGGGCGAGACCGAAGGCCTGATCAAGACCGTGTTCGATGCCAAGACCGGCGAATTGCTGGGCGCGCACATGATCGGCGCCGAAGTGACCGAGCTGATCCAGGGCTATGTCGTCGCCAAAAACCTGGAGACGACCGAGGCCCAGCTGATGGAAACGATCTTTGCGCATCCCACCCTCTCGGAGATGATGCACGAGTCGGTGCTTGACGCTTACGGCCGCGCCATCCACTTCTAGGGGCTCGATGAGAGTGTCGCTGGGGCTGAAATCCCGGCGGCACCTCGCCCGATGAGAATAGCGGACCCATGCCGGACGATATCGTGAAAACCCAGGCGGTCGTGCGCCATCCCGAGAAAGCCGCCAACCCGGATAGCCCGGCGCCGCGCAAGCCCGACTGGCTGCGCGTCAAGGCGCCGGTCAGCAAGGAATATCACGAGACGCGCCGCCTGATGCGCGAGCTCAAGCTCAACACCGTGTGCGAAGAGGCCGCCTGCCCGAACATCGGCGAGTGCTGGCAGCAGAAGCACGCGACGGTGATGATCCTGGGCAGCGTCTGCACGCGCGCCTGCGCCTTCTGCAATGTCGCGACCGGTCAGCCGGACCTGCTCGACCCGCATGAGCCCGACCATGTCGCCGAGGCGGTCGCGGGCCTGGGCCTGCAGCATGTCGTCATCACCTCGGTCGATCGCGACGATCTGCCCGACGGCGGCGCCGATCATTTCGTGCGCACGATCAAGGCGATCCGCGAGCGCTCGCCGCTGACCACGATCGAGATCCTGACGCCCGATTTCCTGCGCAAGCCGGGGGCGATCGAGAAGGTCGCCGAGGCGCGGCCGGACGTGTTCAACCATAATCTGGAAACCGTGCCGCGGCTCTATGCGACCGTCCGTCCGGGTGCGCGCTATTTCCATTCGCTGCGCCTGCTCGATATGGTGAAGCAGGTCGACCCCAGCATCTTCACCAAGTCCGGCATCATGGTCGGCCTCGGCGAGGAGCGGGCGGAGGTGCTGCAGGTCATGGACGACCTGCGCGCCGCCGACGTCGATTTCATGACCATCGGCCAATACCTGCAGCCGACGCCCAAGCATCACCCGATCGAGAAGTTCGTGACGCCGGAGGAGTTCGCCTCTTACCGCACGATGGGTTTCGGCAAGGGCTTCCTGATGGTGGCGGCCAGCCCGCTGACCCGCTCGTCCCATCATGCGGACGCCGATTTCGCCCGGATGCGCGCCGCGCGCGAGGCCAAGCTCGCCGCCGCGGCGAGCTGAACCTGCTCTGACGATGGCGAAATTTGCCGAGCGGCGTCTGCTGCCCTATCGGCCCGACCAGCTGTTCGACCTGGTTGCGGACATCGAGAAATATCCGGAGTTCCTGCCCTGGTGCCTGGGCGCGCGCATCCGCACGCGCAAGGAGAACGAGGTCACGGCCGACCTGATCATCGGCTTCAAGGTCTATCGCGAGCGCTTCACCTCACGCGTCGTTCTGACCAAGCCCGACCGGATTCATGTGACCTATTCCGAAGGCCCGTTCCGCTATCTGGAAAACGAGTGGAAGTTCGAGCCTGGGCCCCATGGCGGCTGCGTCGTCGATTTCTACGTCGATTTCGAATTCTCCTCGCGCATGCTGCAGAAGGTGATCGAGGTGCTGTTCAACGAGGCGGTCCGGCGCATGGTTGCGGCGTTTGAGGGCCGTGCGCGCAAGCTCTATGGCGCGGGCGAGGCCGGCGTGGCCGCCAGAATCCTTCCGCGTCCGATTTGATCGTTTCCATTCGCGGCGAATCCCCGCACCATCCCTGACGGAACCGGATAGGGCGGGGGAATGGGCATGCGCTTCATCAGTTTGGCGTCGCTGGGGGCTGCGGGCCTGCTCGCGTCCTGCGTCACGCCGCCGGCCCCGCCGCCCCCGCCGCCGCCGGACCCGATGGTGCTCTACGAGGCCGCGATCCACGAGGCCGCGGTCAAGCATCCGGCGGATGTCGGGGTGCAGCTGGAGCCGATCACCGACAAGACCGTCGATGTCGTGACCTGGGCGACCGATCTCGACAGCCGATCGGCCGCCAAGGGCGTGCGCACGCTGGGTGAGGACGTCTGGGTCACGCTGGTGCCGGGCGTGAAGCGCAAATGCGAAGGCCTGACCGGGGCGGACCTGTCCCTGCGGCTGCAGCAGCTGCTGGGTCTGCCGCCGGTCGATGCGTCCGATTGGAAGATGTTCGTCTTCACGGTGCGCAGCGCGGATATCTTCCGGCCCTGCGGCGACCCGCGCGTCACCACGACCTCGTGCTCGCTCGATGTGCCGGACGCACGCCATGCCGGCCTCAGCGACGCCACGGCCGCCGCCCATCTGCATTTCATGCTGCAGCAGATCCTGACCGCCTATCGCGTGGGATTCGACGACACCGGCTATCCGTTCACGGGCTTGGGCTATACCTACGACTGGAAGCCCGATTCCGAGACGCACCATGTCGGCCTGTCGGAATATGTCGTCCGGCACGGCGCCATCGTGAAGGATGTTCAGGAGATCAGCACGGCGGATTACTGCGCTAAACCCTAACGGCGTGACGCCAGCATCCGGCCGATGATGAAGCGGGGAATGCCCAGGCCGCGCAGTGCCGAGCGCACCACATTCTCGATCGATTGCTGCAGGTCGAACCGGCTTTCGCCGTCCTTGACGCCATAATGCGGTTGGTGGGCGTCGATCAGCGCGATGCGGTCGGACCCCAGCTTTTCCTTCAGATAATCGACGCTCGGCTGCACGCTTTCGACATAGAAATCGAAACGCTTCATCAGCGCCTCGCGATCATCGTCGATCCGGCCGCGCAAGCCGGCGCGATGCAGCATCTCCTGCTTGCTGATGCTGAGATGCAGGACCTTCAACACCGGCAGATTGAGCGAGCCCAGGTCTTCCAGCAGCTTTTCCGCCGCGACGCGGGTGCGCGGATAGCCGTCGAGCAGAAAGATCTTCTTATCCAGGTCCGGCAGTTGCTGGATGTCGGCGGCGATCAGCGCCTGGGTCCAGCGATTGGGCACCAGCAACCCGCGGGTCGTGCAATATTCCAACCATTCGAGCTGGGTGGCGCTGCGCCAATCCGCCGGGCTGCCGCGCTTTTCCGCGAGGATCGCGGCCAGCGGCACGGCCTGTTCTTCGACCTTGCGGGCGAGCTCGGGCGTGCTGTCGATGCAGTTCAGGATCGGCACCCGGTCGCTGATCGAGTAGCGCTCTTCCAAGAGCTTCATGAACTCCGGCTGGCGCGCGCGCTCGTAGGTCCGGCGCAGAATATCGCCCATCGACAGCCAACGGTCGCGCTCGATCGACAGCAACCCGCACAAGGCCTTGGCGATCTCGCCCTTACCGCAGCTGGACGGGCCGGTCAGGATGATGACGCCGGAGCCGGTGATCTCGATGTCGCGGATGATCAGGCGCCGACCCAGATCCAGCTCTTCATTGGTATTTTCAGCCATGGCACTCAACTTCAATCGATGGCCGCGGCCAAGAGGGCCAGGGCCTGTAAGACGGTAGCGCGTCGGATGCCGGCCCGATCGCCTGGGAAGATTTCATGGCTGGTCACGGTCGGTCGGCCGCGCCGGGCGACGCCGAAATGCACGAGCCCGACCGGCTTTGCCTCGCTGCCGCCACCCGGACCGGCGACGCCGGTGACAGAGACGGCCAGATCGACGCGCGGCAGGCGTTCCAGCACGCCTGATGCCATCGCGGCCGCAACCTCGTCGCTGACCGCGCCCACGGCCGGAAACAGCGCGGCCGGCACGCCGATCATCGCCATCTTGGCCTCGTTCGAATAGGTCACGAACCCACCTTCGACCACGTCCGACGAACCGGCGATCGCGGTCAGCGCGCCGGCGATCAGGCCGCCGGTGCAGCTTTCGGCGGTGCCGAGCTTCAAACCCTTGGCGCGAGCCTGCGCCAGCAGCGCTTCGGCGGCGGCAAGAACCTCAGCGTCGATCATCTAGAGCCCCACGATCCGGTCGATCAGCCACAGGCCGAAGCCGGAATAGACTGCCGCCAGCACGTCGTCGAGCATGACCCCCAGGCCGCCGCCGACCCGGCGATCGGCCCAGCTGGCCGGGAATGGCTTGGTGATGTCGGCGGCCCGGAACAGCAGCAATCCGATCAGATAGGCCGGAATGCTGAGCGGGCCGCAGGCGAGCGTCAACCATTGGCCCGCGACCTCGTCGACGACGATGATCTGCGGATCCTCGATGCCCATGGTATCGACCAGCCGGTTGGACGCGGCCCAACCGATGAGGAACACCAGCATGGCCGCCAGCACCAGCCCGGCGGAGCCCGCCCAATATTGGATCACCCAGGCGAAGGGCAGGGCCGCAACCGAGCCCCAGGTGCCGGGGGCTTTTCGCGCGAGGCCCGCGCCGAACCAGGTCGCGACGATTTTCGCCGGCAGCATAGGCGCGCGGCTCAGAACGGCAGGCGGACGGTGGCGACGGCCTGGGCAGCGATGCCCTCGCCGCGGCCGGTGAAGCCCAGCTGCTCGGTCGTCGTCGCCTTGACGCTCACGCGCTCGACCGACATTTCCAGGATCTCGGCGATGCGCTTCGCCATGGCGGGACGATGCGGGCCGATCTTCGGCCGCTCGCAGATGATGGTGACGTCGCAATGGGCGATCATGCCGCCCTTCGCCCGCACCAGGCTCAGGGCATGGGCCAGGAACTTGTCCGAAGCCGCACCCCGCCAGCGCTCGTCGGTCGGCGGGAAATGCTGGCCGATGTCGCCGGCGCCGATGGCGCCCAGGATCGCGTCGGTCAGCGCATGCAGCCCGACGTCGGCGTCGGAATGGCCCAGCAGCGTCTTGTCATGCGCGATCTTGATGCCGTTGATCCAGCAATGATCACCCGGCACCAGGGCATGGACGTCGAAGCCCTGGCCGACGCGCACGTCGCCGAGCTTGGCCAGCACCGACTGCTCGGCGCGGGCCAGGTCGTCGGCCGTCGTGATCTTGAAATTGTCTTCGTCGCCCATCACCAACTCCACTGGATGGCCGGCGCGCTCGGCGACGGCGGCATCGTCTGTCAGATCCTGTCCGGCGGCTGCGCGATGCGCAGCCAGAATATCGGCATAGCGGAACGCCTGCGGCGTCTGCGCGCGCCACAGATGCGTCCGGTCGACCGTGTCGGCGATACGGGTACCCTCCGCGCGCTTCACCGTATCGCGCACCGGCACGGCGGCGATGGCGGCAACATGGCTGGCGAGGCTCGCGATCAGCCGGTCGATGGCGCCCGCGGAGATCAGCGGCCGCGCCGCGTCATGGATCAGCACCAGATCGGGCTCGACCGATGCCAGCGCTTCCAGCCCGTTCAGCACCGAGGCCTGGCGCGTGGCGCCGCCATGGACCGGCTCCGGCAGACCCAGGTCGCCGACCGCCGCGTCATAGAGCGCGCGGTCGTCGGGATGGATCATGACGCGCACGCCGGAGACGGCGGGATGGTCGAGGAAGGCGCCGACGGTCCGGCGCAGCACCGGTTCGCCGGCCAGATCGCAATATTGCTTGGGCAGCGGGCCGCCGAATCGGGAGCCGCGGCCGGCGGCGACGACCAGAACGTGGACGGAGGGGGAGGAATCGCTCATGGCGCGGGACACTATCCCGTCCTCGGTCGGCGGGACAAGCCGTTCGGACCGCTGCGCGGACCTGCTATTTGAGGCGTGCGCTATTCATTCGCCTGCAAACGCACTATTTTCCGGCACCCCGCCCGGTCATCGCCGCCTGTTTTTCGTGCAAACTGTTTCTGCTATGTTGCAGTTGCGAGAAAATGCCGCTAGCGTGCCCAGGCTTTAAGCAAATCGATCGGCATGCGCAGCAAATGAGCATCACTATCGGCCCCGTTACGCTTCAGGATCCGGTGATCCTGGCCCCAATGTCGGGTGTGACCGACATGCCGTTCCGTCGCCTGGTGAAGCGCCACGGTGCCGGTCTGGTCGTGTCCGAGATGATCGCCAGCCAGGCCATGATCCGCAACACGCGCCAGACCATGAAGATGGTCGAGAAGTCGCCCGAGGAATTCCCGATGTCGGTGCAGATCGCCGGCTGCGAACCCGCGGTGATGGCGGAGGCCGCGCGGCTGAACCAGGATCTGGGTGCCCAGCTGATCGACATCAATTTCGGCTGCCCGGTGAAGAAAGTGACGAACGGCCATGCCGGCTCGTCCCTGATGCGCGACGAGATCGGCGCCGCCCGCATTCTGGAAGCGACGGTCAAGGCCGTGTCGCTGCCGGTGACGCTCAAGATGCGCATGGGCTGGGACCACGCCAATCTGAACGCGCCGCGTCTCGCCAAGATCGCCGAGGAATGCGGCATCAAGATGGTGACGGTTCATGGCCGCACCCGTCAGCAATTCTACACCGGCACCGCCGACTGGGGTTTCATCCGCCAGGTCAAGGACGCGGTCTCGATCCCGGTCATTGCCAATGGCGATATCGTGACGCTCGACGATGCGCGCGCAGCCTTGGACCAGTCGGGCGCTGACGGCGTCATGGTCGGCCGCGGCTGCTATGGCCGGCCCTGGTTCATCAACCAGATCGCCGAGTTCCTGCGCAGTGGCCGCCGCATCGCCGACCCGACGCTCGTCGATCAGCTGGCGGCGCTGCTGACCCACTATGACGATATGATGAGCCATTACGGCACCGAGACCGGCGTGCGCATGGCCCGCAAGCATGTCGCTTGGTATTCCAAGGGCTTGCCGGCCTCGGCCGAGTTCCGCGCCGGCATCAATCAGATGGGTGACGCCGCGGCGGTGCGCGAGCAGATCTTGCGCTTCTACGACCCGCTGCTGGAGCGCCAAGCGGCATGATGCCGACCTCATCGGGCGTCAGGCCCCTGGACAAGCTCCTTATTCCGATCGATCCGGAGGCGGTTCTGGCCGCCTTGGCGACGCCGGTGATCGTCGTCGACGACGAGGACCGTATCCGCCTGGTAAATCCCGCAGCCGAGCAGTTCTTCGACGCCGGCGCCTCGGTCCTGGCCGGCGTGCCGTTGTCAGAGCTGGTGCCGTCGGACAGCCCGATCTTCGCGCTGGTCGAGCAGGCGCGCCTGTCGGACGGCACGGTCTCGGAATTCGGCATGCATCTGGAGACGCCGCGGTTGGGACAACGCCTGGTCTCGATCTCGGTCGGCCCGGTGGTCGAGCGCCCGGGCCATGTCGTCCTGTCGTTCCACGAGCTGTCGCTCGCCCAGAAGATCGACCGGCAATTGACCCATCGCCATGCCGCCCGCTCGGTCACCGGTATGGCCGCGATCCTGGCGCATGAGGTCAAGAACCCGCTCAGCGGCATCCGCGGCGCCGCCCAGTTGCTGGAGCAGACGGCGAACGAGGCCGACCAGGAATTGACGCGGCTGATCTGCGACGAGGCCGACCGGATCGTGGCGCTGGTCGACCGCATGGACGTGTTCAGCGATCCGCATCCGTTCGAGCAGGACGCGGTCAATATCCACGAGGTGCTGGAGCGTGCCCGCAAGGTCGCCCAGAACGGCTTCGGCCGGCATGTCCGCTTCATCGAGGAATATGATCCGTCGCTGCCCGCCGTGCGCGGTAATCGCGACCGTCTGGTGCAGGTTTTCCTCAATCTGATCAAGAATGCGGCAGAAGCAGTGCCGGACGAGGGCGGCGAGATCACGCTGACCACGGCCTATCAACATGGCATCAGGCTTGCGGTACCGGGTAGCGACAGCCGCGTGCATCTGCCCTTGGTGGTCTCGGTTCAAGACAATGGCGCCGGCATCCCCGAGGATCTCCAGCAACATCTGTTCGACCCGTTCGTGACCACCAAGCGCAACGGCACGGGGCTGGGCCTGGCTTTGGTCGCCAAAATCATCGGCGACCATGGCGGGGTCATCGAATTCGACAGCCAGCCGCGCCGGACGATCTTCCGAGCGCTGCTGCCGATGGTCACCGGAGCGCTTTCCACTCGAATGGATGCATTCGAGCGATAAGAAATCGTTCTAGATCAATAATTTCCGAGCGATTCTCGATCCCCAGTGATCGGATACCGCTCCAGGACGGAGCCGCCGCATGACGAGTTCAACCATCCTCGTCGCCGACGACGACCGTGCGATCCGCACGGTACTGAACCAGGCACTGGGGCGCCTGGGTCACGACGTCCGGACGACGGGGAATGCCGCCCAGCTGTGGCGTTGGGTCGCCGACGGCGAGGGCGATCTGGTCATCACCGACGTGGTGATGCCTGACGAGAACGGCCTCGACCTGCTGCCGCGCATCAAGAAGATGCGTCCCGACCTGCGCGTGATCGTGATGAGCGCACAGAACACGCTGATGACCGCGGTCAAGGCGACCGAGCGCGGCGCGTTCGAATATCTGCCGAAGCCGTTCGACCTGCGCGAACTGATGAATGTGGTCGAGCGCGCGCTGTCGGCGCCCAGCGTCGCCGCCCCGCACAATCCCGACGGCCATGATCCGGAAGAGCAGCTGCCGCTGATCGGCCGCTCCCAGGCGATGCAGGAAATCTATCGGGTGCTGGCGCGCCTGATGGGCACCGACCTGACCGTCATGATCAATGGCGAGAGCGGCACCGGCAAGGAACTGGTCGCCCGCGCGCTCCATGATTATGGCAAGCGCCGCAACGGCAATTTCGTCGCGGTCAACATGGCGGCGATCCCGCGCGAACTGATCGAGTCGGAGCTGTTCGGCCATGAGAAGGGCGCCTTCACCGGCGCCGTCTCGCGCAGCCAGGGCCGGTTCGAGCAGGCGCAGGGCGGTACCTTGTTCCTGGACGAGATCGGCGACATGCCGATCGAGGCGCAGACGCGCCTGCTGCGCGTGCTGCAGGAGGGCGAATACACCGCCGTCGGCGGCCGCACCGCGATCCGGACCAATGTCCGCATTGTGGCCGCGACCCATCGCGACCTGAAGCAGCTGATCCGCCAGGGCCTGTTCCGCGAGGATCTGTTCTACCGCCTGAACGTCGTGCCGATTCGCCTGCCGCCCTTGCGCGAACGCAGCGAGGATATTCCGGCGCTGGCCCGGCATTTCTTCGGTCTGGCCTCGTCGGAAGGCCTCCAGCTGAAGAGCCTGACCAACGAGGCACTGGAGCGGCTGAAGGAATATCGCTGGCCCGGCAATATCCGCGAGCTGGAGAACATGGTGCGCCGGATCGCGGCGCTCTATGCCCAGGAAGTCATCGATCTCAACGTGATCGAGCAGGAGCTGTCGGAGACGGCGCCGGCCGCGGCCACCAGCGAGATCCCCGCGAACGAAGGCATGGGGCAGGCGGTCGAACGGCACCTGCGCGAGTATTTCGCCGCGCATAAGGATGCGCTGCCGGCTGGCGGCCTCTACGACCGCGTGCTGCGCGAAGTCGAGCGACCGCTGATCCTCTTGACGCTCGCGGCGACGCGCGGCAACCAGATCAAGGCGGCGCAGCTCTTGGGCCTGAACCGGAACACCTTGCGCAAGAAAATCCGCGAGTTGGACATCCAGGTCATCCGCGGCCTAAAATAGGCGCAATGAGCACGGATAATCCGATAGTCAGGTTTTCGCTTCGACACCGCGTCGCCCTATGGGCAAACCGCGCCGGGCTTGGTCGCAAGGCGGCGGTGGTGCTGGGCGTGCTCGCCATCGGCTCGGTGCTGGCGACCTACATCCTGTTCACCGGCGCGCCGCCGTTCGGGCCCGATCGCGGCAGCGTGCTGCTGCTGCTCACGCTCGACGTCGTCCTGCTGCTGGTGTTCGGCGCGATCGTCGCCAAGCGCCTGGTCGAGGTCTATACCCAGCGCCGGCGCGGTCTTGCCGGCTCGCGCCTGCATATTCGCCTGGTCGTGCTGTTCAGCGCGGTCGCGGTCACACCGACCATCATCGTCGCGGTGTTTTCCTACCTGTTCCTCAGCTTCGGCATGGAATCCTGGTTTAGCGACAAGGTCCGCACCGCGATCGAGGAATCCCGCGTCGTGGCGCAGGCCTATCTGGAAGAGCACCAGCAGAACCTGCGCGCCGACGTGCTGGAAACCGCCGCCGACATCAACCGCAACGCCTATCGCTTCGCCCGCTCGCCCGGCGGCCTGAGCGCCTTCATCGAGGATGAGGTGCGCCAGCGCGGCCTGACCGAGGCGCTGGTGTTCTCCGAGCGCACCAACGATGTGCTGGGCCAATCGGCGTTCAGCGCCACGCTCGCGATGGAACCGATTCCGCCCTGGGCCTTGAAGAAAGCCGCGACCGGCGAAGTCGCGATCGTCACCAGCGAGGCCGGCGACCGCGTGCGCGCCATCGTCGAACTCGAGGCGATTCCGAACGCCATGCTCTATGTCGGCCGGCCGGTCGATGCGCGCGTGCTCAATCACCTGACCGCAACCAACGCGGCGGCGACCCAGTACGAGCGGCTGGAGAACGAGCGGTCGAGCTATCAGGTCAAATTCATCCTGATCTTCGGGGCGGCCGCCCTGCTGCTGCTGCTGGCCGCGGTCTGGTTCGGCGTCAATTCGGCGAGCCAGATCTCGCGCCGCATCAGCGGCCTGGTGGTCGCCGCCGAGAAAGTGGGCGGTGGCGACCTGTCGGCGCGCACCGCCGAGCTGGATGAGAATGACGAATTCGGCAGCCTGAGCCGTGCGTTCAACCTGATGACGCAACAGCTCGAAACCCAGCAGACCGACCTGGTCGAGGCCAACCTGCAGCTCGACCTGCGCCGGCGCTTCACCGAAACCGTGCTGTCGGGCGTCTCGGCCGGCGTGATCGGGCTCGACGAGCGCGGGCTGGTCAATCTGCCGAATAAATCCGCGTCGCACCTGCTGGGCTGCGATCTGGAAGCGCTGCACGGCCGGCCGCTGGCCGAGATCGTGCCGGAGATGGCGCCGCTGATCCAGGACGCGACGCTCAGGCCCGACCGCCTGATCGAAGGCCAGATCCGGTTGCTGGTCGGCGCCCGCGCCATGGTGCTGCTGGTCCGCATCGCCAGCGACCAGGGGCAGGGGGCGACACCCGGCTATGTCGTGACCTTCGATGACATCACCGAACTGCTGTCGGCCCAGCGCAAGGCCGCCTGGGCCGATGTCGCGCGCCGCATCGCGCATGAGATGAAGAACCCGCTGACGCCGATCCAGCTCTCGGCCGAGCGGTTGAAGAAGAAATATCTGGCCGAGATCAAGAGTGATCCGGACACGTTCGTCCTGTGTACCGACACGATCATCCGCCAGGTCGGCGATATCGGCCGCATGGTCGATGAATTCTCGTCCTTCGCCCGCATGCCGACGCCGATGATGCGGCGGGAGAACCTGCTGGAGCTGACGCGCCAAGGCGTGTTCCTGCAGCGCACCGCGCATCCGGAAATGCAGTTCGACACGGATCTGCCGGCGCTCCCGGTCGAAGTCAGCTGCGATTCGCGCCAGATCAGCCAGGCGCTGACCAATCTGCTGCAGAATGCCGTCGATTCGATCCAGGCCCGCCAGGTCGCCGATGCGGCGGCCGGCAAGACCGCGGCACCGGGCCGCATCCGGGTCCGGCTGCTGGTCGAGCCCAGCCGCACGGTGCTGTCGGTCGAGGACAACGGCAAGGGCCTGCCGAAGGACGGTCGCGAGAATTTGACCGAGCCTTATGTGACGACGCGGGCGAAAGGCACCGGCCTGGGGCTTGCCATTGTGAAGAAGATCATGGAAGACCACGCAGGCGAATTGATACTAGACGATGGCGGGATCGGCGGCGCCGGGGTAAGCCTCGCTTTCCCGGGCGGAATGACGGATCTGGCGCCTCGCCGCGCGAGTGCCGGTAATGACGTGGTAAACCAGACGGAAGTGGTCGTTCATGGCGCATGACATCCTGATCGTCGACGATGAGGCCGACATCCGGATGCTGCTGGCCGGCATCCTGCAGGACGAAGGGTACCAGACCCGCGAAGCCGCCGACTCCAAGGAGGCGCTCGCCCGCATCCGGGCGCGGCAACCGAGCCTGGTCATTCTCGACATCTGGCTGCAGGGCAGCGAGCTCGACGGCATCGAGATCCTGAAGATCATCCGGCGCGAGGCGCCACAGCTGCCGGTGCTGATGATCTCCGGCCATGGCACGATCGAGACCGCTGTGGCCGCGATCAAGATCGGCGCCTACGACTTCATCGAAAAGCCGTTCAAGTCCGACCGCCTGCTGCTGCTGGTCGACCGCGCCATCGAGGCGGCGCGGCTGAAGCGCGACTATGAGGAACTGAAACTGCGCTCGGGCGCGGACGTTGAGCTGGTCGGTGCGTCCAGCGCCATGAACCATTTGCGCCAGGCGATCGAGAAGGTGGCGCCGACCGGCAGCCGCGTGCTGATCAGCGGCCCGGCCGGCTCGGGCAAGGAAGTGGCGGCTCGCTTGCTCCATGCCAGCTCGCGCCGCAACAAGGGGCCGTTCGTGGTGTTGAACTGCGCCACCATGCGGCCGGAGCGATTGGAGGTCGAGCTGTTCGGCACCGAGCCGGGTGCCGAGGGCCCGGACAGCCCGCGCAAGATCGGCACCTTCGAACAGGCCCATGGCGGGACCCTGGTGCTGGACGAAGTGGCCGACATGCCGCTCGAAACCCAGGGCAAGATCGTCCGCGTGCTGCAGGACCAGGTGTTCGAGCGCGTCGGCGGCAACAACCGGGTCGAGGTCGACGTGCGCGTCGTCGCCTCGTCGAACCGGGACTTGGCGGCCGAGATCGTCGCCGGCCGGTTCCGCGAGGATCTGTTCTATCGCCTGTCGGTCGTGCCGATCAAAGTGCCGTCGCTCAGGGACCGGCGCGACGATATTCCGCAGCTGACCCGCTATTTCATGGGCCGCTCGGCCCAGAGCGCCGGCGTCGGCCAGCGCGAGCTGGGCGAGGACGCGATGGCGGCCCTCCAGGCCTATGAATGGCCGGGCAACGTGCGCCAGCTGAAAAACGTGGTCGATTGGCTGCTGATCATGGCGCCGGGCGAGAGCCGGGACCCGATCCGCGCCGACATGCTGCCGGCCGAGATCGGCTCGATCGTGCCGACCGTGCTGAAATGGGAGAAGGGCGGCGAGATCATGAGCCTGCCGCTGCGCGACGCGCGCGAGGTGTTCGAGCGCGAATATCTCCTGGCCCAGGTCACGCGCTTCGGCGGCAATATCTCGCGCACCGCCGCCTTCATCGGCATGGAGCGTTCGGCCCTGCATCGCAAGCTGAAGTCGCTGGGCGTGCTCAATGGCGACCGCGCCATGAAGGTCACGCCCTGACCGACGCCGCCGTCGGGGTGCTGCCGCGCTTTGCCGGTCGCATAGGCGCGCTCGCCGGATACCGGCGGGCCGGGGCCGCCGTGCTGTTCGGCCTGGTCTCGGCCGGCGCGATGCCGCCGTTCAATCTGATCCCGTTGCTGGTACCGGGCTTCACCCTGCTGCTCTGGCTCGTCGACGGTGCGCGTTCGCGCCGCCAGGCCTATCTCGACGGCTGGCTGTGGGGTATGGGGTTCTTTATCCCGAACCTCTACTGGATGGCGGCGGCGCTCTTCACCGACCTCGCCCAATTCTGGTGGGTAATCCCGCTGGCGCTGACCGGTATACCAGCATTGGAGGCGCTTTATACGGGTACTGCGGCACTGATCTATCGGGCGACACCCGGAAATCGGCTGGGTCGCATCCTGGTGTTCGTCGCCGGCTGGATCGCCATGGAGTGGCTGCGCACCCATACGCCGTTCGGCGGACTGCCCTGGGCGCTTACGGGCTATGCCTGGTCCGGCGCCAGCCCGATCCTGCTCGACGGGCTGCAGATGACCAGCCTGGTCGGCATCCACGGCCTGAGCTTCCTGACGGTACTGGTCACCGCCATGCCGGCGCTGGCCGGACATGATGCTTCATGGCGCCGTCTTACCCTGGCGATCGGCACGCCGGCGGCCCTGCTGGCCGCGTTGCTGATCTGGGGCGCCTGGCGCCTGGCGCCCGGCAGCGACGCCGCCGTGCCCGGCGTCACGCTGCGGCTGCTGCAGACGAATATTCCCGACCAGGTCACCTCGACCACGGAGGAAAACCTGGCGCGGCTGCGCGCGGTGCTGGCGCTGGCCGACAGCCCGGGCAACGATCTTATCACTGCTCAGATATGGCCTGAGTCCTCTGTCGACTTTCTGATCAACCGATCGGCCTCGGTCCGGGCCGCGGTCGCACGCCGCGCCCCGCCCGGCGGCGTGGTGCTGACCGGCACGGTCGAGGCCAACCCCGAGGGGCCGGTCGAGAAGGTCTGGAACAGCATCGCCGCCGTCACCGCCGATGGTCAGATCGCCGGCCTCTACGAGAAGGCGCATCTCGTGCCGTTCGGCGAATATGTGCCGCTGGGCTCGCTTTTAAGCTTTCTGCCGATCGTCGCGGGGCGCGGTGGTTTGGATATCGGGCCCGGCGCGGTCACGCTCGATCTGCCCAACCTGCCGCCGGTCTCGCCGATCGTCTGTTTCGAGGCGATCTTTCCTCACGCGGTGCTGGACGAGGCCCATCGACCGGCCTGGATCGTCAATGTCAGCAACGACGCCTGGTTCGGGCACAGCATCGGTCCGCTGCAGCATTTCGCCCAGGCACGGGTCCGGGCCGTCGAGGAAGGCCTGCCGCTGGTGCGCGCGGCCAACGGCGGCATCTCCGGCGTGGTCGATGCCCATGGCCGGCTGGTGAATGCCTTGCCGTTCGGCGTCACCGGCATTCTGGACGTGCCGCTGCCGGTCGGGTTGGAACAGGCGACGGTCTATGGCCGGTTCGGCGATCTGGCGCCGTTGGCACTGGTCCTCGCCGCAATTGCCATGGCGTTGGCGCTGAGCGGGGGCGGCCGCCGCAGGGCCTGATTTTGAAATGCCCGGCGTTTCAGATGGTTGCAGTTGCACAGGGGACACTTCACGGCGGCGGACGCGGCCCGCATAATGGCGGCCACGATCCGGCTTCGAGGGGTTTCCATGTCGCGCTTCGCCTATGTGAATGGCCGCTTCGTCCGGCACGCGGTCGCCAGCGTCCATATCGAGGATCGCGGCTATCAGTTCGCCGACGGCGTCTATGAGGTCATCGCGTTGGCTGGTGGCCGTTTCGTCGATCTGGACCTGCATCTGGTCCGGCTCGCGCGCTCGCTGGGCGAGCTGCGCATCGAGCGGCCGATGAGCGACCGCGCGCTGACCATGGTGCTGACCAATCTCGCCAAGCGGAACGGCATCCGCGACGGCAGCGTCTATCTGCAGATTACCCGCGGCGTAGCACCGCGCGACTTCCCGTTCCCGATCGATGCCGTGCCGCAGCTGGTCGCGACCGCGAAGCGCGCGAAGCCGGTCGATCCCAAGATGCTGGCTGACGGCGTCAAGGCGATCACCATTCCCGACCTGCGCTGGGCGCGCTGCGACATCAAGTCGGTGGCGCTGCTGCCGGCCGCCATGGGCAAGCAGGCCGCGCGCGAGGCCGGCGCGTACGAGGCTTGGCAATATGACCGCGACGGCTTCGTCACCGAGGGTACGTCGAGCAACGCCTGGATCGTGACCCGGGACGGCGAGCTTGTGACCCGGCCGCCGACCCACGCGATCCTGAACGGCATCACCCGCCTGGTGGTGATCGAAATCGCCAAAGCAGCCGGCCTGCGCTTCGTCGAACGGGCCTTCACGGTGGAAGAGGCCCGTGCGGCACGCGAGGCCTTCGTCACCAGCACGACCTCGTTCGTCATGCCGATCACCCAGATCGACGATGCGACCATCGGCAATGGCAAGCCCGGGTCGTTCGCGATCCAGCTGCGTGAGAAATACGTGAGCCATATGGCGGAAATCGCGGGTCGCCGGGCATGAGCCTCGCCAGGCCCGCGGCGCTGATTTTCGACTGGGACAATACGCTGGTCGACAGCTGGGGCACGATCCACGCGGCGCTCAACACCATGTTCGCCCAGATGGGCCATGCGTCCTGGACGATGGAGGAGACGCAGCTCAAGGTCCGGAAATCGCTGCGCGACGCGTTTCCGGCCATGTTCGGCGATCGTTGGGAAGAGGCGCGGGATATTTACCTGAAGGCGTTCGAGGCACTGCATATCGAGCGTCTGTCGGCGCTGCCGGATGCCGAGGCAGTGCTGAAGGCGGCCCAAGCCCAGGGGCACTATCTGGCCCTGGTGTCGAACAAGACCGGTCGCTTCCTGCGGCGCGAGGTCGCGGCGCTGGGCTGGGAGGCTTATTTCGGCAAAGTGATCGGCGCCGGCGACGCGCCCCAGGACAAGCCGGACCGCGCGCCGGTCGATCTGGCGCTCGTCGGCAGCGGGATCGAGGCGGGCCCTCGGGTTTGGTTCGTCGGCGACACTGGGATCGATATGGCATGTGCCCGCAATGCCGGCTGCGTGCCCATTCTGATGCATGGTCCGGAAGACGGATTACTGGGCGACGACGAGTTTGCCGATGCCAAGCCGGCGCGCCATTTCAGAGATTGCATGGCGCTTGCGCGTGAGATTTCGCAGTAGCGAACTTGCAACTGACGGGTCTGATATACAAATCCTTATTCAGACGGAGTCTGTCCGGTCACGGCAACCCAGAAGGGCCCGGATCGTGCAGGAACTTTTTTGTGGGGACCCATCGTTGGGGACCCGTTCGGCCTGAGCTCCCCGCGGGGGGCTCCAACAACTTGTAAGAAGGGATTACCCCATGTCCGAAAAGTCACAGAATGTGCAGGACGTCTTCCTCAACTTCGTCCGGAAGAACAAAACACCGGTCACCGTGTTCCTGGTGAATGGCGTCAAACTCCAGGGCATCATCACCTGGTTTGATAATTTTTGCGTGCTCTTGCGCCGCGACGCCCATTCCCAGCTCGTCTACAAGCATGCGATCTCGACCGTGATGCCGGCGGCACCGGTCCAGCTGTTCGACGGCGACAAGGATGGCGAGGTCTGAGCGGCGCCACTTCCATGGGACATGAAATCGAGGCCGGTGGTTCTTCCACCGGCCGCGCGCTCGTCGTCTATCCGCTGCTGAAGCTGCCGACGTCGGAACGCGCCATCCGCGCGCCCGAAGGCCGCCTGGCCGAGGCTGTCGGCTTGGCCGAGGCGATCCAGCTGAACGTCGTCCATGCCGAGGTGATCAAGCTCAATCAGCCCCGCCCGGCGACGCTGATCGGCAAGGGCGGCGTCGAAAAGCTGGCCGAACTGATCGAGGAGCTGGAGATCGGCGTCGTTATCGTCGATGCGGCGGTCAGCCCGGTCCAGCAGCGCAATCTGGAGACGGCCTGGCAATGCAAGGTCATCGACCGCACCGGCCTGATCCTCGAAATTTTCGGTGCCCGCGCGCGCACTCATGAAGGCCGCCTGCAGGTCGAGCTGGCGGCGCTGACCTATCAGCGCTCGCGCCTGGTCCGATCCTGGACCCATCTGGAGCGCCAGCGCGGCGGTTTCGGCTTTCTGGGCGGCCCGGGCGAAAGCCAGCTCGAACTCGATCGCCGTTTGATCGGCGACCGTATCATCAAGCTGAAGCGCGAGCTGGAAGACGTAAAGCGCACGCGCAACCTGCATCGCCAGGCGCGGCGCAAGGTGCCGTATCCGATCGTGGCGCTGGTGGGCTATACCAACGCTGGCAAATCGACGCTGTTCAACCGCCTGACCAAGGCCGAGGTGTTCGCGAAGGATCTGCTGTTTGCGACGCTCGACCCGACGCTCCGGACGCTGAAGCTGCCGTCCGGCCGCAAGGCGATCCTGTCGGACACCGTCGGTTTCATCTCCGAACTGCCGACCCATCTGGTCGCCGCCTTCCGCGCCACGCTCGAAGAGGTGCAGGAGGCCGATGTCGTGGTCCATGTGCGCGACGTCGCCCATCCGGACACGGTCGCTCAGCGCGAGGATGTGCATACGGTCCTGAAGGATCTGGGCCTGGCCGAGGCGGTCGAGCACGGGCTGGTCGAGGCGCTGAACAAGATCGACCTGCTGGACGCGGAGAGCCGCGGCGCCGTCGTCAACCAGGCGAGCCGCGACCATGAGACGGTGCCGATTTCGGCCGTGACCGGCGAGGGCTGCGAGGCGTTGCTGCGGCTCTTGGACGCCCGGCTGGTCGATGGCATTCGCCCGGTGCCGCTCGACGTCGATTTGATGGACGGCGCCGGCATTGCCTGGCTTTATCGCCATGGCGAGGTGCTGGAACGGCGTGACGACGACGCGGTGGCCCACCTGGTCGTCAACATGAACCAGGCCGATCTCGACCGGTTTGCCGCCCGCGAACGCTAGTCTCCGTCCTCCCGACCATCCCCCGCCGAAAGGTTCGGACGCATGCTGCCCGACACGACCCAGGTCTCGACCCTGCTGCGCGAGGCCGCGGCCGAACTGATCCTGCCGCGCTTCCAACGTCTGGAGGCGGGCGATATCCAGGCGAAGTCGCCGGGCGATCTCGTCACCATCGCCGATATCGAGACCGAGCAGCGCCTGACGCCGCTGCTGCGCGACCTGGTGCCGGGCTCGCTCGTCGTCGGCGAAGAGGCGGCGTCCAAAGACCCGTCGGTCCTGGATCAGCTGTCGGGCGAGAAATCGGTCTGGGTCATCGATCCGGTCGACGGCACGGCCAATTTCGCGGCCGGCATCTCGCTGTTCGCGGTCATGGTCTCGTTCGTCCAGGCCGGCGAGGTCGTGCAAAGCTGGATCCTCGATCCGGTCAAGGACCAGATGGCAGTGGCGGCCCGAGGCGAGGGCGCGTGGCTCGACGGCCAGCGTCTGCAGGTCGCACCGCCGGCGGCGCCGGACCATATGAGCGGCTCGCTGGCGCTGCGCTTCGGCAATCGGCAATTGGTGCGCAAGATCGCCGGCCGCTCGAATCTGATCGGCTCGGTGTTCAGTTTCCGCTGCGCCGGCCAGGAATATCTGTCGCTCGCCAGCGGGCGCGCGCATTTCGCGCTTTATCATCGCCTGCTGCCTTGGGATCATGCCGCCGGCTGGCTGCTGCATCGCGAGGCCGGTGGCTACTCGCGCCGGCTGGACGGCTCGGACTATACGCCGCGGACCTTCGACGGCGGGCTGTTGCTGACGCCGGACGAGACGAGCTGGAATGCCTTGCACGAAGTGCTGATCGGCGGCGAAGAACAAATTTGATCAAGGGGGATGGGACGATGAAGACCGCATTTCTGGGCCTGGGCGTCATGGGCTACCCGATGGCCGGCCATCTGCAGCGCGCCGGCCACGATGTGACCGTCTATAACCGCACCGCCGCCAAGGCCAAGGCCTGGGTCGGCGAATATGGCGGGTCCGCCGGTGCCACGCCGGCCGAGGCCGCCAAGGGCGCCGATATCGTCTTCGTCTGCGTCGGCAACGACGACGATCTGCGCCATGTCGTGGCCGGCCCCGACGGCGCCTTCGCCGGCATGGCCAAGGGCGCCATCCTCGCCGACCACACCACCGCGTCCGCCGATATCGCGCGCGAGCTGGGCGAATTGGCAGCGTCCAAGGGCCTGGGCTTCCTGGATGCGCCCGTATCCGGCGGTCAGGCCGGGGCCGTCAACGGCAAGCTCACCATCATGGTCGGCGGCGATGCGGCGGCCTTCGGCAAGGCCGAGCCGGTCATGGCGCATTATGGCCGCGCCGTCACGCTGATGGGCCCGGTCGGATCCGGTCAGCTGACCAAGATGGTCAACCAGATCTGCATCGCAGGATTGGTCCAGGCGCTGTCGGAAGGCATCAATTTCGCCAAGCACGCCGGCCTCGACCCGAACAAGGTCGTCGAGGTCATCTCCAAGGGGGCGGCCCAATCCTGGCAGATGGAAAACCGCGCCGCGACCATGGCCGAAGGCAAGTTCGAGTTCGGTTTCGCCGTCGACTGGATGCGCAAGGACCTGTCGATCTGCCTGGAAGAGGCCAAGCGCAACAAGGCGGCGCTGCCGGTGACCTCGCTGGTCGACCAGTTCTATGGGCGTGTCCAGGCCCGCGGCGGCAATCGCTGGGACACATCGAGCCTGATCGATCTGCTGCAGCGTCCCTGATGTATCTGACGCTGCCGCGCCTCGATCTGGGGGCGAGCTACATCGTGGCACTCGAAGAGGGCATGAGCTACGGCGACGGCAAGACCAAGAGCGCCTTGGAAATCGCGGCGATCGAGGCCGGTTTGGA
>Ga0302314_10004734_pt1 | contig 24993 bp, 26 predicted proteins | sample III_Palsa_N2_3_FD_200533 | JGI IMG/M metagenome (GOLD analysis project Ga0302314, IMG submission 200533) | Peat permafrost microbial communities from Stordalen Mire near Abisko, Sweden - III_Palsa_N2_3 | ecosystem: Environmental > Terrestrial > Soil > Palsa > Peat permafrost | place: Sweden... | reverse complement strand
GCGACGCACGAATTCGTGGTGCCGAGATCGATCCCAATGACCTTTCCCATGGTCCTCATATCCTTCTTTTTGCGGCAGGTTGGCTGGGCCCTGACGGCGCACCAATCCAAACCCCCAAACTATCAAATGCTCGCGATATTGCGACGGTGAGCCTCATATAGGAGGGGGGGTGGGGCCCGCAAGGACCGGGTGCTCCCCTGGCCTATGAAAACACTGCTCAAACGCCGCCCTTTGAAAGATAGTGTCCTCCTTCGGGTCAGACCGGCCTCGCCGGGACGCCAACCTTGCCGTCCGCGTTCCGGTCTGTTGCCGGGACCACAAACCGGCTAAAGCAGGCGGACTTGAACGTGGCCGCCCGGTGCAAGGCTCACCGGCCGACCATCGAACGGCCTCAATGCAAACTCAGTAGATTTTTCATGAAGTACCTTCGACTCTGGTCCGCGGTTGCCCTGCTTATGACCGCCATATGTCCGGTTTCTTCTACCGCCTTTGCCGCGGATGCGGTCTTTCCGCCGGGGGGGCGGGTCGGAATGATCCCCCTGGTGGGCCTGGTCCCCGCCCAGACCTTCAGCGGTTTTGAGACCGCCGACCACGGGGTCAAGGTGCTGGTCGCGGAGCTGCCGTCCGACGCCTATACCGAGGTCATGAACGCCTTCAAGACCGGTAGCGGGGGGACCAATGGCGTCAAGCCCGAGAGCATCGATACCAGCGCCGGGACGGCCTACTACACCGCCGAAAGCGGCACTGCCAAGGACGGCTCGGGCAATGTGCGGCGCTACTCAATGATCCTGCCCGGCCCAACCTTCTCCGGTTATATCGCCGTGCAGGTTCCCGAGAACGCCAACAAAATCTACACCGACGAGGCGGTGCGGCAGATGTTCGCATCAGCCGTGACCCGTAAGGAAGTTCCGGTCGAGGAACAGCTCGGACAGATGCCGTTCAAGGTCAGCGACCTCGGCGACTTCAAGAATGTCCGCACGCTGGCGCCGGGTGCGGCGATCGTTCTCGCCGACAACGATGAGACGACCGGCTTCGAGTCGGCCCCTTTCATGGTGATTGGCCTCATCGGCGCCACGCCGGCGCTGCCGGAGGACCGTGACCGGTTCGCCCAGCAGGCCGCCACCACGATCCCGGGGGTGCGCGAGGCGCGGATCACGATGTCCGAACCAATCCGGATCGACGGCATGCCCGGCTACGAAACACGCGTCGATGCGACTAGCGGCAAGGACAATACCCTTGTCACCGTGGTGCAATGGCTGCGCTTCGGCGGTGCGAACTCGCTGCGCATCATCGGCAGCGCCCCGCGCGATCAATGGGAGAAAGCATTTCCTCGCTTCCGCGCCGTGCGCGACGGACTTCAACAGCGCTGAACTGGTACCGCAGCGCTGCCGTCACATGATGCAGGGTTGCCGAAGATTCGATCCGTCATCGGCACCCGACCTGCTTTACGCTCATGCGGCGACCTGATTTGCTGACTGGGTGTTCTGAACAGGGGGGTGCGGCATGTTGGACCGAAGGCAGATTCTGGCGGGCTTCGGCACGGTGGCGACGATGACGATCATTCCAAAACAGCTTTTGGCGGCAACCCCGATCAAGCCCGATGACGCTTCGGCGCTTCTGGTCATCGATGTCCAGAATTGTTTCCTGCCCGGCGGCAGTCTCGCCGTGAAAGACGGCGATCAGGTCATCCCGGTGATCAACCGCATCGCCAAGGGTTTCAGCAATATCGTGATGACGCAGGACTGGCACACCCCCGGCCACGTCTCGTTCGCCTCTTCCCACCCCGGCAAAAAGCCGTTCGAAACCATCGATCTGACGTACGGCAAGCAGGTGCTGTGGCCCGATCACTGCGTGCAGGGAACCGAGGGCGCGGCCCTTTCGAAGGATCTGTCGATCCCGCAGGCGGAACTGATCGTCCGCAAGGGGTTCCACCACGATGTCGACAGCTATTCGGCATTCACCGAGGCCGACGGTAAAACCACCACCGGATTGGCCGCCTATCTCAAGGCGCGCAAGCTGCAGCGGCTGTTCGTGGCTGGCCTCGCGACCGATTTCTGCGTCGCCTGGACCGCGCTCGACGCGCGCAAGGCCGGCTTCGAGACCTATGTGGTCGAAGACGCCTGCCGCGGCATCGACAATCAGGGCTCGATGGCCAAGGCCTGGGCGGACATGGCCAAGGCCGGCGTCAAACGCATCCAGTCCGGCGATATCGCGGTTTAGGTCTTTTGGTCTGGCGCGTTTGCTTCACGCGAACCGGCACCCACCCCGCATCGAGTGCGGGGCAGGCTTTTGCTTGAAAACGCTTTATTCGGTCGCGCTAACCTTGGCGCCGCCCTTGGAGACCGCGACCAGCGCCGGCCGCAGCACGCGGTCGCCGATCGTGTAGCCGGCCTGCACGACCTGCACCACCGTTCCCGACGGCACCGAGGCGTCAGGGACCTCGTACATCGCCTGCTGGAAATTCGGATCGAACTTCTCGCCCGACGGATCGAATTTCTTGACGCCGTTTTTCTCCAGCGCGTTGAGCAGCGAGCGTTCGGTCAGCTCGACGCCTTCGATCAGCGCCTTGAGGCCGGGATCGGCGGATGCCTTGGCCTCGGCCGGAACCGCATCGAGTGCGCGCTGCAGATTATCGGCGATATCGAGCACGTCGCGCGCGAAACCGGAGATGCCATAGGTGCGCGCATCGGCCACTTCACGCGTCGTGCGCTTGCGTAGGTTTTCCATTTCCGCCAGCGTGCGCAGCATCTTGTCGCGCGATTCCGCGACTTCCTTGGCCAGCGCTTCCGCCGATCCTTCCTCGGGATCGTCGGGCATGATGTAGGGCTTGGAAACCACGGGCTCGGCCGGGTTAGCCGGATCATCTTTCTGCCGGGTGGGATCGGTCATAGACTGCCTTCTTGAAAATCGCCTGGGATCAATTCGGGGTGAGTTGCTGGGCGGGATATCGTGCTTTAGACGCCAAAAATCAAGCGCAACCGGGGGTCATCGGACCGGATCATCCGCCCAGCAGACGGCTGACGATGCGCGCGGCATAATCCACCGTCGGAATTACCCGGGCATAGTTGAGCCGGGTCGGCCCGATCACGCCGAGAACGCCCACGATATGGCCCGCGGCGTCGCTATAGGGCGCGATGATGGTGGAAGAACCGGACAGCGAAAACAGCTTGTTTTCCGAGCCGATGAAAATCCGCACCCCTTCGGCGCGTTCGGCGCGTCCCAACAGATCGATCACGCCGCGCTTGGTCTCGAGATCGTCGAACAGCAGCCTGACGCGTTCAAGATCTTCCAGCGCATGCAAATCTTCCAGCAAATTGGCGTGGCCGCGCACGATCAATTGCCGGTCGTCGCTTTCGCCGCCGGACCAGCTCGCGATCCCGGCGGCGATGACCTTTTGCGTCAGTTGATCGAGCTCGGCGCGGTTCTGCGTCAAGGCGGTCTCGAGCTCGAGCCGCGCTTCCGCCAGCGTGCGGCCGCGAATCCGTGCATTGAGAAAATTGCTGGCCTCCGTCAGCGCCGATGAGGGCACGCCCGGCGGCAGCGTCAGCACGCGATTCTCGACCTGGCCGTCTTCGCCGACCAGCACCACCAGCGCCCGTTCCGGCTCCAGTCGCACGAATTCGATGTGCTTGAGCCGCGAATTGGACTTGGCGGTCAAAACCACCGCCGCCGCGCGGGTCAGGCCGGACAGCCGGGTCAAGGCTTCGCCCAACGCCGCCTCGACCGATTGCGCCTTGCCGACCGACGACAACTGGGTCTGGATCGATTGCCGTTCCGGTTCGGTGAGATCGCCGACCTGCATCAAGGCATCGACGAAAAAACGCAGGCCCAATTCGGTCGGCAGCCGGCCGGCGGAGGTATGCGGCGCGTAAATCAGCCCGAGTTGCTCGAGATCCGACATCACATTGCGCACCGAGGCCGGCGACAGCGGCATCGTGATCAGGCGTGAAATGTTGCGCGAGCCGACCGGCTCGCCGGTCGCGAGATAACTCTCGACGATTTGACGAAAGATGTCCCGGGAGCGCTCGTTGAGCTGGGCGAGCCCGGCATTCGGCGTGATCAGGCCGATCGGATCGTGGTGGGCCACAGACACCTCCTTGAGAGCCCTAACTTGTCCATGTCGGGGGTCGGATACAAGCAGGCATTGGCCGATCAGGCGGCTAAAGGCCTTGCCGCTGGCCGCTCCCCCTCCTACAAGCACCGCGAACCGTAATTTTTGCTGATTTTTGGAGGATTCCCATGCGGCCAAGCCGCCGTGCGCCGGACGAACTGCGCGCCGTGTCGCTGGAACGCGGCGTGGTCAAATACGCCGAGGGTTCCTGCATGGTCAAATTCGGCGACACCCATGTGCTGGTGACGGCCACGCTCGAAGAGCGGCTGCCGCCCTGGCTCAAGGGCCAGGGCCGCGGCTGGGTCACCGCCGAATACGGCATGTTGCCGCGGGCGACCCTGGAACGCACCCGCCGTGAGGCCTCCGCCGGCAAGCAAAATGGCCGCACCGTCGAAATCCAGCGCCTGATCGGCCGCTCGTTGCGCGCCACCCTCGACCTGGAAGCGCTCGGCGAACGCCAGATCACCGTGGACTGCGACGTGATCCAGGCCGACGGCGGCACCCGCACCGCCTCGATCACCGGCGCCTGGGTCGCGCTGGCCGACTGCATCAGCTGGATGAAGACCCGCAACATGCTGAAGGGCAATAACGTGCTGCGCGACAACGTCGCTGCGATCTCCTGCGGCATCTATAACGGCACGCCGGTACTGGATCTCGATTATGCCGAGGATTCCGAGGCCGATACCGACGCCAATTTCGTGATGACCGGCGACGGCCGCATCATCGAGGTGCAGGGCACCGCCGAGAAGACGCCGTTCTCGCAGGACGAATTCCTGGCGCTGATGGCGCTGGCGCGCAAAGGCGTGGCGCGGCTGGTGGACCTGCAGAAAATGGCCGTAGCGTGAGCAAGGCGATACGGCGGTGTCCCCTTCGCTCGAAAACGCTGCTGGCGTAGACTGACAGCCCATGCATCGCCGAATCACAGGCAAACTCGTGATCGCGACCCACAATCCCGGCAAGCTCGCCGAGATGCGCGAACTGCTGGCGCCTTACGGCGTCGAGGCGGTGTCGGCAGGCGAACTCGGCCTCGATGAGCCCGACGAGACCGGCGACAGCTTTCGCGCCAATGCCGCGATCAAGGCCATCGCCGCGGCAAAAGCCACTCAGCTTCCGGCGTTCGCCGACGATTCCGGCCTCGTGGTCGAAGCATTGGACGGCGCGCCCGGCATTTTCTCGGCGCGCTGGGCCGGTCCGGCCAAGGATTTTACCGCGGCGATGACGCGGATCGAGCGGCTGTTGCAGGAACGGGGCGCCACCACACCGCAACAGCGCCGGGCACATTTCGTATCCGCGCTCTGCGTGGCATGGCCCGACGATCATCTGGAAGAAGTCGAGGCCCGCGCCGACGGCACGCTGGTGTGGCCGCCGCGCGGAACCGCCGGCTTCGGCTACGATCCGGCATTCCTGCCCGATGGGCACACCCGCACCTTCGGCGAAATGACCAGCATCGAAAAGCACGGCCTGCCGCCCTTGGGATTAGGGCTGTCGCACCGCGCCCGCGCTTTCGTCAAACTGGCGGAGATCTGCCTGTGACCGCCGCTAAGCCCGCTTTCGGCGTTTACGTGCATTGGCCGTTCTGCCTGTCAAAATGCCCCTATTGCGATTTCAACAGCCATGTCCGCCACGCTCCGATCGATGAAGAGCGGTTCGTACGCGCCTTCGTGCGCGAGATCGAAACCACCGCCGCGCGCATACCGGGCCGCGAAGTCTCGTCGATTTTTCTCGGCGGCGGCACGCCATCCCTAATGCGGCCGCAAACCGTCGGCGCCATTCTCGATTCGATCGGCAAGCACTGGCGCGTCGCATCCGATGTCGAGGTGACGCTGGAAGCCAATCCCACCAGCGTCGAGGCGACACGTTTCAGCGGCTACCGCGCCGCCGGCGTCAACCGGGTGTCGCTCGGCGTCCAGGCGCTCGACGACGCGTCGTTGAAGGCGCTGGGACGCCTGCATACCGCGCGCGAAGCGCTCGACGCGGTGGCGATCGCGCGCGCTGCGTTCGATCGATATTCGTTCGATCTGATTTACGCCCGCCCCGACCAGACGCCGCAGATGTGGGCCGACGAATTGAAGCTGGCGATCTCGGAAGCCGCCGAGCACCTGTCGCTCTATCAACTGACCATCGAAGAGGGCACGCCGTTCTTCGGTCTGCATGCCGCCGGCAAGTTGAAGACGCCCGACGAGGCGGTGGCGCGCGCGCTGTATGACGTCACGCAAGACGTCTGCGCCCGACATGGATTGCCGTCCTACGAGATTTCCAACCACGCCCGGTCAGGCGCGGAATGCAAACATAATTTGGTGTACTGGCGCGGCGAGGAATATGCCGGCGTCGGTCCCGGCGCGCATGGGCGGCTTGATATCAACGGCGTCAGGCATGCGGTCGCGACCGAAAAGCGCCCCGAAGCCTGGCTGATGCGGGTCGAGGCCAACGGCCATGGCGTCGTCACCGACGATCACCTCAACAGCGAAGAACGCGCCGATGAATTCCTGCTGATGGGCCTGCGGCTTGCCGAAGGCATCGATCCCAAGCGTTATGCCGCGCTGTCGGGCCGCGCGCTCGATCCGCGCCGCATCGCGGTGCTGCGCGAAGAAGGCGCCATCGTGGTCGATCCGAGCGGACGGCTACGCGTCACCCAGGCCGGATTTCCGGTGCTGGATGCGGTGGTGGCGGATTTAGCGGCTTAGCTAGGTTTTCTACCTTTACGCGCCAAAGCTCTTCGGCGAACCGGCGACCGGCTGGCCGCCGCCGGTTGCAACGCGCATCACGGCGAGACCGCGCTCGTTCGTGCCGTCGGCGCGGAATCGAAACAGGCCGTCAATGCCGGCAAAGCCGGACGCATTGGTCAGCACTTCAGGCGCAAACCGTTGCCCGCCTTGCGTTCGCGCCAATGCCGCGACCAGCGCGACCGCGTCATAGGCCAATGTTGCGGTTCGCACCGGATCGGTGCCGTATTTGGCGCGGTAGCGGCTGGAGAAACTGCGAAAGCCGGAAGGATCGGGTGCCGCGTACAGACCGCCCTGCAGCGACGGGCTCGCGAACACGCGCGGATTGTCCCACAGACCGGTGCCGAGCAACTGAATGTTTTTCAGATTGGCGCCGGCCGCGGTCAGCGCGTCGGCCACCGTCACCACCGAATCGCCGTCGTCGGCCAGAAACAGCGCATCGGCCTGACCGAGCGACTGCGCCACGGTCCGCGCAGGCGTGGCGCGATCGGCGCCGTATTTCTCAAACGCCACGACGCGACCGCCGCGGCGGCCGACGGCTTGCTTGAAAGCGGCTTCCACCACGCTGCCATAGGCGTTGTCGGGCAGCAGCGCTGCGAAGGATTTTTTTCCGATGCTGGCGGAGTATTCGACGATCCGGTTGACGTCGGATTCCGGCAGGAAGCTCAGGAGATAGACGCCGCGGCCGGCCACGCTCGAATCGGTCGAGAATGCGATCACCGAGATGCCGCGCGCACGGGTGAGCTGCGCGGTGGCCGGCACCGACACCGCAAACAGCGGACCAAGGATGATCTCGGCGCCTTCGTCGAGCGCCTGTTGCGTGCCCTGCTGGGCGCCTTGCGGGGTCCCGTTATCGTCCTTGATCAGGAGCTGAATGTTGGGATTCTGGAATTCCGCCAGTGCCATTTCGGCGGCGTTCTTCATCGACTGCGCCGCGACGCCGGCATTGCCGGCGGCCGACAGCGGCAGGATCAATCCCACCTTGACCTGCCCGTTGCCGACCGCGAGCGGCTGCTGCGCCGGACCTGCCGGGCCCGGCGGTGGCGAGCTATTGGAGCTGAACGGGTTCGAAAACGAGCTAAGGCTCTGCTGGACGCCGGCACAGGCCCCAAGCAGGGGTGCGCCGAGAACAAGGCCAACCGCCGTCCGCCGGGTGGCTCCCGACGGTTGAGATTTAGGATCGCGCGGGCCCACCATCGACTCTCTTCTCTTGACCGACCATGATCGGTCAGGACTGCAACCCCCAAACGATCAGGACGGTGGATTCAGGCATATTGTCGGCGAATAGTTAACCAAAACAAAAGGATTATGTCCGTCCAGGGCGTACACCGGTTGCACCATCCGGGTTCTTCACCATGGTGCGGCACGGCATTTCGAAGCGCATCCGATTGGCGCAAGCGCGGCGTCCGCTCTAGACTGGCACCATGCGCTCAAAAGCTGCTTCGATATACGGGTCTGAAGGCGCGCCGGGTTCCACCGAGCGCACTTTTTCCCTTGGAATTCACCTCCTGACCGCCCCAAAAGCGGTTCCCGGCCTGCATTTGGTGGCCACCCCGATCGGCAATCTCGGCGATATCACCTTGCGGGCGCTGGAAACGCTGGCCGGCGTCGACGTTATCGCTTGTGAGGATACCCGTATCACCCGCCGGTTGACCGAACGCTATGGCATTTCAGCACTGCTGAAGCCCTATCACGAGCATAACGCCGCGCTCGCGCGGCCGAAAATCCTGGAACGGCTGGCGCAGGGCGCCTCGATCGCCCTGGTTTCGGATGCCGGCACGCCGCTGATCTCCGATCCCGGCTTCAAGCTGGTGCGCGAGGTCTGCGCGGCGGGTCATCAGGTGATCGCGCTGCCGGGGCCGTCCTCGGTGCTGGCGGCGCTGGCGGTGGCGGCATTGCCGACCGACCGGTTTTTCTTCGAAGGGTTTTTGCCGTCCAGGGAGACCGCGCGCCGAACGCGACTGGCTGAGCTGGCGCGGATCGACGCGACGCTGGTGATGTTCGAATCCGGCAACCGGGTACAGGATACACTGGCCGATCTCGCCGACATCATGGGCACGCGCGATGGTGCGGTCTGCCGCGAGATGACCAAGATGCATGAGGAGATCAGGCGTGCGCCGCTCTCCGAGTTGGCAAAGGCCGCTGTCACGCTGGAGACGCGCGGCGAGTTCGTGCTGGTGATCGGCCCACCGGTGGCGGGATCGCAGATCATGACGGAAGATGCCCTGGACGATCTGTTGCGCAGTCAGCTTAAACGCGCCAGCGTCAAGGACGCGGTAGCGCACGCGGTCGAACTGTCCGGCCGGCCGCGCCGTGAAATCTATGCCCGTGCGCTGGAGCTTGCCAAGGAAATCAACGCGGAAGACGACGATGGCGAAGGCTGACGGCGCCGGACCCGGAGCGACACCGGCGAAGGCGCCGGCGCGGGTCGCCGCGTTCCGAACCGGCCTCTCGGCGGAAGCCCGCGCCGCCGCTTTTCTGATGGCCAAGGGTTATCGCATCCTCGCCAAGCGCTTTCGCACCCCCTATGGCGAGATCGACATCGTGGCGCGGCGGTGGAATTTGCTGGCTTTTGTCGAGGTCAAGGCCCGCGCCAGCCTTGATGAGGCCGCCTACGCCGTGACGCCGCGCCAGCAGCAGCGCATCATCGCCGCCGCCCAGGCGTGGCTGATGGCGCATCCCGAGCATGCCGAATTTGACCTGCGTTTTGACGCCATACTGATTGCGCCGCGGCGTTTGCCGCGCCATCTGTTAGCAGCCTTCGACGCCAGCACCTGAAAAACATCTTCCCGACCCAACTTGCGGACCTAACCCATGAAACTGAATGTCGCCGTCCAGATGGACCCCATCGCGCGTATCAACATCCGCGGCGATTCGACCTTTGCGCTGCTGCTGGAAGCCCAGAAGCGCGGCCACGCCCTGTCCTACTACACCCCCGACAAGCTTTCATTGCGCGGCGAAGAGCTGGTGGCCCCGGTTCAGGCGCTTATCGTACGCGATGAAATAGGAAACCATTTCACGCTCGGAGAACCGCGGCGCGAGCCATTGGCGGCCTATGACGTGATCCTGCTGCGGCAGGACCCGCCGTTCGATCTCGCCTACATCACCTCGACGCATTTTCTGGAGCGGCTGCACCCGAAGACGCTGGTGGTGAACAATCCCGCCAGCGTGCGCAACGCGCCGGAAAAAATCTTCGTGATGGATTTTCCGGACCTGATGCCGCCGACGCTGATTTCACGCGATCTCGACGAGATCAACTCGTTCCGCAAAGAGCACGGCGCTGTGGTGATGAAGCCGCTGCACGGCCATGGTGGCGCCGCGGTGTTCCGCATCATGCCGCAGGACATGAATTTCGGTTCGCTGTTCGACATGTTCTCGGTAACGTTCCGCGAACCCTGGGTGATCCAGCGCTTTCTTCCCGAGGTCAAACACGGCGACAAGCGCATCATCCTGGTCGACGGTGAATTCGCCGGCGCGGTCAACCGGGTGCCTGCCGCCGATGATCTGCGCTCCAACATGGTGCGCGGGGGTGCTGCCCAAGCCACCGAGCTCAGCGACCGCGAGCGCGAAATCTGCGCGCGGCTTGCGCCCAAGCTGCGCGAGCGCGGCTTGTTGTTTGTCGGCATCGACGTCATCGACGGTCATCTGACCGAAATCAACGTGACGTCACCGACCGGCATCCGCGCCATCGCGCGGCTCGGCGGCCCGGATGTGGCGGCGAAGATCTGGGACGCGATCGAGACGAAGCGGGGCTAGGCTCTCCAGCCTGTTCCCTTAATGTTCTTGCCTCAGCCTTCTCCTTGCGCTACCTTGGCATGCGGCAAGAGGGCGGCATGGTTCAACGGGTTTCCACCGTAGCTTTTGAGGGGATCGAAGCCCGCGCCGTCGACGTGCAGGTGCAGGTCGCGCCAGGGTTGCCGGCTTTTGCCATCGTCGGATTGCCCGATAAAGCCGTCTCCGAGGCCCGCGAGCGGGTTCGCTCGGCGCTGATCGCCTCCGGATTGGCGCTGCCCGCGCGCCGAATCACCGTCAATCTCGCCCCCGCCGATCTGCCGAAGGAAGGCAGCCACTACGACCTGCCGATCGCGCTCGGCCTGATGGCCGCGATCGGCGCCATTCCGCCGGACGCGCTCAGCGGCTTCACGGTGCTCGGCGAACTCGGGCTCGACGGATCGATCGCACCGGTGGCGGGCGTGCTGCCGGCGGCGATCGGCGCCAATTCGCGCGACGAGGGCCTGATCTGTCCCGCGGCCTGCGGCGCGGAAGCGGCCTGGGCCAGTCCCGACATCCAGATCGTGGCGGCGAATTCGCTGATCCAGATCGCCAACCATTTCAAAGGCACGCAGGTGCTGTCGCGGCCGACCCCGAAGGTTCATGAGCGTGAGGCCGCACTGCTCGACCTGCGCGACATCAAGGGCCAGGAAAGCGCCAAGCGCGCGCTCGAGATTGCGGCTGCCGGCGGGCATCATCTCCTGATGATCGGCTCCCCCGGCTCCGGCAAGTCGATGCTCGCCGCCAGATTGCCCTCGATCCTGCCGCCGCTGTCGCCGTCGGAACTGCTGGAAGTCTCGATGATCGCTTCCGTCGCCGGTGAAATCAGGGACGGCGCGCTGACCGCGCAACGGCCGTTCCGTAGCCCGCATCATTCCGCCAGCATGGCCGCGCTGACCGGCGGCGGTATGCGCGCCAGGCCCGGCGAAATCTCGCTGGCGCATCAGGGCGTGCTGTTTCTCGATGAATTGCCGGAATTCGATCCGAGGGTACTGGATTCGCTGCGCCAGCCGCTGGAAAACGGCGAGGTCTCGGTATCGCGCGCCAATCATCGCGTCACCTATCCGGCGCGCTTCATGCTGGTCGCGGCGATGAATCCCTGCCGCTGCGGCCATGCCTATGAGCCCGGTTTTTCCTGCAAGCGCGGCCGGATCGACCGCTGCACCTCGGATTATCAAACCCGCATCTCCGGACCGCTGATGGACCGCATCGATCTGCGGATCGAAGTGCCGGCGGTGTCCGCCGCCGATCTGATCCTGCCGCCACCGACCGAAGGATCGGCGGAAGTGGCCGCGCGGGTCGCCGCGGCGCGTGACGTGCAACGGGCGCGTTACGCGGCGGCCGGCTTGCCGCATGTCCGCACCAACGCAGAGGCCCCGGCCTCGGTGCTGGAAGCCGTCGCGCAGCCCGACGCCCATGGCCTCAAGCTATTACGCGATGCCGCCGAAACCATGCGGCTGTCGGCGCGCGGCTATCATCGCGTGTTGCGCGTCGCCCGCACCTTGGCCGATCTCGACGGCGCCGACACCATCGGCCGGCTGCACCTGGCCGAAGCTTTGTCGTATCGCGCGCTGGCGGAAGATCTCAGGCGCGCCGCCTGACACTGAACTCTGATCGGGACCTGCTCTGATCAAGGCCGCGCGGCCCATCTTCGCCGCGTCAACCAGCCGGTAACGAGTTTTGTTTACGCTCTGCCAACCATCAGTCCGGTGTGTTGTGGGCTTGGTTGAGCGAGTAGCGTTTATGTTGCGTTTCAAGATTTTGGCTTCGGCCGTTCCGTTGATGATCGTCGCGGCGTTCGCGCGCGGCGAGTTCCTGCCCGGTCCGCGGCCCTGCATCGCCGTCGGCGATGCCTCGGTCCAGATCACCTCCGCCCCCTGGCATGCCGACCTTCACGTCGCTTTCACCGACGATCCGGCGGCCGCGACGGTGCGGGTCCAGCTCGCCGAAAACGCTGAGGCCGCCGATTTCGCGGTGGTCGACGACGTCGATAGCGCAGAGGACAACGCCTGCGAGGCTACGGTGGCGACGCAGTTGGTGACGATCTCCGCATCGCCCTCAGGGTCGGAGCCCGTCATTTACCTGGCGCCGGACGGCCCCGCCGATTACCGGATTTTCGTGCGCTCGAAGAGTTTTACCGCCCGCGAAGCCGCCGCGTTGATCGTCAGCGCCAGCGGCGGGCACCCTCATTTCGCCGCCGCGTCGCTCTGAATCCTTGGTCTTAACGCTCTATCAACCATGTTCTCATCGGACGGCATAACGCCGCCCGGCCTCAAGCACTTTGCAAGGTCGCCGCCGCATCGTCGTCACCGATACATGACGCGCGCCGAACGGGCCTTCAACGTCAGGGCGCGCTGCGTGATCGATAAGATTTAAGGGTAGTCGGCGATGGGTCGGGTGTTCCGGATCAAGTTACGCATACGCCGCTTCTCGCGGCGCCATCCCTGGCTCACCTTCGCGTTCCGCTCGTTCACGATCTTTTCCGCCGCCTTTGGCGGGGCCTATGGCTTCATTGCCGGAAGCCGCTCGCCGGATTCCGGTTACAACCCCCACATCTTTGCCATCGGCGCCAGCTTCCTGTTCGCTTTGGCCTGCGTGGCGCTCGCAACCTTGAGCATGCGGCTGCGCTGGATGCGCAAAAAGATGCGCAAGGTCGCCCTGCACAATGAAGCGCTGGCCGACCGCAACTGGGAACTGCAGGAGGCCGAGCAACGCGTCCGCCACCTGTTCGAATCCCAGGGCGACCTGATCGTGCTGCGCGATGCCGACGGCTGCATCACTTTTGCCAACGACAGCTATTGCGAGCTGGCGCAACAACCGCGCAGCGCGCTGATCGGCAGCCCTCATACTTTCGTGGTCCTGGAGCAAGGCGAGCCTGCGCTGGAGCCGAGCGGCACCCGGATCCACGATCAGAAGATCGCAAGCCCCTTGGGACCGCGATGGATCGCCTGGCGCGAAGGCCTGGTTCGATCGGATGCGGGCCGGCCGGCGGAAATGCAATGCGTCGGTCGCGACGTCACCGAACGCACCGAGACCGAGCGCGCGCTCGGCGAAGCCCGCGATCAGGCCGATGCGGCCAACCGGGCCAAGTCGCGGTTCCTGGCCATGGCCAGCCACGAAATCCGCAACCCGCTCAACGGCATTATCGGCATGAGCGGCTTGCTGCTGGATACACCGCTGACGCCCGAGCAGATCACTTACGCCAAGGCGGTGAAAACATCCGGCGATGCCCTGCTCTCGCTGATCGAGGAACTGCTGGACTATTCCAAGATCGAAGCCGGCAAGATCGACCTCGAGCATCGCCCGTTCGCGCTGGCGGGCTTGATCGAAGACATCACCGAATTGCTGGCGCCGCGGGCGCAGGCCAAAAATCTCGAAATCGCGGCCTATGTCGACGAGCGGCTGCCGATGCAAGTGGTCGGCGACGCGGCGCGGCTGCGCCAGGTGCTGCTCAATCTGGCCGGCAACGCGATCAAATTCACCTCGACCGGCGGCGTGGCGCTGATCGTCGAGCCCGGCGGCTGGCCCGATGAAATCAGCTTCCTGGTGCGCGACACCGGCATCGGCATTGCGTCCGAGGCGCAGTCGCGGATTTTCCGCGAATTCGAACAGGCCGACGACCGCATTGCCCGCAGCTATGGCGGTACTGGTCTGGGCCTGAGCATCAGCGAACGCATCGTCAAGCGCATGGGCGGCCGCATCACGCTGCAGAGCCAGCCCGGGATCGGCTCGACCTTCGAGGTATCGGTACCGCTCGCCGGTTCCGGCGGCCATGACAGCGAAAGGAAAGCGTTCGCAGCACCTGATCTGTCGGGTCAATCGATCATGCTGGTGGCGCCGCAAACCATCGAGGCCTCGCTGGTGGCGCGGCGGCTGGAACGCTGGGGCGGCCACACCTGCATGGTGTCGGATATCGCGGTAGCGCAGGCGCTGTTGCCGGAGCGCTCCTGGCACGCGGTGTTGCTCGATCGCGCCTTCGGCGCCGAGGAGGTCGCATCGCTGGCCCAAGCCGCGCGCGCCCATGCGACGCAGCGCATCGTCATGTTCACGTCAGCGACAAGGCACGAACTTCAACTGTCCTCCGCAGCCTCCTCCGCTTTCACCGGCTATCTGGTCAAGCCGCTGCGCGCGGCTTCGCTGGCGGCGCGGCTGACGATGACGCCGGAAATCGCCGCACCAAATCTGGTCAGCGATACCCTGATCGAGATCACCGATCCCGCCGAGACACCGGCCACCGTACCGACGCGCGGCCTTTCGATCCTGGTGGCCGAAGACAATGAGATCAATGCGCTGTTGATGCGTTCGCTGCTGGCGCGCCTGGGGCATCATGTTGTCATCACCACCAATGGCGAAGCCGCGCTGGAATCCTGGCTATCTGCCATATCCGCCGATGCGCCCTACGATCTCGTCCTGATGGATATCCAGATGCCGCAACTCGACGGCATCGAAACCACCAAGCGGATCCGCGCCCGCGAAGCCGGCCAGCCCGGCCGCCACACGCCGATCCTGGCGCTGACCGCGAATACGCTGATCGAAGATCGTTACGCCTGCTTCGAGGCCGGCATGGACGGCTTCCTGATCAAGCCGCTCGATCGCGAGAAGCTGACCGAGGCCCTCGCGGCTCTGGCCGCCTCGCGGCATCTCGCCGCCTGAGATCGCATAGCTCATTTCCCAATCCATCCTTGACGCTGCCGGTGATTGGCCCGAGCATCGACGTGCCCGGTCCATTTCATTGAACCGGGAATGCAGGCCGCCCACGCGCGGCCCAAAAAAATGTCCTGGGAGGACTTTGATGATCGACAGGTTTTTGCAGATGTCTTTGGCATGTCTGGTTGCAACCACCCTCACCGCCACGGCCGCACTGGCCAAGAGCCCCAAGCTTGAATCAACCGACACCATGATCCCGTCCGGCGATGCCGGAATCCAGTTGTTCGTACGCAACAAGCATCCGGCCGGCAAGGAAACGCCGCCGGACAAGATCCTGCTGTTCGTGCATGGCGCGACCTATCCGGCCGAGACCGCGTTCGATCTGCCAATCGAGGGCGTGTCGATGATGGATCTGATCGCCGCGCGCGGCTACGACGTCTACCTGGTCGATGTCCGGGGCTATGGCCGCTCGACCCGGCCTCCCGAAATGAGCCAGCCGCCGGAAGCGAACAAGCCGCTGGTCTCGACCGAAGTCGCAGCGCACGACCTGGGCGTCGCCGTCGATTACATTCTGAAAAAGCGTAAGGTTTCCAAGATCGATGTCATGGGCTGGTCGTGGGGGACGTCGATCGCCGGCATGTACACCAGCGAGCACAATGACAAGGTCAACCGGCTCGTGCTCTACGCGCCGCAATGGATCCGCACCGAACCGCAGGCGCCGGCCGTCGCCAATGCGCCGCCGCTTGGCGCCTATCGATTGGTCTCCAGGGATTCCGCCAAGGCGCGCTGGTTGAAGGGCGTCGCCGCGGACAAGCAGGCAGACCTGATCCCGCCCGGCGTGTTCGACGCCTGGGCCGACGCCACCTGGGCAACGGATCCTGAATCCTCCAAGCACAATCCGCCGATGCTGCGCGCGACAAATGGCGTGATGGACGACAGCATGAAATATTGGAGCGCCGGCAAGGCCCAGTACGATCCCGGCAAGATCACCGTGCCGACGCTGCTGCTTCACGCCGAATGGGACGCCGATCTTCCGAGTTATCTGGCGCAAGGTTATTTCGCGCAGTTGAAGAACGCGCCGTACAAGCGGCTGATCGAACTCAGCGAAGGAACCCATACGGTGATGATGGAAAAGAACCGCATGCAATTCTTCCGCGAATTGATGGGCTTCCTCGACGAGGAAAAGCCGCTGGCGTTGAAATAAAAATCGTCCAGCCAAAGCTGTTTGAAGCGGGATGCCGGCCGGATGGGCCGGCATTCTGCGTTCGGGGCCTGTCACACGCCGGCAATGGCGATGTCACATCGCTGTTGGACATCGATGATTGGTGAGCCTCGAAGACCGCACCTAAACGATTCGTAAGGTACGCGGTTGCGAGGAAATTCATGCAGAACGGCGAATTTGCGCGATCGACGCAACGCCTGATCCAGATGCTGCGGCCGGAGAAGGTCGGCACCGCGGCGCAGACGGCGATCACCTGGCTCAAGCCGATGCCGACGCCGCCGGGCGTCATCAAGCCGATCCGAAGTTTTCCGAGCTATCCCGCGACGCTGGGCCGGATTGGCGCACTTGAAGTCCGGCTCGCCACGGGAAAGCAGGACGTCAAACGCGCGCAAAAGCTGCGCTACCGCGTGTTCTACAAGGACGGCACCGCGATCGCCGACGCTGCGACATTGCTGGCGCGCCGCGACAAGGATGCGTTCGACAAGATTTGCGATCATCTGCTGGTGATCGATCACGCCGCCAAGCCGTCGATCAGCGGCAGGCAGCCGGTGGTCGGCACCTATCGCCTGCTGCGCCAGGATGTCGCGGCCAACCATGCCGGCTTCTATACCGAGGACGAGTTCGATATCGCCGGCCTGATCGATCGCCATGCCGATTTGCGGTTTCTCGAACTGGGGCGATCCTGCGTGCTGCCGCGCTATCGCACCAAACGCACGGTCGAACTGTTGTGGCACGGCGTCTGGAGCTATGTGCGCCAGCACCGGCTCGACGTGATGATCGGCTGCGCCAGTTTCGAGGGCACCGATCCGGACCGGCTGGCGTTGCCGCTGTCGTTCCTGCACCATTATGCGCGAGCGCCCGAGGATTGGCGCGCCGCCGCGCATCCCTCGCGCCGCGTCGAAATGAACCGGATGGCCAGGGAAGCGATCAATCCGAAGGCCGCGCTACGTGAGCTGCCGCCGCTGATCAAGGGATATCTGCGGGTCGGCGCCACCATCGGCGATGGCGCTGTGATCGACCACCAGTTCGGCACCACCGACGTGCTGATCGTGATGCCGGTCTCCGCAATCAACGCCCGCTACATCGAGCATTTCGGCGCCGACGCCACGCGGCATGCGGCCTAGCTAAAGCCGGCGCAGCGCGACCTGTTCGACCACGTGATCGGCGCCCTTCTTCATGATCAGGGTCGCACGCGGCCGGGTCGGCAGAATATTGTCTTCGAGATTGGCCAAATTGGTGCGTTCCCAGATCGCCAGCGCCGTGGCGGTGGCTTCCTCGTCGGACAATAGCGCATAGCGGTTGAAATAGGATCGCGGATCGTGGAACGCGGTGTCGCGCAGCGCCAGGAAGCGCCGGACGTACCAGTTGCGCAGCACCGGTTCGTCGGCGTCGATATAGACGGAGAAATCGAAGAAATCCGAAACCACCGGAACCGCCTTGCCGTCGCGCGGCAGACGCCCGGTCTGCAGCACATTGACGCCTTCGACGATCAGGATGTCCGGCCGGTCGATCTCGATCCATTCGTTCGGAATGATATCGTAGGTCAAATGCGAATAGACCGGGGCGCGTACCGGCCGCCGCCCGGCCTTGATGTCGCTGAGGAACGACAGCAGCGTCGGCAGATCGTAACTCTCGGGAAAGCCCTTCTTCTGCATCAGGCCTTGCCGTTCCAGCACCGCGTTGGGGAATAGAAAGCCGTCCGTCGTGATCAGATCGACCCTTGGCCGCGGCGACCAGCGCGCCAGCAGCGCCTGCAGCACGCGCGCGGTGGTCGATTTGCCGACGGCCACCGATCCGGCGACGCCGATGATGTAGGGCATCTTGCGGTCTTCGATGCCGAGAAAGCGCCGCTGCGCGTAATACAGCCGCTGCATGGCATCGACATAGATCGACAACAGCCGCGACAGCGGCAGGTAGATCTCCTCGACCTCCTTGAGGTCGAGCCGGTCGTGCATCGAGCGCAGCGCCGCGATCTCGCCGGCTTCCAGCGTCATCGGCGTGTCTTCGCGCAGCCGCGCCCACTGTTCCCGGGAGAACACTCGGTAGGGATTATATTGCTGATCGGCCGCCCGAATATCCATGAAGCGCTCTTGGCTCTAGTCGCGCTTGCGCGCGGCCTTCTCTTCCAGTCCGGACATCGAGGTGCGCTGCGTCAGCGCGTCCTCGACATCTCCCAACGTGATCCCGCGCGACTTCAGCAACACCAGCAGGTGAAACAGCACGTCGGCGCTTTCGGCGATCAGATGGCTGCGATCGTTCTCGACCGCGGCGATCACGGTCTCCACCGCTTCCTCGCCGAACTTCTTGGCGCAGTGCTCCGCGCCCTTGTCGAGCAGCTTGCGGGTGTAGGACGCCTCTCCCCCCGACGCGGCGCGGGCGTCGATGGTGGCAGCCAGGTCGTGGATCGTGAAACGCGACATCAACTCAACTCACGCCCGGCCGCTTGAAGGGCCAACATCTTCAAGCATGTAGCACGTCTGTCATAAAGAGTCGTCAGGGATCGAGCCGCATCGGCAACCCGGCCCGCACCATGTGGTCCTTGGCTTGGCGTATGGTAAATTCCCCAAAGTGGAAAATGGACGCCGCCAGCACCGCGGTCGCATGCCCCTTGCGGATGCCGTCTACCAGATGGTCGAGATTGCCGACGCCGCCCGAGGCGATCACCGGTACCGCGACACTGTCGGCGACGGCCTGGGTGAGTTCGAGGTCGAATCCCTGCCTTGTGCCGTCCCGGTCCATCGAGGTCAGCAGGATTTCGCCGGCACCGAGCGAGACCACTTCCTGGGCATATTCGATGGCGTCGATGCCGGTCGAATTGCGGCCGCCATGGGTGAAGATCTCCCAGCGCTCGCCGCCCGCACGCTTCACCTTCTTGGCGTCGATCGCCACCACAATGCATTGTTCGCCGAACTTCTCGGCGCCTTCCTTGACGAATTCGCGGCGGCTCACCGCGGCGCTGTTGATCGACACCTTGTCGGCGCCGGATCGCAGCAGCATCCTGATATCATCGACCGTGCGCACGCCGCCCCCGACCGTCACCGGCATGAAGCAGGCTTCGGCGGTTCGGCGCACCACGTCCATCATGGTGCCGCGGTTCTCATGGGTCGCCGTGATGTCGAGAAAGCAAAGCTCGTCGGCGCCGGCGGCGTCGTAAGCGATCGCCGCTTCCACGGGGTCGCCGGCATCGCGCAGATCGACGAAGTTGACGCCCTTGACCACCCTTCCGTCCTTGACGTCGAGACAGGGAATCACGCGCATCTTGAACATGTGTGTACCCCTAGGCCGCGGCGCGCGCGTTGCGGATCAGCGCCAGGGCAGCCGACGAATCGAGACGGCCGTCATACAGCGCGCGGCCGGCGATCGCGCCGGCGAGTTTTTTGGCGCGCGGCGCCAACATGGCTTTGACATCGTCGATCGAGGCGAAGCCGCCGGAGGCAATGACCGGAATCGAGATCCGCTCGGCAAGCGCAATGGTGGCGTCGAGGTTGAGGCCTTTCAGCAGGCCATCGCGCGCGATATCCGTGAAGATGATGGCGGCAACGCCGGCATCTTCGAACCGCTGCGCGATCTGAAGCGCAGTCACTTCCGAGGTCTCGGCCCAGCCCTGGACCGCGACCTTGCCGTCGCGCGCATCGAGGCCCACCGCGACGCGGCCGGGAAATTTCTTCGCAGCACTCTTCACCAGTTCGGGGTCGCGCACCGCGGCGGTGCCGATGATCACCCGCGCCACGCCTTTGGCAAGCCAGGCCTCGACGGTGTCGAGATCGCGGATGCCGCCGCCGAGCTGCACCGGCATGGTGACCGATTTGAGCATCGACTCCACGGCCTGCGCATTCATCGGCTTGCCGGCAAAGGCGCCATCTAGATCGACCACGTGCAGATATTCGAACCCTTGGGCGGCGAAAGCGCGCGCTTGTGCCGCCGGATCGAGATTGAACACGGTGGCGCGCGTCATGTCGCCCTGCTCGAGGCGCACGCACTGGCCGTTCTTCAGGTCGATGGCGGGAAAAAGAATCACGGCTTCCACTTCAGGAAATTCGAAATCAAGGCCAGCCCGAAACGCTGGCTCTTCTCGGGATGAAACTGGGTACCGATGGCGGTATCCTTGCCGACGATCGCCGTCACCGGGCCGCCGTAATCCGCCCGCGCCAGCACGTCCGCCTCGTTTGAGGCGTTGAGGTGATAGGAATGCACGAAATAAGCGTGACGGCCCTTCGGCCCCAGCGGCAGGCGCTCCAGCACCGGATGCTCACGCACCATGTCGAGCGTATTCCAGCCCATATGCGGAATTTTCAGGTTCTCCTGGCGCGGCGAAATCTTTTCGACGTCGCCGGCGATCCAGTTGAAGCCCTCGGTGGTGACATGCTCCAGGCCGCGGGTCGCCATCAACTGCATGCCGACACAGATGCCGAAGAACGGCCGCGCTTTTTTGCGCACCGCTTCGGTCATCGCCTCGATCATGCCGTCAAGCGAATCGAGCCCCTTGCGGCAATCGGCGAAGGCGCCGACGCCGGGCAGCACGATGCGATCGGCGCGAAACACCGCCTCGGGATCGCGGGTCACCATGATTTTTTCCGGCGTCTCCATGCTGCGCGACGCGCGCTCGAACGCTTTCGCGGCCGAGTGCAGATTGCCGGAGCCGTAATCGATGATGGCAACGCTCACCGCGAGGCTCCCGGTTCCGGAAATAGTCCGATGATCTCGCTCTGTGACGGCGATGGCGGCCGCGAAAACGCCTGACCCGGAACATTCCGCGTCGGCGGCGGGCCGCCGCGATCGACCGCCGATTGATCGTTGCTGAGTGCGCGCTGCTTCGCGGTCCAGCGATCGAAAAACCGGCGCTCGGCCGCTTCCTCGTCGTCGGCCACCACGATATCGAGTTGACGCCAGTTGCGCCGCGACAAGGCCCAGCGCCGCAGGCTCGCCGCTTCAAATCCCAGCAACAGCGCCAGCAACACATTGGCCCAGAAGATCATCGTTCCGCCGGCGCGCAGCACCGTCATTCCGGTATCGACGGCGGCCAGCAGAACGATCCAGCCGAGCAGCGCCAGCCACAGCCGGTGCCACGCCAGCCACACCACGCCTGCGAGCGCGGCCCAGACGTGAAACCCGTCGCGAACGAAGGCGAACTTGTCCGTCGCCGCGAACCCCGCGTCGTTGCGCACAGGAGCATGAACTGTATAGACCGGCATCGGACCTCTCCGCCGAGAACCAGGGGATCAGCCGCCGAGCTGACCCTTGGTGGATGGCACTTCGCCCGCGGCGCGCGGATCGATCGCGACCGCCGCGCGCAACGCCCTCGCCAGACCCTTGAAGCAGGATTCGGCGATATGATGGCTGTTCTCGCCATATAGGGTCTCGACGTGCAAAGTCACGCCGGCATTGATGGTGAAGGCGTTGAACCATTCGCGAACCAGCTCGGTGTCGAATTGGCCGACCTTGTCGCGCGGAAAATCCACCTTGAACACCAGCACCGGCCGGCCCGAAATATCGATCACGACCCGCGACAGCGTCTCGTCCATCGGCATGTGGATGCTGGCATAGCGGGTAATCCCGGCCATGGTGCCGAGCGCCTGCTTGACCGCCTGGCCGAGCGCGATGCCGACATCTTCGGTCGTGTGATGGTGATCGACGTGAAGGTCGCCATCCGCCTTCACCGTGATGTCGATGCGCGAATGCCGGGCCAGCAAATCCAGCATATGGTCGAAAAAGCCGATCCCGGTGGCCACTTTGGACACGCCAGTCCCATCGAGGTCGATAGACACCTCGATATCGGTCTCTTTGGTCTTGCGCTTGATGGTCGCGGTGCGCATGAAACGTGCTTTTCCCTGTCGAAAACGCGCCCTTTTAACAGGCTCATGACGCCTTCGCTACTGCGGGATGACCCGCTGAGGAGCGAAGTTCGGGCTATGGTGACCGAAATCAGGCGACAGTCTTCCGTTTGACGCGTTTTCCTGGCGCGAACCGGTACCCACCCCGGATCAAGTCCGGGGCAGGCGTTACTCGAAAACGCTATCACTCCCGCCGATTGTAACCCGGCGCGCAAGTCCCTAAATCCGGGGGAACGCGAGGTACCTTATGCAGACATCACAGACGGAATCGCCGGTCTGGCACGGCACCACCATTTTGACCGTCCGCAAGGGCGGCAAGGTGGTGATCGGCGGCGACGGGCAGGTCTCGATCGGCCAGACCGTCATCAAATCCAACGCCAAAAAGGTCCGGAAACTCGGCAAAGGCGACGTTATCGGCGGCTTTGCCGGCGCCACGGCGGACGCCTTCACGCTGTTCGAGCGGCTGGAAAGCAAGCTGGAGCAATATCCGGGGCAATTGACCCGGGCGGCGGTCGAACTCGCCAAGGACTGGCGCACCGATCGCTATTTGAGGCGGCTGGAGGCGATGATGATCGTCGCCGACAAGGACGTGTCGCTGGTCCTGACCGGCACCGGCGACGTGCTGGAGCCGGAAGCCGGCGTGATGGCGATCGGGTCCGGCGGCAATTATGCGCTGGCCGCCGCCCGCGCACTGGTCGATACCGACAAGGACGCCGAGGCCATCGTGCGCCGGGCGCTCGATATCGCCGCCGACATCTGTGTCTATACCAACCGTAACGTGACCATCGAGACACTGCAGGCGGGCTGACGATGGCCCCGGCCTATGCTTTCCGCTCCTTGGCTGCAGGCGATCTTGCAATGATCCAGCGCTGGCTCGAGACGCCCGAGGTGGTGCGCTGGTGGGGAGATCCCGACGAACAATATGCGCTGGTGAGCGGCGATCTCGATCATCCCGATATGGATCAGTTCATTGTCGCGCTTGACGAACATCCTTTCGGTTATATCCAATGCTATCCGCTCGGCACCTGGAACCAGTGTTTTGGGATACAACCTGCGGCTACACGTGGCATTGACCAGTTCATCGGCGAGCCCGACATGATCGGGCGCGGCCATGGCTCCAGCTTCATCCGCCAATTCGTCGACCAGTTGCTGGCATCGGGAGTTCCGCGCGTGGTGACCGATCCTGATCCGGGCAATGGCCGCGCGGTGCGCGCCTATGCCAAGGCCGGCTTTCAAAGCGAACGCGTTGTTGATACGCCGGATGGCCCGGCTCTTCTGATGGTCCGCACCCCCTGACGCCAGAGCGCCATTCATGCTGCTTGTTCTCGCAACTTTCCAACCTACGTAGGACTCATGACTAACTTCTCGCCGCGTGAAATCGTTTCCGAACTCGACCGTTTTATCGTCGGACAAGGCGACGCCAAGCGCGCCGTCTCGATCGCGCTGCGCAACCGCTGGCGGCGGCTGCAGCTCACCGGCTCCTTGCGCGAGGAAGTGCTGCCTAAAAATATCCTGATGATCGGGCCGACCGGCGTCGGCAAGACCGAGATCGCGCGGCGGCTGGCGAAACTCGCCGGTGCGCCGTTCATCAAGGTCGAAGCCACCAAGTTCACCGAGGTCGGATATGTCGGCCGCGACGTCGAGCAGATCATCCGCGACCTGGTCGAAGTCGCGATCTCGCAAACCAGAGAACGCAAGCGCAAGGACGTGCAGGCCCGCGCGCAACTGGCCGCCGAGGATCGCGTGCTCGATGCGTTGGTCGGCGCCAATTCGAGCGCCGCGACCCGCGATTCCTTTCGCAAGAAGCTGCGCGCCGGCGAGCTCAACGACAAGGAAATCGAGATCGAGACGCAATCGACCGGCGGCATGCCGATGTTCGAAATTCCCGGCATGCCCGGCGCGCAGATGGGCGCGATCTCGATCGGCGATATCTTCGGCAAGATGGGCGGCGGCCGCACCAAGACCCGCCGGCTCACCGTCGAGGATTCCCACGAGACTTTGGTCAACGAGGAATCCGACAAGCTGCTGGACAGTGATCAGCTGGTGCAGGAAGCCATCAACGCGGTCGAGAACAACGGCATCGTGTTTCTCGACGAGATCGACAAGATCTGCGTGCGCGACGGCCGCAGCGGCGGCGACGTCTCGCGCGAAGGCGTGCAGCGCGATCTGCTGCCGCTGATCGAAGGCACCTCGGTATCGACCAAGCACGGCGCCGTGAAGACCGACCATATCCTGTTCATCGCTTCGGGCGCCTTTCATATCGCCAAGCCGTCGGACCTGCTGCCGGAATTGCAGGGCCGCCTGCCGATCCGGGTCGAACTGGAAGCGCTGACCCGCGACGACATGCGCCGCATCCTGACCGAGCCGGAAGCATCGCTGATCAAGCAATATGTCGCCCTGATGCAGACCGAAGGCGTGACGCTCAATATCACCCCCGAAGCCATCGACGCGCTGGCCGATGTCGCGGTTGCCGTCAACTCATCGGTAGAGAACATCGGCGCGCGGCGCTTGCAGACCGTGATGGAGCGCGTGCTCGACGAGATTTCCTTCGCCGCCCCCGACCGCAACGGCGAGACCATCCAGATCGACGCCGATTATGTGCAGAAGCATGTCGGCGATCTCGCCAAGAACGCCGATCTGAGCCGGTTTATCCTGTAAATCTTGGTCTCTCAGCCGAACGCCGGGACG
>Ga0302314_10004732_pt1 | contig 25000 bp, 23 predicted proteins | sample III_Palsa_N2_3_FD_200533 | JGI IMG/M metagenome (GOLD analysis project Ga0302314, IMG submission 200533) | Peat permafrost microbial communities from Stordalen Mire near Abisko, Sweden - III_Palsa_N2_3 | ecosystem: Environmental > Terrestrial > Soil > Palsa > Peat permafrost | place: Sweden... | reverse complement strand
CAACTCGGCTACACCGTCACCCTGGCCAAGGCAGCCTGACCAACCACCACCAACCCTCCGGACGCCAAAAGCAGCCGGACAGATCACCCCTGCCCCACAACTACCTCATTTTCCGATGAGCCGGGCCTGCCGGAGGCGCCGTTGACCTTGATCTTCCGGCACGAAACTCCACGTCAGGAGCCGATGTGACGCCACGAACAGGCCACAGTACGCGTAGAGGACGACCGCAGGGAGGACGAGAACAGCGCCGACGAAGGCAGGCCCCCGTACGAGGTCCGGCACGAAGCGCAGCGCAGTACCGGAACGCAGGAAGGCCAACCACCACCCCCAAACGACACAGGCAGCCCGGAACTCGGACGGGCCCACTGCCGCGTCGGCCGCTTAAGTAGGATCGGGAGCGTGACCGACTCCGCGAAGGAACCTCTGGCCCGCCGCTACGACACCGCCCTGCTCGACCTCGACGGGGTCGTCTACCGGGGCGCGGACGCCGTGCCGCATGCCGTGCCCGCGCTGCTTGAGGCGGCGTCGCTCGGGATGCGGCTGACGTACGTCACCAACAACGCCTCGCGGACCCCTGAGGCCGTCGCGGAGCACCTCGTGCGTCTCGGGCTGCCGGCCACCCCGGAGGACGTTGTGACGGCCGCTCAGGCCGTCGCGCGGATGATTGCCGAGTCGGTGCCGGCGGGCGCCAAGGTGCTCGCGGTCGGCGGGGAGGGGCTGCGGGTCGCGCTGGAGGCGCACGGGCTCGTCCCGGTCTCCTCGGCCGACGAGAACCCGGCCGCGGCCGTGCAGGGGTACAAGCCGGACACCTCGTGGGAGGACCTGGCCGAGATCGCGTACGCGGTTCAGCGCGGGGTGCCCTGGTTCGCGGCGAACACCGACATGACGATGCCGACGGCACGCGGGATCGCGCCGGGCAACGGGGCGTTGGTCACGGCCGTCGCCAAGGCCTGCGGGGGCTGGCCGCGGATCGCCGGGAAGCCGGAGATCGCGCTGCACCGGGAGACCATGCTGCGTACCGGCGCCAAGCATCCGCTGGTCGTCGGGGACCGTCTCGACACCGACATCGAGGGCGCCAACCGGGCCGGGGTGGACTCGCTGCTCGTGCTCACCGGCGTGACCACGCACGCCGAGGCGGAGACTGCTGAGGGCGTGCACAAGCCGACCTATATCGCGGAGGATCTGCGGGCGCTGCTCGGCTGAGCCCACGCCTTGGGTGACTAGAAGATCTTGCGCAGCTTGAGCACGTCGCCGAATGACGCGCTGACCTTGATCCGGCCCGAGGTCCAGGCCTGCAGGAAGTTCAACCGACCGTCCACCAGCGCGGGCAGGTCGTCGCTCGGGATCGTCAGCTTGATCTGCGCGTCCGGCACCTTCGCCGCCTCGTACTCGACGACGTCGTTCAGCTGCGCGTCCTTCAGCCGGCCGCGGAAGGCGACCCCGAGGTCCGGCACTGTGCAACTGACGGTGCGATCGAAGCCGTTCTTCGCGCGCCGCTCGCCGTCGAGGCCGCCCAGCTTGGCCGCGAGCCGGTCGAGGGCGGCGGCGCATTCTTCCTTGGTCGCCACGCCCTGCACCCTACACATCCCGGTTGTCGGTCGCACGCGATAACGTCTTCTGCATGAACAGCCCCGAGATCGCCGAACTGCCCCAGGCGCAGGCGGACACGCCGCTGCCCGAGCCGGAGCCCACCGGGAACGAGGCGGTGGACGCCGCCCTCGACCGGCTGCGCGAGCTCCCTGACCGCCCGACCGATCAGCATCCGGAGCTGTACGACGACGTGCACCAGCGGCTCCAGGCGGCCATGGCCGACCTCGGCCGCTAGCGGGACGGGGGGAAGGCTTTCGATGGCAGGGCAGGCGCGGCGCCGCCTCGACGCCGAGCTGGTCCGGCGCAGGCTGGCCCGCTCGCGGGAGCAGGCGGTGGAGCTGATCGCGGCGGGCCGGGTGACGGTCGGCGGGCAGCGCGCGGCGAAGGCGGCGACGCAGGTGGAGACCTCGGCGGCGATCGTGGTGGCCGCGGACGCCGAGGACGGTCCCGGATACGCCTCGCGCGGCGGGCACAAGCTGGCCGGCGCGCTCGAGGCCTTCGGCGCGGGTCCTTCGGGGCTGCGCGTGGCCGGGCGGCGCTGCCTGGACGCGGGCGCGTCCACCGGCGGGTTCACCGACGTGCTGCTGCGCGCCGGGGCCCGGCAGGTCGTCGCGGTCGACGTGGGCTACGGGCAGTTGGTGTGGGAGCTGCAGAACGACCCGCGCGTGGTGGTCGTGGACCGCACCAACGTGCGCGAGCTGGCGCTGGAGCAGATCGGCGGCGAGCCGGTGGAACTTGTGGTGGGCGATCTTTCGTTCATCTCGTTGACGCTGGTGCTGCCCGCGCTGGTGCGCTGCGCCGTTCCCGAGGCGGACCTCGCGCTGATGGTCAAGCCGCAGTTCGAGGTCGGCCGGGAGCGGCTCGGCTCCGGCGGCGTGGTGCGCGACGTGGCCCTGCACGCGGAGTCGGTGCGCACGGTGGCGGGCGCGGCGGCCGTTCTCGGGCTCGGCGTGCTCGGGGTGAGCGCCAGCCCGCTGCCCGGGCCGAGCGGCAACGTGGAGTACTTCCTGTGGCTGCGCCGGGGCGCGGCGGCGCTGCGGGAGGAGGACCTGGAGCGGGCGATCGCCGAGGGTCCCGCCGGTGCGGCGGCCAGGGGAGCGGGCGCTGTCGGCGGCTGAGCCCGCGCCCGCGTCCTATGCGTCATAGTCATAGTCCATAGCAAGTGCCCAGCGGTCACCCGCACTTCGAGCAGAGCAAGCGGAAGGGAGCCCCGGTGAACGCGAACCCGGGTCCGGCCACCCTGTCGGCCGGCACCGAGCGCACCGTCCTGCTGATCACCCACACCGGCCGCAGCGAGGCCAGGGACGCGGCCCGCAAGGTCTCGCACTGGCTCTCCGTCGCCGGCATCGGGGTACGGATGCTGGCCCCCGAGGTCGAGCTCGACCGGCTCGAGGTCGGCGAGCCGGGCAGCTGGATCGTGCCCGAGGACCGGCACGCGGTCGACGGCTGCGAGCTCGTCGTGGTGCTCGGCGGGGACGGCACCCTGCTGCGCGGCGCCGAACTCGCCCGGATGGCCGACATCCCGCTGCTCGGGGTCAACCTCGGCCGGGTCGGCTTCCTGGCCGAGGCCGAGCTCGAGGATCTGCACGAGGTCGTCGAGCGCATCGTGGACCAGCGTTACACGGTCGAGGAGCGGATGACGCTCGACGTCCAGGTCACCCGCGGCGGCGCGCTGGTCGGCCAGACCTGGGCGCTGAACGAGGCCAGCGTCGAGAAGCGGGCCAGGGAGCGGATGCTCGAGGTGCTCGTCGAGATCGACGGCCGGCCGCTGTCCCGCTGGGGCTGCGACGGCGTCGTGTGCGCCACCCCGACCGGCTCCACCGCGTACGCGTTCTCCGCGGGCGGCCCGATCGTCTGGCCCGGCGTGGAGGCGCTGCTGCTGGTGCCGATCTCGGCGCACGCCCTGTTCGCCCGGCCGCTGGTGGCCGCGCCGGACTCGCTGCTGGCCATCAACGTGCAGGACGGCCTCGGCCCGGGCCACGAGGGCTCCGGCGTGCTCTGGTGCGACGGCCGCAGAACCCTGACGCTGCCGCCGGGCGCCCGGATCGAGGTGCGCCGCGGCAAGCGTCCGGTGCGGCTGGCCCGGCTGCACCAGGCCCCGTTCACCGACCGGCTCGTCGCCAAGTTCGCGCTGCCGGTGGACGGCTGGCGCGCCGCGCGCTGAGGCCGGCCGGCCGGCGCGGGACACTGGACGCGTGATCATCAGCCTGTTGCGGCCCAAGGGCGCCATCGGCGCGCGCGAGAGCGACGAGACGCACCGCGTCTCCACCCCGCTGGAGCTCCTGTTCGACCTCTGCTTCGTCGTCGCGGTCGGGCAGGCCGGGCGGGAGTTGGCGCACGCGATCGGCCAGGACCAGGTCTGGCACGGCCTGATCTCCTACGCCGCGGTGTTCTTCGCGGTGTGGTGGCCGTGGATGAACTACTCCTGGTTCGCCTCGGCCTTCGACCCGGATGACGTGCCGTTCCGGCTGGCCACCTTCGTGCAGATCGCCGGGTCGCTGCTGATCGCCGCCGGGGTGCCGCGCGCCTTCGAGCACCGGGACTACACCGTCGCCGTCATCGGGTACGTGGTGGTCCGGCTGGCCTTCGCCTCGCAGTGGATCCGCGTCTACCGGGACAATCCCGAGCTGCGCGGTTTGGCGTTGCGCTGGGGCGGGGGAGTGCTCGGCGTGCAGGTGCTGTGGGTGCTGCTCCAGTGGGTGCACTCGTCGACCCCGTACGAGGTCGGATTCGGGGCGCTGTTCGCCGTCGAACTGCTCGTGCCCTACTGGGCCGGGCGCGCCGGGCGGATGCCCTTCCACCCGCACCACATCGCCGAGCGGTACGGCCTTTTCACGCTGATCGTGCTCGGCGAGACCGTGTCCGCGGCCACGGTCGCGATCCAGGCGGCGATGAGCGAGCACGAGGACGTCAGGGAGCTGGTGCTGCTCGCGCTCGGCGGGCTGCTGATCGTCTTCGTGGCCTGGTGGATCTACTTCGCGCACGAGGTCGGCGAGCTGCTCGCCGATCAGGACTCGCCGTTCCTCTGGGGCTACGGGCACTACGCGGTCTTCGCGTCGGCCGCCTCGATCGGGGCCGGTGCCGAGGTGGTCGCGGCGTGGACCACCGGGAGCGAGCCGATCTCGGCCGATCTCGCGGCTTCCGCCGTGACCGTGCCGACGGCGGTCTTCCTGCTCGCGGTCTGGGCCCTGCAGGCGCGGCACTTCAAGAGCGGCCTCGCCCAGGCGATCATGCCGGCGACGGCCGCGGCCGTGCTGCTGTGCACCTTCGCGGGAACGTACGCGGTGTTCCTGGCCGGGCTCTGCTGCGTCGCCGCGGTGATCGGCGGCGTCTACGCGCAACGGCTCGGATCCGCCGTGGGATCCGAGCCGTCGGAAGATTGAGGGGGCGTCAGACGGACGTGTAGCCGGTGACTTCCATGTTGACGTAGTACACCGAGGACGGGTTCAGCGACGCCCACTCGACGTACGCGCCGGGGTGGGTCGCCTGGATGATCATTCCGTCGCCGATGTAGATCGCGACGTGGCCGGGCGGGTCGCCGCGGAAGTAGACGAGGTCGCCGGGCTGGAGTTCGCTGTAGGAGATCTGCGGCAGCGCGGCGAACTGCTCTTCGGAGGTGCGCGGGATGGAGATGCCCGCCGCGAGCCACGCCTGCTGAGTCAGTCCGGAGCAGTCGAACTCGTTCGGGCCGTTGCCGCCGACGACGTAGATGTCGCCGACCTTGGATTCGGCGTAGGCCACCGCGATCGCGGCGCGGCCGGTGACCGTCGGCAGTTGGCCGGAGTAGTGCGTCCAGATGCCGTCGGTGCCGGAGCCGAGGCTGACCTCTTCCTGCTCGACCGGGGTCAGCGAGTCGACGAGCTCCTTGGCGTTGGCGGTCTCGGCGTTGGACTCCGCGAGGGCGCTCTTGGCCTTGCTGAGCGCCGCCTGCTGCTGCTGGACGAGCGTCGCGGCGAGCGCCTGCTCCTGCTTGAGTTCGGCCTGGTCCGCCGCGATCGACTTGAGCTGCATGGCCTCCTGGGAGGTGAGCTCGTTCTGGCTGGCGACCTTGTCGAGGTACGTGGAGGGGCTCGCCGAGAGGGCCAGCTCGAGGTCCGAGCTGATGCCGCCGTTGCGGTACTGCTCGGCTGCCTGGTTGCCGATCGTCACGTTCAGCGTGGATATCTGCTGGTTCTGCTGGGCTATCTCGCCCTGGATCGCGTCGATCTTCTGCTGGAGCTGGGCGTAGGCCTGCTCCTGCTGGTCGTAAGTCTGTCCGGCGGCCTCGGCGGCGCTTTGATCCGCCGTGTACTGGGCCTTGGCCTGGGAGAGCGTTTCGGCCTGGGAGGAGCTGGGAATCAGAGCGACCGTTCCCGCGCTGAGCCCTACGACGGCCAGGGCCGTCGCTTTTCGGGGCGTGACCAACTTCGGTGCGCGGTGCGTGGTGGTGCTCATTGACTCCCACAATCCCTTCTGAGGGCAGAACTCAGAACTGAATGAGGCTAGGACTGACTTGAGGCGCTACCTTGCCAGGCGCTCACCCAAGGGAGGTAGTCGGGCGAGTAAAAAATCCCTTTGCTCCCCCCGTCATACTGCCCCGGTGCCGAAAACGGCGAGGCGAACGGAATAGCGCAGTACGCCGCTGTATATCCCATTCGCCCCGGGCTCAGCTCAGGGAGCAAAGGGAGAAAACGGGCGGGTGTCACGGTCTGGTCACAACGCCCGGCCCGTCGCCGGTGATTCCGACGCGCTGTCGATAAAATCCCGATGAGCCCGCGCGGCGGCGGGCAAAGCGGTCACCCGGGCGACGATCGCGGTCCGACGGGGCGTCACCGGGCGGTCACGCGGGGCGGACGTACCGACCGCTCACTCCCCGCCGCGCGGGCGGACCGGATAGTCTCGTGCTGTGCTGGAGCAGATGCGCATCCGCGGTCTCGGCGTGATTGAGGACGCGGTTCTCAGTTTCGCGCCGGGCTTCAACGCCGTCACCGGCGAGACCGGCGCCGGCAAGACCATGGTCGTCACCGGGCTCGGACTGCTGTTCGGCGACCGCGCGGAGAGCGGCCGGGTGCGCCCGGGCGCGGGCCGGGCCGTGGTCGAGGGCCGCCTCGAGCTCACCGAGTCGGGGCGCGCGGCCAAGCGGGCCGAGGAGTACGGCGCCGCGCTCGACCCCGCGGAGCCCGGAGCCGACGGCGAGCCGCGCAGGGAGCTGCTGATCAACCGCTCCGTGGCGGCGGCCGGATCCAGCGGCTCGCGCGCGTTCCTCGGCGGCCAGCCCGTCCCCGTCTCGGTGCTCGCCGATCTGGCGGAGGACCTCGTCGAGATGCACGGCCAGGCCTCGCAGCAGCTGCTGCGCCAGCCCGCCCGGCAGCGTGACGCCCTCGACCGGTACGCGGGCGGGCCGACGCTTTCCGCGCTGGGCGAGTACCGCACTGCTTATAACGCGTATAAGAACGTGTGCGCCGAGCTCGAGGAGCTCACCACCAAGGCCGCGGAGCGCTTCCGCGAGGCCGACGCCCTGCGCTACGGCCTCGCCGAGATCGAGAAGGTCGACCCGCGGCCCGAGGAGCGCGACGAACTCGCCGTCGAGATCGAGCGGCTCGGCAGCGCGGAGGAACTGCGCACCGCCGCGGCCCGCGCGCACGAGGCCCTGAGCGCGCAGGAGTCCTCGGACGCGTCGACCGACGCGCTGACCCTGATCAACCACGCGCGCCGCTCCCTCGACGCCGCCAAGGACAAGGACCCGGAGCTCGCCGCGCTCGCCTCCCGGCTCGACGAGGTCTACTGGCAGCTCGGCGAGATCGGCACCGACATCGCCGGATACCTCGCGGGCATCGAGGCGGACCCGGCCCGGCTCGAGTACGCGCACGAACGCGTCGCCGACCTGGACGCGCTGTGCCGCCACGTCGGCCGCTACCTGGTGGACGTCGCGGAGCCGGGCGGCCCGAGCGTGGAGCAGGTGCTGGCCTGGGGCGAGCAGGCGGCGTTGCGGCTGGCCGAGCTCGAGGGCGACGACGGCCGGATCAGCGAGCTGACGGAGCGTCGGGACACCCTGCACGGGCAGCTCGGTGCGCTCGCCGACCGGGTCAGCGAGCTGCGCGCCGAGGCGGCCGGCAGCTTCGCCGCGGCCGTCGGCGAGGAGCTGGCCGCGCTCGCCATGCCGCGCGCGAAGATCGAGGTGAAGGTGAGGCAGCGCGAGGAGTTCGGCCCGGCCGGGCGCGACGAGGTCGAGCTGCTGCTCGCCCCGCACCCCGGGGCCCCCTTCCTGCCCATCGCCAAGGGCGCCTCGGGCGGCGAGCTCAGCCGCGTCATGCTGGCCATCGAGGTCGTCTTCGCCGGCGCGGACCCGGTGCCCACGCTGGTCTTCGACGAGATCGACCAGGGCGTCGGCGGCCAGGCCGCGATCGAGGTCGGCCGCCGTCTCGCCCGGCTCGCCCGCAGCAGCCAGGTGATCGTGGTGACGCACCTGCCGCAGGTCGCCGCGTTCGCCGACCGCCAGCTGGTGGTCGCCAAGGACAGCGAGGGCGGGGTCACCTCCTCGGACGTGACCGTCGTCGCCGACGCCGACCGCTACACCGAGATCGCCCGGATGCTCTCCGGACGCTCGGAATCCGACTCGGCCAAGGACCACGCGCGCGAACTGGTCGACGCAGCGAAGGCGGAGCGGGCCGGCACCGGGCGCTGAGCAGCCGCCGCCGTCTGCGGCTGCCGCCGCCGCGGGGCCGCGGGCGTAATTCCAGGTGCGCGGCCGGTCAGAGCTGGCAGGATGGTTGCGATGAGGAGCAGTCTGCGCGGTCGGCGCGCGAGGAGCCCGGAGCCGAGCCAGCCGCGCGCCCACGAGGCGGGCGCGGCCGGCGAGCCGACGCTGCCGCAGCCGGCTCCCCCGCAGCCGCGGCCACTGCGGATGGACAAGCGCACCAAGAACCTCACCAAGCGGCTGCGGCCCGGCGACATCGCGCTGATCGACCATCAGGACATCGACCGGGTCGCCGGGGAGGCGCTGGTCGCCTGCAAGCCCTCGGCCGTGCTCAACGCCGCCTCCTCCATCTCCGGCACGTACCCCAACCTCGGTCCGCAGATCATCGTCGCGGCCGGGATCCCGCTGATCGACGAGGTCGGCACCGAGCTGTTCGAGATCGCCAAGGAGGGCGAGCGGCTGCGCGTCGACGGGAACGTGCTGCTGCGCGGGGACGTGCCGCTGGCCGCCGGGCACCTGCTCGACCTCGACCACGTGGTCGGCGCCATGGAGGAGGCCAGGCTCGGGCTGTCCGAGCAGCTCGAGAGCTTCGTCGAGAACACGCTCGAGTTCCTGCGCAAGGAGCGCGAGCTGCTGCTCGACGGCGTGGGCGTGCCGGACATCCGGACCGACCTGGCCGACAAGCACGTGCTGATCGTCGTGCGCGGCTACCACTACCGCGAGGATCTGGCCGCGCTGCGCCCCTATATCCGCGAGTACCGGCCGGTGATGATCGGCGTGGACGGCGGCGCCGACGCGATCCTCGAGGGCGGATACCGCCCGAGCCTGATCGTCGGCGACATGGACTCGGTCTCCGACAAGGCCCTGACCTGCGGCGCCGAGCTCGTGCTGCACGCCTACCGGGACGGCAGCGCGCCGGGCCTCGACCGGCTGCGCTCGCTCGGCCTCGAGTGCGCGATGTTCCCGGCCGCCGCGACCAGCGAGGACATCGCGATGCTGCTCGCCGACGACAAGGGCGCCAAGCTGATCGTGGCGGTGGGTTCGCACGTCAACCTGATCGAGTTCCTGGACAAGGGCCGCTCCGGGATGGCCTCGACCTTCCTGACCCGGCAGCGTCTGGCCGGGAAGCTGGTGGATGCCAAGGGCGTCTCCCGGCTCTACCGCAGCCAGATCTCCACGGGCTCGCTGCTGCTGCTGATCGGCGCGGCGGTGGTGACCCTGATCGGCACGGTGGCGGTCTCGCCGTGGGCCGGGGCCTACTGGGAGGTCCTGCGGGGATACTGGGACAACTTCGTCTTCTGGGTGCAAGGACTCTTTTCGTGATCGACTTCCGGTACCACGTCGTCTCGATCGTGGCGATCTTCCTCGCGCTCACGGTCGGCCTGGTGATCGGCGCCTCGATCCTGTCCAAGGGCGTCGCGGACAGCCTCAAGAGCGACCTGGCCCAGCGCAACGATCAGATCAAGAGCCAGCAGAACCAGATCAACGACCTCAAGACGCAGATCGACCAGCAGGAGAAGTACATCAGCGGCACCGCGGACCAGCTGGTGGCCGGGCGGCTGAGCGGACTGTGCGTGGCCGTGCTGGAGATCGCCGGGGCCGACGGGAACGCCTACGCGGGCACTCGGGCGATGATCCAGAAGCAGGCCGGGGCGACGGTGTGCAGCGAGACGATGATCAACGCCGCGTTCACCGCGTCGAGCTCGGATCCGACGCTGAACACGCTGCTGCAGGAGCACACGCCGAAGGGCCAGAAGCTCGGCGGCACGCTCGCGCAGCAGGGCGTCGAGCTGATCGCCGAGGCGGTGTCCGCGTATCAGGAGGTCGGCGCGGTGGCCCAGACCGCGGGAGCCACGCCCGCGTCCACCGTCACCACGACGGCGACGCACCCGTCCGGCACGGCCTCGGCGAGCGCGACCGCAACGCCCACGCCCACCGACTCGTCCGGGGCGTCCACCGGCACGATGACCTCGGGTCAGGCGCTCGGCACGCTCGACGACTTCCAGAGCGCGGGCCTCATCACGATCCTGACGCAGCCGGCCTCCGGCGAACTGGCCTCGCTCGCGTACATCCAGGCGCCGTCCTCGGCCAACGTGGACGCCGACAATCAGACGTACCTCACCCTCGCCGAATCGCTGCGCAAGGACGGGCTCGCGACGGTGGTCGGCGGCTCCGGCGATTCGGCGGCCAAGGGCGGCCTGGTCTACGCGATCATCAACGACTCCACGGCGACGCGCGTGATCGGCACGGTCGATGACACGGACGTAACGATGGGACAGGTAGCCTCGGTGTTCAGCCTCGCGGTCGAGGCACAGGGCGCGGCTACGGCGGCGGGTCACTACGGCACCGGCGCCGACAACGACGGACCGGTTCCTACGATCACGTCCGACCTGGGCTGAGCGGCGACGTGTCGGGACGACGTGGATAGATCGGAAAAGCGTGATGGGACAGGCGGCTCGGAGCCTGATCGCGGCGGCGGCCGGAATCGCGGCGGCCCGGCTCGGCCTGCGCGCGGCCGGGAAGCTCACCCGCGGCGCGGTGGCGCGGGACACCCCGTTCGACGAGAAGCGCTGGGCCAGGACCAATCACCGCGGCGAGCCGGTCACCCTGCTCGAGGGGCCGGTCTACGCGGCGGCGGCCTCGGCGGCGGTGCTCGCGGCGCCGGGCCTGCCGGGTCGGCTGCGCGCGGCCGGGGTCGCGGCGGCGGCCGGGGCCGGGGCGTTCGGCGTGTACGACGACCTGTGCGGCAGCGCGGACCGGCGCGGGATCAAGGGACACCTCTCGGCGCTGGCGCAAGGCGAGGTGACCACGGGTGGGGTGAAGCTCGTCGGGATCGGCGCGGTGGGCGTTCTCGGCGGCTGCCTGGTCCGGCGCGGCGGGGGAGTGGTCGAGAAGGCGCTCGCCGCGGTGGTCGTCGCGGGCGCGGCCAACGCGGTGAACCTGCTGGATCTGCGTCCAGGACGGGCGATCAAGGGCGCGGCGCTGGTCGCGGCGCCTGGAGTGCTCGGCCGGGCGATCCGGGGCGCTGGGGACGGCGTGTCGATCGGCGGTTCGGCGGGTAACGGACGTGGCATGGCAGGGAGCGCGAACACCTTGGCCGCCGCCGGGCTCGGCGCGGCCGTCGCGCTGCTGCCCGAGGACCTCGGCGAGCGCGCGATGCTCGGCGACGCGGGCGCCAACGCGCTCGGCGCGCTGCTCGGCCTCGCCGCCGCGGCCGGGGCGCGCTCGAACGCCGGACTCGCCTGGCGCGCCGCCGCGCTCGCCGCCGTGAACCTGGCCGGCGAGAAGGTCTCGTTCACCAAGGTGATCGCCGGCTGCCCGCCGCTGAACGCCGTCGACCTGTGGGGCCGCCGCCCGATCGCCCCGGAGTATTCGACCGAGGATGCTTCAGTGAGTGACAGTTCCGCGGACGGGAAGGGACCCGCCGCGACGGGACCGGGCCCCCGTGGCTGACGAACGTCCCCGGCGTCCGCTGGACGTCACAGAACCCGAACACCTCGCTCCGCAGCGGCCGCCGCGGCAGCCGCAGCAGCACGTTCCCGGGCCGCACAGCGTGGACGAGCCGCTGCTCGAGCAGATCGGCGAGCTCGAGGCCGCCACCACCGAGCGCGTCGGCCCCTTCGCCGCGGCCGGCGGCTCGGTCGCCAGGGCCGCCGCGCTGATCGCCGGGGTCACCGTGCTGTCCCGGCTCTTCGGCTTCCTGCGCACCCTCGCGTTCTCGCACACCGTCGGGCACCGCGACCTGGCCGACGCGTACAACTCGGCGAATCAGATCCCGAACACCATCTTCGACATCGTGGCCGGCGGCGCGCTGGCCAGCGTCGCGGTGCCGCTGCTGGCCGGCCCGCTCAGCCGCGGCGAACGCGGGTACGCCTCGCGCACCGTCTCCGCGCTGCTCACCTGGGCGCTGGCCGCGCTGCTGCCGCTGAGCCTGCTCGGCATCGCGCTGGCCGCGCCGCTCGGCCGGCTGATCGCCGGGCCGCACGCTCCGGCCGAGGTCTACGCGGGCCTGGTCGGCCGCTTCCTGGTGCTGTTCCTGCCGCAGATCCCGCTCTACGGCGTGGCCGTCGTGCTCTCCGCGGCCCTGCAGGCCGATCGCAGGTTCCTGGCGCCCGCGATAGCGCCGCTGCTGTCCAGCCTCGTCATGGTGGCCACGTACCTCACCCTCGGCGCGCTCGACCCCGGCGCCGCCACCGACATCAGGGAGCTGACGGCGCAGGGCCGTCTGGTGCTCGGCTTCGGCACCACGGCCGGCGTCGCCACCCTCGCCTTCAGCCTGCTGCCCGCGGTGCGCCGGGCCGGCTTTCGGATCCGGCCGACGCTCGGCTTCGCCCCCGGCGTGGCCCGGCAGGCCCGGCGGCTGGCCGCCGCCGGGGTGGTGACGCTGATCGCGCAGAACTGCGCCGTGCTCGGCGTCGTGTTCCTGACCAACTACGCCGACCCCAGCGGCGGCGCGCTGACCGTCTACAACTTCAGCTGGGCGGTCTACCTGCTGCCCTACGCGGTGCTCGCCGTGCCGCTGGCGACCAGCGCGTTCACCGACCTGGCCGCGCGCGCCGACAGCGGCGACCTGGCCGGCTACCGGGCCGGGATCGCCGCCACCTCGCGCGCCGTGCTGTTGGCCACCTGCGCGGGCGCGGGACTGCTGGCCGCGGTGGCCTGGCCGATGGCGAGCCTGTTCATCACGCGGGACGGCCCGGGGCCCGGCGCGCCCGCGATGGCCTACGGACTGCTCGCCTTCGCCCCCGGCCTGCTCGGCTACGCGGCGATCGCGCTGCTCGGCCGGGTGCTCTACGCCGCAGGCCACGGCCGGGACGCCGCCGCCGCGACGGCGCTGGGCTGGCTGACCGTGTTCGGCGCGGACGCGGCGCTGATCTTCAGCTGGCACCGGCATCCGGTCACCGCGCTCGGCGTCGGCAACGCGATCGGCATGAGCCTCGCCGGGGTCCTGCTGATGATCGCGGTGCGCAGGCGGGTCGGCCACGGCGTGTTCGACGGCCTGGGCCGCACGGCCGCGGCGGGCGGGGTCGCGGCGGTCGCGGCGGGCGCGGCCGGCTGGTGTGTCGGCGCGTGGTTCGGCTGGACGGGTTCGGGAGTCGCGCTGCTCGTCGGACCGGTGTGCTCGGTGCTCGCGCTCGGCGTGTTCGCGCTGGTGGTGCTCCCGCTCGACGGCGACGAACTGCGGCCGTTGCTGCGTCGATTCCCTTCGCGCGGCAGGCGTTGATGCGCGTCGCACTCGTGCTCGGCGCGAGCGTAGGCGGGATCGGGACGTACGTGCGCGACCTGGCAGAACACTGCATCGTACATGGCGATCAGGTAGTGGTCGCGGGCCCTCAATCGACTGAGGACCACTTCGCCTTCACCACCACCGGCGCGCGCTTCGTTCCAGCTTCCGGCCCGCGCAGGCTGCGGCGCGTCCTAGCCGGAGCCGACGTGGTCCACTCGCATGGCTTCAAGGCCGCGGCGATGACGAATCTCGCACGCATCGGTCAACGAGACGGGCCCCGCCACGTCGTCACCCTGCACAACGCGATCTTCACAACCGGAGTGAGGACACGGCTCGTCGAACGGCTCGCGGTACGCCCGTCCGACGCGGTCCTCGGGGCCTCGGCAGACCTCGTGCACCGTGCGAAGGAACTCGGCGCCAGGCACGCCGTGCTCATCCCCGTCCCCGCGCCGCCGCTCCCGGAGCCCATCCGATCGGCCGCCGAAATCCGCGCCGAACTGGCAGTCGCCGATGACGAATTCCTCCTCCTGTCAGTCGGCAGGCTCGCCCCGCAGAAGTCGCTGCCCCTGCTGCTCGACGCGATCGCAGCACTCGACGACGTTCCGCTGCGGCTCGTGATCGCGGGCGAGGGCCCCGAGCGTGCCACACTGGCCGCCCGCATCGAAGCCGAGAAACTGCCGGTGACGCTGCTCGGCCACCGAAGCCCGGGCGATATCGCCGACCTGCTCGTCGCGGCCGACGCCTTCGTCCTCGCGTCCCGCTGGGAAGCCCGCGCCCTCGTCGTCCAGGAAGCCCTGCGAGCCGCGGTCCCCGTCGTAGCCACGGCCGTCGGCGAGATCCCCGACTTGGTCGGAGATGCCGCGCAACTGGTTCCGTGGAACGACGCCCCCGCCCTCGCCGCCGCGATCCGCGCTGTCCTGACCGACCCCGACCTGCGCGAACGCCTGCGAGCCGCGGGCCCGGCCCAGGCCGCCGGCTGGCCCACGTCCGCCGAAGCCCTCGACCGCGCCCGAGCCTGGCACACCGACCGGAATACATAGATCACTCAGCGTGCTGTCTTGTGGCATGAGCATCGAACTCGGCGTCTTCCTGCCCACCTCCACCCCCGACCCGGCCGTGCCGGTCCTCGGCGACATCGCCGGGGCCGCACGCCTGGCCGAGGAGCTAGGCCTCGACAGCGTCTGGAGCACGGACCACCTGATCGCGAGCGCGCCGATCCTCGACAGCACGACCGTGCTCGGCGTGGCCGCCGGGGTGACCGAGCGGATCCGGATCGGCTACGGGGTGATGCTGCTCGCCCTGCGAAGGCCCGCGTGGGCCGCGAAGCAGATCAGCACCCTGCAGTACGTCTCCGGCAGCCGGCTCGAGATCGGCGTCGGCACCGGCAATCCGGCGCACGGCGACGTCGGCTGGCGCGCGGCGGGCCTGCCCTTCGAGGACCGGGGCCGACGCACCGACGAGTCGTTGCGGGTGCTGCCGAGCCTGATCGCCGGGGAGCCCACCACCCTCCCCGACGGTACCGACGTGACGCTCGCCCCCGGCACCAACGTGCCGCCGATCCTCGTCGCGGGCGACGGAACCAGGGCTCTGCGACGGGCCGCCGAGTTCGGCGACGGCTGGATCGGGATCGGCCAGAGTTCCGAGGACGTCACGCGGACCCTCGCGACCTTGACCGAACTCGCCGCCGCGCACGGCCGCCCGGCCCCGTACGCCGTGGTCGTCGCCCCGCCGCTCGACGAGGACCCGAAGCGGGCCGCCGAGCAACTCGCCGGTTACGCCGAGGTCGGTGTCCGCCGTGTGATCCTGCCGCCGAACGGAGCCGACTGGCGCGGCGTCTACGAGCAGGCCGCGACCCTGCGCGCGCTGGTCAACGCCTGATCGGTCCGAGGTCGCTAGGATCGGCGGAGTGAACTCCGACACCGTGATCGAAGTGCTCGAAGCCGTGGACGACGAGGTCTTCGCGGCGTTCGGCAGGCTGATCCCGCTGCTGTCGACCAACGCGCCGATCCCCGACCGCGACCGGGTCGAGCGGGTGCTCGCGCATCCGGGCAACACCGTCTTCGCGGCGCGGGCGGGCGGCGCGGAGCGGCGGATCCTCGGGCTGCTCACGCTGGTCCGCGTCGAGCTGGCGACCGGCACCGAGGCGCGGATCGAGGACGTGGTCGTGGACGACGCGGCGCGCGGGCTCGGGATCGGCCGCGCGCTGGTCGTCGCGGGGCTCGAGGCCGCGGTCGAGCAGGGCGCGCGCTACGTCGACCTCACCTCGGCACCCCGGCGCGTCACGGCCCGACGGCTGTATCAGAGCCTTGGCTTCGAGCTGCGCGAGACCGGGGTGTTCCGGCACCGGCTCGACGCGTACCGGTAGCGAGCACGGATACCGGGCGCGCGGTCAGACCTCTGCGAACGACGCCCCCAGCGGCGGCCTTTCCTCGTGCAGCTTCATCCACTCCTGCCAGGTGTGGCCGCAGGGCAGCACCTCGGGCTGCTCCGCGTCGCCACGCAGCAGCCGCGCGTGCGCCGCCGCCGTCTCCTCGTCGGCGGGCACCATGACCTGCATGCGGAGCCCGGACGTGCCGTGGATGCCGAAGCTCGTCGAGACGAAGCGCAGGATGCCGACGGACGGCTGGTAGTACACCCGCAGTTGCTGCCCGAAGGCCGCGACGTCGTTGCGCGACCAGAGCTCGGCGAAGTGATCGCTGTACTTGATCAGATCCCTGATGAGCCGTTCCCAGTGCGGCTCGCCGACGTGCCGGGCGTAGGTCCCGCGCAGCGTCGCCACCATCTGCGGCAGCGTCTCGTGCCGGTTGACGAAGGGGTGGCAGCACTCCGGCAGGTTGAACATGCACCAGAAGACGTTGTGATGCGGCTTGGACCTCGAGAGCACCGAGGGGAACATGGCGTCGAACCGCCGGTTCGTGGCGATCATGTCGAAGCGTTCGTCGACCACCGTCGCCGCGTGGCCCATCGCGTCCAGGATCGGCTGGATCTCGGCCGGCATCTTGCACGGTTCCTCGGCGACCGAGCTCAGGTCCGGGACCTGAGCGAGCGTGTAGAGGTGCCGGTGCTCGGCCGGATCGAGCTGGAGCGTGCGCGCGATCGCGTCCAGCACCTGCGTGCTCGCGTTGATCGGCCGGCCCTGTTCCAGCCAGGTGTACCAGGTCACGCCCACCCCGGCGAGCTGCGCGACCTCCTCGCGGCGCAGCCCGGGGGTGCGACGGCGCGGCGCGGGCGGCAGCCCCGCCTGCTCCGGGGCGATGCGCTCGCGCCGGGAGCGCAGGAAGTCGGCGAGCTCGGTGCGTCGTGCGGCGTTTCTCACCGCGGCCAGATCGGTCACGAATCCAGTCTCTCCCCGAACGCGGCCCGGTACCAGGTGCTGCTGGTAATAGGATAACCGGGCTCTAGGTACCAGGATCGCGTGGCCCGCACCATGGAGCCATGTCGACGATCCTCAGCTCAGCCTCAACCCTCGAAGCCCGCTCGCCCGCTGCCAAGCCGCGGCCCGCCGCCGTGCTCACCGTCATCCTACTCGGCTACTTCATGGCCATCCTGGACGTGGCCATCGTGAACGTCGCCCTCCCGACTATTCGCAGCACACTGCATTCCTCCGGAGCGGGGCTACAGCTGTCAGTGTCCGGATACACGATCTCGTACGCGGTGCTCATCGTCACCGGCGCGCGGCTCGGCGACCTGTGGGGCCACGCCCGGCTCTTCCGGTCCGGCCTTGTGCTGTTCACCCTCGCCTCGCTCGCCTGCGGGCTCGCCCCGGACACCGCCGCGCTGGTCGCCTTCCGGCTGATTCAGGGCGCCGGCTCGGCGGCGATGATGCCCCAGGTCCTCTCGCTGATCCAGCGCACCTTCGAGGGCCAGGCCCGGCTGAAGGCGATGAGCCTGTACACGGCCGTGATCTCCGGCGGCGCGGTCGCCGGACAGGTGCTCGGCGGCGTGATCATCAGCGCGAACCTGTTCGGCACCACGTGGCGCCCCTGCTTCCTGGTCAACGTCCCGGTCGGCATCGCCGTGCTGATCGCCAGCATCAAGGTGCTGCCGAAGGACAGGGGGGAGCCGGGCCGCGGCCTCGACCCGCTGGGCGTGGCCGTGCTCACCCCGACCGTGCTCGCGTTCGTCGTCCCGCTGGTGATGGGGCACGACGAGCGCTGGCCGCTGTGGGGCTGGCTGCTGCTCGGCGCCAGCGCGCTCGGCCTCGGCCTGTTCGTCTACGTCGAGACGCGCGTCGAGCGGCGCGGCGGCACGCCGATCATCCCGGGGCGGGTGCTGCGGCACGAGGGCTTCGCGGTCAGCGTCGGCACGCTGTTCCTGGTCATGGCGCTGATGCTGGGCGTGATGTTCGCGCTCACCCTGCACCTGCAGACCGCGCTCGGCTTCTCCGCCCTCGACTGCGGCCTCGCCTTCGCCCCGCAGGCCTTCGCGGTCTTCCTGGTCGCGATGAACTGGCGCAAGGTGCCGGCCCGCTGGTTCGTCGCCGAAGTCGTGTTCGGCTTTCTGCTGGTGGCGGCCTCGCTGCTGGGCACCGCGCTGGTGTTGCGGCACGGCGGGACCGGAGGCTTCGCGCGCTGGATCCTGATGACGGCGGTGGGCTTCGGCCTCGGTCTCGCCTTCAGCCCGCTGATGGGCCTGATGCTCTCCCGGGTGCCGGTGCGCGACGCGGCGGACGCCAGCGGGGTGATCGCCACGCTGACCCAGATCGGCCAGGTGACCGGAGTGGCCACCCTCGGCACGCTCTTCCTCGGTCTGGACACCGGCGCGCCGGGCTCCTCGGCGCACGCGATCACCGTGGTCTGCCTCGTCTGCGCGGGACTCGCCGTTCTCGGGGCGCTGGCCGCCAGCCGAATCCCGCGACCGCGGTCCGCCTGACCGCGTCCGGTCGGACGGTCTGGCGCGATCCGCGGACGCTCTCAAGGCCGCGGGTCGCGCCAGATGGTGAGGTGGCTGGCGTTCGTGCCGGAGATGCCGAGGGCGCGATTCTGGACGCCGGGCTGCTCGACGAAGTGCAGGATGTAGATCGTGCCGGAGCCGGCCTTCGCGCCGAGGGTGTCGATGTTCTCGACCTGGCGGAGCGTGCCGAGGTCGTGCAGCCAGTCACCGGGCCGGATCTCGCTGGGGTCCACGAGCATCTGCTTGCGGTGGTCGAAGGTGTGGACTGTCGCGGACATGCGGTGAAGGGCCTCCGATGTGCTGCGGGCGCGGGACCGCCGTTGCCGGAAGCTTATGCAAACGCAAGTTGCACGCTCTACCAACTTGCACGAACTTGCAGATGTTCTCAGGGATCTGAGGCGGGGAGCCCGGTGCCGCTCCGCTCAGCTCAGCGTATTGATCGCGGCGGTCACGATCGCCCGGGCGGCGGCGCCGTGGACGGCGGTGCGGGCCAGTTCGGCGAAGGCGCGCGCGTAGTCCTGGACCTCGCTCGGCGCGGTGACGTTGATCTCCGCGGTGAGCGTCTCCACGGTGACGAGTCTGCTGTCGAACATGTAGAACGCCTCCAGCGGCCAGATCGCCCGCTGCGCGGTGGCCGGGATGATGCCCAGCGACACCGCCGGGAGCGACATCACCTCGAGCAGGTGGCCGAGCTGCCCGGCCATCACCGCCGCGTCGCCGAGACGGTACCTGAGGACCGACTCCTCCAGCAGGATCGCGAACGAGTGGTCCGCGCGATACAGCGCCCTGGCTCGCTCGATGCGCGAGGCCACCGCCTCGGCCACGTCCCTCGGCGTGTTCTGGAAGTCCGTGATCATCGTGATCAGGGCCTCGGCGTAGGGCGGGGTCTGCAGGATGCCGGGGACGACGTTCGAGCAGTAGATGTGGAAGGCCTTCGTGCTGTCGTACTGCGCGAGCAGGTCCTCTTGCACATGCCGCATGCCGGTGCGGTGCCTGCGCCGCCATTGCACGTACATCGAGTCGGCGCTGCGGTTCGCCACGACGAGGTCGTCGGCCCGCTCCTCGACCCCGCAGGCGCGGCACCAGTCGCGGATGTCCGCGTCGGACGGGACGGTCTTGCCGCCCTCTATCCGCGAGGTCTTCGATTCGCTCCAGCCGCAGCGGCCGGCCAGCTCGCGGCCGGTGAGCCCGGCGTCGCGGCGGATCTCGCCGAGGCGGTCGGCGATCAGCTTCCTGGCGGCCTGGGCCGAGGACAGGGGAGATGCGTGGGTGGACATGGATGCGCCGTGTTCTACCAGGACCGGACTTCGGGCGTCAGACCTCGAACTGCTCGTGCGGCACGGCGCGTTCCCAGACCGACTCGAACGCCTCCGTGCACAGCTGCAGCACGTCCTGCTTCTCCGAGAAGTCCGTGCGCACCCAGCGGCCCCTTCCATCGAAAACGTTGAACTGGACAAGCCGGCCGTCGAACAGCCAGAAGTCGTTCCCCGGCAGGCCGAGGTCCGACGCGTAGCGCCGTGCCAGCCATCGAACCTGCTCACCCGCCTCGATATTCATCTGCGTCCCCGCGTGCTCATATCGAATGTAGTCGCTGACCTCCGTGGACACGACCCTGGCCCGGCGCACCGTCACGCCGCGGGCCACGGCCCCGGCCACCAGGTCCAGCCACGCCTGCCGGTCCGCGCGCTCGGCGGCCATGGACCAGTCGCCGCGCCGGAACGCCGCGAAGTGCTCCACCTCGTCCTCCACCCCGTAGAAATCCCGCAGCTCAAGGTGCCACGCGAAGTGCCGTACCTCCGCCATGATCTCAGCGAAGCGGCCCACGCTCTGCGACATCGCAGGCCTCCCTCAGCATCCGCGCCATGCGAGCGGGGATCCGGATCACGGTCTCGTGCGCCGGAATCCCCGAGGTATGGCCAGGCACCTCGTAGGTCGAGCACTCCGCCTCCGTCCGCGCGTCCGCCCGCCAGCCCTGGATCACCAGATCGGACGTGGTCGGATCCACCCAGACCGTCGGGGAGCCGTTGCCGCCGGTATTGGGGTCGATGCCGATGAACCGTAGTGCCATGCGTTCCTCCCGCGCCGCAACGATTGCACTGACCTGCACGACCATGACTTGGCGGAAGGTCCCACGTCAACGGCGCACCGGGGGCGTACGGGCGCCCATCCCGACGTCCATGTCGCGGGCGGGGATGCGCGGCGCGAAACGAACCGGGGACGGGCCCGCGGGGCGCCGGGGCGCGGTGTCGCCGGGTCGGGTGATTGCGGCAACCGGTGAGTTTCATTGGCCCGTCTTAGGGCAGTTTTGTGCTGTAATGAGCCATGGGCTCTGCTGACCAGGTGTTATTCGGGTGGATCATGGCTTGGCCAGGGCGCTTGTCCACGATCCGTTGCGGAGGAATGGGTGGGAAAGAGACGGTCTCCGTGCTGTTTCTTGATCGGATCGTGACTCGGAAGACCCTCCCGCCGACACGGAATCTTGCGGTAGAAAAACTTCAGCAAAGCAAGAGTCTTCGCGTCCATGATCTGGAAGCGAAATGTTTCCGGTTCGTTAAGTATCAGCGGAGCGGTCGCCCGGGTGCCTCGGTCCCGGGATTAGCCGTGCGGTGTTTGTGGGGCATCGCACGGTGCTTCAAACGAGTCGAAGGCCATCAGCCGACGACGACCACCTGACTGTCCGAGAAATCCTCGGGCACCTGGCGACGGTACGGTGCACGAACGCTGCCGTGTATCGGCTGGGTCGCCCGTAGAACGATGAAGGGTTGACGATGGCTGCGTACCTCCTGCGGAGGATGATCAATTATCTGTTTTTGGTGATCATCGCGGCCTCTGTCACGTACCTGCTCGCGGCCTGGGTCTTCCACCCCGAGGACAACTGGCTCGCGAAGCACCCGACGCCTCCCATGGCGGCCATCAAGACGCAGCTGCTGGCGCGCAACGAGTGGCGCGGCACGCCGATCTGGACCCGGTACGCGAACTGGGTCAGCGGGCTCTTCCACGGCAACCTCGGCACCGAGATCGGCGGCACCTCGGTGGCGCAGGACATGGGCCGGCGCATCGGGGTCTCGACGCGTCTGCTGCTGCTCGCGACCGTCATCGGCTCGCTCGGCGGCGTGGTCGTCGGCGTGTGGGGCGCGGTGCGCCAGTACCGGCTGTTCGACCGGGCCAGCACCGGGGCCTCGCTGCTCATCTTCGCGATGCCGGTGTTCACCCTCGCCATCCTCCTGCAGATGTTCGCCGTCTGGTTCAACGACGCGACCGGGACGCACTTCCTCTACTACGTCAACGAGGTGTCGAACCCCAACGCGCCCTTCTGGAGTTGGCCGGACCTGGTGGACCGGTTCGAGCACCTGATCCTGCCGACCGCGAGCATCACGCTCGGCTCCATCGCCTACTTCAGCCGCTATCAGCGTGCCACGATGCTCGACGTCATGGGAAGCGATTTCCTGCGCACCGCCCGGGCCAAGGGGCTGACGAAGACGCAGGCGATCTTCAGGCACGGCGCGCGCACCGCGATCATCCCGGTGGCCACGCTGCTGAGCTATAGCGCTATCCTGCTGTTCACCGGCGCCACCTTCACCGAGATCATCTTCTCCTGGCACGGCATGGGCGAGTGGTTCATCACCTCGATCGGCCAGCAGGACGTCAACTCGGTCGCCGCGGTGGGCATCTTCACGTCGATCCTCGTGCTTCTGGCCGGGCTGATCTCCGAAGTCGTGACCGTCGCCCTCGACCCGCGCGTGCGGCTCTAGTTCCCAGGGAAGCAAGGAAGGCATTCTCATGTCGTTCAACCCCGCTGCCCTCGCGGACGAGGTCAACGCCGAGGCCCAGGTCGACGAGGCGCACGCGGCCACCGGTCGCGGCGGCCTCGTCCTGCGCAGGTTCCTGCGCAACAAGGGCGCCATCGTGGGCCTGGTCGTCGTCGCGCTCATGTTCGTCGGAGCCTTCGGCAGTTCCCTGTTCTACCAGTGGGACTACGTGACCCCGGACTTCAACGCGCTGCTCGCGCCGCCCTCCACCGCGCACTGGTTCGGCACCACGCAGGACGGGCAGGACATGTTCGCCCTCTGCATGCGCGGTCTGCAGAAGTCGTTGATCATCGGCCTGGTCGGCGGTGTGCTGACGACGGCGGTCGCCGCGGTCGTCGGCGCCGTCGCCGGCTTCTACGGAGGCTGGGCGGACCGCGTCCTGAGCTGGTTCGTCGACCTGTTCCTCGTGCTGCCCTCGTTCCTGATGCTCTCGATCCTCTCGCCCTGGTTCAAGGGCCAGACCTGGGAGATCCTCATCCCGCTGATCGCCGCCTTCGCGTGGATGATCACCGCGCGGGTGGTGCGGGCCCAGACGCTCACCCTGCAGGGGCGCGAGTTCGTCTCCGCCGCCCGATTCATGGGCGTGCCCGGCTGGCGGATCATCCTCCGGCACATCCTGCCCAACATCGCCTCGCTGCTGATCATCGACGCGGTACTCAACGTCGCCGGCTCGGTCATGGCCGAGGTGGGCCTGTCCTTCTTCGGCTTCGGCATCCAGCCCCCCGACGTCTCTCTGGGCAGCCTGATCGACGTGGGCCAGCAGGACCTGAGCGCCTACCAGTGGCAGCTGATCTTCCCCTGCGGCTGCCTGATCGTGCTGCTGCTCGCGGTCAACGCCATCGGCGACGGCCTGCGCGACGCGCTCGACCCGACCTCCACCGGCGCGAAGAAGCGGGCCAGCCAGGCGGAGATCGAGGCGCTCATCAACGAGGCCGAGGCGCCCCGCGGGCCCGTGCCGGAGGTCGTCGAGACATGACCCCGAGGAACCAGAACCAGACCCCTTCCTCCAACGCGCAGAACGGGCAGACCGTGAGCAACTCCGACACCCCGGCCCTCGAGGTCACCGACCTGGCGGTGACGTTTCCCTCGGAAGGCGGCATCGTGCGCGCGGTCCGGGGCGTGAGCTACCAGGTCCGGCGCGGCGAGGTGCTCGGGATCGTCGGCGAGTCCGGCTCGGGCAAGTCGGTCACCGCCACCGCCGTCCTCGGCCTGCTGCCCGAGTCCGCGCACGTGACCGGCTCGGTCAAGCTGGACGGCCGTGAGCTGCTCACGCTCGACGACAAGCAGATGTCGAAGATCCGCGGCAAGGAGCTCGCGATGGTCTTCCAGGACCCGCTCTCCGCGCTCACCCCCGTGTTCACCATCGGCACCCAGATCATCGAGGCGCTGCAGATCCACCAGAACATCGGCAAGGCGCAGGCGCGCAAGCGGGCCGTCGAACTGCTCGACCTGGTGGGCATCCCCGACCCGAACCGGCGGGTGGACAACTTTCCGCACGAGTTCTCCGGCGGCATGCGCCAGCGCGCGATGATCGCCCAGTCGATCGCCAACGACCCGGCCGTGATCATCGCGGACGAGCCGACCACCGCGCTGGACGTGACCATCCAGGCGCAGATCCTGGACGTGCTCAAGACGGCGAAGGAGGCCACCGGCGCCGCCATCGTCATGATCACGCACGACCTCGGCGTGGTGGCCGGCTTCGCCGACCGCGTCATGGTCATGTACGCCGGCAAGCCGGTGGAGACCGGCGTCGTGGACCACATCTACTATGAGCCGCGGATGCCCTACACCATCGGCCTGCTCGGCTCTATCCCCCGCCTCGACGACGTCGACCGCAAGGCGCTCACCCCGATCGAGGGCAACCCGCCGAGTCTGGGCGCGCTGCCGAAGGGCTGCCCCTTCGCCGCCCGCTGCCCGATCGCCGTGGAGATCTGCCGCGACGTGGAGCCGCAGTTGGCCGCGGCCGGCAGCGACGTGCACCAGGCGGCCTGCCACCGGTCCGGCGAACTGGTCGCCGGCGTGCTGGCCGTCGACGAGGTCTATCCGGTGCCGGAGATCCCCGAGGCCCCGATCGCCGGGATTCCGCGGGACCAGCGCCCGGCCGTGCTCGAGGTCGAGGGCCTGCACAAGCACTTCCCGCTCACCGCCGGCGCCATCGCCAAGCGGAAGATCGGCGAGGTGCGCGCGGTGGACGGGATCGACCTGGAGATCCGCTCGGGCGAGACGGTGAGCCTGGTCGGCGAGTCCGGCTGCGGCAAGACGACCACGCTGCTGCAACTGCTCGAACTCGTCCCCCCGCAGCAGGGCCGGATCGTCGTGCTCGGCAAGGACACCGCGGAGCTCGGCAAGCACTCGCGACGCGACCTGCGCCGCGATGTGCAGGTCGTCTTCCAGGACCCGATGGCCAGTCTCGACCCGCGCATGCCGGTCGGCGCGATCCTGGCCGAGCCGCTGCGCTCCTTCGGCTGGTCCAGGGACAAGGTCGGCCCGCGCATCACCGAGCTGCTCAAGCTGGTCGGCCTCGAGCCCGCGCACGCCTCGCGCTTCCCCTCGGAGTTCTCCGGCGGTCAGCGCCAGCGCATCGGGATCGCCCGGGCGCTCGCCCTCGAGCCCAAGCTGGTGATCCTCGACGAGCCGGTCTCCGCGCTCGACGTCTCCATCCAGGCGGGCGTGATCAATCTGCTCGAGGAGCTCAAGGCGAAGCTGAACCTGAGCTACCTGTTCGTGGCGCACGACCTGTCCGTGGTGCGGCACACCTCGGACCGCGTCGCGGTCATGTACCTGGGCCGGATCGTCGAGGTCGGC
>Ga0302314_10004731_pt1 | contig 25002 bp, 26 predicted proteins | sample III_Palsa_N2_3_FD_200533 | JGI IMG/M metagenome (GOLD analysis project Ga0302314, IMG submission 200533) | Peat permafrost microbial communities from Stordalen Mire near Abisko, Sweden - III_Palsa_N2_3 | ecosystem: Environmental > Terrestrial > Soil > Palsa > Peat permafrost | place: Sweden... | reverse complement strand
GACACACCCACCACGAAGTGGTCGCCCCACGCGCAGTGGGCCCGTCCGGCAGGACAAATCTTCTAAACCGTAACCACCGCACCCTCCACGGCCACGCTCCCAAACACCCTGCGATACCGCTCAATCTCGCTCGCACTTCCCGTAGCCTTCCGCGCATTATCCGAAAGCTTCACCGCCGGCCGTCCCTCCACCGTCATCAGCTTGCACACCAGGCTGATCGGCTCCAGCCCCGTCTCCCCCCTCGGATGGCACCCGCGAAAATCATTCGTCAACAAAGTCCCCCACCCCGCGCTGAACCGTACCCGCCCATCAAAATAAGCATGCAGCCGCAGAATATCCTCCACATCCAGCCCATCCGAAGCAATCAGCCGTTTCTTCGCCGCATCCCGCCCTCTGCGCAGCAGCCAGGCAATATACTCATCGCCCGCCACAAACGGGTCTTTACTATCGCACCTCTGCCCCGTCCAGTCCGCCACCCAGTCCGGAGCCCCTTCCAGAAACTGCGTCGTCCCAAACGTATCCGGCAGCATAATCAGCAGCTCTCCGCCATAGCTTCTCTGCCAAAGCTCCAGCACCCGATACTGCGACCGATGCAGCTCCTCATCGCCATTGGCCAGCGCGGCCATCGCCATCGGCAGCTCATGCGCATTGGTCCCCATCGCCTCCAGGTCATGCTTATAAGCCAGAAACGTATTCGATGTTCCCGACAGGCTCGCCCCCAGCGCCACCCGCATCACCTGCACCACATACTCCTGCCACAAAAAACTATGCCTGCGCCGCGTCCCAAACTCCGAGATCCTCACCGCCGGAACCGCCTTCAGCCGCTCGATCTTCTCCCACAGCTTCGTCTTGGCCCGCGCATACAACACATCCAGCTCCAGTTCGCTCAGCGTGCTCAGTGCCGCCCTTGTCTTCATCTCGCTCACCAGCGCCAGCCCGTAGACCTCCCACATCGTCACCTCGGTCCAAAGCCCATGAAACCGCAGCACCACCTGCCCGTCCTGCTCCACGACGTCATACTCCGAAAGCCTGAAGTCCTTCTCCAGCCACTCCAGAAACCCCGGCTCGAAGATCGTCCGTGTCCCATAAAACGTATTGCCCGCCAGCCAGATCAGCTCGCTCCTGCGAAACCGCAGCCCCCGCACATGCTCCATCTGCTCCATCAGCAGACCCACCGGAATATGCTCGGCCAGTCTTACCGCCACCGTCCTGTTTGTAACCTCTGAGGTTACATGAACCTTCGGAAAGTTCTTCCAGATAAACTGCAGCATCAGCAGCTTGTAAAAATCCGTATCCAGCAGCGACCGCACAATCGGGTCGAGCTTCCAGTTATGGTTATGCGCCCGCTCGGCAAAATTCACATTCATGCAACGATTGTCGCCTCCGCACCCACAATCAACAACCCTTTCCCAGCGCTCCCTACTCCGGACCACCACAAATCCGAAAGCCTGAGCCTCCGGCAGTCTGTCAACCCCTCTTCCTGCGTAAACCACAACCCCTCAACAACTTCCATCTGGCGTATCTACCCTGTGCTTTCTCGTAAAATGGTAGTATGGCCACGGAAACGGTTCCTTTGAATTCAAAGCCATGAGCGGTCCTCTGCCAGCACCATAAGTACGAGCCTAAGTCTCATCAATGGAACACTTTGCACAATAAGTACCGGGGTGGGGGTACCCTGCGAACCCAACACCCCCTCTGAGGAATCCATGATCATCGTCAACGACGAGTACGTCACACTCGACATTCCCTCCGGCCCCATGCGCACCCACATCGTCCGCCCCGCCGCTCCCGGCCGCTACCCCGGCATCATCTTCTACTCCGAAATCTTCCAGATCACCGCCCCCATCCGCCGCACCGCCGCCATGCTCGCCGGCCACGGCTACATCGTCGCCTGCCCCGAGATCTACCATGAGTCCGAACCCGCCGGCACCATCCTCGCCTACGATCAGGCCGGCTCCGACCGCGGCAACTTCCTCAAAACCGATAAGCCCGTCGCAGCCTACGACGCCGACGCCCGCGCCGTCCTCGACCACCTCAAAACCCGCCCCGACTGCACCGGCAAACTCGGCGCGATGGGCATCTGCATCGGCGGCCATCTCGCCTTCCGCGCCGCCATGAACCCCGACGTCATCGCCACCGCCTGCTTCTACGCCACCGACATCCACAAAGGCTCGCTCGGCAAAGGCGGCGACGACTCCCTCGAACGCGCCAAAGACATCCACGGCGAACTCCTCATGATCTGGGGCCGCCAGGACCCCCACATCCCCCTCGAAGGCCGCATGAAGGTCCTCGCCCGCCTCAACGAACTGGACAAAAAACTAAGCTGGCACGAGGTCAACGGAGCCCACGCCTTCATGCGCGACGAAGGCCTCCGCTACGATCCCGAGCTCGCCTACAGCCTGTACGGCCTGGTCTTCGATCTCTTCCACCGCAAGCTGGCCGAAGGCGACATCACCACCTCAACCACCGCCTCCACCGAAACCCGCCACTAAAATCATCATCTAACCTGAATTCGCCTTCGGCTCCTATAATTCGTCATCTCGACCGGCGTCACGCAGTTTCATCGCGTGACGCAGCGCAGAGCCCCCCGCATTTCGCTTTTGCCTGTTCCTGAATCCGTTTTATCCATGCAAATCCGCGTTACGCCTTTAGTTTGTAAACAGCGTCCACGGGATTTCGTCACAATCCACACCAGCTCTCATGAACCGATCCGTTTGGCTCACCTTCGGCGCACTCTGTCTCCTCTCAGCCTCCGCATGGATCGCAACGCCTTACGACACCTCAACCCTTCCCTCGCTCGAAAGCCAGGGCCTGCTCTACGCCGCAATCGGCCTTATCGCGCTTCTGATCTCACGCCGACAACCGTGGTCCCGTAACCAGATCAGATCATCGGCGCAACTGGCTCTTGCAGGTCTGATGTTCTTCGGCCTTCCTGCCGCAGCCATCGAACTGGCCAGCGGCTCCGTCCCAGCGATCAGCCGCTCCGCACTCTTCTCCATGGTTCCAATCGTCGTCATCCTCGCCATCACCTCCGGCGAAGCACGAGAAGCCGGAGCAAGACGTCTCCTCCCTCCCACTCTGGTCGGAGTCGGCGGACTCCTGCTGTTACTCCCACTCGACTTCTCCGGCACAACGCGCGGCACGATCATCCTCGCCGTCCTCTGCGCCGCCGTCATCGTCTCCGGCATCTCAGCCGTCTGGCTCTTCCGTCTGCTGCACAACGTCACCCCGTCCCGAGCAGCCGCCCTCATCTGCCTTCCAACCGCCGCCTTCCTGCTCGCCTGCAGCCGACTCAACGACCCCCTTGTCCTGGACCAAACCGCCCTCGCCTCCCTGCTCTCCGTCTCCTCTCTGGTCGGCCTGATCGAGATCCTCCTCCTTCTCCGGCTCGTCCGCGCCATGCCGCCCATCCGCTTCGCCGCCCGCTATCTGGTCATCCCGCTCCTCACAGTCCTCGAAGGCTACATCATCCTGCGCCCACCCATGACCCTCAGAATCGCCGCGGGAGCAATCCTCCTGATCGCCGGAACCGCCACGCTTCTCCTCCTGAACCCATCGAACGAGGAAGCAGTCCTGTCCCTGCGCTGACACCTTCCAATGCCTCTTCCCACGAGTTACACTGCGGTCAATGGCTGCTTCCATGTACATCGTGGTGGAGGGTGAGGACCCTGGCTTCGACACCTTCGTCAATGGCCGCTCTCTGGCCCGTCATGAAGACGCACTCGAACGGCTGGCCCTCCGTCTGGGCGTTCGTCCCCTCATCGAGTTCTTCTCCGCCGACGAGAACTCCATGTCTCTCCTCATCGAAGAGGGCGCCGGCAACCCCGAACTGATCCGCCGCCTCCCCCCACCCCAGTGGTACACCCCCCAGGACGGCCTCTCCACCGTCCGCGCCCTTCTGCTCGCCCTTGGCGAAGACCCCCAACAGTTAGGCAGCGAAGGCGAATACGTCCTCTCCGAGCTTCTCGAATACGCCCAGGTCCTCGAGAAGACCATGGACCGCAATCTGCGCTGGCACCTCGCCGTAAGCTGGCGCTAACCGTTATCACCTCAAAAAACCTGTCAAGCCCCCACCACTCAAAACCCCGCGCCAGACAGGCAAAACCTCGTGGCGCAGTAGTTTCACTCCAGCAGCTATACTGGATACAGTACAGAAAAAGGCCCCGGCAGCGCCGGGGCCTCGCTATTTAACACCACACTAAACCTTTTAGAAAGAATACTTTACCAACAAACCTTATAGAATGAACACTTTACAAGTCAAGCGCAAGTCAGGCACGAGCATAAGTACAATAAAATGAATACTTTGCACGAAATAGACCAGTGGGGGGCTACCTGCTCCAACAGGAAAAGGTGGATAGAAGACCTTACTTCCAGACATGAGGAACCGATCCGGCAGGAGCATGAGACACCAGCTCCAGATAGACCGTCTCCACATCCTGCTGCAGGCTCCTCGGCACCCAGTTGCTGTCTGCCTCCGGAAGACTGATCTGCATCTCATCCGGCTTCCTGCCCATGTCAGCCTGTACCCTGACCGCCTGGTAAAGATCGCGCAGAAACCTCTGCTGACCGGTCAGGATCTCCGGCCCACCTGCATCTCCATGGCCCGGCAGAACATGAACCGGCTTCAGCGCAACCGCTTTATCCAGGACGTTCGGCCAGTTCGCGATGCTGGCATCCAGCAGCTTGTTGCGCGGCCCATTGACAGCCGCGTCGCCGGTGCAAAGAATCCGCTCCTTCGGCAGCCACACATACCCATCCCCCGGCGTATGTCCCCAGCCGAGAAACAGAAAATCGACCTCGCGTGAACCGTCTTTCAACTCAAAACGATCTCCATCGATGACCTTACGAGGCCGCTCGACATCGCTCTGTCCGGTCGCGCGAACGTCTTCCCTCTTCTCCATCGCAGCCTGCCAGCGAGTCGGCTCCCAGCGATCCATCTCGGTCACCACGCCGCGAAAGGCCATCGTCGTCGCACCCGCAGCCGTCCACACCGAGTTGCCGTAAGAGTGATCGCCATGAGCATGCGTATCGAAGACATACCGAACCGGCTTGTTCGACAGGCCTTTCACGATACCCAACAGCTCCTTCGCTCTGCCCGGATAGTTCGCATCCACGACGATGAGATAGTCCTTCATCTCAATCACCGTCGTATTGCTGTAACCCTTGCTCGCATCGCCAATCAGGAACCAGACGCCATCCGCAACCTTCTGCTGTCCTGCCATCTGACCGGACGAGAGCCGAACCGCCGACAGCAACACCAGCAGAACAGCCAGCCTCTTCCACGAGCAGCCAGCATGAACAGAGAGGCCGCGCTTGTGCGCGGCCTCTCTGGGAATTGATACCGGACTACTGATTGCCGCCACCCTGAGGAGGAGCACCAGAGCCCGAACCGGGCCTGCGACCACTGCGACGGCGTCTGCCACCACCGCCCGGCCGCCGCTGGCCGCCAGGACCACCAGCCCCCGGAGCCCCCTGCCCCGCCCCTGCCGGAACAGGAGCACCATCAGCACGGTTGAAGTTAGGCTCATCCGTCGACTCATCGCCATCATCCTCAAAGTCATCGCCATCATCACCTGGGGCAGCATCCTCCGGTAAATGATTCTCCCGGGGTGCACCCGCCTCGCCGCTCAAACCCACCTGCCCAGGTTCGGGCAGACCCAGCTTAGCGCGCTGCTCACGCAGAACCGCTTTTCTGGAAAGCTTGATGCGATTCCCTTCGATCGCAAGCACCTTCACAAGGATCTGATCGCCTTCGCGAAGCTCATCCTTGACCTCTTTCACGCGATGTTCTGCGATCTCGGAGACGTGGAGAAGACCGTCGGTTCCAGGGAAGATCTCAACGAAGGCTCCAAACTCAGCAAGGCGGACAACTTTACCCAGATAAGTTTTCCCGATCTCAGGCACTGCCGTAAGGTCAGTGATCATCTGAATCGCACGAGCCAGACCGTCAGCATCGCTCGATGCAACATTGACACGCCCCGTGTCGTCGACATCGATCTTCACACCCGTCGCATCGATAATGCCGCGAATTACCTTGCCTCCAGGTCCGATCAGGTCACGAATCTTGTCCGTTGGGATCTGGATGGTATGAATCTGTGGAGCAAACTTCGACTTCTCTTCCTTGGCGCTGGAGATAACACTATCCATCGTGTCGAGCAGAAACAGCCTGCCGTGACGCGCCTGCTCAAGAGCCTCCCGCATAATCTGCGGAGTGATGCCCATGATCTTGATGTCCATCTGCAGCGCGGTAATACCGTTCCTTGTACCGGCTACCTTGAAGTCCATGTCGCCGTAGTGATCTTCCGCACCTGCAATATCGGTCAGAATGGCGTAGTTATCACCCTCCTTGACCAGCCCCATCGCAACCCCGGCGACCGATCCCTTGATCGGAATACCAGCCTGCATGAGTGCGAGAGAAGCTCCACACACCGTTGCCATGGAAGACGATCCATTCGACTCCAGAATGTCCGAAACAACGCGCAGGGTATATGGCGATTCGTCTTCACCTGGCAGGACGGCCTCAATGGCTCGGAATGCAAGAGCGCCGTGGCCAATCTCGCGCCGGCCGACACCAGTCATCCGGCCAACCTCCCCGACTGAAAACGGCGGGAAGTTGTAATGCAGCATAAAGCGACGCTTCTGTTCCCCCTCGTAGCTCTCCAGGCGCTGCACGTCGTCCGTGGTGCCCAGAGTTGCACTGACAAGCGCCTGCGTCTCACCACGAGTGAAGAGAGCAGAACCATGAACACGCGGAAGAACTCCCACCTCTATAGTGAGGTCACGAATCTTATCGAATGCGCGGTGATCCGGCCGAATTCGTTCCTTCAGAACCTGCTCGCGGAAGATGTTTTCGCGCAAGAGTTCATAGTATTTGCTAAGTTTCTTCACGGCAGATGGGTCATCTTCCGGGAGATCCTTTTTGAGTTCATCCTTAATTGCCTTGACCAGCGCATAGCTCTCAAACTTAGGATGCTTTTGCGTATCGAGAGCATCTTTCAATCGAGCACCAACCTTCGCAGTCAGACCGTTCAGATATTCGTGATCAATCTCTACAGTAGCGACAGTGCGTTTTGTCTTCCCTGCACGGCTGACCAGATCGTCGATTGCAGAGCAAATCTTCTTAATCTGCTCGTGAGCAAACTCAATGGCGTCAACAACTCGGCCCTCAGCAACCTCTTTCGCGCCGGACTCGATCATCACGATGCCATCTTTCGTACCGACGACCATGATGTTCAGCAGGCTCTTTGCGCGTTCGGCGTAAGTCGGATTGACGATGAACTGATCGTCGATCAGACCGATTCGCACCGCTCCTACCGGGCCGTGAAATGGGATATCGCTAAGGGCAAGAGCGCAACTGGCGCCATTGATGCCGAGCACATCAGGATCGTTTTCCTTGTCAGCCGAATAGACGAAAGCAACAACCTGCGTCTCGTTCCGAAATGCATCAGGAAACAACGGGCGAACAGGACGATCGATCTGACGGCTCGTCAAAATCTCTTTCTCGCTCGGACGGCCTTCGCGTTTGATAAAGCCGCCGGGAATACGTCCACCAGCATAGGTAAACTCGCGGTATTCAACGGTCAGAGGGAAGAAATCGATGCCTTCTTTGGGGTCCGGTGAGGCCACGGCCGTTGCCAGAACTACGTTGTCGCCACTTGAAGTAAGCGCTGCGCCCGAGGCCTGTTTCGCCATGCGCCCGGTCTCGAATTTGATCTGCTTGCCGCCGGCAAGCTCAACTATCACATCCTGTTTCATGTTGCCTCTCTTCTCTTTTTATCGGTCAATGAAAGCTTTGTATCGCGTCATCCGTCATACGGGCGCGAGAAAGCGCAGCTCAACCGAGCGGCCATCAGGCCGTCAGCGAACTGCGCTGCAGAAAATCTCTTACAGGCTGGCTTATGCCGGAAGTAAAGACCGTGGAAACAACGCCTTCTTCTGCCATCGTCAGCAACTCCGACGACAAGGTCTTGCCTGACCTTGCACGAAATTTGCAGCCGAGCGAGAGCGGGCCGGGCGTACTTCCATGGTTTGAACGGTATCTCCGGAGATAATGCGTTATTTGCGGATTCCCAGTTTGCCGATGACCTCGCGATAGCGGTCTGCGTCACACTTTTTCAGGTAATCAAGTAAGCGGCGACGCTTACTTACCAGCATCAGAAGCCCTCGACGTGAGCCGTGGTCCTTCTTGTGCGCTTTAAAGTGTTCGGTCAATTCGCCAATGCGCTCGCTTAAAATAGCGATCTGAACCTCGGGACTCCCGGTATCTGAGTCATGCGTGCGAAACTTTTCAATAATGTCTGTCTTTTTAGCGGATGCCAACACAGCTGTTTCTACTCCTGATCTTCTAGTCCACTCTCTTAGTGTCTACGTAAGGATAGCACCGCCAGGTGAAACGCGGCAATAAAGGTGACCAGAGAATACAACGATTTGGAGACGACTCCCTACGCTACGTGCGTCTTTAGGAACGCCAGTGTCCGTTCCCGTGCCAGAGCGGAAGCAGCCGGGTTATAGCTTGCACGGGCATCACAGTTAAACCCATGGTCTGCATCCTCATACAGAAAAATCTCCACCTCGGGATGCGCAGACCGAACCGCCTCCACCTGATCCGGACCTATATGGCTGTCCTTTGCTCCGAAATGCAGCATGACCGGACAACTGGGCTCCTCGGAAGCGAAATTCCCTATACCGCCCGGATAATAGCCGACGCAGCATGAAGGCTGTATTTTGAGGGTCTCCCCACGCGTTGCAGTCAGCCAGCTCATCAAGCCGCCAAAGCAATAACCGACGACTCCAATTCCCTTTCCTGACTCCTTCGCCCAATGATAGGCAGCCGCGATATCCAGAAGAGCCGTCTCCGGGCTAAGCTTCTGATAAAGCTCGTATGCCTTCTTCATATCGTCGCCTTCATACTTCAGTTCGACACCGCGCTCGCTGCGGTCAAACAACGCAGGGGCAACAACGAGAAATCCGTTCCGCGCATATCCGTCGGCGACACTGCGAATATGCGAATTAATCCCAAAGATCTCCTGAACCAGAACCAGTGCACCGATTGCCTGCTCCGTGGGCCGCGCAACGTATGCGCTCAATTCCTGTCCATCTTCTGCCTTCAACTTTATCCATTCGCTCATGATTTTGATCATAACGAATCCAGCCGATATTTTGCAGTTGCAGGTTGTCAAATAAAAGTAAAAGCTGGCTGACAAAAAAACGCGAACCCAGAAGTTCTTTACTATTACTTTTTACCGGAATCGGAATAATTTTTAATCTCACGCGTCCATCGGAGAAATCGGAACATCTGTCTTTTTTCTTTCCAGAACAGGTTCCAGAAGTCGCGGCCACGTACAGTCTCCGCCGGTTGGCCGGAGTAAGTTTCCAGCCTCCACCGGAGATAGGCACTCCGCCACGGTCGCAGCCTGTTGCCGCGCGTCGCGTCCCACAGAAATCGAAGTTCTTCTCCCACGTTCTGTTACCGCCACCTGATCTATGTGCCTGTATAAGTATTACATTTGCGATCGGTAGATTATCTATCTCATGAGAGCAAAGAGATCTTCGCTGCTCCCCAGCGTGTTGATGACACTCAGCAATGCCTGATGCTGGGTCTCGGCAGAGGATAACTGGGTTGCTACAGTAGCTGGATCCGCAGAGATGAGGCTGCTTTGCGCTATCTGAAGCTGGCTCTCTTCGGTCTGAGTATATGTGCTGGTCGATTGGAGTCTGCTTAAGGAACTGTCAAGCGTACTGCGCTGATCGGACAACTGGCCAAGAGAGGTTGTCAAAGCATTGGTGTCACTCGTAAGGGTTGCGCTAGGGGCATTGCTCGTGAAGTCCGAGATCAGCTGGTTCAGTGCGCCCAGCACGCCAGTGGTTCCCGAACCAAAGACGGACGATCCGGGGAGATTGGACTGGAATTTTTGCCCGCTTGGCGATGTAACGAACTGTACCTGCGCATCGCCCGCATACGTGATCGTTGCAGGATTGGTGGACGTGTCGAGCGTGAAAGGCTGAACTGATCCCTGGCTGCCGCCGAACAGGTATTGTCCCTGATAGCTCGTGTTCGCCAAAGATACTACCTGGTTGAGAATCCCGCTCAGCTGCTGCGAGATGGAGGTGGTGTTCGAGGAGTTCAGAGTTCCATTGTTTCCCTCCACGGCTAACGACAAGGCCGACGTGATTTGCGTTACCACGTCGCCTAAAGTCGAGTCTGCGACCTGCATCATCGACACCTCTCCGGTGGCGCTCTGAACGAAAGTGTCGTCCTGAGCGATCGAACTGGCGAGGAGGGTGCTTTGCGCCACAGCGGTTGGATTATCCTGCAGCGACGTTACGCTCAATCCGCTCGCCAACTCGGAGGTGAGCGTATCCTCCATGTTGCTGGACTGGTCCAGCGCAGTTGTCAGATTGGTGACGTAATTGGGATCGACCAGCATTGCAATCTCCTGATTTGTCGTTGAGGAAGGTGTTGTACTTTAGGTCACTGTCGTTTCTGTGCCAAGGTTGATCGCGCTCGCCATCAGTGAATCGACGATTGTAAAGACCTGAGACGCAGCCTGATAGGAACGCTGGTATTGCGTCAGATTGGAAGCTTCTTCATCCAGAGATACGCCTGAGAGCGAGTCGCGCTGGGTTGTGAGCTGTGTGAGCGTGGCCTGCTGGGCCGTATTGTTTGTCGTTGCTCCGGCGGCATCGCTCCCGATCTGACCGAGAAATGATGCGAGGAAGCCGGACGCCGTCTGCGAGCCGACCATATTCACGGTCGAGAGACCGGCAAGGGCCGTGGCGTTTGTGTTTCCCGCAGACCCTTCGCCGGTCGAAGCTGACGCTACCGCCTGTGGATTCGTTGTCGCAACCTGAATCGCTGCGGCGGCACCTGTTGCGCTGGCAGAAAGGGTGAAGAGTGCCTGACCAGGATTGCCGCTGCCGTCCACTCCCTGCTCGTTCTGTTGATTCACCTGAGTTCCGATTGCGTAGGCGAGACTGTCCAGCGCGCTTGAGTAAGAAGGTATCTCCTGATCCCTTGCCTGCAGGACGCCGCCCAGATCTCCGCCGGTCAGAGTGGAAGTCACATCCTGGTTGCCGACTCCGGCAAGGATATGGGTCGTTCCGCCGATCTGGGTCGTGCTCATCGGCACCGCCTGACTGCCGCTCACCAGGACGGCACCATTGCTGGTCGTCAGCGTAATGCCATTTTGGGGGGTCGATATCTGGTCCAGTCCAACCAGCTGAGACAGCTGCGCGATTGCCTCCTGTCGCTGATCTTCGAGGGTGCCGGCATCCGCGTCGGGACTGATGCTGGCGATCTGTGAGTTCAGAGAGGCTATTGTCGTCGTGAGCGAGTTCACCTGGCCGACATCGCTGACGACCTGCTGATTGAGGCTCGACGATACCTGCGACAATTGATTCGATGCCGAGTTAAAATCTCCGGCCAGCGTGGTCGCGGCAGATAGTACGGCCTGCTGCGTTGTATCTGAGGGGCTGCTCGCCAGTGCGGACAGAGAGCTGAAGAACGAGTTCATGTCGGTACCAAGCTGCGTCGAACCTGCGGACGTCGACGAGGAACTCAGGCCAAAGATGTTCTCTACCTGCTGCAGTGCAGACTGAAGCGCACTGCTCTGCGACTCGACCTGTGTCTGCTGTTGTACACGCTGTTCCAGAACACGATCTCTTTGTGAGACCACAGTTGCTGTGACCCCTGCGCTCTGGGAACCGCCACTAAGCGATACGGCATCCCCCGACTGGAAGTTCACGACCTCGTCGGTATAGCCTGGGGTGTTCTGATTTGCAACGTTGTTCGCGGTTGCATTCAGCGCGACCTGGTCAGCCAGCAGAGCTTCGCTGGAAATATTGAGCAATGACGTTAGTGTGCCCATTGGTTTCTCGTATTTCTCTCATGGAGGCGGTTGAGTGAATCCAGATTTGATTCGCAGTTCTGAAGGAGAAGTTCGAGCAGACGCTTCTTTGCCAGGATCGAGTTAAAACTGTCTATGCCGCAAACGATATTGGACTTCGCCAGCGCGGAGATTTGTTTTTCCAAATCCTGAAGTCCGTCCAAATCCAGGAGTGTAAGGGCCTGGATAGTCTTATCCAGTACGTCGGCCACTGCATCATCGATTGCCATGATTACTCCACCAAAGACTGAATAATTTTGTCTGCTACATCCGACGACGACACGCTGTAAGTTCCAGCGGAAATGGCCTGCTGCAATGATGCAACCTTCGCAGTTCGCGTATCTGAGCTTTCCAGTGCCTGGGCTACAAGGCCTCCGGCGGAGCTTAGGTTCATCTGGTCGGTATGTTCCACATTTGCACCGGCCGCACTCTCGTTAGCTGCGTCAGTGGATGCAGGTGCCTTCAACTCTGGCGTCGCCACCGGCGAAGTGATCGAGTTGAGTGCCTGCTGTGGGTTACCGATTCCATTTACATAACTCATGATGTGCCTCCGTCTACTTGAATGTATCGGCATTGAATCCACAAACTTTAGTACCCGGATGTCTTCTTTTCGGAATTTCTCTGATGTTCGCGGTTTACCTGCGAGATGACCTGTTTGGCAAGGCCAAATCCCCCACCCCTGGATATGGCTTTGGCAAACGCTTCTGTTCCAAAGCTGCTGATCGTGTCTGAAGCGCTATCGCCGTCCTTCTCCTCACCACCCCAGCTGTCCTGCTGACCACGCATTGGCTTTAACATCTCCTGCAGCATCATTGCTTCGAACTGCTGCGCTGCGTCAGTCAACTTTGCCTGCTTCTGCGCATCCACACCGGTCTCGGTTTGAGTCGAAATATCCGATGTGATCTTCATAACACCTCAATCTCCGCTTCCAAAGCTCCGGCCGATTTCATCGCCTGAAGAATCGAGATAACGTCCCTGGCGGATGCTCCGATTGTCTGCAGACTTCGGACCAGATCATCCACCGTCGCACCCTGTTTCAACTCGATACGATTGACTGGCTTATCCAGCGCATCTATTCGCGTCTGCTGGACGACCTGCGTCGTTCCACCGGAGCGAGCATTCGGCTGCGAGACCTCGAACTCGCTCACAACGTTCACCGCCAGACCGCCATGGAGAATGGATACAGGCTGTAATACCACCGTGCCTCCAATGACAACGGTTCCCGTACGTTCATTCACAACCACCTTTGCCCGAGGATAAACAGGTACCTCAATCGATTCCACCTGCGCGAGCAGCGCCGGAATATCTTCACCAGCTGTCACTAACAGCTCAATCTGTCTGCTATCGACAACATGTGCGGCTGGCCGGCCGAGCTCATGATTGATCGCCTTTTCCATGGCCTCTGCGCTGCGAAAATCGGCGTCATTCAACAAAAACGAAAACTGTTTTCTGCCAGCAAGCTCGAGCGGAACACCACGCTCCGTGATGGCTCCGAGTGGAACCCGCGCAGTATTGGGATGGTTGAACTGCTTTACATTCCCATTCACATTAATCGAATACCCACCCACAACCAGCGGCCCCTGAGCCTGGGCGTAGATCTTTCCATCTGCTCCATACAACGGTGTCATCAACAGCAGGCCGCCTTCAAGACTTCTCGCGTCTCCGGCAGAAGAAACAGTGATATCCAGCTTTGTTCCCGGGCGTGCAAACGGCGGCAACGTCGCTGCTACAAACACCGCGGCAAGGTTCTGTATGCGAATTGACGCGGCCGGCACACTGACTCCCATCCGCAGCAGTGTTGCGGCCAGAGTCTGGGTAGGGAAGGTCGTCTGCTGACTATCTCCCGTGCCGTCGAGCCCAACCACGATGCCATAGCCAACCAGTTGATTATCGCGAATGCCCTCAATCGAAGAGATATCCTTAATTCGCGCCTCCCTTCGTATTGCAGCTGGAGGATCGGACGCAAAGGCTGCCGCAGTCAACATGAGACAGACAGTCAACATGCAGGCAGGCACAAACCTGCTAACGCCTTCCATCAATCCCGCTTGTGCTTTCCATCTACCCGTTTCAGCCTGCATAATGCCCCACTAGAAGATCAAAATATTTTCCAGGAACCTGACGAAAGCGTTCTGGCGGTGCGTGTAATCGTTGATGATGCCCTTGCCTCGAACTTCAAGTTCAAGACTGGAGATCGCGGTCGAAAGCACCTGGTTCTGTTGAGAGATATCTTCGGGGCGAACCAGACCGCGAAGCAGTATTGTCTGCGTCTGCTGACTGAACTCGACCTGTCTCGCTGCTTCAACCACAAGCATTCCATTTGGAAGCACCTCAACTACTTGCCCGCCAAAAATTGTGCTCAGACTCGAATCCGTAGCGCTGGTACCCTGCGCATTCAATCCGGACGAGGAATTCTGCGTGATGAGATTCTGCAGCGCGTTTCCGGCTTTCAGAGTTCCAATCAATCCCGAGATCCCGGAAGTTGCATTGGATGCTCGTGAGTTTTTTACCGTTCCATCCGTCGAAGCCGCAAGGTTTTCCGCGACCACAACCTGAATGAGATCATGTGGCCGCATGGCACGAACGTCGGTCGTCATGCGGGTAAGCCGGCCGCTATCGGTCCAGATAGACCCTGGCGCAGGCTGAATGTTCGAGTTCTCTGCCCGAACTCGTTCCAGATAAGAGGTCAGCGACGAAGCCGCAACATTCGGTTTTGGCTCAAGCGCTTTGCGGACCGTTTCGATCTGAGCCCGCAGGGAAGATACCGCCAACAATAAAAGCAGGATGACAGCAATGCCAACGGCAAAACGTTTAGGCCCTCCGCTTCCGGGCAACTGCGGAGAGAGTGGTATTACGATGATCTGCACACTGCCGTCTGCCGACCACTCGCTCATCCTGATACGCGAACTATTCTGCACAAGACTCATCATGGCTGCATCTCCACGTCCGATGGCCCACGAACAATGCCGGCGAACTCCTCCTGGCTGGATTGATTGTCTGTATTTCGGTGCAACAGTCGCACTCTTATTGTCTTGCTCAAGCCACCATTTTCTTCGGCAACTCCAGCTACTTCGATTCGTAAAAGATCTTCCTGCTTCCACAGGAGAACGATGTCACCGATACGCACCACAGGAATCTCATGGGAGTTCACGTCATGCTCCTGCGCTATTTGTTGCAGGACGGATGATCCCTGATCCTGAAACGCAATCACAGGACGTTCCGGGTGATCGCAACTGGCAATCATGACCCACCTCTGCCCCAGCAAAGGATCAGACTGAATAGTCGTTACACGATAGCCACCTCCGCTGGAAACCGGTGCAGTGAGAGAACCTGGCCGGAGCGAGTCGACCGCCGCAGTTGGCGAGTTGTAGCAAGCGGCTTGTGCTGAAACAGCATCCTGCGCGATCAACACCGCAAGCCAGCAGAGACTGCATACCGTCCGTGAACGATGACTACGATTCATACTGCTCCTAGCGAACCAGCCCGTTGATCTGTGAATACATATCGTCAGCCACATGGATGACCTTGGAGTTGCTCTCATAGGCGCGCTGAGCAAGGATCATCTGCACAAACTCCGCGACGACGTCGACGTTCGAGTTTTCGAGGTAGCCCTGCTGCAACGTGCCCATCCCGCTGTTTCCTCCTGGAGTGTCTGTGATGGGATTACCGGAGGCTGTTGTCTGCTGCAGGAGATTACCGCCGATGGAGCTCAGGCCACCGGGATTCGGAAAGTTTGCCAGCTGGATTGTGCCGAGTTGCGCGGCATTCGTCTGTCCAGGGAGCGTCGCTGTTACGACTCCATACTGAGAGATCACCACATTGCTCGCATTGGCTGGAATGGTAATGGCGGGCAGAACCGTATCTCCGTCAGAGGTTGTGAGCGTGCCCTGACTATTCACCTGAAAGTTGCCGGCGCGCGTATAACCGATGGTTCCATTCGGCAATGAAACCTGGAAGAATCCGGCCCCCTGAATCTCCAGATCGTATGTATTGCCGGTATTGTTGGGATCACCCTGCGTCATAATCACTTCGCTCGTCGATGTCTTGGTTCCCAGGCCGACCTGCAGACCAGCTGAAAGGGTCTGTTGAGTATCGGCCGCCCCTGGCGTAATCAGATTCTGATAAATCATGTCCTCAAACTGCACCTGCCGTTGCCGAAACCCAGCAGTTCCCGAGTTGGCCAGGTTGTTTGCGATGGTGTCCAGATTGGTCTGCTGCGCACTCATTCCACTTGCCGCTGTATATAACGCACGAATCATTTCGAGCTCCTTTTCTTAAGTTGGGAGCGCCTGTAAGGCGCAGTGTGTCGGTCAGACCCGAGGCAGATCCTCTGATGCGGTCTTGTCGAAATCATTGTTGAAGACGCTTAGCGCTTTCTGCATCATCTCTGCCTGGCGCTGCACCAGCACCAGTTGCATGGTGCCGTGTACGGCGTCCTCATTCGCCCCTTCTACAGCGCCCTGTTCTACTGCTGCGTTCGCTGCAATTGGCTTCACCCCATCCGCAGAGAAGCGGTTGGCTCCCTCTGCTGTGAGAGCAGACTTATCCTTGTCTGCGAAATCGAAGACGCCCACCTTGCCTACGATCGCGCTTCCATCGGGCGTAGAGACGGAGATGCTGCCATCCGGCGAAACATAGACGGTGCCAGAAGGTATCGTGATGCTCTTCTGGTTTGCGTCGAGGACAGGCTCACCCTGGCTGGTCTGCAGGATGCCGGTCGAGGAGCGGGCAAAGGCACCGTCTCGGGTGTAACGAATTCCGTTTGTGGTTTGTATCGCGAAGAAGCCCTGGCCTTCGAGAGCCAGATCGAGCGAATTGCCTGTGGTCTGAAGTTCACCCTGACCGAGATCGAGCCTGTTTCCGCCAAGGACGCCAAAGCCGTTCACCGACTGGCCTACCTGCGAGGCCGTTTCCGGATCCTGATCAACGCCGCCAGCCAGAACCCCGCTGAAGTAGTCGTGCTGAGCCCGAAAGCCGTTCGTACCAGCATTCGCCAGATTGTTGGCAGTCGTGTCAAGCGCCTGTGTCCGCGCCATCAAGCCTGTGTATGCCGCGTAGATTCCGCTATCCATGCCACAGGCTTATGCAGGTGCATGGCCGAAATAAGGTTGAGGTAAGTTAGAAGCCGCTAAGAACCATGAACTGCTGCTTTGGCTTCAGCAAAAATGGCGCTTCTTAACTGCGGACTATAAATAGAAAATCCCACCCTTCGCTGTAATGCGGAGGGTGGGATTTTCTGTTGGTGTGGTTATTTTGTCTATTTGACCACGGACTGGAAGAGCGGAGAGGACAGGAGACTGGCGAACTGGCTATCCGACGAAGAGTAGGCGACGGTCAGAGTTCCTGAATTGGAATCGATCGTGGTCTGATCGAGAGCCGATTTCTCAAGAGGTGATCCAGAGGTCTTCCTCATGATCGACACGCCCTTCATCAGTGTTGCTGCAGTCGCTGCGGTAAGAGTGTCGGACATCACGACGGCCATGTCGAACTTGACGCCATTCTGGAAGTCCATCGTATAGCGGCTGCTCTTCATGCGGTCGCGAACAGTGTCGTAGTCTGCCAGTTGAGCGGCGTCTCCCAAAACACCTTTCATCATGGTTTGAGTGCCTTTGGAGTCAAGCAGGCTCCAGACAGCCTTCGAATCAACTACGGCCATATCGTTGACCATGTCGTTGTTAGACAGAAAATCAGGGGTAATGCCGTCACGGGCGTCCACAGCAGCCATTACCGCGTCTTTGTCACCAAAGACCATCGTTGTCTGGTTGAGGAAGACAACGCTCATGCCGGCGGATCCCATGGGATAGATGCTGGTGTTGCGGAGAACGAAAGGCTTGGTTTTATTCTTGGTGAAGTTAGCCATGATCTCGCGGGTGTGAAACTGGCCCTGCGCGATACCGACTGTTCTGGTTCCCTTATTGCCATCACGAAACGCAGCGAAGGCGAGGACATCGGCGTCCTGGTCGACCTTGAGGCCGGAGCTTTTGAGAGCGGTCTCGAAACGCTTGAGCTCGGGCGGGAGGACGCGATCCTTGAGGTCCATCGCGGCGGAAGAGTTTTGCATGGCGCGGTAGTCGACGACGATAAGCTGCTGGACATCGTGTGGAATGGCTGACTTGGCATCGCTCGAAAGCTGTGCGGCGGAGGCGAACACAGGCGTCAAAACGATAGCGAATGCGATGGCCGCGGTGAAGAAACTCTGCTTGACTGGATTCATCATTACCTTTACTCCTGAGCTACGAACTGAATAGCTTCAATAAAACCATTGTTCCGTGAATACGAGGTTGTGGCAAGCGTGGATGTATTCACGTTGCTACTTTAGTGGTACGTCGTGCAGTTGCCCGGATTGCCGCAGCAAATTCCGAATCAACCGCAAAAAATGAGAGGCAGCGCCTCTGGAACAACAGTGTCTACAGCTCAGGCCAGGCGATAGGGGAATGCAGCCTGCGCTCTAACACCTTGCCGTCTGGATCGAAGCCAGTTATTTGACGTACCCATTCTGAATCCGGCTCATAGGCGGCCTCAGGAATTAATCCAATGAGTTCAGCGTCGTCGATAAGAACGCCGTGGCGCTGGGTGAGGTCCTGCACCGTCGCGTATACGTGGCTCATGGGGGTGACGCGAAAGTCGGTCACGTTCATGCTGACCTGGGCGCGGCCGTTGGCCAGAACGCCGATGGCCTTGACGCCGTGGAGACCGCCATTGGCAGCGCGGATATCACGGGCGATGGCACGGGCGGCAGCGATATCCGGTTGCTGGAGATGAACGTTATAGGCAATGAGGAAGCTGCGTGCGCCAACGGCGCTGGCTCCGGCGGTCTGATGGAGTTCGGGGCCACCGATATCAGGCCGGCGGGAGGCGTCGCGGCGAGAGGCGTCACGGAGGCCTTCGAACTGGCCGCGCCGGACATCTTCGAGCTGGACTCGGTCGGGACGGGCAGCAGCAGCGCCGTAGAAGTAGACAGGAACGCCGTAGCGGCGCCAGATGAGGAGACCGGCTTGGCGAGCAAGAAGAGCGCAGTCTGCCAAAGATGCTCCGCTGACAGGAATGAAGGGTATTACATCCGCGGCGCCGATGCGGGGATGAACGCCGCTCTGCGTGGTGAGGTCGATGAGCTCGGCGGCCCTGCCAGTGGCGCGGACAGCGGCTTCGACGATTCCGGTGCTCGAACCGGCGATGGTAACGACGGAGCGATTATGGGCCGTGTCCAGTGACCAGTCGAGCAGACGTACGCCGTCCACCTGCATAGCGGCGACGATCTGACGAACCCTGGCGGCGTCTGTGCCTTCGGAAAAATTGGGGACGCACTCGATGATAGCTTCTGGATTCATAGACTTGGATCAGGCCTGATTGAGAGCTTTCTTACTTCCACCAGCTATAGCCGAGGGAAAACTGAACGCTGGCGTTGACGCCGGGGTTGCGGTCTCCCAGAGAGGCACTGGAGATATGAACGGCGTTGGCGGAGAAATCGATGGAGCGGCGGGGATGGATGAAGTAATGGACGCCTACTCCGCCCTGCGGGGTGAAGTTCCAGACGCTGGCATCGGAGTTCGGACCGTCGTTCTGTTCGTTGTACGGCGGACCGCCAAAGGCCGGGTATTTGTGGTTCGTCCAGAGGACGCCGCCGGCACCCTGGCCCCAAAACGAGAAATGCTGTGTGCCGACGAGGTTCCAGCGAAGGATGATGGGGGTAATAGAGGCTCCGGTGAAAGTACCACCTACGGTGTAAAGAGCCGTGCAGTTCTCAGGAGTGCCCGGAGGGTTGGTGCAGAGGGGGCGCTGGAATTTGGGGCTGTAGGACTGCCAGAAGGGGAAAGCCTCGACGGCATATTCGAAGTTGCCACGCAAAGGGCCGTGGCCAAGATTGGACGTCAGGACCTTGCCAGCATGGACGCCAGCCATGAGGAATTTGAAGCCGTCACGATCTTCGGTGAGACCGTTGCCTCCCTGAATCAGAACGCCGAGTTCGAGGGGCTGGTGGCCTGTAGTGTCATGGAAGGGTGTGACGTCGTTAGCGACGGTCTGGCCGGACACGAATCGTGAGGAGAACAGCAGGAGGGTGATGGCCCACAGGGCGGTCGCGCTGATGCGTTTGGTGCTCGTGATCACGATGAACTCCGGTGAAGATCGTTGATTGACAGAAGAAAGCCGCCGATGAACGGCGGCCGTTGGGGCTTAGCTACCGTTTGAATTAGTGGCTGGCACTGGCCACTGCAGCTTCATCGAAGTCGAAGTTGGAGTAGACGTTTTGCGTATCGTCCAGGTCTTCGAGGGTTTCGAGGAGGCGGATCATGGCGTTGGCCTGTGTGCCTTCGAGTTTGGTGTAGGTGGAGGCGATCTTGGTGACTTCGGCGTGCTCGGGGGTGATCTTCGCGGCCTTGAGGGCTTCGGTGACGGCCTCGAAGTCCTTTGGATCGCAGAGAATCTCCCAGCTTTCGCCTTCGTCGCTGAGGTCTTCGGCTCCTGCTTCGAGGACGATTTCGGTGAGTTTGTCTTCGTTGGCCGCGGATTTGGCGATGGAGATGACGCCCTTCTTGGTGAACATCCAGGCGACGGCGCCTTCAGCGCCCATGTTGCCGCCGTTTTTGCTGAAGGCGTGACGGACTTCGCTGACGGCGCGGTTCTTGTTGTCGGTGAGGACGTCGACGATGATGGCTACGCCGCCGGGGCCGTAGCCCTCGTAGGTAATCTCTTCATAAGAAACGCCTTCGAGCTCGCCGGTGCCGCGCTGGATGGCGCGCTTGATGTTGTCGGCGGGCATGTTTTCGGCTTTGGCGGCAGCGATGGCTCCGCGGAGGCGGGGGTTGCCGTCGGGGTCGCCGCCGCCGCCGGTTTTGGCGGCGATGGTGATTTCCTTGATGAGGCGGGTGAAGATTTTGCCGCGTTTGGCGTCAAGCGCGCCTTTTTTGTGCTTGATTGTCGCCCATTTTGAGTGGCCGGACATGGATTCCCTCGGTGGTAATTTTGCGTGAACCAGCGGTGAGCTGCGGGCTTGCGCGACCTTGCGATCTTACCATGTTGCAGAGGTGTAAAGCTCGCGGCGGGATACCAGGCGAAAGCGGGTGCATTTTTGCGCAGGATTTTTTTTGGCGTGGTGGAAGTGCTGTTTTACAGGGGGTTTTGCAGAATTTGTGGTGCAGGAGGATGGTAATTTGTGGTGAAGTTGTGGTGATTTGCGTGGTGAAACGTGGTTCTTAACTGCATGCTTTTTGGCGACGAAAAATACGCCACGTTTTTCAGATTTATTTTGGGTGCTTCAGGCGGTTCGATCCTGCCCCCTGACCGGGGTCACCGGGGAGGCAGGATCTCGGGGGCGAGGAGGTCGCGCATGGTCTCGCGGCGGCGGATGAGATGGGTGGCCGCGCCGTCGATCAGGACTTCGGCGGGACGGGGGCGGGTGTTGTAGTTTGAGGTCTGGCTCATGCCGTAGGCTCCGGCGTCGAGGAGGACGACGAGGTCGCCGGGTTTGACGGTGGGGAGGGCGCGGTCGCGGGCGAAGAAGTCGCCGGACTCGCAGACGGGGCCGACGACATCGACCTCCAGCTCGGGGTTGCGGGATTTGGTGGGCTGGCGGACGGGGAGGATCTCGTGGTGGGCGTGGTAGAGCGCCGGGCGGATCAGGTCGTTCATGGCGGCGTCGGTGATGACGAAGGTCTTTTTGCCGTTCTTTTTGACGAAGAGGATGCGGGTGAGCAGAGCGCCAGCCTGAGCGACGATGAAGCGGCCGGGTTCGAGGAGGAGATGGGCTGGCTCGCCGGCGAGGCCTTTGGTGAGGGCTGCGGCGTACTTTTCTACCTGCTTCGCAGGATCGAAGGCGGTGGTGCCGTAGTCGATGCCGAGGCCGCCGCCGGCGTCGACATAGCGGATGTCGTGGCCGTCTTTGCGCAGTTCGGCGATGAGGGCGGCGACGCGGGCGAGGGCGGCGGTGAAGGGGGCGACCTTGCGGATCTGAGAGCCGATGTGGACGCTGACGCCGGCAGGGTCGAGCCACTTCGACTTTGCGGCTTTGCGATAGATCGTTCGTGCGGCTTTGATGTCGATGCCGAACTTGTGTTCGCTGAGGCCGGTGGAGATGTAGGGATGGGTTTCGGCGAAGACGTCGGGGTTGACGCGGAGGGCGAAGCGGGCGCGGAGGTTGAGCAGCTCGGCGCGGGCGGCGAGGAGGTCGAGTTCGGCCTCGGACTCGACGTTGAAGAGGAGGATGTTGGCGCGGAGGGCGTCGTCGATCTCCCAGATCTGCTTGCCGACGCCGGAGAAGACCACCTTTTTCAGGGCGGCCTTGCTGGCTTTGCGGACGCGCTCCAGTTCGCCGCCGGAGACGATGTCGAAGCCTGCTCCCTGCTCTGCCAGGAGGCGGAGGATGGCGAGCGATGAGTTCGCCTTGACCGCGTAGCAGATGGTGTGGGGACGGCTGCTGAAGGCCTGGGCGAAGAGCTGGTAGCGATGGCCGATCTGCTCGGCGGAGTAGACGTAGAGGGGTGTGCCGTGGTCGGTGGCGAGGGTTGCGAGGTCGACTCCGTCGCAGTGGAGGGTGCGGTTGCGGTAGGCGAAGGGGCGGGGATTAAGCTGGGGTGCGGCGATTTTATTTGTCAAAACTTCAGATGCTCTTTGTCTGGATTGGGTAGGGCTCCTGGGGGATGATGACCCAGGCAGCGAGATAGGCGAGGGCGCCGACGCCGGTCATAAGGATGATCACGCAGGTGATGATGCGGACGGCGTTGAGCTCCCAGCCGTAGTGGAGGGCGAAGGCGGCGCAGACACCGCCGATCATTCGATTGGTGAGAGGGCGCATCATCGGTCCTGTGGGCCCGGTGGGCCGGGGTTGCCAGCCGACAGAGGCCACGGCTGTTCCGCAGGCCGGACAGAAGCGGGAGCCGGGTTCTACTTGCTTGCCGCACTGAGGACAGAACATGGGAGCCTCCGGGAAGATTCTATTTTGCCATAAGAAGATACGGTGAGATGGCACATGTTGTTCCAGGAGAGGGCTTGCGGGTTGCCGACCGCTTAGTAATTGAGTAAGGACAAGCGCTCTCGTGATGAGGGATAGTCAGTTTCCGAATAGTGCGTGATCCAGACAGAACCTCTAAAATCCTCTCCGCGCCCCAGACTTTCTATGAGTGCATTGGCGATTTGGCGTCACTCCATCGACACCGCATAAAGGGTGCGCTCGGAGCGTTCGGCTCAATTCGAAACAGTCCTTATAATCTCGTCATGCGTGTGATCGCCATAGGAGTGTTGGCATGCTCAGTCCTGTTGCCGCGTGTCCACGCGCAGGATTCAACTACGGAGCTCAGGTCTCTTTACGATTCGCATCGTTGGTTTGAACTTCGCGATGCAGTAACGAGAACGGATAGTCCAAAGTTTTATGCAGGAGCTGTTGCAGCGGCTTTTAATCAAGTGCCAAAAGCGGAAAGGAATCTCCAATTCGTCATCGCCCATGATCCATCGGGCGATTCTGGGCTGGAAGCAAGAGAGCTTCTGCTCGCTCTGTTCTATCGGACTGGCAACTACCATGGAGCACTTGCAGAAGCAAAGGCTCTCCTGAGGCAAAAGCCCTCCGCAACAGATATCGTCAATATTCTCCCCACCCTGCAAGTGTTATCTGTATATGGAAGTCAATCGGTTGGGAAACGACGCCCCGGCACCATGAAAATCGATGTCGAAGATGAGAACCTGGTTTTGCCCGTCACTGTGAATGGCATTTCCGGCCATTACATATTTGACAACGGATTCAGCTTGTCCGGAATAAGCGAGTCCGAGGCACAACGCCTGAGACTTGATATCCATGATGTAGCTACGAACATCGATTCGATGAGCGGTACTCAGGTGAAAACGAGGATCGCAGTAGCGGACAGCCTGGTCGTCGCAGGTGTACGCCTGCAGAATGTGGCTTTCTATGTTTTGCCCGACGACAAACCTCCATTCAATCAACTCTCAACCGGACGGCGAGGAATTCTTGGGCTACCTGTGATCCTGGCGCTTGGACACTTCAGATGGAGTGCACGAGATCTAACGTTTACGGTTTTGCCAACCTCGGGAGCTGTTCAGGAATCGAAAGCGAACATTGCTTTTGACGGCACGGGCACTCTCTGTCGACCCCTTTTCGATGGGAAGCCAATCGATTTCAGTCTCGATACCGGAGCACAAAATACTGTTCTTTATCCTTCATTTGGCGATAGCTTTCCTGCAGTCAAGGCGGCAGGTTTGCCCGAGAATCATCAAGTCACCGGCGTCGGCGGCTCGATCCATATAGATTCCATTTCTATCCCTTCGTTGACATTGACTGTAGGCGGTCGCCCCGTTGTTCTGAAGCCAGCCCATTTACTTCTCCATGACAACAACTCCACCTCCAATCGCTTCGCTGGAAACTTAGGAATGGATCTGTTGAATCAGGCTCGCGACGTCGAGATCGACTTTCAATCGATGACATTGACACTCCATTAAATCTCATCTCGGCTTAGACCAACGAGAAGACTTTCCTCGACTGTAGCAATCAGGCCAATGCGCTCATTGACAGAGTTCTGGGTGGCTGGCGGTTATACGGAAGTAACGCGGGTCAGGTTAGCCGGCCTGGGCGGCAGATTCCTGGGTGATGCCGAAGGCTGCGCGGAGCCGTTGCGTCTCGTCTATGGGCGAGGTGCCGAAGAGGCGCTTGAACTCGCGGCTGAATTGAGAGGGGCTCTCGTATCCGACACGCTCGGCTGCGATGGAGGCTCCGAGAGAGTCCTGCACCATGAGCATTCTTGCTTTGTGAAGGCGAACGGTTTTGAGGTACTGGAGCGGTGAGGTTTCGGTGAGGGCCTTGAAGTGGTGATGCAGCGCGGAGATGCTCATGCCGGCTTCGGTGGCGAGAGCGGCGACGTCGACCGGTCTGGCGTAGTCGGAGTGCATGAGGTGGAGGATGCGGTGCATCTGCATGCGCGGGCCATCCATGAGGAGGAGTGACTGAAGCGCTCCGCCCTGACGGCCGCGCAGGACGCGATAGGTGATCTCGCGAATGATCTGCGGGCCGAGGACGTTGGCGTCGAGGGGCGAGAGCATGGATTCGAGGAGACGGACGGTGGCGTCGCTGAGCGCGGCATCGATGGGTGTGGCGGAGACGCTGGTCTCGGGTGGCCGGACG
>Ga0302314_10004730_pt1 | contig 25003 bp, 15 predicted proteins | sample III_Palsa_N2_3_FD_200533 | JGI IMG/M metagenome (GOLD analysis project Ga0302314, IMG submission 200533) | Peat permafrost microbial communities from Stordalen Mire near Abisko, Sweden - III_Palsa_N2_3 | ecosystem: Environmental > Terrestrial > Soil > Palsa > Peat permafrost | place: Sweden... | reverse complement strand
TAATAAATCATAACGTTTGTAAGAATCTCGTCCTTGGACAGCACGTTGAGCACGTTGCCCGCACCGTCGGTCCACGCCTGCATTTTTTCCAGAATCCAAGCCAGCAAACCCACTGGCGAATCCGCCAAGCCAAACGCCAACGTCATGGGCTTGGTGGCTTGGATTCGAAAGTAGCCGCTGCCGCCGGTCTGGTACTCTTTGAGCCGGTGCAGCGCGTTCCGGTCGCGCTCCGAGAGCGTGAGCGCGCCCAAAGGCGAGAGGTCCACCAGCATGTTGGCCGCCAACGCGGCCGAGCGCAACGACACGTCCACGGGCAGGCGGTTGACGACCAAGTTGACGTGCAGAGCCACGCAGTGCTCGGGCACGGTGATTGCCAACGTCTTTGCAATGACCGCGCCCCAGTCGCCGCCCTGGGCAACGTAGCGGTCGTATCCCAAGTCCAACATGAGCTTGTCCAGCATCCTCGCAATGCGCGCAGGGTCCATGCCCGGCGTTCGGGCCTCCTCCGACCACCCGTAGCCGGGAAGCGAGGGCGCAACGACGTGAAACGCTTGCTTGAGCCGCAACGGCCTTCCCGTGGGCTGCACGAGCTGCGGGATGAGCTTGTGGAACTCCCAGACTGAGCCTGGCCAGCCGTGGAGCAATAGCAAAGGCACGGCGCCAGGAACCTTGCTGCGCTCGTGAATAAAATGCACGTCGAGACCTTCCACGGATAACTTGAACTGGCGAAACGTGTTGAGCTCGGCCTCGTGCTTGCGCCAGTCGTAGCCGTTAAGCCAGTACTCGCGCAGCATGCTCACCAAGGGTACGTTGACGCCGTACCTGATTGGATCCTTGCTCTGCGCGTCAAACGCGCCAGGCAGCCGAGCGCTTTCCAGCTTGCGTCGAAGCTCGCTCAGCACGGCATCGGGCACCTCGACCTTGAATGGCCGCGGCGTCTGCGTCATGCTCGAGAGGGGCGACTGTGTGTGTGCGGCTGCCGCGGGACAATGGCCAGGAACACGTACGGCACTTCTCCAGCCGCGCTCGCGGCGCGGCGCGCGCGCGATGGACGATGAAGATGAGGACGCCCGTCTGGCCGAGGGCCGGCCGGTGACGCCAATGGACGTTTTAAACGCGTGGTCAGCGGTGGATTTGCCCTCGGTGCAGCTGGCGCTGGACGATCAGGCCACGGCCATTGCGTCGCACACCGAGCAGCGGCTCGAGTCGCGCAAGGAGCTGTCGACGCTCACCAAGGCGTTCCGCGCAAAGAACCCGCACAAGGATGCGGAGCGCGACGAGCTGCTCAAGCACTACCAGCAAGCCATTGACCAAGTCTCACAGCAGTGCGCGCGCGCGCGCGCCCCGCAAAGCCTTATTGCACGCAACGCTGACCCCCCACACGCAGCGCCAAGTATGGCGGCAACGCCTTCCTCACGCTGTTCCGCATTCTCCGCCAGCTGCCTGACCCCGTGGTGGGCATTGACACTGCGCTGCAAGCCGAGTCGCAAACGAGGACGCTGGCCGAGGCGCTGCAGGGGAAAGTGGACGCGCTCGTTGCCGCGCTGGAAAAGTCGCGCGAAAAGCTCAAGGGCCGCGAGCAAGCGCAGCACGACCGCGAGCGGTTTCAGGAGCAAGTGCAACTGGACGGCGAGGCCGTCGTCGCGCAAGCGGTGCACGCGGCCGAGGCGCGGCTCCTGCAGGCGCAGCAGCGGCACGAGGACGAAGTCGCCAGGCTGCAAGCACAGCTCGACAGCGCGCAGAAAGAAATCGATCGCCTGCAAGAGCAATTATTGGCTGCGCGTCCTGCGCAATCGGGCCCGAGCGACTTTGCGCTCGCGCAGGCCAAGGCCGAGGGCGAGCGCGCTGCGCAGGCGCTCGGAGCTGTGGCTTTGGACGTTGCTCATCGCGCCGCCGCCGAGGCGACGCGCGCCGTGCGTTTGCTCAGACCACCCCACGCGGCGAAGCTCACACCGCCGTTGCGTGCAAAGTACGAGGAACAAATAGCCGAGCTGCAGTCGCAGCTCGCGGGCAAGATGGACGAGACGGCAGCGCTCAAGGCGCAACTGGCCAAACTTCCCAACGAGCACGTGGTGGAAAAACTGCGCGCGCAGCTCGCCGTGATTCGCGACGTGAACGCGCGCGCCCGCGGCGAGGCGTCGACGGAAAAGGTGGACGCCGCGTCGCTGGACTCGCTCGAAGCTTGGCTGCTTGAGTCGAATCAGCGTCTGCAGAGCGAGCTCACGGCCGTCAAGGAGCTGCTCGCCAAGGCCGAGGCGCGGCTGCAGCACGAGGCCAGCACGCAGGCAGCCGCCGACGTCGCCACCGCACACGTCGCTGGCGCGTCGGACGACGCGCTCTCGCTTGCCACGCTGCGATCACAGCGCGATCGGCTTCGCGCCGTCGTCGAGCGCCGGGACGTGACGATTGAGCAGCTGCAGAACGGCATTGAGGACCGCGACCAAAAGACGCGAACGCTCGAAGGCGAGGTTGAAGCGCTCAAGCAGCGCATTCGCTTCCTGCAGTCGTACAAGGTCAGCGAGCGGAGCACGCTTGTGGGAGGCGTCGGCAAGGACGTCGAGGCGCAGCTCGGGCGCGGCGTCTCGCACCAGTTCCGCGGGGTGCGCCCTTTCTCCCTCGGGTGTTGTTGACAAGGCTGACCGCGCCCCCTCGACTGCGCGCGTTTGCAGATGTTCGAAAAAGACTCGGACACGTGGATTGACCAAGCCACGCTGCGGCTATCGGGTGGTTTGTTGTCGCGAAAGCGCGGTCGGCTCTTTTTTTTTCTCTATGGCGTGCTGTACGCTTCTCGTTTGCGGCAAAATATGGGACTAATAACAAACCCTCCACCAACAGGCTGCACGCTCTCCTTCTCACTGCGTGGATCTCCTTTGCGTCGTCGGTGTGGCGCCAGTGCTAGCTCGCGTAGCGAATGAAAAGCACTGATGACATTTTCATTTTTACCCGCATGTCGCACCCTCGCCCACCCTTCAATCACGTCCGTTTTCTAGCTTCTTCATGTTGGCCACGAAGCGCTTGGCCATCGCGCTCATGACGAGCCCTTGGCTCTTCTCCACGTTGATCACATAGTCCACCAGCCACGCCGGTGGCTGACGCGGCGGGCTGGCATCGGAATAGTCTACGGTGGGGAAGTTCAAAATGGCCCGCTGTCCAGAGACAAACGTGGCCGCGATGTCGTACGCGTGCGCGGCCGCCTTGACGTCCTTAAACAGTCCCCTGCAATTTATATAAGTGCGTCAGTGGCTCAATCCACACGCAGCGTTTTGAAAATGGACGCACAAGTACCACGTCTTTCCCTTCACCTTCATCTTGGCGCGCCACGAGCGCGAGAGCCGGTCCCAGACCACGCCCTTGTAAATGGTGAGCTTGGTTGCCTTGCCATTGCGATTCAGCGCAAGACAGGTGGTGCCCACTGCAGGGTCGGCCACGGAAGTGTTGATGGCGAGATCCGTGCTCTGCGGCAGCTGCGTCAGCGGCTGATCGCCGTACTTGTAGTGCATCGCGAGTCGATATTCCCGCCACGGATCGTCGGATGAAAAGTGCACGGGTGGAAGGCGCTCGCGACGCGCGCGCGCCGAGTCCAACCGGCTCGTCCAGTCCGGCGCAACTGGCTCCATGTCGCCTCGCCTTGCGCCGAAGGCCTCGGGTTTTTCGGTTTGTGCCTCTGCTGGACCGGCGACCACCGGACAGGTCAGGCAGGCGACCAACCTACGTGCGGGCGATTAAAAATATTCACGATTGCGACTGGCGCAGTGGCGGCGCCGGGCGACAAGGAGCTCGAGGGCGGCGAGCCGCCAGCCACGTACGTGCATTTTTTTTTTTTAAACACGCAAATTCACGTGGTGCGTTGGGTCATCAATGCCGCAAACTTTTCAAACAGCTGCCCCGGAGCGCGAACGTGCCTCTTGGACAACTTGGGCAGGGGCGCACCCACAGTGGCAAAGTTGGCATTCACGTGTCGAATGAGCGCGTCGTCGACCACTGGCGAGTCGTAGTAAAACAGCGGCCGCATTGTGCGCGCAAGCGCCAACGACGCCGAGGCTGTAGTCGAGCGATACACGGCCCAATACAGGGCGTCGGACACGCCCACGACCAAGTCGGCGTGGCGAAAGTAGTGCGTGCAGTCAGTGTGCAAGTTGGGATACAGTATAAAGTGATGGTAATCGTGCAATTCCATGGTCAAATCGCCGTAGGGAATAAAGAAGAGCGGAACGTCTGAGGCGTTCAAAGCCTGCTGCCACAACGGGCCGTCGGCCGCATCGGACGCCAGCGCGGCCCAGGGCGGCGCGGCCATGTGAAACGACGTCTTGGGCAAAATGCGTTCGCGAAGCCACCGCGTGCGGCGGTCGACGCGCTCAATCGAGGGTCCGGCGATGCGCTGGCACGGCGCGCGCGGCATCTCCTGGAGCACTGGGCCGTTGTACCATCCGAATGGCTGGCGAAAATGCTGCGTCGGGGGCGAAATGTACGCGACAACGGAGCCGTTGCGCGCGCAAGCCTCCATGGTGCGTAGCAGCGGCGGGAAGTCGGCCAGGAATGCGTCGTCGGGCTCGGAACTGTTCAAGTCGTGGTACCACAGCCCTTGCGCAAATGCGATGATGTGGCTGCGCGCACTGGCATGTCGGTGGCAAAACGTGGACACAAAGCCAGGCCATGAGGATTCGTGCGCTTTGGGCATTTGCAGCACGCTAATGTGCACCGTCGTGTTGCGACCTTGCGTTGCGACGGACAATCGCGTAGTGTCGGCGCGGTAAACGAGCATGGAGCCAATCTCGCCGGGTAGGCTAAACCCCGAGCGGTCCTCCACGACGACTTGGTGCATGCGAGAGATGACGCACAAAAGGTTGTTGACCAGATCCATTGTTGTCGAATCGCCCAACAACAAGATCCGAACGCTAGTCTCATTGAAAAGCAAGGCAGCGTCGAGCAGCGTGAATGCGTCGCGCTTGGGCACAAATGAGAATCGCGGTTCCGGCGTCTTTTGCAGGCAAACCGTGGGTGCATCGTCGAGCGCCAACGCTGGGAAAAACCCACGGACGTGGCAAATTTTGTGCAAGTATTCCTTGCGGCAATCCGACTTGTTGTGACCATCAGCCGCAAAGCCAATCTCCATGCCAAAGAAACGCGTCGACGAGCGGTTCCAGAATTCAAAATTCCATTGCCACAAGGGGCGAGACGAGGCGTGCCACCACGTGGTGAGGTTAACGCCGTCTGCGGTGATCCATTGCGATGACGCGTTTGCCGTCGCAGTGTTTGGTGCGTCTAGGACGACGCTTAAACCCGCATCGGTGGAATCGTCAAAGCTCGTAATCGACATAATTGCCACGTGCGTCCACGAAAGCAACGCGAGCGCTGCGAAAGCAAGCACGAGAGGGATGACATCACTGCGCATGCCCGACTTCTTCTTCTTTTATGTGCCTTTTAATGCAGTCCCAGCCAGAGGAGCCGCTTTGCCCTCATCTGAAAAACGTTAGAACCTAGGTAACTTACCTACCCCAGCCCGCATGGAGCTGGAGCTCGTCGACGTGTGTTACATGCAAGCCTAAATATTAACTTTTATTTTTTTTAAAAAGGATTGCAAGACTTTGAAAAGTTGAAGGTGCAACGCGAGCGCCGCGAAAGCGATCACGGGCGTGTACGCCACCACGCGTAGACGCGCAGCGCACGTTGCACAATGCGCCCAACGCGTCAATCCATCAAAGTTCATCAACGCATTTTTTTTTAAAGCCCTCCTATCGTCACATCGGCCCGAGCAGTCCCTGCACGGCCCGCGTCAACACCACAACGGTGTGGTCCACCGTCTCCGCCGGCGTCAGCGCTGTCGCAGCGAATATGGCCGCGCTTGCGCTCAGCTGCACCCAGCCCACGCCGCCGCTCTTTTCCGGCTCGTCTGCGCTGCACTGCTGCTGCTTAAAGCTCGCGTACTGCGCCGCTGCAAGCGCTGAGGTGAGCCGCTGCACGTCGGCCTTGCGCTGCTCGAGCGCCTCCTGCAGTGCGGACGACGCCGACGCGCACACATGCTCGCGCTTTTCTCGTTCCAGGTGTTCAATCATCCGGCGCGCCGCGTCGAGCTCGTCGCGCAGCGCGTCCAGCGCGGCCGTGTCCACCCACGGCTGCTGCTGTGGCGGTGGCGGCGCGGGCTGCCAGGCCGTTTCGCCCCACGCAGGCTGCTGCCATGAGCCACCAAACCCGTTGCCGTAATCGACTGCGCCCGCGTCCCATGCCGGCACCTGTTGCGGCTGCTGCCAGCCCTGCTCCGTGGCGGCCTGCTCGGCGTCGGCTTGCCAAGTCGGCTGCGCCCACGCTTGTTCGCCCGAGTACACATCGTTTGTCGGCTCTGGAGGCTGCGCCGCCGGCTCCTCCATAGGCGCACCCTCGGCCGCGTCCTCGCCTGCGGAAGGCGCGGGCGGCAGCGGCGGCAGCAGCAACGGCGGCGGCGCCGTCTCCAGCGCGGCCACGTTGTCGCGCAAGGCCGCGATTTCCTCCTGTAAACGCGCGAGCTCCAACTCGAGAGCGCTGCGGTCCTCCGTGGCGCGCAGCAACTCGGCCTCCACTGCCGCGCACTGCGACTCGCGCCACAGCCGCTCCTCGCGCTCCGCCTGCAGCGATTCGCGCAACGCCGCCGCCTCCTCGGCCGATACCGCCGCCGCCGCTGCCCCCGACGACGACGACGCTGCAGGCTCGGCCACGGGCTGCGCAGCGGCCGCGGCGTCGCTCCACGGCTGCTCCGCGTTATGCTGTGGCGTTGGAGGCGCGCCGCCCCAGCTGGCAGACGCGCCCCACGCCGGTTCGGCGCCCCACTCGGAAGGCGGCTGCCACGCCGGCTCCACTGCCGCCGTCGTCGCCGCCGTGCCCATTGCTGCGGGCGGAGGCTCGTTCGACCATGGCTGCGCGTTCCAAGCCTCGCCGCCCCAGGCGGGCTGCGGGTCGGCGGGCGGCTGCCATCCACTCGCCTCCATCGGCGGCGGCTGCCACGGCTCGGCTGGTGGCGGCTGCGTCTGCTGCTGCGCCCAAGGCGCCGGCTGCTCCCAGGGCGCGGGCACGGGCGGCGGCGGTTCCTCCTCAAAGTCCGAATTGGCGCCCTCCGCCGCAGCCGCATCGCGCTTGCCGAACAGGCGAGAGACGATCCCCGGCGCCGCCTGGGGCTCCTGCGCGGCCGCCGTCGCCGGTACCGCCGCCACCGCCGCCACCGCCGCTGGAACAAACGGCTGCGGCTGGCGTTCCGGTTCCGGCGCAAACGCAAACGAGGGCGGCGCTGCAAACGAGGGCGGCGGCACAAACGCAGGCTGCGCAAAGGCGCCGTTAGCAGCCGCCCCCGGCGCGCGCGAGCCATCGGCGCCGGCGTCGTCGTCGTCCGCGCGCGGCGGCGTCCACCCCGTGCCCACCGCCGGCGCCGGCACGCCCCACGCCTTGGTGTGAAACGGCGTCAAGGCGAGCGACGGCGACCGCTTGTCCCTGCGCGGCGGCGTGGACGTCCGCGCCGGCGTCAGCACCGCGCGCGCAGCCACCAGCGCCGCGGGCGAGGCTCCAAACACGGCGCGGCGCTGCCCGAGCTCCTTGTGCGCGCGCTGCAGCGACTGCCGGAGCCGCTCGGCCTCCTTCCGCCGCGCCTTGTCAGCCTTGGCCAGCGCGCGGAGCCGATCCGCCAGCCCGACGGGCACGGCGGCGGGCTGCACGCCGTACGCGGCAACGACCTGCTCGGCCAGCGCGTTGGCCTGGTCCTCGAGGCGCTGCGCGAGGGACGCGAGCTCATCCGCGTGCGCAGGCTCGTCGAAGGCGTCTGAGCGCATCTCCACGTCGCCGCCGCCGCCGTCGCCGCCGCCGTCGTTGTTGTCCGAGGCGGCAGCGGCGGACGGGGGCGAGTGCGTGCCGCGCTTGGCCGCGCTGTTGTTGTTGTTGTTGTTGTGGCTGGCCTCGAGCTGCAGCTCCAGCTCATTGGCGCGCCGCTCCAGGGCGCCGTTGGTCGCCTGCAAGTCAGTGACGCGACGCGCCGTCTCCGCCGCATCCGCCCGCGCCGTCTGCAGCTGCCGGCGCAGCTCCGCTTCCTCCGCCGCTGCTGCCACCGACGCGGTGGCGGCGTCACGCTGCGCCTCGAGCTCGGCCACTTGCCGCCTGAGCGCCGCAACCTCCGCTTGCGTCGCAGCGTCCTCGGCGTCCTCGTCCACCGTGTGCGACGCCAGCCGCGCGCGCGTCGACTCGGCCGCCTCCGAAGCAGTTTCCCTCGCGTTGCTGCCGTCCTCCACGTCGCCGCCGCTACCCGCCGTTACGCCGCCGCCGCCGCCGCCGCCACTCGTGCGCGACGTCGCCTTCCACGCCTCCTCGGCGCGCGCCATCTCGAGCGCGTGCCTCGCCTGCACGTCGGCGAGCACGCTGGCAATGTGCGCCGCGTGCTCCTCCCGTAGCATCTCCGCCACAGATGCGCGCGCCGACTCCATCGCCGCGTGTTCCGCCGCGTGGGCCTGCTCCACCGCTGCCAGCGCGCGCGCCATCTCAGTCGCATGCGCCTCCGCGCTCATCGTCGTCGCAGCCTGTGCCGCCGCCGCCTCGGCGTCGGCCCTCGCTGCCTCGAGCTGCGCCTGCCACTGCGCGTGCTCGCTAGCGCGCGCTTCGCGCTCGTCCGCCAATGCCTGCGCCGCGTCCACCAGAGCGTGCGAGGCTGCAGCCAGCGCTGCCCTCGCCTCCTCCGCCTCGAGACGCAGCGCCGCCGCCGCGTGCTGCGAGCGCGACGCCGCGCCCTCCTCCACCGCCGCTAGCCGGTCCGCGAGCTCGCGCGCGTGCCGCGCACGCTCCTCCACAAGCAGTGCCTGTAATGCCGCCGCGTGCCTGTCCTCCAGCTCGTCGGCCTGCCTGAACAGCTCTTCCGCCCTTCGAGCCTGTGCCTCTGCAACTGCGTTCTCCATCGCCTGAGCGTGCGCCGTCTCCATCTGCTGCATCGCCGCAGCCGCGTTGTGCGCGCCCTCGTCCCCGCGGCTTTCCAGCGCGCGCGCCACCGCCTCGGCCACCCGCCGGTCCGCCTCGGCGCGCAACTCCATCGCCAGCGCCTCGCCCGCCGCCCGCTGCGCCTCCACGGCCGCGCTGGCGTCCCGCACAAGCCGCGCGCGCTCCGCTTCGGCTTCCACCAGCTCCGCCTCGCGCTGCGCGAGCTCGGCCGCCGACGCAGCAGCAGCCAACGCGGCAGCCGCAGCGGCGGCATGCGACTCCGCCTGCAGCGCCTCCCTCGCGGCCTCGGCATCGCTCGCGGCTTGATGCCAGCGCACCAGCTCGGCCTGCTTCTCCGCAACCACGCCCATGTAATACATTTCGCACGCGCGCAAATCTGCCGCAGCCTTAGCCGCCGCCGCGTCGCCGTGCTCTGCCGACGCGCGACGCGCAGACTCCAGCTCGGCCGCCTTCGCCGCTAGCGCGGCGTCGCTGGCTGCCAACGCGGCAGCGCTGCTGGCCTCGAGCTCGCGCAGCTGCGCAGCAGCGACGTTGGCCTGTTCCTGACTGGCCCGGAGCTCGTGGGTCCACTGCTCGCGCGCCCGCTCCAGCGCAGCTTGAGCGACGTCCCTGGCGGCAAACGCCTCGTCGCGCTCCAGCGCGCACGCATCGGCGCGGGCGGCGTGCTCGCGCGCCGATTCGTGCGCGACGGCCAACGCGGCAGCGCACTCGTTCCTGTCACGCACCGCCGCGGCGAGGTCGGCTTGGAAGCCGGCGAGCTCGTCGTCGTTCTCCGCCGCCGCGGACTCGAGCGCGCGCTCCAGCCCGGCCACGCGATCGCGCAACGCCGCTCTGTCCACGTCGGCGGCGCGCAGCGCTTCATCGGCGCGTGCTGCGGCGTCCTCGGCGGCGCCCTGGCGAGCCTGGAGGGCCTGGACGTCGGCCTGCGCGGCCGCGAGCGCCTGCAGTGCGTCGCCGAGCTGGCGCGCTCCATCGCTTTCGCCGCTTTGGAGCGCCCGCAGCTTTGCCTCCTGCTCAGCGTGGGAGGCCTTGAGCGCCTTGAACTTGCGCACCAGCACGGCCATCTTGTCGCGCGCCTCCGCGTCGGCAGCCTTGGCCGTCGTCACGTCGGCCACCGCGCGCGCGAGGGCATCGTCCTTGGCCGCATGCTGCGCCGCTGACTCGGCGATGCGCTGCCCGGCAGCCTCCAAAGTGTCCTCCAGCCTCTGCTGGTTGTCCGCGAGCGTGCTGCTGCGCGCACGCTCCTCCGCGAGCTGCATCTCCAAAGCGGCGATACGCTGCAACGAGTCCTCGTCCACTGAGGGAGGCGGCGGAGGTGCTGCTTCCGACGCGAGCGCCTTGACGTCGGCCAGCTCCTCGCGCGTCACGTTGAGAAGGTTGATCGCGGCGCTGTAGTGCGAGGACAACAGGCTAATGGCCTGCGAGAAACGCCGCACGCCGTCCTCGACGTTGCCCCCCGCCATGTCCTCGCTGCCTCGCGTCCACAGCTCCACGACGTCCTCGGGCTCCTCGTCGGGCGGTAACCGCAGTCTGTCGAGCTCTTCCTGTGCGCGCGCGAGCTTTTGCCGCAGCACGTGAGCGTCGTGCTCCTTCTCCGCAGCTGCCAAGCGCGCCGCAGCTACGGACGCCACCAGCGCAGCTAGATCGTCCTGTGCGTTGACGGCGTCGAGCGGCGCCGACGTCGACGCCATGGCCATGGGTGTGGTGCGTAAATGGCCGGTGCCTTCTGCTTAACCGTACCTAGCGGGCAACCTATACGTACGTGGACAGGCATGCCAAGAACCGTGCACATATTGGTACGCAACGGTGCCGCTGCGACGTCTATTGCTATTGTACTAGTAGATTTGCACGCCGCCGCGTGATAAGGTAAGTGCCGCATGCCATGCTTCCGAAAGCGCACAGCTATCACAGTCCTCGCCATGGCGCTAGCGGCACTTCGCAAGCGGCAACGCAGGCTCCGCTCACTCCTCAACGTCTTTCGAACGTGTTACCGCACGGTCACTATATTTAATTACCACGCTGGACAGAGGAGCTACACCATGGTGACGGGCTGGGCGATCACGGTGGGTGGAGTTTCCTTGACGTACACGACCTCGCGCACGACCGTGGGCCCCATCACGGGCTCGGGCGTGCAGCAGGCGCAGAGGCACAATGCCACCAAAACGGCGAGGATGATGATCCAAAACCAATACACCCAGTATGCGACGTAGTACGTGTCGAGCTCGCGCCGCTGCGACGCCTCGGCTGAAACAACCTCGCCTGCAAAGAGGAATGCGGAGCGCAACATGCCCTAGGTACCTAGGTCGGGGTTTTTTTGTGGGACTTTCGCGTTCGGCAGCTACATAAAATGTACGGATTGAGGGTCGTTCGATCCCGTTCCATCGTCCGGGGCGCGCACCCGCCGTCCTCCTGTCCGTTGTGGCTCATCTCGGGCTGACAGCCTCAGACAGGACAGGCCGCGGCGGCCGCGGCGATAAAATATCTGCGGGAAAAAGTGGTCACAATGCACACACATTTTTCATCTCTACAATGCACAAGGAAATGTCTCTGCGCAAACAAGCTACACCATCGCGACGGGATGTTCGGCCACGGTGGTGGCGGCGGCGGCGGCGGCGGCAGGCTGGCCAACAAGCGTGGCGGGCTGCACGGGCTCAGCCACGGGAATGCCTTGCGCCGACTCAGTCTTGGCAGGCTCGGCGGCAGCCCCAGCGGGTGTCGGGCCCAGAATCACGGGCGCAGCGCGTCTCCTGTTCACGTGACGCGCAGGCGTTGCTGTTAGTTCGCGGGATGAAACATGAAAAAGCGCACTGAGTCATCACCACGCAGCAGAACCCCAAGCAGAAGAAGAGGACGACTACGTGCGGAGGGCACCGTACGTTAGCTCGTTTGGCAACGCGCGCGTGCTGCTGTGTGTGCTCTTACTAATCCAGAACCAGCTACGGGGCGGTAAGTCTCATGCGCTCTGGGCGAGGAAACGCACTACACCCAGCCGTCCACGTAAACTGTGTCGAGCCGGCGCACGGCACGCTCGGCCACAGCGTCGGCGGCAGCCGCAAGCGAGCGCAGATTGGGCATTGCTCGAAATGGTTCAGGAGGTCGTGTGTGGAGCATGCGTGCGGACAAAAATTCAGCTTGAGAAAATCTAAAAAATCGACGTCCCCGCCGCCGCACATGCCCGCCCGACGGGACTACCTAGGTTGTCGCATCGCCCGCCTACTATGGACAGGTGCAATACCGTATACGTTGAAGTTCAACAGGCACGTGCTCGTTGCCTGCTCGACATAGCAGGATCAGGGAGGAAAAACGGTGAAATCGGCGGATCACCCTACCTAGACTGCAAATGCGCACCGCATGTGCAGAGAGACGCACAGCAACACACCACATCGAATCACGTTCTTACCATTGAAAACGGCCAGGCTCAAACTTGTGTCACGTCGCGCGCTGGCACTGCTTGCGCGACGGGCGCGTCCTTCTGCCCGTCCGTGCTCACGGGCACGCCCATCACCACGGGCGGGCTCTGTTGCTGCCCTGGGTTGTAGCCCTGCACAACGACCACTGGCTGCTGCGCCGGCGCGCGTATCACGACTGGCGGCTGGTCCTGGAGTCGCGAGCGCCTCGCGCACACGCACAAGAGCACGAGGAAAATGAGGATGAAGATCCAGAACCAGCTGTGCGTCGTGCGCGCGCGCGCGCGCGCGCGTTATGTATGCGTGAGCCCAGCGGAACCGTCCGAGGACGGGGCGCGAGCGCATTAAAAAACGCGCGCGCACGCCCGCCCTCGGCAACACAGCGCGACTCACTAGACCCACTATGTATTGAACACGCGCGAGTCAGCTCCATGCTTAAAAGTAAAAAACGGGCGTCGAGGCGCCAAAGACCAATAAAGCGCACGTAGCCTGTGTAGTAATAATAGTACAACTCGCGCCTCAGGTGGAACGTCGTCTCCTCGCCCGTCATGATGACAACGGCGCGCTGCTGGGGGGGGCGGCGGCGGCGAAAACGTGCCGGCAGGAGCCCCCCCGCCCTGCACAACAGCACGCGGCAACAAGCGCGAGCATGCCGCCCTCGCCGAATGCACGTGTCGCCGCATGCGCGTCGAGCTAACGTGCGCGCGCGCGCACACACAGCCCTTGTTCGGCATGCTGCCCGTGCCGTCCATCTCCCGGCCGTCGCCCGTGCGCATTGACAACACGCCCTTCGCGGAGGATTTGCGCGACATTGCCGAGCTCGACGCGCTCATCGCTCAAGGTGAAGACTACGTGCGCAAGCTGTACACGTCGCGCTACGTCGCGCGCGCGCTCCCCAACTCGTCGTCGGCCAAGCCGTCGGATGCGCTCAACCAAGCCGTCTTTGACGCTTTGCGGCCGAAAATTGTGCTGCTTTTGGAGCTGGAAAAGTTCCAAAACGCACTCGCGAGGAAATTTGTGCAGTACGCTCCGGTGAAGCGCGCGGCGCCCAAAGCTGTAAACGATCGGCTCGTCATGCTCGTCGACGTGGTGGCCAGCCTGGACTTGGTCAAGGACATGAAGTCGGCGCACCAGAACGACTTTGCCGCGTACAAGCGCGCCGTGAAGAATGCGCGCAACACCATTGTCAACCAGCAGCAAGTCGAGCAGGAAATCAACCTGCTCGAAACGTTCATGGCCGACCGCGCGCACCCGCGATACACAATGCTGACCAACCTCAAGCGCAAGCTGCATGCCATGACAGGCGTCGACCACGCGCAAATTCTCGTCGACCTCTTGGCGCACGCGTGCAACGAGCTCGAGCAAGGCCGCGTGCTGTTTCCCGAGGATAAGTGGCGCCTGATTCGCTTCATCGCCCACTGCGTCATGCTGTTGGACGCCGGCGAGGACCAGGTCGACACGCGCGACGGGTTCAAGCCGTTTGCCGCGTTTAAAAACAAACGCGTCGTCCAGCTCGCTGCTCCGTGGGTGCGCCGCCACCCCCTGGTGCCGCTGTTCGCGGAGATGCACATTGAGCTTGTGCACGTGCTCGCGCAATGCCCCACGTACGCCGCCGACGCGGCGCCGGAGGAATGGGTCGACGAAGCCGAGCTTAAGCGCTACGAGCTCGCGCAGCACTGGACGGCGGCGCGCAACGAGTTTGACGTGTTCGTGCCGCGGCTCGCCGCCGTGCTGGCGCGCGCTCGTGCCGAGGATCCGGCGCGCATGGACGCCCATTTCGCGGAGAAGGCGCGGGCGGAACGCCAGGGCGACACGCCGGTGCGCGACGACGTGCAGCAGGGACTGAAGCGCGTCGAGAGCGTGCAAGGCGACGTGCTGGACACGTGCTTGGCGGCGCTGCGGCTCCTCGCCAAGTGGAAGGAGCTCATTGTGAATCAGACCATCCTCAAGTACTCGCGCGGCGCTTCATCGGCGGCCACGGCGCCCGCGGAGCGGCGGCGCGGAGGCTCGATGGCGGGTGGGCGCGAGGGCGCATCGGTGGGCACGGATTACGAGAGCGTCGTGCGGAGCAATTACAGCGCGCCCGAGGTTGCCGTGCTGCTGGACTTTGTTGGGCTGCTCAAGTCGCTGTGCAACCTGCTGAGCGGCAGCGTGGACGTCGTCGCGCCTCTGATTCGGCTACGCATCTACCACGTCGTGCAAGAGTTTGCGCAGCTGCGGCTGTGCCGCCTGGCCCACGGCGCGCACAAGCGCAAACGCGCGCAGGCGCTGGCGACGATGCTGCGCCTGCGCACGCTGGCGAGCGACTTTCTCGACGGGCGGAACCGCGACTCTGACGATTACAAGGGCAAGCACGCACCGCCCAAGGTTCACGCGCTCGAGGACAGGGGCGACGCGCAGCTCAGCGGCGCGCCGCGACGCGCCGTGCCTGCGCCGCAGCACCTGCTCGTCATGCGCATGTTCTGCGAGCTGCTGCACGACCCTGACAAGCTCGATTCGCTCATTGGCGGTTTTCTGTCGTCAATGATGACCTCGCAAGACGTCGACCGCGCCGGCGCCGAGGTGCTGCGTGGATTCTACATGGCGTCGTACTTTTTCCCCGCCGTGACGTCGCTGGCAGAGTCGCTGGACCGCTGCGCCAACCTCGGCCCCTTGTGGCTTCGGGAATTCTACCTAGAAATGTCCAAGTCGGTGCAGTTTCCCATTGATTTGTCGCTGCCCTTTATCCTCGTCAAGCACGTCATCGAGCAGCCCGTGGAAATGGCCGTGGCGCCGTGCAACCTTCTGCTGGCGCTGGAAATCTACAATGACGCGTCGGCCATTTGCCTGCGCGACCTCGCGTGCGCGTTTCTGTACGACGAGCTCGAAGCCGAAGTGGCGCTCGTCGTGGAGCAGCTCGTCTTCCTGCTCGCCGACCACGCGTACACGTACGCCAAGTCGTTGGCGTCCGCAATACACATTGACGCAGCGTACCGCGCCAAACTGAGCGAGTACAAGCGCACGGGCGAGTCCAAGGCAACCTTTCTGTTCAAGCAAAAGCTCGAGGAGGACCGTTACCTCCTGGTGCCGTGCGAGCGACTCGGCGCTCTGCTCGCGCAGCGCGCCGTGGGGCTCCTGGGGCGCTCCATCGACCTGCAGAGCCTCGTCGCTGCGCAGATTGACGATTACGTGCGCGCCGACCTCGAGCTCTGCCTGGGGCGCTTTGAATCTTCGGGCCTGTCCTCCGCCAACGAGCTAGCGTCAGTGCTCGCCGTCGTCCGAGCCACGCACGCGACGCTGAGCGCCTGGCTGCCCGCCGTGGACCCGTTCGACGACGTGTTTAGGCAGGTTGACCTGAGGCTGTCGTCGTTCAGGGGCCGCATCGTATCGCAGGTGCTTGCCGAGGCAGTGGGCGACGTCATGGTCAACCACGCCTTTAACTCTGCCTCGGAGCGCTTCGTGCGCGCGCCCATGGACGGCGGCCGCCCCAACGACATTGTGCGCCAGCCCAAGCCGAGCAACGCTGCGCCCAATTTCGTATACGGCGCCAGGCACAAGCAGGCGTTTGCCGAGTTGCACGCGCTCGACCGCGAGTTCGTTGGCCAGGCCCACCTGGCCGCCGTCGTGCGCGCCGTCGGCCTCGCGCAGTTTGCGTTTGCATTGGAGGGCGTCGTGCAGGCCGCGGAGCAGCGCATGGAGGCGCTGCTCGACTGCCTCGACGGCGTCCACGTACCCGCAGTCGCGCTCAGCGCGTCGAGCAGCTCGGCAGAGCTCTTTGCCGTGGCGTGTACCATCCAGGGCGCTTTTTTGAACGACGCGGCGACCGTGCAGCTCGCATTGTCGCTCGCGCGCGAGGTGGGCAACGCGCTGGCGTGGCTCTGGCTCGCCGACAGGGTCGTCGTGCAGCAGGACGCTCTTGACTTTGCGCGCACGTGCACGTGGACAGGCCTCGACACTGAAGACCCGCTCGCCCCTGGGCCCGTGCGCCGCGTCGCCGACACGCCGCTCGGACGCACCGGTGCTGCGGCTGCCGAGGGTCTCGTGGCGGCGCACTTGGAGGGCTTGCGACGTACGCCCGTTCTGGCCAATGCGGCCCGCAGGCTCATGACCGCGTCGCGCAAGCGCCTGGGCGGCGAGACGAGGTTGCGGCACTGGAGCGCGCTGCTGTTTGCGCTGTGCTTGCGGCCTCTCGAGTTTGGCGAAGGCGTCGTGTGGTGCGCCGCGCTTGGCTTGGCAGCCGCGCACGCGCGCACGCAGTTCCCTACGGTGGACGTCGGCGGCGCAGTGGCCGACGCGCACGAGCTCAACCCTGGCGCGTCGGCGACCAAGGAGCTGCTCGGCTTCGTCGAGGCCTTTACTCGCCTGGTGCGCCCCGTGCTCGACGACGTCGTCGATTTGCTGCAGCAGGCTGAATAGAACATGTAAACAACAAGCCTCTCAGAGGGCTTCCACAAACGCCCTGGCGAAGGCCTTGACGTGCTCGCGCTCGTCCGGGCCGCCGTGCGCGGTTTCAAACTCGAGCCACTTTTTGAAAAGCGCCTTGGCGCGCTTGACGGACATCTTGGCGTTCACCGCGCGCGCAAACAGCGCCCTGGCGTGCTCCGGAGTGCCGTGCTTGACCTCGAGGTCGATGTACACGTGCCACGCGTCGGTGCGCTTGGGATAATTGGCCAGCACGCCCTCCAGCAGCGTGCGACCCTTCTCCACGTCGCCGCGCACGTGCGCGTACTCGAGCCTGCCTAGCCGCAGCATTGCCTTGAAGTGCTTGTGCGCAGGCACGCTCTGCAGGGCCTCCTTGAACAGTGCGCGCCCGCGCGCAGCCTCGTCCCAGTCGAAGCGCAGCTCCACGCCGCGCATCCACACCTTGAGGCTGCGCCCCTTGGTCGCCTTGCGCGCCCCCCGCAGCGCGTCGTCCACCGCCTGTCGTGCCGCCGTTAAGGCGGCCGTTGCCGTTGAGGCGGCCGTTGCCGTTGAGGCCGCCGCCGCTGCCTTGCCGGCCAGGGCGTCGACGAGCACGAGGTGCGCCCATTTGGCGTCGTTCTCTTGCACCATGCGCGCAAACACGGCCCTGAGCGTGGTTTCGGTGCCAAAGTCGGCCTCGAGCTGCGCAAGGGCGCGCCACACGTTGCGCTTCTCGTCTTCAGCGCGGAAGGAAATCACCCGCAGTGCGCGCTCCGCCGCCGCCCTGGCTGCGTCCAGCTCGGTCACGGCCAGGTGGAGCGCCATGAGACGAATGTGCAGCGCGCTCGAGTTGGGCTCGGCCACCAGCCTGCGCTCCACGTCGGCCACCGTTGCGGGAGCCTCGTCGGCGGCCAGCCTGTCCTCGAGCGCGCGTGCCTCGAGAAAGTCGCGCTCGCGCTGCGCCTCGCGACGCTGCGGGTTGAGTTTGTTCTTGTGCGCCCGTGCTTGCGCCGCGTCGTCGGTATTGGAGGCTGCGGCGGCGCGTGCGGTGGCGTAGGCGTCGACGTCGGGCGCGCGCACGTTGGCAGCCACGAGCGCTTCCTCGAGGCTCATCGCGGGCACCGCCGTGGCGTCGTCGTCGTTAGCGTCGTCGTCTTGGTTGGCGGCCCCCCGTGACGACGGCGCGGGCGACGGCGCAGTGGGAGGCGCGGCGGCGAGCAGTGCCGGCTTGAGCGCAATCTGCAGCCTGCCCTTGGCGTCCACGGCTGTAACGAGGCACTTGACCTCGTCGCCTGGCTTGAGTCCCTCCACCGCGACGTCGGTGCGGCTGAGCGCGTCCACGCCCGCGCTCGTGAGCCGCACGAAGACGCCCAACGCGGTGACGTTCTTTACGACGCCGTCGCACACCGATCCCGGCTTGAGCGCCTCGGCAGCGTATCGGCGCTCGGACTCGCCCATGACGGCGCTGCGCTTCAGCGACAAGTCCACCTTGCGTCCTTCGACTTTGATCACCCTGCCCGCCACCAGCTTGCCTGGAGGAAACTCGCCTTTGACGTCGGCCACGAACCCGTCGGCGAGATTGCGAAGTTCCACGCGGGCTGTCAGCAACCGGGAGAGGCGCACAAAGCAGCCTTTGGTGTTCGCCTCGTGCACATAGCCCGTGACGAGGTCGTTGACTGCCGGCAGCGCCTCGGCTTGCGCCAGCTCGGCCTCCACCGACGTCGACGCATTCACCAGCGATTCCCGCGTCGACAGCGCCAGGTGCTTGTTCCGCGCCAGCGGCGAGGGCAGCAGCACTCTGGCCTTGACGAAACGCCCCGCAGCCAAGCGGTCCAGCGGCGCCGAGTCCGCCCAAGCGTCCTGCACTTGAGTCGCATCAATGGCGCCCTTCAGTCGGCGCTCCAGGCCGCCGCCCAGCTTGCAATGCACCTCCAGGTCGGCCAGCGAGGCCGAGTCCACGCGCACCACGATGAGCGAGCCCGGCGTCGGCTCTGGTCTGACGTCATTGGGCGTTTGCGTCTTCACCAAAGCAGCAGCAGCCTGGTCGTTTTTGTCCACAGCAGTTGCGCTGTTGGCCACCGTGGCAGCCCCGTCATTGCGCTTGACGCGCTTTTTAGACGGCATCGCGAAGCTGGAGTCGGCGACAACAACTTTTTCACGTGGACGGGTAAAAAGCAGGTTCGTTTGAACTCGCTTGTGCGCGGCGTGCGCGCGTTCAAAAAAAGGCGCGCAGCGCAGAGGCGGGGGATGTCGCGCCGCTCGCCCGCCAAGAAAAGGGCCGCGGAGGACGAGGACGACGTGGTCATCGTCGAGACGCCGTGCGCAGTGTGCAAGAAGGCCGAGGCCGACACCTTTGCGCTTTCGGCTTGCAAGCACGGCCTGCACGCGAGTTGCTATATCAAGGTGCGCGGTTCGCTGTGTGTGTGTGTGCGCGCGCGCGCTCACGCCCTGGGGGCAGCTACAGAACGGCGTCTGCCCGGCCTGCAAGGCGGCCTTGACGTGGCGCGAGGAGGCCAATTTAATGACGCGCGTAGATTATCTCGCCGCCGGCGCCAAGCGACGCGCCGCAACGCCCATTGTCAATGCAGTGGCTGCGTGGATGGACGCCGAAGCCAAGAGCCGGTCAAAGGCTACGGGCAAGTCGCCCGCTGCAGCCAAGCCCGCGGTGGCGACGCGCGGCCGCGGCCGCAAGGGCGCTGGCTCGCACCGCGCCAACGCCGTCAGCTCGTCGCCGTGGGCCTCGGGCACCGGGTTTGGTGGCTCGGCCGAGACGCCCGAGTTTAATTATGCCGTGTGCGTTTTGCGGCGGTCGATGGCGCGCTGGAGAGAGCTAACGCCTACGCGCACAGTCAAAAGAAGCTCCAAGAAATGCAGCAGGCGACTGACAAGGCGACGACGCCGCTGATTGGCGCGCTAGTGTCGGCTTTGCGCGTGGAGGACGCCAAGACGCTGAATGGGCCCGCGCTCGAGGCGCTCATGCGCGCCGACGGGGGCGTGCTGCCCACGGTGGTGGGCTACCTGGCCAACGGCTCCATCGAGGACATTGCGTCGCGCCTGCCGCTGTACGAGGCGCTCCTAGACTTGTTGAGCGAATGGGCCTCGTCGCACTGCTTGGTGGCGCTGTGCGTGGAAGGCACGCCGGCGCCGATCATCGAGCTGCTCAATAACCTCTCTTACATTGACGGCCTCTCGTCGCGCGCGCTCCTCGTGCGCGACCAGGCGCTCAACAATGTCGCGCAGCACCCGCACTTTGCCAGCCAGGCCGCCGAGCTGAGCGGCGCCGCCAAGCAGTCGCGCACGTACCGCAAGCAGCTCGCGGCGCGCGCCACCGAGGTGGCCGCGTCTGCCTCGGCCACGCAAGCCGAGCGCGAGGCGGCATACGTACAAGCGCTCAAGCCGCTGCAGTTCCGCTCGATGACGCTGCTGGACCTGCACAAGTCGGGGCTGCAGAACCACCTTTACCTCAGCGCCCAGGCGCCGCACCACGCGCCGCACTACGCGTCGTACGGCGGTTACGGCCATCACCATCACGTCGCCGTCTCGGCGCCGCCCAACAACGCCGCGCGGCTGTCGCGCATCCGCCGCGAGCTCGCGGCGCTGCAGGCATCGCTGCCCTTGACGTGGGGCAGCTCGGCCATGTTCGTCGTGGACGAGGAAAAGCCAGACTTTTTCAGCTTTCTGCTCGTGGGCCCCGAGGGCACCCCGTACCAGAACGGTCTCTTCCACTTTGACTGCCAGCTGCCTGCGGACTTCCCGCACTCGCCGCCCAAAGTGACGCTGGTCACGACGGGCGGCGGCCGCGTGCGCTTTAACCCCAACCTGTACAAGGACGGCAAGGTGTGCCTAAGCCTCCTCGGCACGTGGGCCGGGCCGTCGTGGGACCCAAAGACGTCGACGCTGCTGCAGGTCATCGTCTCCATCCAGTCGCTCATCCTCGTCGCCGACCCGTACTTTAACGAACCGGGCGTCGAGGCCACGATGAACACGGCCAGCGGCATGGCGGCCAGCGCGCAGTACAACGCGTATATCCGCGTGCAGACGCTGCGCTGCGCCATGCTCGACATGCTGCAAAAGCCGCCGTACATTTTCCAGGACGCCGTCAAGCTGCATTTCGCGCTCAAGGCGCACGAAATCAAGGCGCAATGCGAGCGGTGGGCCACGCAGCACGCCGAGGTGTACGACGTGCAGATGCGCGGCCAGCGCCACGTCGTCGTGGCTGACCTGGGGCCTGTGTCGTCGTTCCATCAGGTCACGCAGCCCCTCGTCGACCTCTTGTTCGCGCCCGCGTCCTCGTCCTTGCACAGAGCGCCGCTGCCGTCGCATACCGTGGTCATGGTTGACGAGGATGGCGTGTTTGGCGGCAGCGCGGACGACGACGACGAAGACGACGACGACGACGACGACGACGATGACGACAACGACGACGACGGCGGCGGCGGCGTGGACTACAATGGTTTCCACGGCGGTGGTAAGGGCTTTGGTGAGAGCGACGACGACGACGACGAGGAGGAGGAGGAAGCCGCGGTGCAGCAGGCCAAGCGGCTCAAGCCCGCGACGGCCGAGGTCATTGACCTCACCTGAGAGGCTGTGTAGAGGTGGATTTGTGTGAAAAATGCTCTCGTCTCGTTTACATACGCGTGCCCGCGCTTGTGCGTCGCCCGCACGCGTTCACGGGTCTCGATGACCCACCGCTTTGATCCTCAACGTAGTCTTCATTTGACGCTTTCACCGCCTTTGGAATAACCCGCGGGGTTACCTATGGAAGTCCTCGAATGTGAAACGAATTAGTTTACCTGATCCACTTTGGCTAAGGTGGAACGCAACATCGTCGCGTATGTCGGCGGGGTTGTCACTGTGAAGACACGGGTATGATTGTCACGCTTGCTCTTACTACTACGCGTTCGCGTTCTCTTTGCTGTTTCGGGTAGGTATGTACATAGGTGCGCTGCGCGGGCGGGAGCTAGGTCGTGCCCCCGAGAAGAATCGAGCTCGCCGCGACGGGCACGGTGGGCATTCAGGGCTTGCCCAACACGGAGGACAAGCGTGGCAAGATGACCATGCCGCTGGTCATGGCCCTGGGGCTCAACAAGCTCACGCTCACGCGGGCCATTCCCCTCGAGAGCGACGACGCGCTCAATCCCTTTGCCGCCTCGGCGGTGTCGCACGAGGAACTCGCCATGGCCTCGCTGTACCTCCGCTTGCAGGCCGCGTGCGAGTTTGGCGACCGCGGCGTGGCGCTGCAGGACCTTCGGCCGGGTGCACTCGCGCGCGGCAACCTCGCCGTCGAGGTGCTCGCCTTTGAAAGTGGGCACGCTCACCGACAATGAGAGACGTTATTGGTGACCACCGCGAGCGCGAGCGTGGTGGGGTCGACGCTGGCGGCGAGGCAGTTGACGTACGACTAAGCTTGTAGTACAATAAGGATGCAGGAGGGCTGTCGTTTGGGGCCGTGCTGCCTCGCATTTGTCGTTATATAGCCCAGGGCTAGAAAGTCTATATTAGGTGCAAAGGGCGTTCACGGGGCGCATCAACGGAGACGACGTACCTTTGTGCAAGTAGCGAGCGTCGTGCAACGCCCACGGACAGCGAAGAGCGATCAAGCGTGGAACCCGCGGTGCAGCAGCATGAAGATGGGCGCGAACACGAGACCGAACCTGAGCAAGTCGACGAGGTCGCTCCACGTCTGTGCACGCCGACGAGGCGCGTTAGCAGGAGGCGACGACGACGTACGTCAGACGCCCTGCCGCGCTGCCACGGGTTGGTGGCGTCGATCCATCGTGTCGCCATCGCCTCGCCGCAGCACGGCGACGTGAGGCGCTTGCCAATTAGCGACCAGCCGCGCGCACACTCCTCGTGCAGCTCGTGGCCGCACTCTTCAATCTGCCACACGCGCCCGGCGGCGTCCTTGCGCGTCTCCAAGTCGCGCAGCGGCCCGCCGCACACGACGCAAACGTTGGCATGGGCTTTAAAATGCGACGTGCGCACCTGCATGCGGTCGCGGCACACGACGGCAAAGTCGCGCTGCACGACGCCCACGTAGGCGCCAGTGATAATCGCCAGCGCCGAGTAGTTGAGAAGGCGCACGAGGATTTGATCAAACAAAACGGCAACAACAAAGCCAAGCACGCCGCACGCGCCCAGCACGCCCACAGCGAACGAGAGTCTGTGGATGACGGCAAAGTATCCAAAAATCCACCGCGCTGCGAGCGCATTGCCTTCCTTGGACGCGAGCACGACCATGGCAGTGGCGGAACCAACAAACGCCAGCCACACCAGCACGAAGGGAACGACGTGCAGCTCGACGGCAAGCACCAAAGGGTACACTAGCGCCAAGGTGAGAAGCGCGAGCCGCGTGGGCTTTGGATACACGTGCAAGAGGACCACGATGACGCCTTGCACCACGAAGAAGACGGCGTAGGCGCCCAAGACAATGTTCAGCTCGCGTGTCTCGGCTTCGGGGTTCGGCACCGCTTTGGCTTGTCGCATCGAAGCGCCGTGCCTGGTCTGCTGGCAGCTGCACTTCGGTCGCCACTTAATTTCACCCCAAGAAAAAGGAGTGAACCACCCGGCCGCGCATGGACGCCAAAGCCGACGCGAGTGAGACCGCCGCCGACGCGCGGGCGCCGGAGCGCGACATGGAGGCGTTCGGTGACGAGGAAACAAATGCGCTCATGGCCGCGCAGCATTTCGCGTCGCACCACCCGCGCTTCTCGCCGTGCTCGGTGGGCCGATGCGTGTCCACGCTGATGATGCCGCTCATCCTCGCCATCGTCGTCGGCACCTGGCTGCCGTACGTCTACGTGCACGCCGACGGCTCATGGCTCGGCGCCGCCGCGCTCGTCGTATTTCACGTGGTGCGCCCTCTTTGCTTGTCGTTGCGACTAAAAACCGACCGTGCGCGCGCGCGCACACACACACCACGCACAGCTGGTGTTTTTAATGCTCGCCTCGTTTTTTCAAACTTGGTATCACGATGCGGGCACGGTGCCTGAAGACTGGCACAGCGCCGTGGTCCGCGCGGCCGCTGCGAACAAGCTCACGTACCGCAAGTGCGGGCGCACGGGCAAGTACAAGCCGCCGCGCAGCCACTACGATCCGGTCACGGGCAGGCTGGTGCTGAACATGGACCACTTCTGCCCGTGGGTGGCCAACACGGTGGGCTACCACAACCGCAAGTTCTTCATCCTCTTCACGGCCTGGGGCTGCCTCGCGTGCGCGTGGGCCTCGCTCACGCTCATTCCCTTTGCATTGCGGTTCACGCACGCGGAAAAGCTCGACGCAAGAGGCGAAGCGATGCGGTCCTTCGCCGTCATGGCGGCCGCGCTGGACGGCACGTTTGCCGTCTGCCTGCTGTGCTTCTCGCTCGGGCACTTGTACATGGCCGCGAGCAACACCACCTCGCTCGAGGGCGGCCGCGAGGCGTTTCACTTCGACCTCGGCTGGCGGCGCAACCTCGAGCAGGTGTTCGGAAGGGACCGGCGGCTGTGGCTCCTGCCCGTCTACGGCTCAGGCCCCGTGGGCGACGGCGTCGTGTGGACGCTGCGCGATGGCAGCATGTTTGGACTGCCCGACCAGGACTTTCAGCAGCCGCCGCCGCCCCCGCAGCCGCCTGCTGCGCAGCGCGGAGAGGACGCGGACGAGTGCAAAGTGTGAAAAAAAAAACGAACAAATATATATGTGATATCCAATGTTTATGCCGACGCCTCGCGCACCTGACCGGCGATGCGGTCGAGGTCCTGCTGGCCGATGCGCGACACGCGCCGGCCCTTGCCGCCCTCCGACTTCTCCAGCACCTTGATCGCCTCGAGCTGCCGCACCATGTACCTGTGCCCGCCGCGCCGTCAGTACGCGCGCGCGCTTGGCGAAGCAAACCTGAGGATGCCAGCGTTGGCCTCGCGGAACCGCTCCGTCTGCGCGCCGCGGCGCTCGCGGCTGCCGTAAACCTTGGTGAGAGCGCCGACGCCAGTGTCGGGGCGGAGGTAGATTTTGCGCACAACGCTTGCGCAGCGCACGTAGAACCAGTCGGGGTCGTACGGCGCGAGCTCCTTGGCGGGCGACGTCTTGACGTAATCCACCCTGTTCCACAATGGCGCGTGGAGCGCGCAGGCGTCAGCGCACACACGACGGCGCCAGTGCGGCAAAGCGAGCGAGAGAGAGAGAGAGAGAGGAGGTGCGCGCACCACTTGGGCACTTCGAGCTTGCCCTGGCGCTTGAGGTGAGAGGCGTACGCCTTGACAAAGGCGTCGGCGGGAACGTCGCGGACCGACGTGCCGCGC
>Ga0302314_10004727_pt1 | contig 25013 bp, 25 predicted proteins | sample III_Palsa_N2_3_FD_200533 | JGI IMG/M metagenome (GOLD analysis project Ga0302314, IMG submission 200533) | Peat permafrost microbial communities from Stordalen Mire near Abisko, Sweden - III_Palsa_N2_3 | ecosystem: Environmental > Terrestrial > Soil > Palsa > Peat permafrost | place: Sweden... | reverse complement strand
GGTGCCGATCGTGCGCGCCGCCTGCGCCTCGCGGATCGCATAGGCCGCGCGGCGTAGATTGGCGTCGGCGGCGCGCAGATCGGTGTTCGCCGCCAGCGCCTCCTGGATATAGCCGTCCAGCCGCGCATCGTCGTAGAGATGCCACCAGCGATCGGGCAGCGGCGTCGACGAGAAAGCGGGCTCGACACCGTTGACGAAATGGCCGGTGGCAGCGGGTGCATTGGCGGTCGCGCGCTCGGGAACATGATAATTGGGCCCCGCCGTGCAACCGGCCACGGCCAACGCGAGCGACGCCGCCCAGAACGTCCGCCTCACGGCTGGTTCTCACGCAGATACCGGCCCCGGCTGTCGCGCGGCGGGAAGATCGTGACGGTCACGGTGCGCCCCGAGATCAGCCGCGTGCCGCGCATCATCCGATCGACATGGATGCGCACCGGGATGCGCTGCGCGAGCCTGACCCAGCTGAAGGTCGGGTTGACCGCGGGAAGCTGGTTGGCGGTCTCGCTGCGCTGGTCGTCGGCGATGCCGCCCGCGATGCTCTCGACATGGCCGATCATGTCGTAATGGTCGCCCATCAGCCGCATCCGCGCCCGGTCGCCGACGCGGACGTGCTTGAGCTTGGTCTCTTCCAGATACGCCTCGACGCGGATCGAATCGAGATCGATCATCGCGAGGCCCTGCGCGCCGGCCGCAAGGAAGTCGCCGGGGCGCAGCGACAGGTTGGTGACGAAGCCGTTGACGCTCGCATGCACCGCGGTGCGCGCCACGTTGAGCGCGGCGGTGTTGCGCGCGGCGACCTGCTGCTGGACCGCGGCCGCCGCCGTCTCGACCTTGGCATCGTCCTCCTCGCGCGCTTCGGTGGCGACCAGATCGCCGAGCGCGCGGTCGCGCTTCGCCACACGTCGCGCCTGATTGAGCGTCGCGCGCGCGCTCAGGATCGACGCGTCGGCCTGCGCCAGCGCATCCTCGTAGCGCGGGCGATCGACGACGAAGAGCAGCTGCCCCTTGTGGACCAGCTGGTTGTCATGGACCTCCACTTCGGTGACCAGCCCACCGACGTCCGACGAGGCGCGCACCACGTCGGCATAGACATGCCCGTCGCGTGTCCACGGCTCGCTTTCGTAGCGACGCCACAGCAGGATCGCGACGAGGATCGCCAGCGCGACGATGATCAGGGTCACGAGCCAGCGGCCGATGGCGGACAGGGTGCGGTTCATGCGGCGGTCGGTCCAAAGGGAGCGCTGACCAGCACGAGCAGGCCAAGCAGGAAGAGGAACAGGGCGAGGTCGATCATCGGCCGATAGGCGATGATCCGGTAGAAGCCGACGATCTGCAGCACCGCGGTCAGGATACCCGTCAGCAGCAGCGCCAGCAACGTGAGCAGCAACAGCGCCGGCACATAGACGCCGAAGATCGATATCTCGCCGATCATGCCGCTGCGGCCTCCCATGGCGGGGCGGCGGGGAACAGGTTGCGACGCAGGCTGGTGAGCAGCAGCAGCCCGGCGCGACGCCGCTCGCGCACCGGATCGTGCGCGAAGGCACCGACGCTGCGATCGATCCCGTCGAGCAGCGCGGGGGGCGGCGGGTCCGACGATTTGGGATCGCTGCGCCCGAAATAGCGCGCGATCTCGGCAAGCGTGGCGCTGACCGGCGCTTCCTCGTCGGGCGTCATCGTCTTGCGTAGCGCGGCGAGCTCACCCGACACATAACCGATCCGCAGATCGACCAGCGCATCGAGCAGCGGCCGGCCGGGATCGGCGTGCTGCTGCGCAAGGCGCGGCGCGAGCAGCCCGATGCGATCGAGCATCCGCGCCATCCACCGACCCGAATCGGGCGCCTCGCCCCGCGCCCGCTGCGCGACGTCGCGCCAGCCGCCGCGCACCAGCCGCGCAATCAGATTGCCGGGGCCCGCCGTGAGGAACAGCTTTACGCACAGTCCCGAGAAGACGATCCCTGCGATCAGCCCGATCGCGCCATTGATGAAGCCGCTGAAGTCCTCGCTATAGGTCGCGCCTAGCCCGACCGTGTTGACGAACCCAACGACCGAACCGAGCGCCGACAGCCCCAGCGCGGGCCGCGCTAGTGCCGATCCGATGATCAGCAGCGCGGGTGCGAGCACCGCCGCCAACATCACGAAATCGGTGACGCGCGGCATTACCGCAAAGGCATAGACCGCCGCGACCACCAGCCCGACCACCGCACCGAACATGAAGGTGTCGATCTGCTTGGCGGCATTGTCCGCCGCCCCGAACAGCGCGCAGGCGACGCCCGCGATCAACACCGCGCCCGCGCCCTGATCCCAGGCGGTCGCGATCCAGAAGACGCTGCCCAGCATGATCGTCGCGATCGTGCCGAGCGCGGTGCGCAGCGCGATGCCATGATCGCGGTGCAGCGCGCGGCTGCCCGCGTGATCGAGCAGCTCGCCGACATGCGGCGAGATCGCGCGCACGCTTGGCGAGCGGATCTGGTCGCGCAGGTCCCGCGCGTCGCGGTGCGTGACGATCAGGTCCTGCAGCCGCGAGAGTAGGCTGAACCGCAGCATCTCGTGCCACACCGGGCCGCTTTCGCCGCGCTCGGGCTCAAGCGCCTGCGCCGCGTCGAGCAGCGCCTGCGCGCTCGCATCGCGATCGGTCTCGCGCACGCCCGTATCGAGCCACGCATCGACGCGACCGAGCAGGGCGGTGACGCCGTCGGGAACGCCGTCCGGCGTGGCGGCGAGCGCATCGATGCGATCCTCGACCGTGCTCGCCAGCGGCAGCATCATCGACAGCTGATCCTCGAACGCGCGGACGGTGCGCACGCGCGGCAGGATGCGCGCGGTGTCGAAGGGCAGGTGGACCGAGAGCTGGAGCAGTTCGGCGAGGCCCACCGCCAGCCCGCTGCGCTCCTTCGCAAGCGACGCCGCGCGGTCCTTCGTCAGCGATCCGCGCGACCAGCGCTCGGCATCCGCCAGGATCGCGTCGATCCGCGCGAACAGCCGGTGCGTGACGGTGCGCGGGAAGATCACGCCGTGGACGAAGGCGGCGGCCACGATGCCGATCAATATCTCCTCGACACGCAGGATCGAGGTGACGAAGATCGTGCCCGGAACATCGACGCTGGGGAAGCCGATGATGCTCGCGGTATAGCCGGCGAGCAGGAAGGTGTAGGCGCGCGGCGTGCGATCGAGCTGCGAAATGTAGAGGCACAACCCCAGCCACAGCGCGAGCGCGAAGGCGAGAACCATCGGCGCGTTGACGAACGCCGGCACCAACACCACCGCGGCGGCGGCGCCCAGGATCGTCCCCATCGTGCGGAACACCGCCTTGGAGAGCACGGCGCCGGCGAGCGGCTGCGCGGTGATGTAGGTGGTCGTCACCGCCCAATAGGGGCGGGTCAGCCCGATCTCCAGCGCGACATAATAGGCCAGCATCGCCGCTGCGAAGCATTTGAGCGAGAACAGCACGGCCTCGGCATCGATCTTCACGCCAGGGCTCCGCGGGTCATGGCGATCGTCATCCTTCGGCCCCGCCTAGAAGACAAGTGCAATCGATCCCGAACCGCTTGCGCGGCCTATTCGAACGTCGTCTCGGCGATCTGCATATTCGCCGGTACGATCTGCAGAAAGCCGGGCTTGCCTGCGTCGACGCACAGGCCGACAAGAAATGAAACGGTACGGAGAGAGACGAATGTTGGAAGTAGGCCACAGGATCGCCGGAGACGACACCGGTCCGGCGTCGGGGCGCTTCGCCGACATCTTCGATCCCAACAGCGGTCAGGTACAGAAGCGCGTGGCGCTCGGCACGCAGGCCGATCTCGATCGCGCCGTCGCCGCCGCGCAGGCCGCGCAGCCGGCCTGGGCCGCGACCAACCCGCAGCGCCGCGCGCGCGTGATGTTCAACTTCAAGACGCTGGTCGAGCGCGACATGGACAAGCTCGCGCACGTCCTGTCGTCCGAACATGGCAAGGTGATCGCCGATTCGAAGGGTGATATCCAGCGCGGGCTCGAGGTGATCGAATTCTGCTGTGGCATCCCGCACGTCCTCAAGGGCGAATTCACGCAGGGCGCCGGCCCCGGCATCGACGTGTGGAGTTTTCGCCAGCCGCTCGGCATCGGCGCGGGGATCACGCCGTTCAATTTTCCGGCGATGATCCCGCTGTGGATGTCGGGCGTCGCGATCGCGACGGGCAATGCGTTCATCCTGAAGCCTTCGGAGCGCGATCCGTCGGTGCCCAACATGCTCGCCGAGCTGTTCCTCGAGGCGGGGCTTCCGGCCGGGATCCTGCAGGTCGTCCACGGCGACAAGGAGATGGTCGACGCGATCCTCGATCATCCCGCGATCTCCGCGGTGAGCTTCGTCGGCTCGTCGGACATCGCGCACTATGTCTATTCGCGCGGCGTCGCGGCGGGCAAGCGCGTGCAGGCGATGGGCGGCGCCAAGAACCACGGCATCGTCATGCCAGACGCCGATCTCGACCAGGTCGTACACGATCTGTCGGGCGCGGCGTTCGGCTCCGCGGGCGAGCGCTGCATGGCGTTGCCGGTGGTCGTGCCGGTCGGCGAGGACACCGCGGAACGGCTGCGCGAAAAACTGATCCCCGCGATCGCGGCGCTGCGCGTCGGCGTCTCGACCGACAAGGACGCGCATTACGGCCCCGTCGTCACCGCCGCGCACAAGGCCAAGATCGAGAATTACATCCAGATGGGCGTCGACGAGGGCGCCGAGCTGGTCGTCGACGGCCGCGGCTTCACGCTGCAGGGGCATGAACAGGGCTTCTTCGTCGGGCCGACGCTGTTCGACCGCGTCACCACCGACATGACGACCTACAAGGAGGAGATCTTCGGCCCTGTCCTGCAGATCGTCCGCGCGAAGGACTTCGACGAGGCGGTCGCGCTCCCCTCGATGCACCAGTACGGCAACGGCGTCGCGATCTTCACGCGCAACGGCCATGCCGCGCGCGAGTTCGCGTCGCGCGTGAACGTCGGGATGGTGGGCATCAACGTGCCGATCCCCGTGCCCGTCGCGTATCACTCGTTCGGCGGATGGAAGCGCTCGGCGTTCGGCGACACCAACCAGCACGGCATGGAAGGCGTCAAATTCTGGACCAAGGTCAAGACGGTGACGGGCCGCTGGCCCGACGGCTCGACCGACGGCAGCAACGCGTTCGTCATCCCGACGATGGGGTGAGACGTTTACCCTCTCCCGCTTGCGGGAGAGGGAGGGGCCCGCCGCGAAGCGGTGGGAGGGTGAGGGCACGACGTATCCTCACGCGCCGCGCCCGAAGCACCGTCATTCCCTCACCCCGACCCACTCCCGCCAGCGGGAGAGGGGGAGTAAAGTAGGATCATGACCACCCAATTCGACCTCACCGACGACCAGCGCGAGATTCAGGAGCTGGCGCGTCGCTTCACCGCGGACGCGATCACGCCGCATGCCGCCGAGTGGGATGAGAAGCACATTTTCCCGCGCGATACCGTCAAGGCGGCGGCCGAGCTCGGCTTCGGCGCGATCTACGTCAGCGAGGCGAGCGGCGGGATCGGGCTGGGCCGGCTCGAATCGGCGCTGATCATGGAGGCGATGGCCTATGGCTGCCCCTCCACCTCGGCGTTCATCTCGATCCACAACATGGCGTCGTGGATGATCGACACTTTTGGCTCGGACGCGGTGAAGGCCAAATATCTGCCGAGCATGGTGAATTGCGACAAGATCGGCTCCTATTGCCTGACCGAGCCCGGCTCGGGCTCGGACGCGGCGGCGCTCAGAACGAGGGCAGTCCGTGACGGCGACGACTATATCGTCTCCGGCTCCAAGGCGTTCATCTCGGGCGGCGGCGAGAACGAGATCTACGTCGTCATGGCCCGCACCGGCGTCGACGGCCCGAAAGGCATCTCCTGCCTCGTGATCGAGAAGGACATGCCTGGCGTCAGCTTCGGCGGGTTCGAGAAGAAGCTCGGCTGGCATTCGCAGCCGACCGCGCAGGTCAATTTCGACGGCGTGCGCGTGCCGGCGGAAAACCTCGTCGGCACCGAGGGCCAGGGCTTCTCGATCGCCATGTCCGGCCTCGACGGCGGCCGGCTCAACATCGGCGCCTGTTCGCTGGGCGGTGCGCAACGCTGCCTCGACGAGGCGCAGCGCTATACCAGCGAGCGCCGCCAGTTCGGCCAGCGCATCATCGACTTCCAGAATACGCAGTTCGTGCTCGCCGACATGGCGACCGAGCTCGAGGCGGCCCGCGCGCTGCTCTATGTGGCGGCCGCCAAGGTCAGCGCGGGCGCGCCCGACAAGACCAAGTTCGCCGCCATGGCCAAGCGCCTCTCCACGGACATGGGCTCCTCCGTAGTCGACCGCGCGCTACAGATGTTCGGGGGGTATGGGTATCTGCAGGACTATCCGATCGAGCGTTTCTGGCGCGACCTGCGCGTCCACCGCATCCTCGAGGGCACCAACGAAGTCATGCGCATGATCGTCGCGCGGGAGATGATGAAGCAATGAGCGGCACCTACGAAACCATTCTCGTCGAGCAGCGCGGCGCTGTGACGCTGCTGACGCTCAACCGCCCGCAAGCGCTCAACGCGCTCAATTCGCAGGTGCTCGCCGACATGGTCGCCGCCGCGCGGGCGTATGACGCCGATGCCGGGCAGCGCTGCATGGTCGTCACCGGCAGCGAGAAGGCGTTCGCGGCGGGCGCCGACATCAAGCAGATGCAGGCGATGGGGTTTGCCGAGGCTTACGGCGAAAACTTCTTCGCCGGCTGGGAAGATTTTACGCGCACACGGAAACCCGTCATCGCCGCGGTGGCAGGTTTTGCCTTGGGCGGCGGATGCGAGGTCGCGATGATGTGCGACTTCATCCTCGCGGCCGACACCGCCAAATTCGGCCAGCCCGAGATCAAGCTGGGCGTCGCGCCCGGCATGGGCGGATCGCAGCGGCTGACGCGCGCGGTCGGCAAGGCCAAGGCGATGGAGATGTGCCTCACCGGCCGGATGATGGGCGCCGAGGAGGCCGAGCGCGCCGGGCTCGTGTCGCGCGTCGTGCCCGCCGCCGAGCTGCTTGACGAGGCGATCAAGGTCGCGACCGCGATCGCCGCAATGCCGCCGCTTGCCGCCATCGCCAACAAGGAAATGGTCAACGCCGCGTTCGAGACGGGGCTCGCGCAGGGCATCAGCTTCGAGCGGCGGCTGTTCAACGGCCTGTGCGCGACCGACGACAAGGCCGAGGGCATGGCGGCGTTTGTCGCCAAGCGGCCGGGGGTCTGGACGGGGCGCTAAGACACCAACCGCCGTCATCCCGAACTTGGTTCGGGATCCAGACGCGCTGGCGCCGCTGTTCGGCGCTGCGCGTCTGGATCCTGACCTTCGTCAGGATGACGAAGACGTAGGAGAAGAAAATGGCAAAGATCGGTTTCGTAGGGCTCGGCAACATGGGCGGCGGGATGGCGCTCAACCTGGCGAAGGCCGGGCATGACGTGATCGCGTTCGATCTCGCCGACGCCGCGCTCGCCCGCGCGCGTGACGGCGGCTGCTCGATCGCGACCAGCGCGGGCGAGGCCGGAACCGACGTCGACGCGATCGTCACGATGCTCCCCGCCGGCAGGCATGTCGCATCGGTCTATGCCGAGCAGATCTTCCCCGCCGCCCGGCCCGGCACGCTGTTGCTCGATTGCTCGACGATCGATGTCGCGACCGCGAAGGCCGTCGCGCAGGACGCCGCAGCCAAGGGTTTCGCGATGGTCGATGCCCCCGTCTCGGGCGGGATCGCGGCGGCCAATGGCGGCACGCTCACCTTCATGGTCGGCGGGCCGGCCGAAGCCTTTGCGCGCGCCGAGCCGATTCTCGCCGCGATGGGCAAGGCGGTGATCCACGCAGGCGACGCGGGCGCGGGGCAGGCCGCCAAGATCTGCAACAACATGATCCTGGGCAGCCAGATGATCGCGACCTGCGAGGCGCTGGCGCTGGCGATCCGGCTCGGGCTCGATCCGCAGAAATTCTACGATATCGCGTCGAAGGCGTCGGGCCAGAGCTGGTCGCTGACGAGCTATTGCCCGCTGCCCGGCGTCGGCCCCGAAACCCCCGCCGATCGCGGCTATGAAGGCGGCTTCGCGGCGGGCCTGATGCTCAAGGACCTCAAGCTGGCGATGGGCGCGGCGCAGTCGGTCGATGCGGCCGTGCCGATGGGCGCCGCCGCCGAAGCGCTCTACCAAGCCTTCGCCAACGCCGGCCACGCGACCAAGGATTTCTCTGGCATCATCGCGATGCTCGACGGCAAGCAGCCGGGCTGAGGCTCAGCCGCCCGAATCGGGGATCGGTGCCTTGGTATGCGCATGCCGCACGCGCGTGGGATGCGCGTCGAGCTTGGGCAGGTCGTCGCGCGTGATGACGCCGTCGCCATTGGTGTCGAGCTGCTTGAAGCGCTTCATCGCGGTCTGCGCGAATTCGGCGCGCGTGATCGCGCGATCGAAATTGACGTCGGCGGTCACCACCGGCTCGGGGCTGTCGAGGAAGCCGTACCGCCCCGCGCCGAGCCGCGTCGGATAGGGCGGATCGGTGACGTTGCCGTCGTCGTCTGTTTTGGCGAGTTCGGGATCGCCGTAGCTGCTCATCACGCGGATTTCGGGGGCGATGTCGCTTTCATAATGTTCGACCTCGTCGGGGCCGATCTCGCCGTCGTGATCGGTGTCGAGCAGCGCGAAGAAGCGCAGCGCGTCGAGCTCGAACTCCCGGGGCGTGATCCTGTTGTCGCGATTGGCGTCGGCCTTGCGGAACCACAGCTCGCCGCCGGACAGGCCTTCGCCGCCGTGGAAGGGCTCGCCCATCGGGCTGATGAAGATCGCCCCCCCGGAGATCGGCGCGACGAAATTCTGCCCCTGCACGACGATGGCCTCATTGGGCGCCTCCTTGGGCGCCTCGGCGGGTGCGGTGGCGGGCGGCGTCGCGACAGGCGGTGTCGCGGGCGGCGCCGCGGCCACCACGGCGGACGACATCAGGAGTACGGACAGACTTCCGGCGATACGCATACCCGATTCCCCTTGAACGCTTGGCCTGGCGATAGCGCGTCGGCGCCGGGCGTCCAAGCGTCGCGCCGCGCCCGCTGGCATATTCGCAGGCGATGGCGCACGCTTGCCGTCTCTACGATGAACGAGGTGCGCGATGACCCGCTGGACGCTTGCCGACATGCCCCCGCAGACGGGCCGCCTCGCGCTGGTCACCGGCGCCAATAGCGGTATCGGGCTGGAGACGTCGCGCGCGCTTGCAGATGCCGGTGCGCGCGTGATCGTCGCGGCGCGCAGCGAGGCCAAGGGTCGCGCGGCGGCGAGCGCGATCGGTGGCAAGACCGAATGGCGCGCGCTCGATCTCGCCGATCTGGCGTCGGTGCGGACCCTGTCGGACGAACTGATCGCGGAGGGCGTGCCGATCGACATGCTGATCCTCAACGCGGGCGTGATGGCGCTGCCCCGGCGCGCGACCACCACCGATGGCTTCGAGATGCAGATCGGCACCAATTTCCTGGGTCATTTCGCGCTCGCCGCCCGGCTGTGGCCGCTGATGGCGCACGGCGCGCGCATCGTCCCGCTCTCCAGCATCGCCGCGCGGCGCGGCAAGATCGACCTCGACGACCTGATGGCGGAGAAAAGCTACAATGCCTGGGCAGCCTATTCGCAGACCAAGCTCGCGATGCTCGTGTTCGCGATCGAGCTCGCCAAGCGGCAGCAGCGCGTCGCCAGCATCGCGGCGCATCCCGGCTTCGCGCGCACCAACCTGATCGCCAACGGCATGGGCAGCAACGCGCTGCGCGATACGGTGATCGGCGTGTTCGGCGATCTGTTAAGCCAGTCAGCCGCCGCCGGCGCGCTGCCCGTGCTGCGCGCGGCGACCGATCCGACGATGCGATCGGGCGGCTATGTCGGCTCGACCGGGCTGTTCGAGCTCAAGGGTCCGCCGGGGCCCGCGAAGATCCCGAGGCAGGCATGCGATCCCGAGACCGGACGAAAGTTGTGGGCGGCGGCCGAGCGGCTGACCGGGCTGTCCCTGCGCCCCTGACGCTCTGCGTCGACGCCTCGCGCCCTTGACGGTTGCCATCGCGCACGACGCGCGCGACAGTCGGGCCCGGGGGGACACAGGGGAGACGCTCGTGCGCCGCAGACAGTTCATCGCCTCGATACCCGCCGCCGCGATCGCCGCGCCGTTGTTCGCACAAGCCGCCAAGGGCCCCGGCCAGGGCGGCGCGCCAACCCCCGAGACGCCCACGCTTCCCGGCTTCGAGCCCGTGGGCGCCGATCGCTTCCTGCGCCCCGACGTCCATGCCGGCGACCGCCCGGTCGGCGCGAGTTTCGCGTCGCGATCGGCGGTGTACGGCATCAACGGCGCGGCGGGATCGGCGCAGCCGCTCGCGACCTTGGCAGCGATCGAGACGCTCAAGCGCGGCGGATCGGCGGTCGACGCCGCGATCGCGATGAACGCCTGCCTGGGCTTCCTCGAGCCGACCTCGTCGGGGCTCGGCGGCGACTGTTATGCGATGGTGTGGGATCCCAAGGCAAAGACGGTGCAGGGCCTCGCCGGATCGGGCGAGAGCCCGCATGCGCTGACGCTCGACATCGCGCGCTCGCGCGCAAAGAACGGCGCGCTGCCTGCGCTCGGCGCGGTCGCGGTCTCGGTGCCGGGCGCGCTCGACGGCTGGTGGACGCTCCACCAGCGCTACGGCAGATTGAAATGGGCCGAGCTGTTCGAGCCCGCCATCCACCTGTGCGAACAGGGCGCACCCGTGCCCGAGATCATCGCCTATTACATCCGCGGCAATCTCAAGGCGTTCCTGCGCCCCGGCGCGGGGGTGGAGGAGACCGACAACGCGATCCGGACCTACGGCATGGGCCATGGCGGCCCGCAGACCGGACAGATTTTTCGCAATCCCGGCCTGGCACGCACCTACCGGATGATCGCACAAGGCGGGCGGGACGCCTTTTACGACGGCCCGATCGCGGACATGATCGAACGCTATTTCAAGCGCATCGGCGGCTGGATGACGCGCGCCGATCTCGCCCGGCACCACAGCGAGTGGATCGCGCCGCACACCACCGACTATCGCGGCACGACCGTCCACGCGCTCGGCGCCAACACGCAGGGTATCGCGACCTTGCAGATGCTCAACATGCTCGAGCATTTCGACCTGCGGGGGAGCGGCTTCCAGTCGCCGCTGTCGATCCACCTCCAGGTCGAGGCCAAGCGCCTCGCCTATGAGGATCGCGCGCGTTACTATGCCGATCCGCACTTTTCCAAGGTGCCGGTCGAGTGGCTGATCTCGAAGGACTATGCCGCCGAGCGCGTAAAACTGATCCGGCCCGACCATATCCTCACCCCCGTGCATCCGGGCCAGGCGCCGAACCACGGCGACACCACCTATTTCTCCTGCGCCGATTCGAGCGGGATGATGGTGTCGATGATCCAGTCCAACTTCCGCGGCATGGGATCGGGTCTCGTCGCCGACGGGCCGGATGGAGGGACCCTGGGCTTCATGTTCCAGGATCGCGGCCAGCTCTTCTCGCTGCAGGACGGCCACCCCAATATCTACGCGCCGGGCAAGCGCCCCTTCCAGACGATCATCCCCGGCTTCGCGACGCGCGGCGGCGTACCGTGGCTCGCCTTCGGGGTGATGGGCGGCGACATGCAGCCGCAGGGCCAGACGCAGATCATCGTCAACCGGCAGGATTACGGGCTCGACGTCCAAGCGGCGGGTGATTCGCCGCGCTGGCATCACGAGGGGTCGTCGCAGTCGATGGGCGAGGACGGCGCAGGCCTGCCCGCCAACGGCCTGCTGCGGCTCGAAAGCGGCGTGCCCGATGTGACCAAGGCGGCGCTCGCGGACATCGGCTGGACGATCGGCAAGCCCGACGGCGGCTTCGGCCGCTACGAATGCGTCGAGTACCGACCCGACGGCGGGCAGCTCGTCTACGCCGCCGCGAGCGAGATGCGCGCGGACGGGTGTGCGCTGGCCTATTGAAGACCCAACCCGTCATCCCGGCGAACGCCGGGACCCATACGCGCGGCGTCGATTACCGGGCGCTGCGCGGATCGTCACGCGTGGCGCGTGCGCTCCACGCACCGCGTCCATGGGTCCCGGATCAAGTCCGGGATGACGGGCGGGAATGTTGTGAACACCGTCATCCCAGCGCAGGCTGGGATCTCCCGGAACTGCCGCCGCGCCCACCATGCTGAGATCCCAGCCTTCGCTGGAATGACGAGGGCGGCGGGCGCGAAGACTACTCCTCCCGCTTCGCCCCATCGAGCAGCGCATCGCGGCGCGCCTTGTCCGCCACCTCGGTGTCGCGCTCGGCCTTGCTCCGCCCGAATTTGGCGCGGTTAGCGTCCGCTTTCCTGCCAGCCTCGGCCTTCGCTCTCGCCTTGCGCGCGCGATTGAGGTTGACGATCTCCGCCATCAGCGCCGCCCGATCTTCGCCGCGAGCCACTGCGCGGCCGCTTCGGGCGTCGCCTTGGCGGCGTCGCGGTCGACCATGTAATTGGCCTGCTGCATCGCCGCCACGGGGATCGCGCCGACCAGCGGTGCGACCGCGGCGAGGAAGCGTGGGTCGTGCGCATGCGCGGCGGATGCCAGCAGCACCGCGTCATAGCCCGGCTGCACATGCTTCGGATCGCCGAGCACGACGAGACCGTCCGCCGCGATCCGCCCGTCGCTCGAAAAGGCCGAGATGACGTCGACCTGCCCGCTTTCGAGCGCGCGGTACATGAAGGTCGGCGCATAGTTGCGCGTCGAGCCGAAGCGGATGTCGTAGCCGCTCTGCACCGCGCGCCATTCGGGCCGCGACAGATATTCGAGATCGGCACCGAGGTTGAGCGTCGGCGCGGCCGCCGCGAGGCTTTGCAGATCGGCGACGTGATGCGCCGCTGCCGACGGCCGTCGCATCGCCAGCGCATAGGCATTCTCGAAGCCCAGCGGCCCGACCAGCGCCGCGCCGCTCGGGCGCAGATAGTCGGCGATCCCCGCGAGCGTCTCCGTGCGCGGCGCGACGTTCGTGCGGTGCATCGCATCGGCCCAGATCGTGCCCGAATATTCGACATAGACGTCGATGTCGCCCTGCTGGAGCGCGTGCAGCGCGACCAGCGAGCCGAGCCCCTGACGGTAGCTCACCGTATAGCCCGCGCGCTCGAGCCGATCGCCGATCAGTCGCGCGAGGATGAACTGTTCCGAAAAATTCTTCGCGCCGACGACGATGCTGCGTTGCCCCGTTCCGCCCAGCAGCGGCGCGCAGGCGAGCAGCAGCCCGATCGCGACCCCTGCCCCGCCGAGGATCAGCGACCATCGCTCGCGCTTTGCCAGCCCGCGCTCGACCAGCGCGAGCAGACCGTCCGCCGCGAGTGCCAGCACGGCGGAGGCGAGGCAGCCGGTGAGCACCTGCGTCCAATCCTCCGACTGCAGGCCCGAGAAGATCAGATTGCCGAGACTGGAGGCGCCGACGGTGGTCGCCAGCGTCGCGGCGCCGATCGTCCAGACCGTCGCGGTGCGGATTCCCGCCATCACCACGGGTGCCGCGAGCGGCGCCTCGACCAGCCGCAACCGCTGCCACGCAGTCATGCCGAGCCCGTCGGCGGCCTGGATCACGCCCGGATCGAGCCCGCGCAACCCCGCCACGACGTTGCGCAGGATCGGCAGCAGCGCATAGAGCGCCAGCGCCAGCCACGCGGGCAGGAAGCCCAGCGCGGGCAGGCCATGCCCGATCGCGAGCAGCAGCGGATAGAAGAGCGCGAGCAGCGCCAAGCCGGGAATCGTCTGGATCACGCCCGCAATGCCGAGCGACGCTGCGGCGAGACGCGGCCGGCGAGCCGCAACGAGGCCGAGCGGCAGCGCGATCACCAGCGCCAGTCCGAGTGCCGCAGCCGATAGCAGCAGATGATGCGCGGCGAGACCGAGGACTTCGTTCACCAACCAAATCCTCCCCTGCAAGGGGAGGGGGACCGCCGGCGAAGCCGGTGGTGGAGGGGTGAAGGCTTGGGGTAAGGCATCGGATGAAAACAGCCCCGCGCCTTCGCCGCGGTCACAGCGCCGGAAAGCACCGCCCCTCCACCACTCGCTTCGCGAGCGGTCCCCCTCCCCATCTGCGATGGGGAGGATGTAGTAGACCGGCCCCCCCTCATCCCCTGAGCGCCTCGATCGCCTGCGCCTGCCTGGCTGGCACCGCGACCAGCGCGTCCGCCTCCACCCCCGCCTTGCCGGCGAGCATCTCGGCCGGCGTCGCGTCGCCGACCACCCGCCCCTTCGCCATCACCACGATGCGATCGGCGAGCAGCAGCGCTTCGGCCATGTCGTGCGTCACCATGATGCTTGTCAGCCCGAGCCGCTCGTGCAGCGCACGGTAGCGTTGGCCGATGCCGTCGCGCGTCACCGGATCGAGCGCGCCGAGCGGTTCGTCGAGCAGCATCAACTTGGCGCCCGTCGCGATTGCCCGCGCGACGCCCACCCGCTGGCGCTGGCCGCCCGACAAGGCATCGGGGGCCCGCCCGCCGAGTTCGGCGGCCAGGTCGACCATCTCAAGCAGCGCCGCGACATCGGGCGCGGGATCGCCTGCGATCCGCGGCACCAGCGCGATATTCTCCGCGACCGACATATGCGGCATCAGCCCGATCGACTGGAAGACATAGCCGATCTTCCGCCTGAGCAACGGCGCCGGCCCTTCGGCAACGTCGCGGCCGTCGATCAGCACGCGGCCCTCGGAGGGCATTTCGAGCCGGTTGACCATGCGCAGCAGCGTCGACTTGCCCGCACCCGATCCGCCGACCAGCGCGACGAAACTGCCCGGCGCGATCGCGATATCGACGCCCGCCACCGCATCGACCCCGGCAAAGCGCTTGGTGACGCGCTCGAAGCGCACCTCGGGGCCGTGTTGATCCATATCCCTCCGCTGGCGCCCGACGCGCGGCTTGCCTACTGTCGGCGCGTGATGATCGCGCGTCAAACCCTCCTGTGATGCTGGCGTTACGCGGCGTCGCCTGCCTGCGCGGCGACCGGCTGCTGTTCGAGGACGTCGACCTGACGCTTGCGGCCGGCGAGGCGCTGGTCGTCACCGGGCCCAACGGCATCGGCAAGTCGAGCCTGTTGCGCATCGCGGCCGGGCTGCTGCGCGCATCGGCGGGGACGGTCGAGCGCGACGTCGGCGCGGCATGGCTGGGCGAGGCCGCCGCGCTCGACGGCGAACGCACGCTGGGCGAGGCGCTGGGCTTCTGGGCGATGCTCGACGGCACGACGCCCAATGCCGCGATGATCACGATGGGGGTGGAGCATCTCGCGCGCGTCCCCGTCCGCTATCTCTCGACCGGCCAGCGCCGCCGCGCCGCGATCGCGCGGACGATCGCCAGCGGTGCGCCGCTGTGGCTGCTCGACGAGCCCGCCAACGGGCTCGACGTCGAAGGGGTCGAGCGACTCGGCGCGGCGATGACGGCGCACCGCGCGAGGGGCGGGGCGGTGCTCGTCGCGACGCATCTGCCGTTGCCGCTGGAGGATGCGAGCAATTTCTCGTTCCCCGGCGGAAGCCGGGGTCCAGGCCCGGAACCCACGGGAAGCGGAGCGCCTGCCCCAAGGTGGGACCTGGGCCCCCGCCTGGGCGGGGGAACCGTATGATCCTCTCGCTGATCCGCCGCGACGCGCTGCGCGGGCTGCGCGCCGCGGGGTTGCCCGTCGCCTTCTTCCTGATCGCGGCGACGCTCTTTCCGTTCGCGGTCGGCCCTGACGCCAGGCTGCTCGCAACCGCAGGCGGCGGGATGCTGTGGCTGGCGGCGCTGCTCGCCGCGCTGCTGCCGATCGAGCGGCTGGTCGCACCCGATGCGGAAGGCGGCGTGCTCGATCAGTTCGCGGTGCGCGGCATTGCCGACGAGAGCGTCGCCGCCGCCAAGATCGCTGCGCACTGGCTCGGCTTCGGGCCGCCGCTGATGATCGCAGCACTGCCTGGCGCAGCGCTGCTCGGGCTCGACACCGCGACGCTCGGCCGGCTCGAGGCGGGGCTCGCAATCGGTACGCCCGCGCTCGCCGCGCTCGGCGTCACCGTCGCGGCGCTGACCGTCGGATTGCGCGGTGCGGGCGCGCTTGCCGGGCTGGTGCTGCTGCCGCTCGCCGTGCCGCTGCTGATCTTCGGCGCCGGCGCATTGAGCCCCGGCGACGGTCAGGCGCTCAAGCTGCTCGCGGCGACCGCCTTGCTGCTCACCGCGGGCGCACCCTTTGCGGCGGGTGCTGCGTTAAGGGCGCTGCGTGATTGAAGACACGGAGTTTACCATGCGCTTTTCCCCTATCGCCTTCGCCCTGACCGCGACGCTCGCTGCTGCCAGCCCAATCGCCGCCGCCCCGCCGCGCGCCGACACGATCGTGACGGTGGTGATGGCGCATCGCCATTTCCATCCGCAGGTGATCCGGCTCAACCGCGGCCAGCCCTATCGAATCGTGCTCGTCAACCGCGACGGCACCGGGCATAATTTCGACAGCAAGGGCTTCTTCGGCCACGCCGACATCGATTCCAACGGTGCCGGCGGCCAAGCGATCCACGAGGGCCTGATCACGGTGCCGGCGCATGCGACCGTCGCGTTCCGCGTGACGCCGACGGTCGCGCGTCCGTTCGATCTCAAATCCTCGGTGGCGCTCGACGCCGCCTCGGGGATGCAGGGCCAGATCCTGGTCTATTGACGCGTCAGCCTGCCACCCAGCGCGCAAAGATCGCGGTGGGGAGCAGGAGCCCGCGGGCCTCCTCGCGCACCGCCATCTCGCCAGCCTCGATACGGCCGCCGAGATGGGCGGTAGCCTGCCGCAACAGCTCGGCGATCGCGATCGCCGACATGCGCACTGCATAGACGGTGAGCACGAGGAATTTCGACTCGGCATCGAGCAGCCGCACGCAATCCGCAATCAGCCCCGGCAGCCCTTCCTCGAGCCGCCACACCTCGCCCGTCGGCCCTCGCCCGAATTTGGGCGGGTCGAGCATGATCCCGGCATAGCGCCGCTCGCGCCGTACCTCACGCGCGGTGAATTTGGTCGCGTCGTCGATCATCCAGCGGATCGGCTTGTCGGTCATGCCGGCGAGTTGGGCGTTGGCCTTGCCCTGCTCGACCGATTTTTTGGACGCATCGACATGCGTTACTTTCGCCCCCTTCGCGGCGAGCGCGAGGCTGCCGACGCCGGTATAGCCGAACAGGTTCATCACCTCGTCGCCGTCTGCGACGCGCTCGCGCATCCACGCCCATTGCGGCGCCATGTCGGGGAAGAATTGCAGGTGGCGGAAGGGCGTGTTGGCTGCGTGGAATTTGACGTCCTGCCAGGCGAGCGGCCAGTCGGACGGCACCTTGCGGTCGAGATGCCAGCGGCCGCCGCCCTCCTCGTCCGACGCGCCGACGAACTCGCCGTCATGCTGCCAGTCATCGGACGCGGGCGCCCACATCGCCTGCGGCTCGGGGCGGACGAAGCGGAAGCGGCCATAGCGCTCGAGCTTGCGGCCGTGGCCGGAGTCGACGAGCGCGTAATCGGGCCACGGCTCGGTGATCAGGGTGAGGAGTTCCACGATCCGGCCTCTATCCGTTCGTCCCGAGCGAAGTCGAGGGACCGGAAACAAACGGCGCGCCTGAAGCCAGTCCCTCGACTACGCTCGGGACGAACGGAGAAGGGGAACCGGGCGTCACGCCACCCTCGCCAGCTTGCCGCCCACGCTCGCGGTCGCGATCCCGCCGCCGATCGCTTCGGCACCCGCGCGACGCGCCGCGGCGAGGTCGACCGCCTCGATCTGCGCGACCGTCTCGGCCACCGGCACGATCCGCCCCTGCACCTGGATCTGCCGCGCCAGATGATCGCAGCGCGACTGCACCGATTCGAGCCCCATCAGCAGCCCCGCGCGCGACTGCGCCTTGGCCCTCGCCAGCTCGGCGTCGCTGAGATCGTCGGCGGTGCGCGCCATCACGTCGCGCGCGAGCGCGAAGGCGCGTGGCGCCTCGGCCTTGGCGGCGGCGAGATAGACGCCGAGCTGGCCGGTGTCCGCCGCCGCCTGGCTCCATGCGTAGATCGAGTAGGCGAGCCCGCGCTCCTCGCGCACCTCCTGGAACAGCCGCGACGACATGCCGCCGCCGGCCGCACTCGCGAACAGGTTGAGCGCGTAGATGTCGGCGTGGCGCTGATCGACGCCGGGATGCGCGAAGGCGATGTGGACCTGATCGAAGCGCCGCGCGTCGGCGACGACGCCGGGGGCGAAGCGCGCGGGCTCGTAGGTCGGCGCATGGCCCGCCGCGAGATCGCCGAAGCGCGCCTCCGCCAGCCGCAGCAGCATGTCTTCGTCCACCTTGCCGGCGGCGGCGAGAATCAGGCCTCCGGGCCGATATTGCTCGTCGAGCCAGCGGCGCAGCGCCGCGACGTCGATCGCCGCGATCGTCGTCTCGTCGCCGAGCACCGGGCGGCCATAGGTCTGGCCCGGATAGGAGGCGGCGGCGAGATGATCAAAGACGATGTCGTCGGGCGTGTCCTTCGCCTCGCCGAGTTCCGCGAGCACGACATGCTTTTCGCGCTCGAGCTCTTCGGCGGAGAAATGCGGGCTGCGGACGAGATCGGCGATCAGGTCGACGCCGAGCGCGAGATCTTGCGGCAGCAGGCGCGCGTGAAAGACAGTGGTGTCGCGCGAGGTCCAGGCGTTCATCTGGCCGCCGACATCCTCGGCAGCTTCCGCGATGGCACGTGCATCACGGTCGCCTGCGCCCTTGAACACCATGTGCTCGACCATGTGCGCGAGGCCGGTAAGATGCGCGGGCTCGGAGCGGCTGCCGACGTCGGCATAAAGCCCGACCGCGAGCGTCTCGACGGGCATCGGATCGATCGCGATCGTGAGCCCGTTGGCGAGGCGGTGCAGCCGCGCGCTCATGCCCGCGGCCTCGCGCGCTCGGCGACGTAGGCGGTGACCGCCTCGAAGGTGGCGGGCAGCGTTGCGTAGCGCTCCTGCTTGTCCATCAGCCCGGCGATGCGATCGGGCAGCGCGGGCCGGACACCGATCGCGGCCTCGACCGCGTCGCCGAACTTGGCCGGGTGCGCGGTGGCGAGCGTGACGATTGGAACGTCGGAAGGCAGATCGCTCGCGCGGGCGGCAGCAAGCCCGATCGCGGTGTGCGGATCGATCGTCTGACCGGCACGGCGGTGCGCCCAGCGCATCGCCTCGACCATTCCTTCGTGATCGACGCGCGCGCTCGCAAAATCGGCGGCGGCGCGGTCGCGCAAGGGCTGCGGCAGCGTCATCCGGCGGTCGGTCTCGAAGCCGTGCATCTCGGCCGCCAGCCCGCTCGCGTCGCGACCGTGGAGATCGAACAGCAACCGCTCGAAGTTCGAGCTGACCTGGATGTCCATCGACGGCGTGTGCGTTGGCGTGACGATGCCCGTCGAGTAGTCGCCCGCGGACAGCGCGCGATGGAGGATGTCGTTGACGTTGGTGGCGACGATCAGCTTCGCGATCGGCAGGCCCATCCGCTTGGCGACATAGCCCGCGAACACGTCGCCGAAATTGCCCGTCGGCACCGCGAACGCGATTGCGCGCTGCGGCGCGCCGAGCCGGACGGCGGCATAGAAATAATAGACGATCTGCGCCGCCAGCCGCGCCCAGTTGATCGAATTGACCGCCGACAGCTGGAAGCGCGACGAAAAATCCGGATCGCCGAACATCCGCTTCACCAGCGCCTGCGCCTCGTCGAAATCGCCCTCGATCGCGATGTTGTGGACGTTGCCGGCAAGCACCGTCGTCATCTGACGGCGCTGCACCTCGGAGACGCGGCCGAGCGGGTGGAGCATGAAGATGTCGATATGCGCACGGTTAGCTACCGCCGCGATCGCCGCCGATCCGGTGTCGCCCGAAGTCGCGCCGACGATCGTGAGATGCTGGTCGCCCTTGGAGAGAAAGCGCTCGAACAACAGCCCGAGCATCTGCAGCGCGACATCCTTGAACGCCAGCGTCGGCCCATGGAACAGCTCGAGCAGCCAGTGGCGGTGATCGAGCTGGACGAGCGGCGTCACCGCGTCGTGACTGAAGCTGCCGTATGCCGCCTCGCACAGCGCGCGCAGGTCGGCTTGCGGCAGCGCCTCGCCGACGAACGGCGCAAGGATACGCACCGCAGTCTCGGCATAGGAGAGGCCGGCGAGCGCCTCGATCTCTTGGGCGGTGATCGTCGGCCACGCATCGGGCACATAGAGTCCACCGTCGGACGCGAGCCCGGCAAGCGTAGCGGCCTCGAAGCCGAGCGCGGGCGCTTCCCCGCGGGTACTGACATATCGCATCGGCGCGCGGCTTAGCGAGGGTGGCGGCGGGCGGCAAGTTTTGCGGGATTCGTTCGCCCTCGGACTAATGTTCCGACACCCTCCGCCGTTCGTCCTTAGCCTGTCGAAGGACGTGTTTGCAGGCGCCGCGTCTGCGGCACGTCCTTCGACTTCGCTCAGGACGAATGGGATGATGGACGGGTCGGTCGTTTCCGCCGCCACAGCGCGATCGCATAAATCCCCACCGCGAGTACGGCGAAGATGAACCACTGGATCGCGTAGGCGAAATGGTTGTTGGGAACGTCGTCGAGGCTGGGCGGCTCGCTCGGCTGCAGCCCTGCCGCGGGCGTGTCCGACACCAGCATCACCTGCCCATCATGATCCGGGCCGATGATGCCGCTGACCTTGCCGCCCTGCCACACCGGCGCGGTCGAGGCCTGCGACCAACCCATGTCGACCGCGAAGCCCGGCCCCTCAGCGCCGGTGCGGCAGTCCGCGACATGGCGCCAGCCCGCCTGCGCGGCCCGGTTGCGCCCCGAGCTCGCGCGCCAGCCGACCGGCTCGAGGCAGAACGCCTCCGAACGGCGGAACAACAGCGACTGGTCGGTCGGGATGCGCGGGAAGGCGACGGGCGGCTTGCCGGCGGCGGCGCGATACTCGGCGAGCAGGCCTTCCTTCCACATCATGCGGTGGAGCTGCCACACGCCGAGCCACACCATCACCCCCGCCGCCGCCAGCACGAGGATCGTCGGCAGCAGCGGAATACGCATCCTTGTCGCAGGGGGCGGCGTCACGGCTTGGGCTCGTCGCGGCTGATCCGCCCCTCGCGCGCATGGTTGCGATATTCGGATGCGAGCAACATCCCCTTGGCGACACGCAGCGAGGCGATCACCAGACCGATCGTGATCGGCGGCCACAGCAGCATGTGCAGCCAGATCGGCGGATGCGCGGCCAGTTCGAGCGTGATCGCGGCGATGCAGATCAGCGTGCCGATAATGAGCGTGAGAAACGCCGCTGGCCCGTCGCCGACGTTGAACGCGTCGAAATCGAGCCCGCAATTGGTACAGCGCGCCGCGAACTTGATCATGCCGACGTACAGCGTCTTGGCGCCGCAGCGTGGGCAGAGGCTGCCGAAGCCAACCTGGGCGATCGAGGGTTCGGCGGATGCGAGAGGGTCGCCTGGTTCGGCCATGATGTTACCCTTCTCCATCATCTCGGCGGACGCCGGGACCCATAGACGGCGGTTTGCTCAATCTTCGCGCACGCCGCATCCATGGGTCCCGGCTTTCGCCGGGATGACGGAGAAGGAAGCGATCAGGCCGCGTAGGTCGCGCCCCAGCCGCCCCAGACGTAGATCGACAGGAACAGGAACAGCCACACGACATCGACGAAATGCCAATACCAGGCCGCCGCCTCGAAGCCGAAATGCTGACGCGGCGTGAAGTCGCCCTTGTAGACGCGGTACTGGCACACCGCGAGGAAGATGGTGCCGACGATCACGTGGAAGCCGTGGAAGCCGGTTGCCATGAAGAAGGTCGCGCCGAAGATGTTGCCTTTGAAGGCGAACGGCGCGTGGATATATTCATAGGCCTGGATCGTGCTGAACAGCAGGCCGAGCACGATCGTGCACCACAGCCCGTTCTTGGTGCCTTGGCGGTCACCGTGGATCAGCGAATGATGCGCCCACGTCACCGTCGTGCCCGAGCACAGCAGGATCATCGTGTTGAGCAGCGGGAAGGCGAAAGGGTTGATCGGCGTCAGCCCCTTGGGCGGCCACACCCCGCCGACGACGTCGACCGCCTTGGGGAAGAGCGAGGCATCGAAGAACGCCCAGAACCAGCCGACGAAGAACATCACTTCCGAGGCGATGAACAGGATCATCCCATAGCGCAGGTGGAGCTGCACGACGGGCGTATGATCGCCGGCATGCGCCTCCTTGATCACATCCGCCCACCAGCTACCCATGCAGAAGATCAGCATCGCGAAACCGAGCGGGCCGATCAGCTCGCCATAGGGAACGTTGTGCAGGTACATGAGGAAGCCGGAGGCCAGCACCAGCGCGGAAAAGCTGCACAGCAGCGGCCACGGACTGGGCGGCAGGATGTGGTAATCATGGTTCTTGGCACCGGCCATCGGATGCATCCCTGTCGTTACGGCTCTGAGAGGCCCTTGATCCCGGCCGACCTTAGCCTTGGGTTGGCGCTTGGTCCACCGGGTAGAATGTGTAGCTCAGCGTGATTTCGCTGACCTGATCATTGTCGCGATCCTTGAGGAAGGCGGGATCGACATAGAAGACGACGGGCATGCGCTGCGTCTCGCCGGGTTGCAGCGTCTGCTGCGTGAAGCAGAAGCATTGCACCTTGACGAAATAGCGCGCGCTCTGATCGGGCGAGATGTTGAACGCAGCAGAGCCCGTGACGGTCTTGTTCGACAGGTTGGTCGCATCGAAGAAGGCGATCTGGCGCGCGCCGATCGCGACGCGCTGCGTCTGCTGCTCGGGCTGGAAGGTCCAGGGCAGCTTGGCGTTTGTGTTTGCGTCGAAGCGCACGGTGACCATGCGGCCGACCGATCCGGGTGCGGTCGCGCCCTCGTCGATCCGCGCGGTGCCCCCCCAGCCGGTCTGCTGGCAAAACATCCGGTAGAGCGGGACCGCCGCAAACCCCATGCCGACCATGAAACAGGCGACGAAGCCCGCGATCAGCCCGGTGCGCAGGTTGCGGGCGGCGGCGTTCATTCTCGCGGATCCAAGGGCGAGCGACTCCCCTCCCCCGTTCGGCCTGAGCGCAGTCGAAGGCCACGCGCGACGGTGGCTGCCCTTCGACTGCGCTCAGGGCGAACGGGCCGAGGAATGGCTTGGCCCACAGCCTCGCTCACAGCATCTTGGCGATGCTGATCGCGTAGAACAGCGCGACCAGCGCGAACAGGATCAGCGCGGTGACGATCGAGCGCGCGCGCTGGCGACGGCGGATCTCGTCCTGGTCGAACGGCGGGCGCACGGGCGGATCGGCGGGGGTGGGGGTGCCGGGCAGCGGATCGTGGCGCGGCATCAGGCGTACCACAGCCGGTCGACGACGAGCGCGCCGAAGGTCGCGAACAGATAGATGATCGAATAGGCGAACAGATGCCGCTCGGCCTTCATCAGCGCCGGATCGGTCACGCGCGAGAAGCCGACGCGCGTCGTCAGCCCAAGGAAGACGAGGCTGAGCAGCGCCGCGGCGACACCGTAGATCGGCCCGGTGAGCCCGAGCGGCCACGGCGCGATCGCCACCACCGCCATCGGCAGCGCATAGAGCAGCGCCTGCACCCGCGTCGCCCTGGCACCCGCGACCACCGACATCATCGGCACGCCGGCGGCGCTGTAATCCGAGTTGATGAACAGCGAGAGCGCCCAGAAATGCGGGGGCGTCCACAGGAAAACGAGCAGGAACAGCATCACCGGCAGCAGGTCGACATGCCCCGTCACCGCGGTCCAGCCGATCAGCGCGGGGAAGGCGCCCGCGGCGCCGCCGATGACGATGTTCTGCGGCGTCCGGCGCTTGAGCCAGACGGTGTAGACCAGCACATAGAACAGGATCGAGACGACGAGGATCGCGGCGGCGAGCACGTTGAGCGCGAGCCCCATCACGATCACGGCGAAAGCCGCGAGCCCGACACCGAATTGCAACGCGGCGGGGCGCTCCATCCGGCCGGCTGGCAGCGGACGGTTCTGCGTCCGCTTCATCTTGGCGTCGAGATCGGCCTCATACCATTGGTTGAGCGCCGCGGCGGCGCCGGCGCCCAACGCGATGCACAGGATCGCGGTGAAGGCCAGCACCGGGTTGAGATGGCCGGGTGCCGCAAGCAGTCCACACAGACCGGTGAAGACGACGAGCGTCATCACGCGCGGCTTGGTCAGCGCCAGGAAGTCGCGCCATTCGGCGGGCAGCCCCTGCAGCGGGGCCTCGATCGGCGCAGTCGCCATCACGTCCTTCATTTCAAATCACCTGCGCCCGGAACGAGTCTTCGTCCCGGGCGCAGACCTTAGCAGATTTTTAGCACGCGAGGGCGGCCCCGGTCCGCTCTCAGTGGCGGCCGTGCAGATCCTCGGCGTCAATGATCGGCAGCGTCTCAAACTGGTGATAGGGCGGCGGCGACGACAGCGTCCACTCGAGCGTGGTTGCACCCTCGCCCCACGGATTGCCCGGCGCCTTCTTGCCCGCGATCAGCGAGTAGATGATGTTGACGAAGAAGATCGCCATGCCGACCACCATGATCTCATAGCCATGGCTGGCGACGCCGTTCCACTTGGCGAAAGCGTCGGGATAGTCGGGATAACGCCGCGGCATCCCCTGCGCGCCCAAAAAGTGCATCGGGAAGAACAGCACGTTGACGCCGACGAAGAACACCCAGAAATGCGCGTGGCCGAGGACTTCGTTGTACATCTTCCCCGACATCTTCGGGAACCAGTAATAGAATCCCGCAAACAGCGAGAACACCGCGCCGAGACTGAGCACGTAGTGGAAGTGGGCGACGACGTAATAGGTGTCCTGGAAATAGTTGTCGATGCCGCCGTTGGCGAGTACGACGCCCGTCACGCCGCCGACGGTGAACATGAAGATGAACCCCATCGCCCACATCATCGGCGTCTTGAAGCTGATCGAACCGCCCCACATCGTCGCGATCCACGAGAAGATCTTGATGCCGGTCGGCACCGCGATCACCATCGTCGCCGCGGTGAAGTACATCTTCGTGTTCACGTCGAGGCCGGTCGTATACATGTGGTGCGCCCACA
>Ga0302314_10004726_pt1 | contig 25019 bp, 30 predicted proteins | sample III_Palsa_N2_3_FD_200533 | JGI IMG/M metagenome (GOLD analysis project Ga0302314, IMG submission 200533) | Peat permafrost microbial communities from Stordalen Mire near Abisko, Sweden - III_Palsa_N2_3 | ecosystem: Environmental > Terrestrial > Soil > Palsa > Peat permafrost | place: Sweden... | reverse complement strand
GCCCATGCAGGTCACGCCTCCGCCTCCGACTCGAAAGACGACCGACATGAGCGACTTCATGGTCAGTGACTCTGACCTGAGCTTGGCGCATAACCCGCTTCTCCCGAAGCGGTGAGCCTCGGACCACCCTATTCAACCATCTCCCATCATGAACAAGACCTTCAACGTCATCGTCATCGACAAAGCCGGCAAGGTCGGCAAATCCACCGTTGCAAAGCACCTCATCGCGCCGATGCTCGGGGCCGACTGGATTCAGGTCGAGACCTTCAACGATTCTGGTAAGGGCGCTGCGGCCAAAGTTGCCGGGCGAAAGTTCGAATATGTCGCCGAGGCGGTGGTCGGCGGCACCGGCAATGGAAGAGAGCTTACTAGCCAGCCGTGTCGCAGCATCATGGCGGAAGTCGTGGAAGCGCAAGTTCTGAACACCTGACCGCTCCTTCGCGCGCGCGAAAACCTGTTTGAAAGCGGAACTGGTCGCAGGAAATACCAAACCACCCTCCTCGTCGCGAGGAAGTCGCCTTAGCAGCGTCACCGCTTTCTTGCTGAGGGGCACGTCGCGCGACGTGCTGTTCTTCGTTTCAGGCAAGTGCACGAACCTTTCCTTGAGGTCAACGTGCTCCCAGCGCATGGCCAGGATTTCGCCGCGGCGCATGGCAGTGCGGAGCGCGAACACAGCTGCCGGCAGAACCCAGGGGTTGCGCGCACCAATCCATACGCCGTCCTTCAGGCGCGGGGATAGCTCTCTCAGCAGGAGCCGCAGCTCCGACCAATTCGGCCGGCGGCTGCGACCCTCTGCCTGCTTCGGGCGACGTACGCCCTTCACGGGGTTGTTCAACGGAACCGCCCATTCGGTACGAGCTTCAGAGAAGACGCTGGACAGGAGATTCATTTCGCGGCGGACAGTGTCGCCAGTGACCTCCTTGCAGCGTCCGTCGCGCCACTCGACCACGACGGGCGTGCTCAATCGGTCGAGCGTCAGCTTGGCCATCGGCGAGCGCATCATTGCTTTGAGACGGTAGGTCTCGGGCTCACGACCCTTCTTGGTGGGCGTGACGTCGCGAAGGTAACGCGCAAGCAGGTCGTGCACGGTCGTCGCTCGCAGACTGCTCGTATCGACGAACGTGCCACGACGCATCTCAGCCTCACGTTCGGAGGCCCACTGTTCGGCATCAGCCTTGGTGGGGAAGGTCTTGGTCTGGGCAGGCCAGCCGCGCATGCGGACCTGGGCTTCCCAGCTGAAGGGGCGGGTGGTGCCCCGTTTGCGGACAGTAGCCATTCTTGCCTTTCATTCGTTGTGGCGAATATGTGGCAAGTAGGCGTTTTGCGCGGGGGACAAACTTTGCCCCACGCAATCCGCAATCCGAAAAGTCCAGCTCGAACAAGGACTTACGGAAAAAGGTGTTTGGTGCGCCCGACACGGTTCGAACGTGCGACCCCTGCCTTCGGAGGGCAGTACTCTATCCAGCTGAGCTACGGGCACCGAAGCCGGGAGTTTAGCCGATCGGGCTCGGCGGCATGTCATCCGGGCGCTTTAGACTGGCTCGATGACGCAACACTCCTGGCCTGCGATCGCGCTGGCACGCGCCTGCGACGGGCCGCCGCGCTTCCCGTTCGTGCTGATGCACGAGCGGGGGCCGGTGCTCGGCTCGGTGGCGATCCGGCATCTGCCCGCGCTGCGCGAATGGCCCGACGCCTTCGAGCTGCTCGCCGCGGCGGACGGCACCCCGCGTGCGCTCGCGCTCACCTTGCCCGCGCCTGCGCGCGACGCGCGTCTCGCGCAGATCCACGCGCGGCTGCATGCGGACGGGTTGATCGTCGGTTGGCGCGGCGAGGCCTATCCGTTGCGCGATCGCACGGGAGGCGAGCACGGCGTGCTCGAACGCGCGGCCAGCCGCTTCTGGGGCATGCTGACGCTGGGCGCGCATTGCAACGGATACCTGGCTGATGTATCCGGCCGGCCGACGCACCTGTGGATCGCCCGCCGCTCGCCCACCAAGCCGACCGACCCCGGACGGCTCGACAACCTGATCGGCGGCGGCGTGACCGCGGGTCAATCCCCGCGCGAGGCGGTCATCCGCGAAGGCTGGGAGGAGGCCGGGCTCGAGCCGCACCGGATGGCCGGCCTGGTGACCGGCGGGCTGGTCGACCTGGAGTGCGACATCCCGGAGGGCCGCCAGCACGAGCGCCTGCATGTGTTCGACCTGGCGCTGCCGGCGGACGTCGTGCCGCGCAACGTCGACGGCGAGGTGGCCGAGCATCGGCTGATGCCCGTGGCCGAGGCGCTCGCGCGCGCGGCCGCGGGCGAGCTGACCACCGACGCGGCGCTCGCGACGCTGGATTTCGCGGTTCGCCATCGCCTGGTTGAACCGGCGTCGCGCGACGCGGAATCCACCGCGGCGGTGCTGTCGCCGGCGCAATGGCGCGCGTTCGAGGCGCTGCGTCCCTGAGAACTCGGGTCCGCCGCAAGGGCTTGAACGGCGGAGCTACCATTCAAAGCAACTGAAGTGCGGCGTCAATCGCGCTCAACCCGGGCCCTCGGCAAGGCCGGGACACTGGCCCTCAAGATGCAACACCGCATCCAACGCACGAGCTCCCCGACATGAACCAGCCCGCCACCCGCTACACCGGTACTGCCATCGCCCTGCACTGGCTGATGGCGCTGGCGATCGTGGGCAACTTCTGTCTCGGCTGGTACATGTCCGACCTGCCGTTCTCGATGATGCGGCTCAAGCTGTTCAACTATCACAAGTGGGCCGGCATCACGATCCTGCTCCTCGCGGCGCTGCGCCTGCTGTGGCGCCTGGCGAACCGGCCGCCCCAGGACCTGCCTGCTCCGACATGGCAGCACGTCGCCGCGCACGTCACGCACTGGGCGTTGTACGCGCTGTTCTTCGCCGTGCCGCTGATGGGCTGGGCCTACAGCTCGGCCGCGGGCTTCCCGATCGTCGTGTTCGGCGTGCTGCCGCTGCCCGACTTCGTCTCCAAGGACCACGCGCTGGCCGAGACGCTGAAGGCCTTGCACGGCGACCTGGCGTGGCTGCTGATCTCGCTGGTCGCGCTGCACATCGCCGCCGTCGGCAAGCACCTGGTCATCGACCGCGACGGCCTGCTGCGGCGCATGATGCCCGGCCGCGACTGAACCCTTCCATCGAAGAGAGACCACCATGAACAAGATTCGCACCGCCGTCGTCCTCGCCGCGTCGCTCGCACTCGCCGGCGTCGCCTTCGCCCAGGCCAAGGTCGTCCCCGCGCAGAGCCAGATCTCGTTCGCGATCAAGGAGATGGGCGTGCCCGTCGAAGGCGTGTTCAAGCAGTGGACGGCCGACATCGCGTTCGATCCGAAGAAGCCCGAGGCCGGCAAGGTCGCCTTCACGATCGCGACCGGCAGCGCGTCTTTCGGCGCGCCGGAAACCGACGCCGAGGTGCCCAAGGCCACCTGGTTCAACGTCGCCAAGTTCCCCAGCGCGACCTTCGCGTCGACGGCCATCAAGGCCAAGGGCGGCGGCAAGTTCGACGTCTCCGGCAAGCTGACGGTCAAGGGCACGACCAAGGACATCGTCGTGCCCATCGCGCTGGCGCAGGCCGGCCCGGCCACCACCGCCACCGGCACGTTCACGATCAAGCGCAACGATTTCAAGATCGGCGAAGGCGAGTGGACGGACACGTCGCAACTGGCCGATGACGTCGCCGTGAAATTCAAGATCGCCCTGACCGGCGTCGCACCCCTGTAAACGTTCTCTCAAGCCCCGAACGGGGCGGCAGCCGACGGTGTGGATCAGCGTCGGAACGCTTTCTTTTCTTCCATCCTGATCCGCTGGAGTTGTCCCATGACCAAGTTTTCCCTGCTGGCCGTCTTCGCCGCCCTCGGTTTCACCGCCGCCGCCCATGCCGAGTCGGCCACGTACGCGCTCGACCCGAGCCACTCGTTCGCCTCGTGGGAGATCTCCCACTTCGGCACGTCCACCAACCGTGGCCGCTTCAACAAGACGAGCGGCACCGTGACGCTCGACAAGGTCGCCAAGACCGGCTCGCTCGACGTCACCGTCGACACCACGTCGCTGGACACCGGCACCGCCGCGTTCACGAAGCACATCTCCAGCGACGAGATGCTCAACGTCGCCGCCTTCCCGACCGCGCACCTGGTCGCCGACAAGTTCATCTTTGCCGGCGACAAGGTCACCGAGATCGACGGCAACCTGACGCTGCTGGGCAAGACCAATCCGGTCGTCCTGAAGGCGACGAACTACAACTGCTACATGAGCCCGATGGTCAAGCGCGAAGTCTGCGGCGGCGACTTCGACATGATGATCACGCGCAGCCAGTACGGCGTCTCGTACGGCCTGAACTACGGCTTCCCCGACACCATGCGCGTCATCATCCAAGTTGAAGCCGTCAAGCAGTGAGCCCCCTGTCAGCGGGGCACCGCTGACAGCCCCCCGCGGGGGCGCGCGGCCTTGCGCCGGAGAGGCCGGGCGCGGCGGCCGCGCGCTTTCGCCCTTCGTTCGGGTCGGCCTGTCCCTCGCGATCTGCACCTGTTCGGGGCTCGTTCCCGCGCAGGCGCAGTCCATCACGGGCCCGATCACTTACCAGCTCGACCCGAACCACACCTTCGCCACGTTCGAGGTGCTGCACTTCGGCACGTCCACGCTGCGCGGCCGCATCGGCCCGGTGACGGGCGAGGTGACGGTCGATCGCGCGGCGAAGTCGGGCGACGTGCGCCTGCGCATCCCGATGACGACGCTGGACACCGGCATGCGGGTGCTCGACGCGCGCCTGAAGGAGCCCGACCTGCTGGCGACGGCCGAATACCCTGAAGCGTATTTCGTCGCGACCCGGTTCCAGTTCGACGCCACCGGCGGCGTCAAGGAAGTGCGCGGCGAGTTCACGCTGCGCGGCGTCGGCGAGCCGCTGTCGCTCTACGCGACATCCTTTGCGTGCCGGCATGACGAGATGCTCAAGCGCGACGTCTGCGGCGGCGACTTCGTGGCCGACCTGAAGCGCGGCCGGTTCGGCGCGACCTTCGGCGAACCGTTCGTCAGCGACGACGTGCACTTGCTGGTGCAGGTCGAGGCCATTGCCCCATAGGAAGCTGGAAACGAACCCTGCGCAGCCGCTCGTGCCGCCAAGAGTCGCCCGTGCGTCGTTGCAAATGCTCGCCGGGCAAACCAGCCCGTCTGCGCTTTGCGCCTAGCCTCGACACCTTTTGACGACCCGCTCGGGCACGCCGGATTCATTCCCGGCTTCCAGCCCGCCCACGACGCCGTAACCGATAATCGCGCACGCGCCTCCGCGGCGGCGCGCCTTCCACGAAAGCTTTGGCGATGACTCTCCCTGACGATTGGCGGCACGACCGCGAGATCGGCGCGCAGCTCGGCGCGACGCTGGACACCACGCGTGTCGACGACGTGCGCATCGGCGCCGTGCGTCCGCTCATTTCCCCGGCGCTGCTGCTCGACGACATGCCGGCGCCCGACAGCGCGGTCTCGCTGGTCGAAAACGCGCGCATCGAACTGGCCAAGGTGCTCAGCGGCGCCGACGACCGGCTGATCGTCGTCGTCGGCCCGTGCTCGATCCACGATCACGACCAGGCGCTGGAATACGCGCGCCACCTGAAGGTCGTGGCCGATGCGCTTCAGCGCGACCTGGTCATCGTGATGCGCGTCTACTTCGAGAAGCCGCGCACCACCGTCGGCTGGAAGGGCTACATCAACGATCCACGCCTGGACGGCAGCTTCCGCATCAACGAAGGCCTGCGCAAGGCCCGCGAGCTGCTGCTGGACATCGCCGCCATCGGCCTGCCGGCCGGCACCGAGTTCCTCGACCTGCTGAGCCCGCAGTACATCGCCGACCTGGTGTCCTGGGGCGCGATCGGCGCGCGCACCACCGAGAGCCAGAGCCATCGCCAGCTGGCGTCGGGCCTGTCGTGCCCGGTGGGCTTCAAGAACGGCACCGACGGCGGCATCAAGGTGGCGGCCGACGCCATTCTCGCGGCCAACTCGTCGCACGCGTTCATGGGCATGACCAAGATGGGCCAGGCCGCCATCTTCGAGACCCGCGGCAACGCCGACTGCCACGTGATCCTGCGCGGCGGCAAGAGCCCGAACTACAAGGCGCCGGACGTCGCCGCCGCCTGCGTCGCGCTGGAAGAACGCGAACTTCGCGCTCAAGTGATGATCGACTTCTCGCACGCCAATTCCGAGAAGAAGCACCAGCGCCAGATCGATGTCGGCGCCGACGTCGCCGCCCAGATCTCCGGCGGCGACCGGCGCATCACCGGCGTGATGATCGAGAGCCACCTGGCCGACGGCCGCCAGGACCTCAAGCCCGGCGTGACGCCGACCTGGGGCGTGTCGATCACCGACGCGTGCATCAGCTGGGCCGACACCGAGCCGCTGCTCGTTCGCCTGGCCAAGGCGGTGCGCGAGCGCCGCAGCGCCAAGGCATGAGCGCGAGCACGATGAGCGCCGCCGAGGGCGTCCGCTACGTCGGCTTCTGGAAGCGCGTGGCCGCGGGGCTGCTCGACCTGATCCTGGTGATGTTCGTGGTCACGCCGGTCACGGTCACCGTGTTCGGCGACGGCTGGACCGACGCGCGCGGCGTGCTGGGCTTCGTGGTGAACTGGGTGCCGCTGGGCGGCGCGATCATCGCGTTCTGGGTGATGAAGGGCGCAACGCCCGGCAAGCTGGCGATCTCGGCGGCGGTCGTCGATGCGGAGACGCATGCGCCCGTCGACTTCTGGCAGGCGCTCACGCGCTACGTCGGCTACTTCGTCTCCACCATTCCGCTGTTCGCCGGGCTGGCGTGGATCGGCCTCGACGCGCGCAAGCAAGGCTGGCACGACAAGATGGCGCGCACGGTGGTGATCCATCGCCCGCGCTGAGGCAGGAACCTGACGGGAGCGGCGCGATGCAGCGAGTGACCGGGATCGGCGGCGTCTTCTTCAAGGCGCGCGACGCCGACAGCCTGCGAGGCTGGTACAAGCGCCACCTCGGCCTGGACATCCAGGACTGGGGCGGCCTCGCGCTGGCGCCCCCGCCCACGCAGCCGCCCGGCAGCAAGACGCCGCTGGCCTCGCACACCACATGGTGCATCTTCCCGGCCGACAGCGACTACTTCGGCGGCACGCGCGGCGCCCACTTCATGGTGAACTACCGCGTGGCCGACCTCGATGCGCTGCTCGCCGTCCTCAAGCGCGAAGGCTGCGCGGTCGACGACAAGACGGAGGTCTCCGAGTACGGCAAGTTCGGCTGGGTCACCGACCCGGAAGGCAACCGCGTCGAGCTCTGGCAGCCGCCTTCGTAGGCAGACAAGCTGCGAACGAATCCGACGCGCCGAATCCGTCCGCCGCTTCTATACCCGCTCGACGACGAGCGCGATGCCCTGGCCCACGCCGATGCACATCGTGCACAGCGCGTAGCGGCCGCCGGTCGCGTGCAGCTGGTTGACGGCCGTCGTCACCAGCCGCGCGCCGCTCGCGCCCAGCGGGTGGCCGAGAGCGATCGCGCCGCCGTTCGGATTGACGCGCGGGTCGCCGTCGGCCACGCCCAGCTGGCGCAGCACCGCCAGGCCTTGCGCGGCGAAGGCCTCGTTCAGCTCGATGACGTCCATCTGCGAGATCGTCAGGCCCAGGCGCGCGAGCAGCTTCTTCGACGCCGGCGCCGGCCCGATGCCCATCACGCGCGGCGCGACGCCGGCCACGGACATGCCCAGCACGCGGGCGCGCGGCGTCAGGCCGTGCGTCTTCGCGGCGCTGGCACTCGCGAGCAACAGCGCGCAGGCGCCGTCGTTGACGCCGGAGGCATTGCCGGCGGTGATCGTGCCGTTCGGGCGCACGATGGGCTTGAGCTTGGCCAAGGCATCGAGCGACGTCTCGCGCGGGTGTTCGTCCTTGCCGACGACGATCGCCTCGCCCTTCTTCTGCGGCACGCTGACTGGCGTGATCTCCGCGTCGAAGAAGCCGCGCTTCTGCGCCTCGACCGCGCGCAGCTGCGAGCGCAGCGCCATCGCGTCCTGGTCGGCGCGGTTGACGCCGAAGTCGCCGGCGACGTTCTCCGCCGTCTCGGGCATCGAGTCGACGCCGTACTGCGCCTTCATCGCGGGGTTGACGAAGCGCCAGCCGATCGTGGTGTCGTAGATCGCGTTCTCGCGCGCGAACGCCGACGTCGCCTTGGGCATCACGAACGGCGCGCGGCTCATGCTCTCGACGCCGCCGGCCACGAGCAGTCCGGCCTCGCCGGCGCGGATCGCCTGGGCGGCGCTGCCCACCGCGTTCATGCCGGAGCCGCACAGGCGGTTCAGCGTGACGCCCGGCACGTCCACCGGCAGGCCGGCCAGCAGCGCACTCATGCGGGCGACGTTGCGGTTGTCCTCGCCGGCCTGGTTGGCGCAGCCGTACAGCACGTCGTCGATCGCCGCGGGATCGAGTTCGGGATGGCGCGCCAGCAGCGCGCGGATTGGAATGGCCCCGAGATCGTCGGCACGGACGGCCGAGAGGGATCCGCCGTAGCGGCCGAAGGGCGTGCGCAGGGCATCGCAGATGAAGGCGTCGGTCATGGGGATTGTCGTCTCGATGGGTTCAAAATGTTCGCAAGGTGAACATTTATTCGAATATGGGCCCTTGCTGTCGGGATTTTGCGCGTTTTCGGGGCGCCACCGGCGATTGCGGGATCTGTCCGCTCAAGTCGGGCAAGGGTTTGGCCGATTCCAGCTGAGGAAAGAAACCGTCCGCAAACGCTGCGGCCGGTAAGGACATATCCGAATGACGACTCCTATCCAAGCGAGCGCCCTGCGCATCGGCATGTTCGTTCACCTGAACGTCGGCTGGATGTCGCATCCGTTCCCGCTGTCGAGTTTCAAGCTGACCTCCAGCGAGCAGATCGAGACGATCCGCTCGCTCGGCCTGGCTCGCCTGACGTGGAGTCCGGAGCGCAGCGACATCGAGCAGCCGGTCGTCGAGACGTCCGCCGCGGGTGTGCAGGAAGACGCGCTCGCCGAGGATGCGCCGAAGCCGCTGGATGCCCGCCAGCTCGCCAGGCTGGCGTTGAACGCCCAGATGGAGGTCGCGCAGCGTTGCGAGCGCCAGTTCACCGAGGCCTGCCGCGACCTGCGTCGCGCCAACGACAAGGTGATGACCGATCCCGCGCAGGCCAACGCCGACGCGCAGCAGCTGGCCAAGGCGATCCTGGACAAGATGCTGGTCGAGGGCGAGCCCTGCCTGCGCGTGCTCGGCGAGATGGCCAGCGATCGCCACGCCGCCCATTCGCTCAACGTCACGGTCGTCTCGCTGATGCTGGGCCGCCAGCTGGCGATACCCGCCAACGTATTGATGGAACTGGGCGTCGGCGCGCTGATGCACGACATCGGCAAGGTGGCGCTGCCCGATCGCGTGCGTCTCGCGCGCGAGGACTTCAACTCCGGCGAGGCCGCGCTGTACCGCGACCACGTCGCGCAAGGCCTGATCCTCGGCCGTCGCATGGGCCTGTCGGCCGACGCGCAGCTGGTGATCGCGCAGCACCACGAACTCGCCGACGGCAGCGGCTTCCCGAGCGCGCTGATGCTGCCGCGCATGTCGCTGCCGGCGCGCATCGTCGCGCTGGTCAACCGCTACGACAACCTGTGCAACGCGGCGTCGCCGGCGCTGTCGATCACGCCGCACGAGGCCTTGTCGCGCCTGTTCGCGCAGTGCCGCTCGAAGTTCGACGAGACGCTGCTGTCCGGCTTCATCAAGATGATGGGCATCTACCCGCCCGGCTCGTGCGTGCAACTGAGCGACGACCGCTTCGCGATGGTGATGACCGTCAACGCCGCGCATCCGCTCAAGCCGCGCGTGCTGGTCTACGACCCGGCGGTCTCGCCCGAGGATGCGATCCATCTCGACCTCGAGAAGACCCCGCAGCTGGGCATCCGCCGCAGCCTGAAGCCGGTGCAGCTGCCCATGCGCGCCGTCGACTACCTGAAGCCGCGCCAGCGCATCTCCTACTTCTTCGACGTCGAGAGCGCGCCGAAGGAGGACGTGCGGGAAGAGGCGGCCGCATGACCTCCACCGTGCCGCCCCTGGCGCAGGTCGCGGCGAAGGAGTCGTTCACCGGACTCCTCGCCGCCATCGCGGCGCTGGGGCAGGCCGCCTGGATCGTCGACGCCGCGCGGGGCCACATCCTGGCCGCCAACGTCGACGCCGAGGATCTGCTCGAACGCAAGGATCTCGAAGGCCTGGACGCCGACGACGCGATCCCCGACCTCGAGGACATGGCGTACTGGGACGGCGTGCGCTGCGGCGTCGTCAGCGTGCTCGAGAGCGACGCCGAGCTGACCCTGCCCGGCGGCCGCACCTGCGCCGTCTCGCGCCGCATCGCGCCGGTCTGGCTGTCCGACGGCACGCCGCTGTTCCTCGTCACCGTGCGCGATCGCAGCCGCGAGCACCGCGTCGAGGTCGAGCGCGAGACCGCGCTGGCCGAGCTGCGCGCCACGCTGGAGGCCACCGCCGACGCCATCCTCGTCACCGACCTGAACGGCCGCATCCGCGCGTTCAACCGGCGCTTCGCGCGCATGTGGTCGCTGCCGGACGCCGTGCTGCACGCCGGCGACGAGCGCGCCGTGCACGAATGGGTGCGCATGAACGTGATGGACGTCGACGCCTACGACCGGCGGCTGGAGGAGGTCTACGCGCACACGCTGTCCGAGGCGGTCGACCAGATCGCGCAGGTCAACGGCGCGGTCATCGAACGCCACGCGCAGCCGCAGTGGAGCCACGGCCGGCCGATCGGCCGCGTGTTCTCGTTCCGCGAGACCAACCCGCATCGCGTGGGCGTGCCGCGCGAGGCCGGCATCCTGGGCATCGACCAGCTCACCCACCTGCCCAACCGCACCGGCTTCCTGCTGACGCTGGAGGACGCGCTGCGCTCGGGTCGCCAGAGCGCCGGCTTCGCCGTGCTGTGCGTGGAGTTCAATCGCGACGCGCTGTTCGGCGAGGGCGGCGACAGCGCCGCCGGCGCGCGCCGGCTGTCCGAGCTGGCCGGCCACGTGCACGGCGCGATGCGCCAGCCGCACTACTGCGCGCGGCTAGGCGGCAGCCGCTTCGGCGTGCTGATCGACTACGCCAGCGAGGCCGCCGCCGAGGCCGCGGCGCGCCGGCTGATCGACGCGCAGGAGCGCACCGACGGCGTGCCGGTGGCGATCGGCATCGGCACCTATCCGGGCGCCGGGCTGTCGGCCGACGACATCCTGCGCCACGTCGAGATCGCGATGCACCGCGCGCAGCAGGCGAGCCGCTCGTCGTTCGCGGTGCACAAGTTCGGCTTCGAGTCGTGGCAGCGCAAGCGCGACCGCGTCGAGGCCGGCCTGCTGCGCGCCGCCGAGGAGGGCCGCTTCCGCCTCGCCGCGCAGCCGCGCTTCGACACGAAGACCGGCCTGGCCGTCGCGCTCGAGGTGAACCTGCGCTGGCGCGATCGCGAGCTCGGCGAAGTCCCCGCGAGCCAGTTCATGGACGTGGCCGAGGAGCGCGGCCTGGTCGGCGTGCTCGACGACTGGGCGCTGGAGCACGGCCTGCTGCAGCAGCGGCGCTGGCGCGAGGCGGGTCATCCGCTGCGCCTGAACATCAACGTCTCCGGCTGGCAGCTGACGCAGCCTGGCTACGCCCGCCGCGTCGCCGCCGCGCTGGAGGCGGCCGGCAGCGCGCCTTGCGACCTCGAGATCGATGTCGCCGAATCTGCGCTTCTGGCCGAGCCGGAGGCCGCGCTGGCGGCCGTGCGCTCGCTGGCGCGCCAGGGCATCCGCGTGATGCTCGACGGCTTCGGCGACGGCACCAGTTCGCTCGCCGCGCTGCAACGCGTGCCGTTCGCGGGCGTGAAGCTCGATCCGGCGCTGTCGCAGGCCTGCGCCGGCGCCGGCGCCGAGGCGCGCTGGGTGCCGGCGCTGGTGCATCTGGTGCACGCCCTGCAGCTGGAGGTCCACGCGATGGGCGCCGACACCGAGCTGCAGTGCTCGGCGCTGATGGCCGCCGGCTGCGACGGCCTGCAGGGCCGGCGCCTCGGGCCGTGGATGGAAGAGCGCGCGCTCGAGTCCTGGTTCAGCCTGCCGGCGTCGCAGCGGCGCCTCTGACGCCCGCGACGGTTGCTCAGGCGTCCTGCATCTGGTCTTCGCCGCCCAGGTTGGGCGCGATGTCCTCTTCGAGATCGAGATCCTCGCCGTGCGCGTCTTCCGCGCGCGGGGGCGTCTCGCGCGCGCGCGGGGGGGCGGACGGCGGCTGCGGCGATGGGGCGGGCGTGGTCATGGGAAGCCTTTCTGCGGCGGCGATGTCGCCGGCATCCATTCTGAATCCTCGCACGACGGCGCGCGGCGCGGCGTAGGACAGGCACTACAGGGCATCGGGACACCGGCCGGCAGCCAACGCCGAACATTTCGCGCATCCTTCAGGCGTCTGCCCCCCAATCCGCGAAAGCTTCGTCCGATGTCCGTCCTTCTCGTCCGCAACGTGCTGCCCGTCGTCGCTTCGGTGGTCTCCGCGCTGTTCCTCGTCACCGCCGGGTCGCACGAATCCGCGCCGCAGGCGAACGCGTCGTCGGCGCGGATCGCGCAGGCCGAGGTGCAGCGTTGCGTGGCGAACGGACGCGACCTGGATGATTGCCTGGACGAGGCGGACGGCAAGGCCTTGATCGAGCGCGCCGACTGGCTTGCGCGCAACGACGACGCCTCTCGACGAGCGAGCCAGCCATGAATCCGCGGGGCGCGATCGCCGATGCCGCAGGCGCCGCCGCCCCGCGAGCCCGGCCGCACGACGTCGATGCCCCGCCACGCTCGCTGGAGGCCTACGTGGTCGAGGACAACGTCATCGTCCTCGAGAGCCTGATCGCCGCGCTGGAGGAGCTCGCGCCCGTGCACGTGGTGGGCACCGCGGCCGACGAGAGCGTGGCCGTCGACTGGCTGGCCGCCGGCGGCGACCGCTGCGACCTGGTGATCATCGACATCTTCCTGCGCACCGGCTCGGGCCTCGGCGTGATCGCTGCGGCGCGGCGCAAGCGCCCCGGCGCGGCGCTGGTCGTGCTCAGCAACTACGCCACCGACGAAATGCGCGCGCGCTGCCTGGCCAGCGGCGCCGACCGCGTGTTCGACAAGTCGCGCGACATCGAACAGCTCGTCGCGTATTGCATCGCGCTGTCCACGCGCGAGCCGGGCGAGTTGCCGCACTGATTCATGCGTCGGCGATGCGGTCTTCGTTCCCGTGCAGCGGCGAAGCGCGCATGCTGATTGCCCTGTAGTTGCCGTCCTACGACGCTGACGGTGGCCGCCCGACACGCAGGCACGCCCCGGCCCTACCGGCAACGGCCGGCTTGTCGCGCACACTGAAAACGTCTCTTCAGAGCCAGGCCGTCCAACCCCCGGCCGCGGCAACGAATCAACCCTCCAGGAGCTCACAACATGTCCGAAACCTCGCTGTCCAACGCCGCCGCCACCTCGTCCGACCATTTCAATCGCGCCGCCGCCTCGCTGAAGGCCGCCGAGCGCGATGCCCGCACCGCGATCGACAGCGCCGTCGACGGCCTGAGCTCCGCCTACGGCGAAGCCAAGCCGGCGCTGTCGCGCTATGCCCAGCGCGCGCGCGACTACGCCAGCGACGGCTACGACGCCGCCCGCGAGCGCGCCGCCGCGCTGAAGGAACGCGGCGCGCAGGCCGTCGATTCCACGCGTGGCTACGTGCAGGACGAACCGATCAAGTCGCTGCTGATCGCCGCCGCCGTCGGCGCCGCCGTCATCGCACTGGTCGAAGTGGTGCGCATCCGCCGCAATCGCTGAAGCATCCCTCGAGCGCGTGACGGTTCCCGACGAACCGCCGCGCGCAAAACGCGGACAATCGCGGCCAAGGCTTCCCTTGGCCGCTTTTTCATTGGGACGGACACACCATGATCTACAAGTTCAAGAGCAAGGCCGCCGGCGACCTGATCATGACGCAGCCGGTGGGCGATCGCGTGCTGTCGCTGATCGGCAAGCCGGCGTCGGCGCAGGGCATCATCGAGGTCGACCAGATGCCGGCGGCCATCGGTGCGCTGGAGGCCGCGGTCGCTGCCGAGAACCCGTCGGGCGCCGATGACGACTCCGGCGGCCGGGCCGATCGCGTGGGCCTGCGCCAGCGCGTGTGGCCGATGGTCGAGATGATGAAACGCGCGCTGGCCGAGAGGCAGCCGATCGTGTGGGGTGCCTGAACCTTGATGAGATCCTTCGAATGAGCCACGCGGAAGCGACGCGACTGATCGCGGTACGACACGGCGAGACCGCCTGGAACGTCGAGGCCCGCCTGCAGGGCCAGCTGGACATCCCGCTCAACGACCGTGGCCTGGAGCAGGCGCGGCGCACCGCGCACTGGCTCGCGGAGGACCATCCCGACGTGGTCGTCAGCAGCGATCTCGCGCGCGCGCAGGCCACCGCGCAGGCGATCGCGAGCTTCAACCGGATCCCGCTCGAACTCGACGCCGGCCTGCGCGAGCGCAGCTTCGGCAGCTTCCAGGGCATGACGCACACCGAGGTGGCCGAGCGCTGGCCCGAGTTGTCCGCGCGCTGGAAGAGCCGCGATCCCGAGTTCGCGCCCGGCGACGGCGAGTCGCTGACGGTGTTCTACGCGCGCTGCATCGAGGCGACGTTGCGCATCGCCGAACGCCACGTCGGCAAGACGGTGGTGCTGGTGGCGCACGGCGGCGTGATGGACTGCCTCTACCGCGCCGCCACCCGCGTGCCGCTCGACGCGCCGCGCATCTGGCAGCTCGACAACGCGTCGATCAACCGCTTGCTGCATACCCCGTCGGGTTTGACGCTGGTCGGTTGGAACGACACCAGCCACCTCGATCTCAACGCACCGACGCTGGACGAATCGGCCGACAAGATGCCCGTCGCGGCGGCGCTCGCCGCCCGCACCGACTAAGGGCTTCAGGACTCCGGCGGCATCCCGAACAGGTCGCTGCCGTTGCGCGCCGGCGGCGCCAGGCCGAGGTGTCGATAGGCCGCCACCGTCGCGATGCGTCCGCGCGGCGTGCGCTGCAGGTAGCCTTGCTGGATCAGGTAGGGCTCGATGACGTCCTCGATCGTGCCCGGCTCCTCGCCGATGGCGGCGGCGACGTTGTCCAGGCCCACCGGGCCGCCGTCGAAGCGGTGGACGATGGCCTCGAGCAGCTTGCGGTCCATCACGTCGAAGCCTTGCGGATCGACGTCGAGCATCGCCAGCGCCAGGTTGGCCACCGGCACCGTGATGCGGCCCTGGGCCTTGACGTCGGCGTAGTCGCGCACGCGGCGCAGCAGGCGGTTGGCGATGCGCGGCGTGCCGCGCGAGCGGCGGGCGAGCTCCAACGCGCCGTCGGGATCGATCGGCACGCCCAGCAGTCCGGCCGAGCGCGTGACGATCGAGGCGAGCTCGTCGGACGTGTAGAACTCGAGCCGCGCGACGATGCCGAAGCGGTCGCGCAACGGATTGGTGAGCATGCCGGCGCGCGTGGTGGCGCCCACCAGCGTGAACGGCTGCAGGTCGAGCTTGATCGAGCGGGCGGCGGGGCCGTCGCCGATCATGATGTCGATCTGGAAGTCCTCCAGCGCCGGGTACAGGATTTCCTCGACGACCGGCGACAGCCGATGGATCTCGTCGATGAACAGCACGTCGTTGCGCTCGAGGCCGGTGAGGATGGCCGCGAGATCCTTGGGCTTTTCCAGCACCGGGCCCGAGGTCTGGCGCAGGTTGACGCCCAGTTCGGCCGCGATGATGTGGCTGAGCGTGGTCTTGCCCAGGCCCGGCGGCCCGAACAGCAGCACGTGGTCGAGCGATTCGGAGCGCTTGCGGGCGGCGCCGATGAAGATGTCGAGTTGCTCGCGCGCCTTGACCTGGCCGACGTAGTCGTTCAGCCGCTTGGGGCGCAGCGCGCGCTCCATCGCCTCTTCGTTGGGCGACGACGGATTGGTGGCGACGACGCGCGCGGGACGCGGATCGCGAGCGCCGGCGCCGTTGAAATCGTCGGTCTGTATGGACATGCAGTGATTATGACGCTACAGGATTGCCGGCGGCGGGAACATTCGGCGGCGCGGCTCCTCGAACCCGGCTCACGTACGATCGACGCCATGAACAAGCCAGCCCTCCTCCTCGTCGCCGCGATCTTCGCCAGCGCCGCCGCCCACGCCCAGGTCACCGTCGACAAGCCCTGGATCCGCACCACCGTCGCCCAGCAGACGACCACCGCCGCCTACCTGACGATCACGTCGGCCAAGGGCGGCAAGCTGGTGTCCGCCAGTTCGCCGGCTGCGGCGTCGGTGGACGTGCACGAGATGAAGATGGACGGCGACGTGATGAAGATGCGCGCCGTCGACACCCTGGCGCTGCCCGCCGGCCAGCCGGTGGAACTCAAGCCCAACGGCCTGCACATCATGCTCACCGGCCTGAAGGCGCCGGTGAAGGCCGGCGACGTCGTGCCCATCAAGCTGGTGGTCGAGGACGCGAAGGGCCAGCGCGAGACGGTGGACGTGAAGGCCACCGCGCGCCAGAACTGAGCGCTACGACAGCGCCTTCATCGCCAGCTTGATGCCGTCGCTGACGCCGACGTCCTTGGGCAGGCCCTTGGTCGCCATCGCCGCTTCCTTCTCGTTGTAGCCGAGCGCGATCAGCGCCTGCACGATGTCGCCCTGGGCGTCGCTGGCGATGGCCGCGCCGCCGGCGGCGAGCTCGGGGCCCAGCTTGCCCTTGAGCTCGAGCAGCAGGCGCTCGGCGGTCTTCTTGCCGATGCCCGGCACCTTCTGCAGCCGGCCGCCTTCCTGGCGCGCCACGGCGCCGGCGAGGTCGCTCACCGACAGCCCCGACAGGACGCCCAGCGCCGTGCGCGGGCCGACGCCGGAGATCTTGATCAGCAGGCGGAACGTCGCGCGCTCCTCCTCGGTGAGGAACGCGAACAGCTGTTGCGCGTCCTCGCGCACCACGAAGTGGGTCACCAGCGTCACGCGTTCGCCCAGGCCCGGCAGGTTGCAGAACGTGCTCATGGGCACGTCGACCTCGTAGCCGACGCCCTGCACGTCCACCAGAACCTGCGGGGGCGTTTTTTCCGCGACGATGCCCGTGAGACGACCGATCATGCGGGGATTATGTGTTGACCGACAATTGCTTCGTTTAAACGCAGTTCCTCAACACGTCACGTGATCGTCCGCCGCGCCTTCTCCCCACCCGACAACGAACGCCTCGCCCATGTCTGCGGCGTCCTCGACGAGAACCTGCGCGCGATCGAGCAGGGGCTCAACGTCGTCATCACGCGGCGCCAGGAGCATTTCCGCGTCGAGGGCGGCAAGCTGCAGGCGCCGCGCGCGCTGGCGCTGATCGAGGCGCTGTACGAGCGCAGCGGCCGCCCGATCGACGAGGAACAGCTGCAGCTGCTGCTCTACGAGGCGCAGCGCGACGTGATCCAGGGCCACGCGAAGCCGGTGGCCCCCACGGAAGCCGTGGCCGGCGGCGAGATCGTGCTGCACACGCGGCGCGCCAACCTGATCGGCCGGACGCCTAACCAGGTGCAGTACCTGCGGCAGATCCTGTCCCACGACATCACGATCGGCCTGGGGCCGGCCGGCACCGGCAAGACCTTTCTCGCGGTCGCCTGCGCGGTCGACGCCCTCGAGCGCGCCAGCGTGCAGCGCATCGTGCTGACGCGTCCGGCGGTCGAGGCCGGCGAGCGGCTCGGCTTCCTGCCCGGCGACCTGTCGCAGAAGGTCGACCCCTACCTGCGTCCGCTGTACGACGCGCTGCACGACCTGATGGGCTTCGAGCGCGTGACCAAGGCGTTCGAGCGCGGCGCCATCGAAATCGCGCCGCTCGCGTTCATGCGCGGCCGCACGCTCAACCACGCGTTCGTGATCCTCGACGAGGCCCAGAACGCGACGCCCGAGCAGATGAAGATGTTCCTCACGCGCATCGGCTTCGGCACCAAGGCGGTCGTCACCGGCGACCTGACTCAGGTCGACCTGCCGCGCGGCGCGCGCAGCGGGCTGGCCGACGCGTCCGAGATCCTGCATGGCGTGACGGGCATCGCCGTGACGCAGTTCGGCGCGGCCGACGTCGTGCGCCATCCGCTGGTCGCGCGCATCGTCGAGGCCTACGAGGCGGCCACGTCGCGTGGCGAGACGGCCGCGCAGGCCGAGCGCGCCGAACGCCCGGCGCCCGCGCCGGCCACGTTCCAGGAAGGCAAGCGCAGCAACCGCGGAGGACGCTCCTGATGGCCCGCACGCCGTTGCCCGACCTGCAACTGAGCCTGCAGTTCGCCGATCCGACGCATCGCGCATTGCTGCCGCGCCACAAGGTCGCGCGCTGGATCCGCGCCGGCCTCGAGCTGCCGGCCGCGATCACCGTGCGCATCGTCGGCGAGGAGGAGGGCCGCGCACTCAATCGCGAGTACCGCCACAAGGACTACGCCACCAACGTGCTGACCTTCGACTACGTGCAGGAGCCCGAGATCGAAGCCGACCTGGTGCTGTGCGCGCCGGTGGTCGCGCGCGAGGCGAAGGACCAGCAGATCGACCTCGTCGCCCACTACGCGCACCTGCTGGTGCACGGCACGCTGCACGCTCAGGGCTACGACCACGAGGACGACGGCCCCGAGGCCGCGTGCATGGAAGCGCGCGAGACCGAGGTGCTGGCTGGATTGGGCTTCGCCGACCCCTACGCGTGATCAGCCGCGCCTGAGCACGCGCGCCGCTTCCAGCGCGAAGTACGTCAGCACGCCGTCCGCTCCGGCGCGCAGGAACGCCAGCAGCGACTCCATCATCACCGCCTCGCCGTCCATCCAGCCGTTGATCGCGGCGCCCTTGAGCATCGCGTATTCGCCGCTGACCTGGTAGACGTAGGTCGGCATGCGGAACTCGTCCTTCACGCGGCGCACGATGTCCAGGTACGGCATGCCGGGCTTGACCATCACCATGTCGGCGCCTTCGGCGATGTCGAGCGCCACTTCGCGCAAGGCCTCGTCGGAGTTGGCCGGATCCATCTGGTAGACCTTCTTGTTGCTCTTGCCGAGGGTGGCGGCCGAGCCGACGGCGTCGCGGAACGGGCCGTAGAACGCGCTCGCGTACTTGGCGCTGTAGGCCATGATGCGCGTGTGCAGGTGGCCGTCGGCCTCCAGCATCGCGCGGATCGCGCCGATGCGTCCGTCCATCATGTCGCTGGGGGCGACGATGTCGACGCCGGCCTCTGCCTGAACGCGCGCCTGGCGCGTCAGCACGGCGACGGTGGTGTCGTTGACGATGTAGCCGGTCTCGTCGAGCAGGCCGTCCTGGCCGTGCGAGGTGAACGGGTCCAGCGCGACGTCCGTCATCACGCCCAGTTCGGGGAAATGCGTCTTCAGCGCGCGCACCGTGCGCGGGATCAGGCCGTCGGGATTCAGCGCCTCGGCGCCGCCGGGCGTCTTCAGGTGCGGTTCGATGGCGGGAAACAACGCCAGCGCGGGGATCCCCAGCGCCACGCATTCCTCGGCCACGGCCATCAGCCGGTCGATGGTCATGCGCTGCACGCCGGGCATGCTGGGGATGTCGTGCGCCTGGTTCCGGCCGTCGATCACGAACACCGGGAGGATGAAGTTCCCGGGGCTGAGCCGGTGCTCGCGCATCAGTTCGCGGCTGAAGGCGTCGCGGCGCATCCGGCGCGGGCGGCTGACGGGAAATGGGGGCAGGTGCGGCACGGGCGAGATCGGTTTTGACGGGGGGAAAACGGGCTTTTTGCCCGCGCGGATGCGCGGTTTTACTGTCGCGCAACGCAGATCATCTGCTACATTTCGGGCTGGATGGTGTCCGTGAGGACATTGTCCCCTGCTTTTCCTCCCTGAGCAGGTGCCTTGCGTGATGACAGCGTCAAGGCTTTGCAGCCTCGGTCGTCCACCTCGTGGATGCCGGGGCTCTTTCTTTTGCGGCGCATCAACGCCCGTTTCGGGGCCGGCGATGCCGGCGTCGCCGCAGATAATGGGGCGATGATCGGACTTCTCCCGTGGGTCAAGGCCCTGCACATCGTCTTCGTGTCCAGCTGGTTCGCCGGGCTGTTCTACCTGCCGCGGATCTTCGTCAACCTGACGCAGGTGCCCAGCGACAGCCACGCCGAACGCGAGCGCCTGCTGCTGATGGCGCGCAAGCTCTACCGTTTCGCGAGCCTGCTGATGGTGGTGGCGATCGCACTGGGCATCGCTCTGGTCGCGCTGGAGCCCGGCGTGCTGCATGGCCAGTACTGGCTGCATGCCAAGCTGCTTCTGGTGGTCGCGGCGATCGGCTACCACCACATGTGCCGCGGCATGCTGCGCAGCTTCGAGAAGCTCGAGAACCGCCGCCGCGAGCGCTGGTTCCGGGTGTTCAACGAGATGGCGGTGCTGCTGTTCGCGGCCATCGTCATCCTGGTCGTCGTCCGCCCGTTCTGAGCGACGGCGCGGCAGGCTCGACGATGGCCCGGCCCGCACGCGCCCCCGCGCGCATCCCGCGCCTGCCGGCCAGCGTGCCCGTGCATCCGCGCGAGAGCTCCGCGCTGACGCTGACCATCGTCTTCACCGGGCTTGTCGTCTACGCGAGCCTGTACCCGTTCGCGGGCTGGTTCTGGCCCGCGGGCCAGCCGCTGTCGGCGCTGCTGGTGCTGCGCTGGCCGCGTTACCACGGCGGCTTCGACGACTGGTCCAACTTCGTCGGCTACATGCCGCTGGGTGCGCTGGTGTACGCCAGCGCGCTGCGGCGCGGGCGCCGGCCGCTCGTGGCCGGGCTGGTCGGGCTCGTCTTTCCTTCGGTGCTGTCGTGGACGATGGAGTTCACGCAGCATTTCCTGCCCGGGCGCTATTCGTCGCTGATGGACTGGGCACTGAATTCGCTGGGCGCCGCCGCGGGGGTGAGCCTGGCCGTCGCGATCCATTCGGCGGGCGCGGGCGGGCGCTGGGCGGCCTTGCGCGAGAACTGGTTCGTGCCGGGCAGCGGCGCCACCATCGCGCTGCTGGTGCTGTGGCCGGTCGGCTTCCTGTATCCGCGCAACGTGCCGTTCGGCCTCGGCATCACCTGGGAGCGATTGCAGGAAGAGGCGTACGACCTGCTCAGCGACCATCCGCTGGCGCCCTGGTTCGAATGGCTGTGGGCCAGCCTCGGCGAGAACACCGGCACGATGTCCAAGGCGGCCGAGGGTTTCGCCGTGGCGCTCGGGCTGCTGGGCCCCTGCCTGGTCGCGTTCGCCATCACCCGGCGCGGCTGGCGTCGCGCCGCGCTGGTGGCCGCCGCGGTGGTCGTGGGGCTGGCCGCCAACACGCTGTCGGCCGCGCTCAACTTCGGGCCGGTGCATGCGCTCGGCTGGGTGACGTCGACGGTGCCGATGGGCCTGGCGCTCGGCGCGCTGCTGGCGCTGGCCTGCGTGTTCATCGGACAACGTCCGGCCGCCGCCCTGGGCCTGGTGGCGCTGTCGGTCAACGTGGCGCTGGTCGCGCAGGCACCGTCCGATCCGTACTACGCCGACAGCCTGCAGCAGTGGGAGCAGGGCCGCTTCATCCACTTCCACGGGCTCGCCCAGTGGGTCGGCTGGCTGTGGCCGTTCGCGGCCCTCGCGTCGCTGTTCCGGCGCCTCGTCGAGAGCGATGCGCCGCCGTCGGCCTGACCCACCCCGGCGCGGTCAGGGCCGGTTTCCGCAGCTCGGCCGTCCGGCCTTCCTACAATGCAGGGCATGTACTACAAGCACCACATCTTCTTTTGCCTCAACGAGCGCAAGCCCGGCGAGGACAGCTGCTCGCTGGTCGGTGCGCAGGCCGGGTTCGACCATTGCAAGTCGCGCATCAAGTCCGCCGGCCTGGCCGGGCCGGGCGGCATCCGCGTCAACAAGGCCGGCTGCCTCGACCGCTGCGCCGGCGGCCCGGTGGCCGTGGTCTATCCGGACGAGACCTGGTACACCTTCGTCGACAAGAGCGACATCGACGAGATCGTCGATTCGCACCTCGTCGGCGGCAAGCCGGTCGAACGCCTGCTGCTGCCTCCTGACGTCGGCCGCTAGCCTTCCCCTCTTCGTCATGAACACCTTCACGAAGCGCGGCGAGATCGCCGGGCCCGCCGGCCCGTTGAGCGTCGCCGTCGACACCACCACCGACCTGCCCAACCGCGGACTGGCGGTCGTCTGCCATCCGCACCCGCTGCAGGGCGGCACGATGGACAACAAGGTCGTCACCACGGTCGCGCGGGCGCTGGTGCAGCGCGGCTGGCGCGTCGTGCGATTCAACTACCGCGGCGTCGGCGGCTCGGCCGGCGCGTGGGACGACGGCCGCGGCGAGGTCGACGATGCGCTGGCCGTGATCGCGGCGCATCGCGTGGCCGGCGAGCCGCTGGTGCTCGGCGGATTTTCGTTCGGCGGTTATGTCGCGGCGAGCGCGGCCGCGAAACTTCCTGACGCCGACAAGCCTCAGAGGATGGTGCTGGTCGCCCCGTCCACCGCCAAGCACGATGCGCCGCAGGTCAGCGCCGAGACGCTGCTGATCCACGGCGAGGCCGACGACGTCGTCCCGTTGTCGGCCTCGATGGACTGGGCGCGCCCGCAGGCGCTGCCGGTCGTCGTCGTGCCCGGCGCGGGGCATTTCTTCCATGGCCAGCTGATGCTCCTGAAGTCGCTGGTCCTTCGCAATTTTGCCGAGTGACATCGGCGTTTCCATGAAAAGCCTGCTCACCCTCCTGGGCCTGGCCACCGCCGGCTTCGCCGCCTTCGGCCAGGCGCTGCCCGCGCCCGAGATCGCCGCGCACGAATACCTGCTGGTCGACATGAACGCCGGCCAGGTGCTGGCCGAGCGCGGCGCCGACACGCCCGCCGACCCGGCCTCGCTCACCAAGCTGATGACCGCCTATCTCACCTTCGAGGCGCTCAAGGAGCACAAGCTCTCGCTCGACCAGAAGATGCCGGTCTCGCTGCGCGCCTGGGCCGAGCGCAAGGGCGGCGGATCGCTGATGTTCATCGACACCACGATGCAGCCGACCGTCGACGAGCTGCTGCAGGGCCTGATCGTCGACTCCGGCAACGACGCGGCGGTCGCGCTGGCCGAGGGCGTGGGCGGCAGCGTCGACGGGTTCGTCGGCATGATGAACCGCCAGGCGCAGGCCTGGGGCCTGAAGAACACGACGTTCAAGAACGCCTCGGGCCTCACCGAGGCCGGCCATCGCAGCACGCCGCGCGACCTGGTGGCGATCGCCGAGCACATCATTCGCGACTTCCCCGAGTACTACCACTACTACTCGCAGCGCGACTACAAGTTCAACAACATCCACCAGGACAACCGCAACATCCTGCTGCGCCGCGACCCGAGCGTCGACGGCATGAAGACCGGCTACACCGAGGCCGCCGGCTACTGCCTGCTGGCCAGCGCGCAGCGCGACTTCCCGAACGGCAAGCGCCGCCTGATCGCCATCGTGATGGGCACCGCGGCCAAGGAAGCGCGCGCCGACGAGGCGCAGAAGCTGCTCAACTGGGGCTACACGGCGTTCGACGACGTGCGCCTGGTCGAGGCCGGCAAGGCCGTCGGCGCGCCGGTGCCGGTGTGGAAGGGCAAGCAGGCTCAGGTGTCGCTGGGCAGCCCGGACGCCATCTACGTGGCCGTGCCCAAGGGCGAGGGCGACCACCTGAAGACGTTGGTCCAGCGCACCGATCCGCTCGTCGCGCCGCTGACCAAGGGCCAGCGCATCGGCTCGCTGAACGTGGCGACGGCGGCCGGAACCGCGATTGCCACGATTCCGCTCACCGTCCTCGAGGACGTGCCCCAGGCCGGCCTGTTCGGTCGCGCATGGGATGCCATCCGGCTCTGGATCAAGTAGTCTTGTGACCTGAGGGGCGGTTTCGTCCACCTGACACGACCCGCCGCTCGGGTTTCCAGTGCCGTCGCGCGATCCCCGCGGCGGCTCGCCCAGGAGCTTTCGACCATGACTGCCTTGCCCGACACGCTGTGCTATCTCGACGGGGAATTCCTGCCGTTGAACCAGGCCAAGGTCTCGGTGATGGATCGCGGCTTCCTGTTCGGCGACGGCGCCTACGAGTCGATCCCGGTCTACGGGCACCGCATGTTCCGCTTCGACGACCACATGGCGCGCTTCGAGCGCAGCCTGGGCAAGCTCGAGATCGAGGCCGACCTGGATCGCGAGACCTGGCTCGCGCGGCTGCGCAAGGTGATCGCCGCCTTCCCGGCCGCCGACCAGCTCGTCTACCTGCAGGTGACGCGCGGCGTCGCGCCGCGCTCGCACCTGATGCCCCTGGGGCTGAAGCCGACGGTCTTCGTCACGACGAGTGAGCGGTCGCTCCCCACGCCGGCGCAGCGCGTGCAGGGCCTGGCGTGCGTCACCGCGCGCGACTTCCGCTGGCAGCGCGGCGACATCAAGAGCACGTCGCTGCTGGGCAACGTCCTCGCGCGCAAGATCTCGGCCGACCAGGACGCCGACGAGACCATCCTGCTGCGCGACGACGGGCCGGGCGGCCCGTGGCTGACGGAAGGCGCCTCGAGCAACGTCTGGGTGGTGCACGAGGGCGCGCTGCTCGGGCCGGCGCCTGGCGACCATGTGCTCGCCGGCGTGCGCATCGAGTTGCTGCGCGAGCTGTGCGAAGAGACGGGAACGGCGTTCAACCTGCGCCCGGTGAGCGAGGCCGACGTGCGTTCGGCCGACGAGGTGCTTCTCAGCTCCGCCTCCAAGGAAATCATCGCCGTCACCCGCATCGACGGCGAGCAGGTCGGTCACGGCGCGCTGCGCGGTCGACCGGGTCCGGTTTATGCCCGTCTTCACGAGGCTTACCAACGTGCGATTCAATCGCAATCCATTTGAACGGTATTGGCCGCCATGCACGAGATTCCTCCCGAACAGTCGCTGATCGAGTACCCGAGCGCGTTCCCCATCAAGGTGATGGGCCCGCACGCCGAAGGGTTCGTCGACGCGATCGTGCAAGTGGCCCGACAGTTCGATCCGGATTTCGATCACACGACGGTGGAGACCAGACCCAGCAAGGGGGGTAATTACCTGGGCATCACGATCACGGTCACAGCCACCAGCCGTCA
>Ga0302314_10004725_pt1 | contig 25020 bp, 19 predicted proteins | sample III_Palsa_N2_3_FD_200533 | JGI IMG/M metagenome (GOLD analysis project Ga0302314, IMG submission 200533) | Peat permafrost microbial communities from Stordalen Mire near Abisko, Sweden - III_Palsa_N2_3 | ecosystem: Environmental > Terrestrial > Soil > Palsa > Peat permafrost | place: Sweden... | reverse complement strand
CCAGCATCCTGCGGCATGTCCGCGCCTTCAACCCTTGGCCCGTTGCCGAGACGCGCTGGGACGGGACGCAGCTGCGAGTGTGGGACGCGGAGGTGGTGGACGAGGGGGGCGGCCAACCGCCGGCCGGCGTACCGGGGGGCGGCCAACCGCCGGCCGGTGTACCGGAGCAGGCGCCTGCCGGTCCCGGCAGTGTCGTTGTGGCATCGAGCGCGGGTGTGGACGTTGCCTGCGGCCGCGGTGTGTTACGCCTGCTGAGATTGCAGTTGGCCGGGCGCAAGCCGCTGGCGGCGGCAGAGTTCATCAAGGCGCAGCGGCTCGCGGGCGCGGTTTTCGCCAACTCATGAACCAGGCTGTGAACGATACGGCGGCGGGAGCTCGATCGGTTGCGACCTACGCGGTGGCGCGGATCCTGCGCGAGGGGGTGACGTTGGACGCGGCGCTGCGCGACGCGTTGGCAGCCGCGCCGGCCAGCTTGGGCCCGTCGGTACGATCCTTGAGTTACGGCGCCATTCGCGGCTATTTTCGTCATGAAGCCATACTTGGGAAGTTGTTGTCGCAGCCCGTGCGGTCGCTGGATTTGCAATTGAGGGCGCTGCTGTCGGTGGCGCTATTCGAGTTGGAAGATGCGCGCACTCCGGAGTACGCGGTGGTGGACGCGGCGGTGAAGACGGCGAAGGCCACGGATGCAGCGCGTGCCAGCGGCTTGGTCAATGCAGTGCTCCGACGTTACCTGCGCGAACGCAAGGTGCTGGATGTGGAGATTGGCCGCAACCCGGTGACGCGGCATGCCTCGCCCGTCTGGCTGGCCGATCGCTATCGGGCGGACTGGCCGGGGCGCTGGACCCAATTGCTGGCCGCCGGCGACACCCAGGCACCCATGTGGCTGCGGGTGAACAGCCGTAAGACCACCACCGAGGACTACATGGAGGCGCTGCGGCAGGCCGGCATCGGCGCGCGCGCCGAACCCCTGGTGCCTCTAGCGATAGCGTTGGAAGTGCCCTGCGACGTACACGAACTGCCGGGTTTCGCCGAGGGTCGCGTGTCGGTACAGGATTTAGGCGCGCAGTGCGTGGCCTTTCCGCTGGATCTCGCGCCAGGCCAGCGAGTGCTCGACGCGTGTGCCGCCCCCGGGGGCAAGACGGCGCTCATCGCCGAGCGCCAGTCCGAGCTGGCCCGGCTGGTCGCCGTGGACGTCGATCCGCAGCGCTTGGCCCGAGTTCAGGACAATTTGTCGCGCGGCGAACTGCAGGCAGAACTGGTGCACGGTGATGCCTCGAACACCTCGTGGTGGGATGGCGAGCCGTTCGACCGGATTTTGTTGGACGCACCCTGTTCCGCGCTCGGCGTGATCCGGCGTCACCCCGATATCCGGGTGCGTAAGTCGCCCGCCGAGATCGACAAGTTGCCGCTGCTGCAGGCACGCCTCTTGATCGCCGCGTGGCGCATGCTGGCGCCAGGCGGGCGCTTGGTCTACGCCACCTGCACGGTGACCCGCAGCGAGAACCGCGACGTCATTGCCGCCTTTCTCGCGGGTACCCCCGGGGCGAGTCTCGTCCCGGTGGAAAGCTGGGCTGGGTGGCCCGCTTTCGGTGAAGCGGACGGCTTCGGCCGTCAAATCCTTCCCGGCGAGGCGGGTGCCGACGGGTTCTATTATGCTGCCCTGCTGAAGAACTGACAGTCGACGATGCCATGAAGGTCGCGCCATCGACAAAATCTCGCCTGACCCGAGCCGCTGCTGCGCTCGGCGGGGCGCTGTTGCTGGGCGCTGCTCTGTTCGCCGGGTCGATGGGTACGCAGGCGCATGCCGATGGTCTCGAGGGACGCTTCGAAGTGCGCTCGGCCGATCTCGAACTCAAGGACGCTGTGTATCATTTGAATGCGCGAATCGACCTACCGCTGAGCGATGCGGTGCGGCGCGGTTTGGCCGAGGGCGTGCCCTTGAGCCTGGAGTTGGACCTGGACATCGAGCGGGTGCGCCAGCTGCTGCCCAACTCCCGGGTGGCGGAACTCACTCAGCACTACCACCTTCAATTCAATGCCGTGAGCGCGCGCTACATTCTGCGCAACGACAATAGCGGACAACAAGAATCCTCGAGCTCCGTGGAAGGTGCTCTCGAAACACTGTCCGAAGTCCACGGCTTACCGGTGCTGGATAAATCGCTCATCACCCCTGATCGGCGGTATGAGGCCAGTGTCCGCGCCAAAGTCGACTACGGCACGGTGCCGTTCTCGCTGCGTATGTTGATGTTCTGGGTCAACGAATGGCATCGCGAAAGCGACTGGTACACATGGACATTCCAGCCCTAACCCGCAAGTACGGTTCGACCGTCCTCGCCACCGTCGGCGTCGCTCTGTGGCTGGTTGCGCTCTATCTTTTGGGTTTCGCCACCCAGAATTCGGCGGAATTCGATCGTTGGCTGCCCTCGATATTGCTCATCAATATCTGCGGGCTCATCACCTTGTTCGTGCTGCTGGCCATCAAGCTTACGGGCTTGGTGCGCGACTATCGCCGGCATGTACCAGGATCACGCCTGAAGGGCCGGACGGTGGCGATTTTCAGTGCATTGGCGGTGGCCCCGATTCTGGTGGTCTATTACTTCTCGCTGCAATTCTTGAATCGCGGCATCGACAGCTGGTTCGAGATCGAGGTGAGTCAGGGCCTCAAGGACACGCGCGAGTTGTCACACGCGGCGCTCGAGGTGCGGGTGCGCGAATTCCTGCAGCACACTCAGGTGGCCGCGCACGAATTGTCGTCACTGTCCGATTTCGAGCTCATCAGTACGCTGGATCGCGAGCGGCGCGAAAGCACGGCGCTGGAATTCACGGTGTTGGGCGCGCAGAGCCGGATCATTGCCACCAGTTCCGATCTGCCCATGGATGCGCTGCCCGCCCCGGCCACCGATGAAATGATGCTCCAGGTACGCCGCGGCCGCCCGTATGTGAATTTGGATACCGACGCCAACGGCGTGTACGTGATTCGCGCGGCCTCGCCGTTGGAGGGCAACGGCAGTACGGGTCAACGCGTGCTCATTGCACTCTATCCGGTGCCGCAGCAGCTCTCGCAATTGGCCGACACCGTGCAACGTTCCTACAATCAATACGCGAACCTGGTGCTGCTGCGGCGGCCGTTGAAATCGACCTTCGTGTTGATTCTGTCCTTCGTCGTGCTCATGTCCTTGATCGCCGCCGTTTACGGTGCGTTCTTTGCGGCGCAGCGGTTGGTGCAGCCGGTGCAGGACTTGATCGCCGGCACACGTGCGGTCGCCAAGGGAAATTACGACACCAAGCTGCCGCTGCCCTCGCGCGACGAATTGGGCTTCCTCGTGACCTCGTTCAACGATATGACCAAGCGGTTAGGGCGCGCGCGCGAGGAAACACGGCGCAGCCAACAGGCGGTGGAAGCGGAGCGCGCGGGTCTTGCGGTCATTCTGGCGCGCTTGTCCACCGGCGTGGTGTCGCTGGAATCGGATCTGACCATACGCACCGCAAATCAAGCGGCGAGTGCCATCTTGGGCGCCGATTTGGAAGCGGCCATCGGGTCGGGCTTCGGTGAGGCCATCAGCGACGGCACGCTGTTCACGCAATTCATCGGCACGGTGAAAGCGCGCCTGGTGGCCGATCAATCGGACTGGCGCGAACAAATCGAATTGCTGTCGGATACCGGCAAGCGGGTGCTCATGGTGGCGTGCACGGCGCTGCCCAACGAAATCGGCGGCGTCCCCGGCATGGTGCTGGTATTCGACGATATCACCACCCTCCTGCAGGCTCAGCGCGACGCTGCCTGGGGCGAAGTGGCGCGGCGGCTGGCGCATGAAATCAAGAATCCGCTCACCCCCATCCAGCTGTCGGCCGAACGCATTCAGCGCAAATTCGCGGGCAGCATGAGCCCGGACGATGCCCAGGTGCTGGAGCGCGCCACGCACACCATCGTGGCCCAGGTGGAGGCCATGAAACAAATGGTGAACGCCTTCAGCGAATACGCGCGGGCGCCGGACATGCATTTTTCACGCTTCGATTTGAATCAGCTCATCACCGAAGTGGTGGACCTGTACCGCGTGCAGGCCAGCACCGCCGAATTGAAACTGATGCTGAGCCCGCAGTTGCCGCTGATTTCCGCGGACCGCATCCGCATACGCCAGATCCTGAACAACCTGGTGACCAATTCGCTCGAGGCTCTCGAGGGACGGAGCGCTGCGTGCGTGGAAATCGAAACTCATGTCGCCGAGGACGGTCCCAAACAGGTAGTGGCTATTTGCGTTACCGACAATGGGCCGGGCTTCCCTCGCGACTTGATTGGGACGGTATTTGACCCTTATGTCACCAGCAAGCCGAAGGGCACGGGTTTGGGGCTGGCCATTGTGAAGAAAATCGTGGAAGAGCACGGCGGACGCATTGAGGCGGATAATCTGCGGACCGGGGGCGCCCGGGTGCGGATTTTGCTGCCGCTGGGCGAAACCGCTCGGTCCTTGAGTGGCCGCGAACCGCGAAAAGGCGAACACAGGAGAGAACGCGTATGACCGCATCGAGAATCTTGGTAGTCGACGATGAGGCGGATATCCGCGGCCTTCTGAAAGAAATCCTGTCGGAGGAAGGCTACGAGGTGGAAGTCGCCGCCGACGCGGGCCAGGCTCGTTTTTCCCGCGCCACCCAGGTGCCCGACCTCGTGCTCTTGGACATCTGGATGCCGGATACCGATGGCATCACCTTGCTGCGCGAATGGTCCGTGACCGATGGCTATGACTGCCCGGTGGTGATGATGTCGGGCCACGGCACGGTGGAAACCGCGGTCGAGGCCACCCGCCTCGGGGCCTTCGATTTTGTCGAAAAGCCGCTCTCCCTGACCAAGTTGCTGCGCACCGTAGAGCGTGCGCTCGATGCGGGGCGGCGTAAGCGGCTGTCGGAGCGCAGCCAGGGTTCGAGCCTGGCGGTGCCCATCGGCAAGAGTAAGGTCACGCAGGCGCTGCGCGAACAAATCCAAAATGCGGCGTCGAGCTCCTCGCCGGTGCTACTGGCGGGAGAATTGGGATCGGGACGTGAGGCCTATGCGCGGTACCTGCATTCCCTGAGTGCGCGAGCCTCCAAACCGTTCTTCATGGTGGTGGCTGCGAGTTTGAGCGGCGATCCGGCGGCTGCACTGTTCGGCAGCGAGCGCGACGGTCGGGTCGAACTCGGTGCTCTGGACTTGGCAGCGGGCGGCACGCTGTACTTGAGCGGGCTCGAGGACCTGAGCACCGAAGCGCAGCGGGCGCTGGTGGGGGCCATCGAACAAAATGGCTACACGCGCGTCGGCGGGCGGGAGCGCCTGACCTTGAATGTGCGGTGGATCAGCTCGGCCCAGGAGGGCATGGATCCGCACGTGGGGGCGGAGCCCTTCCGGCGCGATCTCATGGCGCATCTCAATGTGATCACTCTGCGGGTGCCTCCGCTGCGGGAATACGCAGAGGATGTGCCGGATTTGCTGCGCTTCTACGTGGATCGGTTGGTGGATGACCAACACCTGCCGCTGCGGCGCTTCAGCGTGGCGGCGCAGAACCGGCTGCGTAACTACCCCTGGCCGGGCAATGTGGGCGAGCTCAAGAATCTGGTCCAGCGGGTGCTCATTCTGGGCGCCGGGGAAGAGATCCGGCTGGAGGAGATCGAGCGGGAACTCGCGGTGAAAACAGCCAACGACGAGCCGCTCGTTAAGCAAGACCTTTTGGCGCTGCCGCTGCGCGAGGCTCGGGAGCAATTCGAGCGCGCCTACCTGCAGCAACAGCTGCTGCTATGCAATGGCAAAGTGGGACAGCTGGCGAAGCGGGTGGGTATGGAGCGGACCCATTTGTACCGCAAGCTTCGGGCATTAGGGGTCGATTTTCGGCAATTGGGCGAGGATTGAGAGGATATCGATCATATTGCCCCGATGCCCTAAACACTCTCATGTAGGTTAGGGCTACTCACCCGCCTCGAAAGAGGTCTCGCCCGGTGCGAGGTAAGTTGGACCCGGACTTACGAAGCCTCACCCTCAAAGGTGAGGCTTTCGTTTTTCTAGGGTGGTGGTGCCGGCGTCGTTCCTCGCAGCGTATGGCCCAGCAACGCTGAGAAGGAAATCCCGGCTCCGGTTTCCCCGGTTCCAGCGCATCAGATCGAAGAACACGGCGTATCGAACACCCTGGTCAAGATCGATGGTGACGTAATTGAGCTTGCCTGACTGCCCTGTCGCGAACTGGCAGCGGCCAGTGCGGAGGTGAGGCAGGCCGGATGTGGGGTGGCGGCGGCACGCCTTCAATGAACTCACGCAGCGGAAAGCGGCGCTCGAGGCAGACATTGCCGAGATGCAGGTCAACGCGGCAGAGGGTGATTCCGAACGGGTATTAAGGCAATCGATATCAATCGAGTGAAGTGCAATGTCTCAAGATCCACTTTTTTATCGACGGAGGAGCGCCGGTGGCCGGGCTTTCCCAAAAATATCGTTACGGGTAACCGTTTTCCAGTGCTCACTTCGATGATCTGGTCATTTTCTATGTGGGATAACGTACAGATTGTCTTCGTCAACGAGCGGATCATCGATGCAATTGACTGTGCGCGACCTTAAGTCGTACCGGCATTCAATCGCAATGCTGAGCCCATCCTCAATCAAGAAGAAACCGTGACGGGAACAAAAAAAAGCCTTCCTCAACTGCTGCCGAAGATCGCGACTGGTATTCAAGGATTTGACGAACTGAGCCACGGTGGCTTGCCCCGGAACCGGATTACTTTGCTCAAGGGTGGCCCAGGCTCGGGCAAGACCGTGTTCGCCCTGCAATCCCTGGTTAACGCAGCACGGCAGCGGAACGAGCCCGGCATCTTCGTGGCGTTCGAGGAAAGCCCGCGACAAATCATCGCCAATGCCGCCGGGTTTGATTGGGATCTGCCGGCTCTCGCCAAGAAGAAGCTCTTTTTCATGGATGCGAACCTGTCGCCCGAGGTCGTCCAATCCGGGGAATTCGACCTGCGGGGACTGCTCGCCATGCTCAAGGACAAGAAGGAGGAAATCGACGCCCGATGGATCGTGTTTGACGGCATCGACGTCATGCTGACGCTGCTGCAGAACCCGAAGTCGGAAATGCGAGAGATTTACCGGATCCGCGATTGGTTGGCGCAGAACGCGGTGGATGCCGCCATTATCACCGCCAAGATCGACGGTGATAGCGCGCAGATCGCGAATTACGGCTTCCTGGAGTTCATGGTGGATTGCGTAGTCGGGTTGGAGCAGCGTTTGGAGTGCGGGGTCGCCCTGCACCGGATCCAAATGCTGAAATACCGCGGTTCGGGATATGCCAAGGGTGAGTTCCCGGTGAGCTTTGGCCGGGGCGGGATGGACATCGCTCCCCCCGAACCGACCGAAATCAAGCAAGTCGCTTCGGGCGAGAGGGTTTCCGCCGGATTCGAACGGCTCGACACGATGCTGGGCGGCGGCTTGTTCCGCGGCAGCAGCACGCTGATCACCGGTGTGCCCGGCACATCCAAGACGACGTTGTCGGGCAAGTTCGTGGAGGCCGCTTGCCGGCGGGGTGAGCGCACGCTGTTCGTGAGCTTCGACGAGGGCCCCGATCGGATCGTGCGCAACCTCACCTCGGTCGGCATCCACCTCAAGCCGCACCTGACGAGCGGCGTGTTGCGGATGTATTCGGGCCGAACGGAATCCGTTGCCGCGGAGGACCATTTGGTCAAGCTCAAGGCGCTGATCCGCGAACACCAGCCGCTCTGTATGGTTATCGACCCCCTGTCGGCCATCTCCAAGGCTGGCGGGCTCGAGGCCGCGCGCGCTGTGGCCACCCGCTTCATCTACACGGCGAAGGAGCAGAAAATCACTGTGGTGGTCACCGCCATCAACGAGAGCGACGAGCCGGAGAGCGAAGCGACGGATCTGCAGATTTCCACCATCGCGGACACCTGGATCCACCTGTCGTACTTGATTCGCGGCGGCGAGCGCAATCGGGCGCTGACCATCATCAAATCGAGGGGCACCTGGCACTCGAACCAGGTGCGCGAATTAATCCTACGCGACGAAGGCCCGATCTTGGCGGATGTCTATACCGCGGGCGGCGAAGTGCTCATGGGCACGTTGCGCTGGGAAAAGGAAAACGCCGAGAGTGCCAAGACGCTACAACGTCGCTCCGAGGTCGATCAAAAGCGTGTGTCGCTGGAGTTTGCCGAAGCGGACACGCGGGCGCGGATCAAGGTCTTGGAACATGATTTAGAGCGACAGCGGGTGGAATTGGAGACCTACTCCAGTGACGATCAAGCGCGCATGGTGTCCACGAGCGATCGGGAGAAAACGCTGCTCCGGATCCGCAGCGCCGACTCGACGGTACGCGCGACGAACGGGTCTGCCGCTTCCCTGGAGAAGCGTCATACCTCCAATGGTTCTGGAAAATCCGGCAAGAAAAGCAAGACGGAGACACCCGATGGCCCGTAAAAAGGCGAAGCGCGTGACCTCCGACGCCGACGCCACGACGGTTGTGGTGATGGTGCTGTACATTACGGAGAGCGGTCCGAATTCGGTTCGGGCCATTGCCAATATTGAAGCGATTTGCCAGGAGCATTTGAAAGACAACTTCCGGCTGGAAATCGTCGATGTTCTCGAATCTCCGCGCCGCGCGCTGGCCGATGGTGTTGTCGTCACGCCGAGTCTCGCCAAGGTGTCTCCCCTCCCCGCAGCGACGGTCGTCGGCAATCTGAGTGATACGGGCGAGGTGCTGCGCGCGCTCGGGATCAGAGGATAGTGTCCATGCAACCCGCCCCGTCCTCGCTGACCCCGTCCGGCACGACTGCGGAGCGCGGCTTCAAAAAAGCGATCCTACGGCTGGTCAAAGGGGGGCCTGAGCGTCTGGCGATCGAAGCGGGCCAGATCGATGCCATTATCGACCCCACGAGCGGCCATGCCATTCTGCTGCCCGATGCACAGCGAGCGCTGATTGAACGCAAAGTGGGGTTCCGCAGCCTGATCGGACTGGCCTTCGACTGGTACTGGGAGCAGGACGAACGCTACTGCTTCGTCTCGCACCAAGGCGCGACGGATGAGGCTATTGGATTCACGGAAGAGGGCGTCATCGGCAAGGCACTGTGGGACTTGTCGATCGACAACCTGAGCGAGACCGATTGGCAGACGCACCGTCAGCAACTGGAGTGGCGCGTCATATTCCGAGACCTCGAAGTCAGGTGCGTGGATCGCGCCGGCGAGATGCGCTACGTCAGCATCAGCGGCGAGCCGATCTTCGACGCTCAGAACCAATTCAAGGGCTACCGCGGCATCACGCGAGATATCACCGCGCGCAAACACTCGGAAGCCGTGGTGCGGGAGTCGAATCGCTACGCGCGTACTATTCTCGATGGGCTCGGCGCCGCTATCGCGGTACTCGATCAGGCCGGGGTCGTACTCTCGGTAAACCCGGCATGGCATGTTCTTGCGATCACTCACTCAAGCATCGCAGATGTCGCGTGCGGCTCGAACTATCTGACGGGATGCGACAACGCAGGCGGCGATGAACACGAGGATGGGATGGCGATCGCTGCGGGGATCCGACAAGTGATCGCGGGGGAACGCTCGCTGTTTCGCTACGATTACGCCGCCGACTCACCCGCCGGGCGGCTCTGGATCGCGCTGAGTATTGCGGGCACTGCGGGTAATAACGCAGCGCGCGCCATCGTTTCCTGTGAGGACATCACCGAGCGCAAGCGCGGAGAGCTGCTGCTGGATCTGGAGCGCACGGTGCTGCGCTGTCTTACCGACGCAGACACCGCCACCGTCGCACTGAAATCGGTGATCCGCGCTGTATGCGAAAGCCAAGGCTGGACTTGCGGTCGGTACTTCAGTCTGGATCAATCAGCCGGCGTGCTGCGCTTTAGCGAGTCCTGGGGCATCCCGGTCGCTGCTGTCGAGCAATTTATAGAAAAGTCGCGGGGCCTCGTATTCCGTCCCGGGGCCGGCCTGGCAGGCCGCGTGTGTCAGTCAGGGCAGCCACTCTGGGTCATCGATGGTACGCGAGATGCGGGCGTGGCTCCGACGGCTTTAGCGCCGGAAACTGGCGATGAAGGGGCCTTCGTGTTTCCGGTCACATCGGAAGACACTATCATCGGCGTGCTCGCTTTCTCGAACCCTATTATCCGCGAACCGGATGACCGCACGCTGCAGGTGGTGCGGTCCATCGGCAGCCACCTCGGGCGATTTCTGCGGCGGCAAGAGGCGGTAGACTCGCTGCGCCGGAGCGAGAGTCGCTTCCGCGCATTGACCGACCTGACATCCGATTGGTACTGGGAACAAAATCGCGATTGCCGGTTTACGCAAATCGCCGATGGGAATCCTTTCGGCGGCGCCGACATCCTCGGCATGACGCACTGGGACCTACCCGGTGTCGTTCTTGCCGATGCGACATGGCCTGAACACAAGTCGAACCTTGCTGCGCGGTGGTCCTTCCATGACTTTGAATTCGCGACCGTTCAGGCGGACGGGCAGTGCAGCTACTATTCGATTTGCGGCGAGCCTGTGTACGACGAGTCGGGCATTTTTTCGGGATATCGCGGCACCGGCTTGGACATCACAAGGCGCAAGTGCGCCGAGATCGCGTTGCGCGAGAGCGAAGGCGCAGAAGTGAATCCAGATGATCCCGCATTTGCAGCTGCTGTTCGTGTAGCAAGGCGTGCGTTAGCCGAGCGGATTGCAGATCGGGTTCGAAAAGAGTATCGCCCCGTGAACAATGACGATGGGCAACCTGATCTGAATGGCCAAGCTTCCGCCAAGTTCGGCGAACTTCTCCGAGCATTGGAGTTTGATCGCGCGACAGACTTGCGCATTGCCGCGGCAATTGAGCTGATTGGGAAAACCAAATGAGTTTGCCGCCTGATGTCGAGGGTCGGCTATCGTAGAATGAGTTTTCGGAGAATTGAAGTTTTCTTTCCCAAAAATAGGGGCAATGCGGTTCGTCGAGACCTCTACAGAATTCGCGCTTTGCGAGATACGAGATAGATCCGGGCGCGCCGCATCGTCTCCGACTTCCTCGCGGAGCTCGCGCAGCGTGACGGAATCGCCGGAGCCCTTCCGGCGCGATCTCATGGCGCATCTCAATGTGATCACTCTGCGGGTGCCTCCGCTGCGGGAATACGCAGAGGATGTGCCGGATTTGCTGCGCTTCTACGTGGATCGGTTGGTGGATGACCAACATCTGCCGCTGCGGCGCATGGATGAGGCCACCAGCGTAGAGCGGCGCCGTATCGGCGCGGACGGCATGGACCAGTAGTTGTAGGTACAGCGGCGATCTTGCGGGGCCTCTCGCCGTGCGGGGAGCCCCGCGCGAGGCCGAGTGCGTGCTACTGACGCATAAGTGCAGGAACCGATACATTTAGGCCTTTATTGCCCAGACGACATCATAGTGCTTCCCGTCAGGCTCGGTCGTTCACCGCCTGCCATCCAAGGCTCGGACACCTACTGCTGCGCCGCCGCAATGCGCTCTAATTCACAGATTTATAAGGTTTTTCTAAATACTTCAATGGCGGTGCCGCTAGGCAAAGGCAGGGCGCACATTCCGCCTGACGGATGAACGCTTGCATCATGGTCCGATTTGATAATAAGAGGAATTTGATAATGAACATTCGAAATTCGGTGCGCTTAGCACTGCTCGCAACTACGACGATGCTCGGCGCTGGGACAGCTCTGACCGCGATGGCAGCGACTCAGACGAGCACTCTGAGCGTCACGGCGACCATCGCCAACGTCTGTGCCATCAGCACCACGAATGGCGTGGCATTTGGTGCTTATGATCCAGTGACTACGAACGCGACGAACCCTCTGACCGCCACGGGATCCTTGTCGGTCACCTGTACTTCCGGCGCGACCGAGCCCGTAATCACCCTGGATGTGGGCAGCAATGCCAACGTTGCTGGTAGCGCCGCCGCGCCACAGCGTCAGATGATATCCGCCGGGAATCTCCTGGCCTACTACCTGTACCAAGACTCGAACTACTCGGTGGTGTGGGGCAATACCGCCCTCAGCGGTGAGAGCTATACGGGTATAGGTACCGCCAGTACGCTCACCGTCTACGGCAGTATTCCCGCCGCCCAGAACGTCCCGGCGGGCAGCTATGCCGATTCCGTCGTCGCCACAGTCACCTACTAATGTCGCGACACTTGATCCTGTCGATGTCTCTTGGCCTCGCGAGCTTGCTCGCGAGGCCGCTGCCGACATTGGCGGGATCCTTTTCAGTCAACCCGGTGCGCATGGATCTGTCGGCCAAACAACCTGTGGCCTCCGTGACCGTGCGTAACGACGGTGCAGAGGCGACCGTCGTGCAGCTCGAGCTGATGGGTTGGGCGCAAGCTGACAACAAAGATGTTTATGACTCGACCTCCGAGCTGTTGGCGACGCCCCCTCTCTTTACGGTGCCGCCGGGCGGCTCAAGGGTGGTGCGAGTCGGATTGCGGCGCCGGCCGGATCCACTGCACGAACTCACGTATCGACTGTACCTGCAGGAAGTTCCGCCGCCCATGGAACCGGACTTTCGCGGCATGCGTATGACGTTGCGGGTGGGTGTACCCATCTTCGTAGCAGCGAACAGCCAGACCAGGCCGGAACTCAAGTGGAGCACCGTCGCCGAGCCCGGCGGTAAGATCAAGCTAAGTCTGCTTAACAGTGGAAGCGAACACGTCAAGATCGCTGACCTGGAATTGAGCACCGACACCGGCGGGACCCACTCATCCGGTGTTCAGCGCGTGGCAACCTATGTACTGCCCGGGCAAAAGCGTGAGTGGCTGCTGCAAATGGATGGCCCCGTTGTCCCCGGATCCAAGGTTCGGATCAAGGCACATACCGACGCGCATGCCGAGCTGGCTGCCAACCTGGCGTTGGACGCAACGTGAGGCTCAGTTGGACGTCGCAACATCAAGCCTGCGGACCGATCTCGGAACAGATCTTTAACATAAGGTCTGAAAGTGCCAGTCCCTCTGCGCCGCAGGCTGCACTTCGCCAGAAGAGAACGATGGCGGCGCGCCCTGCTGTTACTGGCGTTGGTGCCCGGCCTGATCGGCGATGGGACGATGAGCGGCGTTGGATTGACGGTGACGAAAGTTGAGCAGACGGGCGTCCCGGAGCGCCAGCCTGAAGACGAGCACCGCGGGCAGCGGCCGGAGCCTCAGCTGGACAGCCATACTGCCGGCGCAATGCAGCGCGCCCGGCCCACGAAGCATCACGGACGATCGGCGAAACAGCAGGGACGACGGGCAGCCAATCATCACGGACGGCCAGCGAAGCATCACGGACGGTCAGCGAAGCAGCACGCGAACAGGGGACGCCACGTGGGCGCTTTGCACCACGGGCGATCAGCGAAGCATCACCTGAAGAGCGGTCACCCGGCCCGCGTGCCGCATCTGGGCCGCGTACGGCCGGCGGCCCGAATATCCACGCGTGCGAGTGCGGCGGCCGCGAAACTGCCCGAGAGTGCGCACGCCGCAGTAACTCTCACGTCACCGGGCCCAGTCGTGCCGGCCTCGGGCGCGACGTCCCTCGTTTGGTTCGACGTGGAAATTAATGGCCAATATCCGGGCACGGCGCTTCTTCTTCAAACTCCCGATGGTAGGTTGTGGGTGCGCGACGAAGACTTGCGGCTTTGGCGGCTACCGATACCACCCGGCGAACCGCTCGTCAGCAATGGCGGATCCTATTACCCGCTCGACGGTTTACCGGGATTACATTACACGATCGATGAGGCCACCCAGAGCGTCACGATCATGGCGCCCGCCCGATTGTTTGCCGAGACGGCGATCGACCAAGAGCGCGTGCGCGGGGGCAAGCCCGATCCAGCCCGCCCCGGCGGTTTCCTGAACTACGATCTCATCGCCGCGCGCGTGCCTGGCGCTGCGGCTGCGATGACCACCTCGATCAGCGGCGAGTTGGAAGTCGGTATGTTCAACAAGTGGGGAGTGGGCACAACGACGTTTGTGCGGCCGGTTACGATCGATGACGAAAGCCTAATCCGCCTCGATACCAGCTGGACGCAGGATCGGCCGGATCAGCTCGCGCGCGTGCGGATCGGCGACTCGATCAGTGGCATCAGCAGTTGGGGCGGCGCTGTGCATTTTGGTGGCGTGCAATGGAGCACGGATTTTTCCACCCAGCCTAATTTCGTCACGACGCCGCTGGCCGGCGTCCGCGGCGAGGCGGTGCTGCCATCCACTGTCGACCTATACATCAACGATGCATTGCGATTGCAAACCTCGGTACCCCCGGGGCCCTTCTCGATCAATAATCTGCCAGTCATTTCGGGACAGGGAACGGCTCAAATCGTGGTGCGCGACGTGCTGGGGCAGCAGCAAGTCATTACCGTTCCCTACTACGCAAGCCCGAGTCTGCTGCGCCCGGGATTGAGCAGCTTCTCCTATGAAGTCGGTGCCGTGCGCGACAACTATGGGATATCGAGCAACGACTACGGCCGCAGTCTCGCGGTTGGCACCGAGCGCTATGGGTTCAACGATACATTCACCGGAGAGGTGCACGCCGAAGTGCTGCCCGATCAGCAGACCGTCGGAGTCGGCGGCGTGTGGCTCGCGCACAGCGTGATGGTTTTGAATGCAGCTGTCGCGGCAAGTCGCTCGAGCCGTGGTGACGCACCGTTGCTGCAACTGGGTGTTGACCACGAGTCGCACACGTTCAGTTTTGGGGCCAGCGCACGCTTCGCCGGCGAAGGATATGTCCAATTGGGCATGCTGCCGAGCGAGCTGGCGCCCATCCGAGTCTTGCAGGGCTACTTCTCGTTCCCAACGCCGGCGCGTGGCTCCGTGGGCGTGAATTACATTCAGGAGGATTACCGCGATCAAGCGCCCGCGCACCTATTGTCCACGCAGGCTAGCTGGCCGCTAAGTCATAACGGTTTCCTGAGTTTTACCGCGATGAAGCCATTGCGCGGCGGCAACCCGGGCGCCGGCGCGACCGTCGGAATCAATGTCATATTCAGCCTGGGGGCACGTCGCAGTGTCAGCACGAACGAGTCCCGGCAGGGCCGGGCGGACCAGGAGCAGGTGCAGATGCAGCAGAATCTACCCGCAGGGCGCGGCTTTGGGTATCGGGTCGCCGTCGGCGCGGGCGCAGCCGATCCTTGGGACGCCACGCTGAACTACCAGACCGACTTTGGAACGTACACCTTCCGCTCGGCCCGAAACGACAATCAAACAGGTTATTCCGCCGAGGCAGCGGGCGGCGTCGCCGTTCTGGACGACGACTTTTTCCTGAGCCGCAGGATCAACCAGAGTTTTGCGGTGGTCCGCGTGGGCGACTATCCGAACGTGCGCGTCTACGCGGACAACCAGGAAGTGGCCGTCACGGATTCGAGCGGCGAGGCGCTGGTGCCGCATATTCGAGCCTATGAGCTCAATCCGGTGAGTATCGAACAGGCTGACCTGCCGCTCGATGCCGATTTCGGCGCGCTCGAACAAAATGCGATACCCAATCGGCGAAGCGGCGTGCTGGTCAATTTCGACGTGAAGCCCTCGCAAGGGGCCCTCCTGGTGTTGGTCCGAGAGGACGGGACACCGGTGCCGGCGGGAGCTGTGGCGCGCCTCGATGGCAACGCAGAGGATTTTCCGGTTGGCATGCGCGGTGAAACCTATGTCACGGGACTGTCGAAGTCGACACTGGTGCGAGTGACGTGGCCCAGCTTGGAATGCGAGGCCATGGTGGAGTTCGTGCAGTCCCCCGATCCCCTGCCGAAGCTCGGTCCCATCACATGCCGCTCCGTACAGCAATGAGGCGCAGGCCCGATAGCCGTGTCGGACGGCTGATAGAAGTCAAATCCATGGCTGCCGGTTGGACTGCCGCCATCGTCGTGTTCGGTGCTACACCGACATATGCCGTCAACTGTACGCTCGGAGTTCAGAGCGTGATCTTTGGATCTTACGATACCCTGTCCGCCCAAAATACCGACAGCGCAGGTAGCGTCTCTGTGACCTGTGATGCGTCAGACAGCTTCACCATCGCTTTGAGTTCCGGTCACGGAACGATGTTGTCGCGGCAAATGCAAAGCGGCGCTTATTCGATGACCTACAATCTCTATACCGACTCGCTGCGGAGCATTATCTGGGGTGATGGCACCAGCGGCACTATGCTCGTCAGCACGTCCGGGACCAGCGCCACCTACGCAGTGTACGGGCGCATTCCGGCGGCACAGAACCTCCCGGCTGGTTCCTACAACGACTCGATTGCCGTTACGCTGACGTTCTGAGGGCCGCGGCCGACTAGGCGCCCCCACTAGTCGCCGACGCGGATCACCAGGACGTCGACATCGGCTTTGCGCAGGATGGTGCGCAGGCGATTCAGCTCATCGAGCTTGGAGATGGGGCCGATGCGTATGCGGTGCCAGGTGTCGTTGTCCACCGAAACCTTTTGCACTTTGGACTCGATGCCCTGAAGAGCGAGTTGCGCGCGGACACGGTCGGCATCGGCGAAGTTCTTGTACGAGCCCGCCTGTAACACGTAGGTGCCGCGGCGGGTTTCCGGGACGCCTGCGATATCCGGCCGCACGTCCTTTTCTTTCTCCGGCACCACCACTTCGAACTTGGGCAGCTTGCTGTAGAAGTCGTAAGAGTTCGCGGGTGCTTCGACGGCCCCGGAATCGCTGGGGTCTGCTTCGGCAAGTTCGTTGCCGTGGGCCTTCTTCTTGGTGGGTTTGACGGTTTGCACGGTCGGCGCATCCGTGTCGGCGTGCCGATCCTTGAAATACACCACGCCGGCGACGGCGAGGCCAATGGCAAGGCCCGTAGCGGCGCCCATCCAGCCCGAGAAGCCGCTCGCTGCTCTGCGCTTGGGTTTGTAGTCTCGTGCCACTGTGTGCCGTTACATGGTGTCGGGCGCTGATACGCCCAACAAGTCGAGACCGTTGCGGATGACCACCTGTGTCGCCTGCGCGAGATTCAAGCGCGCGTCGCGTAGCGGTGCATCGTCGACGATGAACTGATGCGCACTGTAGTAGGTGTGAAAGTCGTTCGCGAGGTCTCGCAGGTAATGCACCAGGGTGTGCGGCGCGCGCTGCACGGCGCATTGCAGAATGATTTCAGGAAACGATGCCAGGCGCTTGATGAGCTGCACCTCCTGGGGCTCGGTCAGCCTGCCGTAAGAGGCTGCGCCGCGCACGGCATCGTGAGCGACCCCGCGCTCCAGTAGTTGCCGCTGCACGCTCGCGACCCGGGCGTGCGCATACTGAATGTAGTACACCGGGTTGTCGTTGGAGCGTGCCTTCGCCAACTCCAAATCGAAGTCCAGATGCTGGTCGTTGCTGCGCATGACATAGAACAGGCGCGCCGCATCGTCTCCGACTTCCTCGCGGAGCTCGCGCAGCGTGACGTAATCGCCGGAGCGCTTCGACATCTTGGCCTTTTCGCCGCCGCGAAACAGGGATACGACTTGGATCAGACGCACTTCGAAACATTCGGGCGGTCCGCCCAGCGCCTCGAGGCCGGCGCGCAATCGGACGATGTACCCGTGATGATCGGCGCCCCAGACGTACAGCAGATGTTCGAAGCCGCGCTCGCGCTTATTCAAGACAAAGGCGATGTCGGAGGCGAAATAGGTTTTGACCCCATTGTCGCGCACCATGACGCGATCCTTCTCGTCGCCGAAGGCCGTGCTCTTGAACCACAGGGCACCGTCTTTCAAGTAGGCAAGTTCGGATTGCTTCAATGTCTCGATGGCACGATCGATGGCGCCGCTGTCACTCAGCGAGCGCTCGGAGAACCAGGAATCGAAGGTGACGCGGAATTCGGTGAGGTCCTCGCGAATGTCCGCCAAGATGCCGTCGAGCGAGAACTTCAATACCTGGAGGAACCCCGCGTCTCCGATCAGTTCGCGCGCGCGATGGATGACGGCATCGATGTAGATGTCCTTGTCGCCACCCTGGGGTTCGTCGAGGGGCAGATCCTTGAGCACCTCGGCGGCGGAGTGCTTGAGGGCAACGCCTTCTGCCGCGAACAACCGTGCGGCGATGGGGGCGATGTAGTCGCCGACATAGGCGTTCGCGGGAAAGGTGAGCTGCTCGCCGCAATGTTCCAAATAGCGGAGCCAGGTGCTGACCGCCAAGATGTCCATTTGCCGTCCGGCATCATTGATGTAGTACTCGCGGGTGACGCGATATCCCACCGCCTCGAGCAGGTTGGCGAGGGACGCACCGTAGGCGGCGTGCCGGCCGTGGGCGACGTGCAGCGGGCCCGTGGGGTTGGCGGAGACGAACTCCACCAGCACGGAATGACCGGCGCCGAATTGCGAGCGGCCGTAGGCCTCGCCAAGCCTAAGCATCTTGCCGAGTTCGGTGTGGTACGCATCGTCCTTAAGGAAAAAGTTGATGAAGCCGGCGCCGGCGATCTCGACTTTCGCAATGGCCGGATCGGCGGCCAGCGCAGCCAATAAAGCTTGCGCGATTTTGCGCGGATTCTGCCGCGTCGCCTTCGCCAGCTGCATCGCCAGGTTGCTGGCGAAGTCCCCGTGCTGTGCGTCGCGGGTGCGCTCTATCTCGATGGGTGCAGCGTGCAGGGTCGCGGGTACCACGTCGGCGGGGAGTGCCGAAAGCGCCTGGCGCAGCAAAGTGTCGATCAACGTTTTCAAGGCGGGTCCATTCTGTACGAAATAAAGGGTCGGCAGTTTACCGCTGCGCGTGCCGCGACGCGCGTCCGCTTGAGGCGGCGCTTCAATCGACTTCCAGGGGATCGACGTCGATGGACCAGCGCAGGCCGGTCGGGCCCGGGAGAGCCTCGACTTGCGGTAACCAGCGGGCGAGAAAACGCTGCAAGGAGGGGCGGGCGGCGGTTTCGATGAGGACGTGGGCGCGAAAATGATCGGCGCGCCGCGCCATGAGAGCCGTGGCGGGTCCGGACACCTTGACCCCGGCGTCACCGACTTGGTGGCCAAGCTCGGCAGCGGCGCGCAGAAAGGCGTTCAGCCCGCCATTGTCCTTGGCCTCGGCCCGGAGCAGCGCCAGCCGTGAATACGGCGGCCAGGAGGCTGCACGCCGTTCCTCCAGCGCGCCGGCGGCAAATCCCTCATAGCCCTCCGCAATGAGCCGGGTCAGCAAGGGATGCTCGGGGAACTGCGTTTGAATCAAGACTTCGCCGGGACGGGTCGCGCGGCCGGCTCGGCCCGCCACCTGGGTGATGGTCTGGGCCAGGCGCTCGGTGGCCCGGAAATCGCTGGCGAACAGGCCTTGGTCGGCGTCCAGGATCACCACCAGGCTGACCTCGGGAAAGTGATGCCCCTTGGTGAGCATCTGGGTGCCGACGAGTATGCGCGCCTCGCCGCTGTGTACACGGTCGAGGACGGTCTCCATCGCCCCCCGTGCGGAGGCGGTGTCACGGTCCAGACGGGCGAGGGGAGCGTCGGGAAACAATCTGACGAGCGTCTCTTCAACTCGTTCGGTTCCCTGGCCAACGGGATTGAGGGGTTGCAGGCAACTGCCGCAGGAAAGGGGGACGGGGGCGGTGGCGCCGCAGTGATGGCAGCGCAGTTGTGCGGCGCGTCGATGCAGGGTCATGCGCGCATCGCAATGGGCGCAGGGCGCGACCCAGCCGCAGGCGTTGCAGAATAGGCAGGGGGCGTAGCCGCGGCGGTTCAAAAAGACGATGACCTGGCCGCCCGCGGCGAGGTGGCGCTCGATGGCCTGCATGGCGGGCTGGGACAGTCCTTGTTCGCTGGCGTGCTTGCGCAAATCCACCAGGGCCATGCGGGGTGCGCGGGCGGCTCCCGGGCGCTGCGGGAGAATCAGTTTGGCGTAACGTCCCTGCGCCACGTTGTCCAAACTTTCGAGCGAGGGAGTCGCTGAGCCCAAGATGATGGGAACCCCGGCCCGTTGGGCGCGAAAGACGGCGAGATCGCGCGCCGAATAGCGGAATCCCTCCTGCTGCTTGTAGGAGGCGTCGTGCTCCTCGTCCACCACGATGAGGGCGAGACGCGGCAGTGAGGTGAAGACGGCCGAGCGCGTCCCGATGACAATGCGGGCTTCGCCGCTGTGCGCCGAGCGCCAGGCATCGCGCCGCTCGGCGCCGGTGAGCCCGGAATGCAGCACGGCGATGCCGGCGCTGAAGCGGCGGCGAAAGCGGTCCACGAGTTGCGGCGTGAGGGCGATCTCGGGCACCAGAACCAGCGCCTGGCCGCCGGCGGCAATGGCCGCGGCAATGACGCGCAAATACACCTCGGTCTTGCCGCTGCCCGTGATTCCATACAGCAGGTGGGCGGCAAACTGCCCCAGGGAGGCCAGCAGCGCGTCCACCACCACCGTCTGCGCCTCAGTGAGCGTCACCTCGCTGGGGTGCAGTTCAAACTGGGCAGGTCGAGGCAGGACCCGTTCGACCTGCGCCCAGCCGCGCTCCGCCAAGGCTTTGAGCAGTGCCGGCTTGAAGTCCACCGCCACCTCGTCCTCCGTGGCGCTGGAGCGTTCTCCCAGCCAGTGCAACAGCGCTCGCTGCTGAGGCGCGCGCCGGCCCGTAGCGCTCGCCAATTCGTGCCGTCCGGCCTCGCTGAGGCTCCAGTACTCCGCGACCGCCTCGGCCGACTGACCGGTGCGCAGTGCCATCGGGAGGGCGGCCGCGATGACCTCTCCCAGCGGGTGATGATAGTAATCGGACGCCCAGCGCAGCAGTTCGAGGGTGACTGGGTCGAACACCGGCGTGACATCCAGAAGTTCCGACGCGGCCTTGAGCTTCTCGGGGGCAATGGCCGATTCCTGGGATACCCCCACGAGTACACCGATCAGCTGCCTGCGGCCGAAGGGCACCCGTACCCGGATCCCCGGATGCAGCGTCTTGCCGGCGGGGTCATCGGGCGGCAAATAATCGAAAATCCGCCGCAGTGGTGTGTCCAGCGCCACCTGCAAGATCGTCGTTGCTTTTTTCCACAATTCCTGTGGATAAGTCTGTTGAGAAGCCGGGACCATTTACCCTAAGTGCTCGTTCTGTTTCGGGTCCTATTCAATTTGGCGAAAATCCGCTCGAAATCGAAGTAAAACATTTGAAATCAATGGGTTGCAATATCCTCTGGATGCGGCGATGAGATGTCGATTGCAAATGTTGCAAGGGAAGTCATCGGCGATGTGCGTAAGTCGCTGATCTTGCGCGGACCAGAGGGGTCGCCGGAGGCCACTGCCGTACCCAGAAGGCTGCCTTTACAGACGTCCACCATGGCCGGTCAACCCCACGCCGAGTTAGGCGTTTATACAGGGTATGCAATGGATCGTCGACGCTTGAGAGGACGAGATATGCCCCGCTTTGATACGCTTCCGCACGCTGGGATGGTCTGGGATGTTCCGGCTCCAGCACGCGGGGGAGCGGTTCTGGACCAAACACGAGAGCTCGATAAGTTTCTGGCTGAGATCGAGCGCCGCGCTTTTCGCATGGCGCAGGTCGCCTTGCGCGACCCCGACGATGCCATGGACGTGGTGCAGGATGCCATGTTGAAGCTGGCGCGTAATTACGGTGCCAAGCCTAGCGCAGAGTGGCGGCCGCTGTTCTATCGCATCCTCGAGAATGGTATCCGGGATTTGCAGCGCCGCCGGACGGTGCGCAAGAAATTCATGGTGTGGCTGCCGGGCGCCAAGGAAGACCCTGACAACGAGGCTCAGGATCCGCTGGAGAACGTCGCGGACGGTGGCCTGGATGCGCCCGAGATATTGATGCAGGACCAGGCCATGCAGAAGCTGGAAGGGTCTTTGCGTGCGTTGCCGGCTCGGCAGCGCGAGGCGTTCATGCTGAGAAATTTCGAGGGCTTGGATGTGGCCGGAACGGCGACCGCCATGGGGTGCTCCGAGGGCAGCGTCAAGACCCATTATTCGCGCGCCGTGCATGCGTTGCGCGAGCAGTTAGGCGAGGTATGGTGATGAACGAACATACACCTGAGAGCGGTCTGGAAGCGCGGAGCCGCGAGCTGTTTCACGACAGCGTCGACGCGCTGGATATGCGGGTACGGTCGCGTCTGACCCAGGCCCGGCATGCGGCCTTGGAAGCCGCGGCCGCGCGTAAGCCCTGGTTCCTGCGACTGCGTGTGTGGACACCGGCCGCAGGAGTGACGGCTGCCGCGCTGCTGGGCGCGACGTTGTGGTTCGGCATGCCGCACACCAGCCACGGCCCCATGGGCGCCGATCAGCCCAACTTGGAAGATTTGGACATGGTAGCGTCGAGCGACGAAGGCTCGGGAGATGCCATGGAGATGCTGCAGAATGATCTGGATTTTTACGATTTCGCCGACAAGGCGGCTTCCGATCCGTCAGCCTAAGTTGGACTTCGGTTGAAGGTGACAGGCTACTGGTGGGTGGCGGGATTGATCCTGTGTGGGCTGGCCTTCGCGGCTCCGCCGCCGGGTGCGCCCGCCGCCGGTTCGCCGGCCGCCGGTTCGCCGCAGCCGCCGGCCGCGGGGCAAGGCCAGTCGCGCACGGGCGCGCCGAATGACGACTTCATCGAATTTTTGGGTGCTGATGATGTTGGAGATGCCGCGTGGTGGGAATTCTTGAAAAAATCAGCGCCGCACAGAGCAAAGCCTCCGGCACCGCCGCCGTCGCAGGATTCCAAGTCATGATCAAGGCCTTGGTGATCTGTACGTGTCTATTCGTCGCCGCGACGACTGTGAGCTATGCGCAGAACCCGCAGGCGCCGGCTCCGCGCGAGTGGCAGTCGCTGTCCCCCGAGCAGCAACACTTGCTGCAAAACTATCAGGACAAATGGAATACGCTGCCTCCCGACAAGCAGGAGGCGTTGAGCAAGGGCAGCCAGCGCTGGCTTTCCATGACTCCCGAGCAAAGATCGGGAGCGCAACAGCGTTTCGGTCAGTGGCGCGCCATGCCGCCGGAACAGCGTCAAGAACTGCGTCAGCGTTGGCAGCAGTTCAAGAGCCTGCCTCCGGAACAGCAGCAACGGGTTCGGGAATCTTTTCAACGCTTCAGGCAAATGCCGCCGGAACGTCGCCAAGAGTTGCGGCGCCAGTGGCATCAAATGAGTCCCGAGCAGCGGCGTAATTTCACACATCGGGCGCCGCCGCCCGCGAGCCGGCCACGAGGCCGTTGATGTCGCCGTCCTCGGCGGGGCGCTGGACGTTGAGCGCAATCTTCCCAGAGGCACCAAGAAGGTGACTGTACGCATCCCGAAACTGCAGGTCTGAGTCGCAGTACGCCGCGCTTATACGTGCGTGCCGCCAGCGCCAGGGAATTGGGCTACACTCGGGCTTGGCGGCTCGAGGACTCCTCTTGGCGATCTATCATCTGACGGTACATATCATCTCGCGGGCGCGCGGCCAGAGCGCGGTGGCGGCTGCGGCTTACCGCGCCGGCGATCTGCTTCGAGACGAGCGTTATGGCGTCACCCACAACTATGTCGGTAAGCGCGGCATCGTGCACTCGGAGATCATGGCGCCCGAGGAAATTCCCAGCTGGGTGCGCAATCGCGAAGCGCTATGGAACCGGGTGGAAGCCGCCGAATTCAGAAAGGACTCGCAGTTGGCCCGGGTAGTCGAGGTCGGCTTGCCCATCGAGTTGGCCGTCGGCGAACGCCTGGCGCTGGTCCGGGATTACATTGCGACGGAATTCGTCGCGCAGGGAATGGTGGCCGACTTCTGCATCCGCGGGCAGGCGCACAATCCGCATGCGCAAATTTTACTGACCTTGCGCGGAGTCACCGTGGAGGGCTTCGGACCCAAACAGCGGTGTTGGAATGGCAAAGCCGTTTTGCACCGCTGGCGGGCCGCTTGGGCGGAGTGTGCCAACGACCATTTGGCCCGGGCCGGACATGCCGTGCGCATCGACCATCGCACCCTCGAGGCGCAGCAAATAGAACTCATGCCGGGACGCAGAATCGGCGTCGCCCGCGAGCGGCGCAATGACGCGTCGCTGCCCGAGCATCTGGTAGAGCGTCTCGCCGAACAGCAGCGCATTGCCAGAGACAATGGCGACACCATGCTCACCGACCCCACCGTCGCGCTGCGAGCACTGACGCATCAACGACCGATATTCACGGAGGCTGAGCTCGACCAGTTTCTACTGCCGCGAACTCAGGATACGGACCAGTTCGATGCCGTTCTGCAAGCTGTGAAGCTCTGCCCGGACCTCATTCGGCTGGCTCCCGGCCAGGACGGCGCGGCTCGCTTCACCTCGCGGGACATGGTGGAGGCGGAACGCTCCCTGGTGCGGCGCGCCGTATCCATGGCGTCGCGGCGGGGGCACGGCGTTCCGCCGGATCAACGCGGTGCTGTGGATGATGAATCCTGGCGACAGGCGTTCGATGATCTGGTCGGAGACGGCGACATCAAGACGCTGGTGCTGCCCGATCACCATAAGACCACGTTGTTGGCCGCAGCCCATCGCACCTGGGCGGCAAACGGCTTGACGGTGGAGGGCACGGCTTCGTCGCGCCGGGCGGCAGAGCTGCTCGAGAGCAGTACGGGCATCAAATCGCGCAGCCTGGCCGACTACGAGAGCCAATGGGAAAGCGGCGGCGAGCTTGGCCGCGAATCCGTGTTGGTGCTCGATGGCGCACAGGGGCTTGGCCTCAAACAGCTCGAGCGGCTGCTGGCCGCGGCCGACCGGGGGCGGGCGAAGGCCGTGCTGGTGGCACAGGCTCATAAGCTCGAGGCGATGAAGGTGGATTCGCCGTTTGATACCGTGCGGCGTGCCATAAACGTTGAATAGTGGCATATAGGTCGACTATCTTAAGTACTGTGTCATGGAGCCGATGATCCAACATAAGCTTCACTCGGTCGATTGGGCTGACGATCTGGCCGTCGTCGCGCAGGAATATCCGTTGTCCCAGCAGATTCTGCGGACGGATGTGTCCGGAATGCCCTTGGAATGGATTGATTACCGCGAAGCGGCCCGTCTCTATCACACCGAGCAGGTCGCCTACACCTGCGGTACCCTGCTGTATCGCCTCTTCGGCGGCACTTGTGCCAGGACGGGCTTGCGTACCACGGTGGACGTGAATTCCATTATTGCCACGTTGGGACACACGGGAAATCCCGGTAATTTACGCGGCGCAGATTACACGCCGCCGCTCAACAAT
>Ga0302314_10004724_pt1 | contig 25021 bp, 19 predicted proteins | sample III_Palsa_N2_3_FD_200533 | JGI IMG/M metagenome (GOLD analysis project Ga0302314, IMG submission 200533) | Peat permafrost microbial communities from Stordalen Mire near Abisko, Sweden - III_Palsa_N2_3 | ecosystem: Environmental > Terrestrial > Soil > Palsa > Peat permafrost | place: Sweden... | reverse complement strand
CTCTCCTCGCGGTCCGACCCGCCCACCGGGGTGCCCTTGCAGGTTAGGTCGCCGCCCGGGGAGCGGCCCTCCGGGCAGCGCATCCGGGTGTGCGGGCGGAACGCGAAGGACGTCCGGGCCGACCCCGGCGGGTCGGCCCGGACGTCCTGGCCGGTCGGATCAGCTCCGACCGGAACCGATCAGGCGAGGTCGAAGCGGTCGAGGTTCATGACCTTGACCCAGGCCGCGACGAAGTCGTTGACGAACTTCTCCTTCGCGTCGTCGGCCGCGTAGACCTCGGCGAGCGCGCGCAGCTCGGAGTTCGAGCCGAAGACGAGGTCGGCGCGGCTGCCGGTCCACTTGGCCTCGCCGGTGGCCGCGTCGCGGGCCTCGAAGGTGTTGGCGTCGCCGGACGTCGCCGTCCACGTCGTGCCCAGGTCGAGCAGGTTGACGAAGAAGTCGTTGGTCAGCGACCCGGGGTTGGCGGTGAGCACGCCCAGCGGCGACTGCTGGTGGTTCGCGCCGAGCACGCGCAGGCCACCGACCAGGACCGTCATCTCGGGGGCGCTCAGGTTGAGCAGGTTCGCCCGGTCCAGCAGCAGGTACTCGGCCGGCAGCCGGTTGCCCTTGCCCAGGTAGTTGCGGAACCCGTCGGCGCTCGGCTCGAGCGCGGCGAACGACTCCACGTCGGTCTGCTCCTGCGACGCGTCCGCGCGGCCCGGCGCGAACGGCACCTCGACGCTGAAGCCTGCGTCCTTCGCGGCCTTCTCGACGCCCGCACCGCCGGCGAGCACGATCAGGTCGGCGAGCGAGACCGCCTTGCCGCCGGACTGGGCGGCGTTGAAGGACTCCTGGATGCCCTCCAGGGTGCGCAGCACCGTGGTCAGCTGGTCGAAGTCATTGGACTCCCAGCTGCGCTGGGGCTCCAGGCGGATGCGGGCACCGTTGGCGCCGCCGCGCTTGTCGCTGCCGCGGAAGGAGGCGGCCGACGCCCACGCGGTGGACACCAGCTGGGACACCGACAGGCCCGAGGCGAGGATCTGGCCCTTGAGGGCGGCGATGTCCTCGGCGCCGACGAGCGGGTGCGTCACCGCGGGGAGCGGGTCCTGCCACAGCAGCGTCTCGGCCGGGACCTCCGGGCCGAGGTAGCGCACGATCGGGCCCATGTCGCGGTGGGTCAGCTTGTACCAGGCCCGGGCGAAGGCGTCCGCGAACTCGGCCGGGTTGTCCTTGAAGCGGCGCGAGATCTGCTCGTAGGCCGGGTCGACGCGCAGCGAGAGGTCGGTGGTGAGCATCGTCGGGGCGTGGCTCTTGGCCGCGTCGTGGGCGTCGGGAACCGTGCCGGCGCCCGCGCCCGCCTTCGGCCGCCACTGGTTGGCGCCGGCGGGGCTCTTGAACAGCTCCCACTCGTAGCCGAACAGGATCTCGAAGAAGCTGTTGTCCCAGGTGGTCGGGGTGTTGGTCCAGATGCCCTCGAGGCCGCTGGTGATGGCGTCCCCGCCCTTGCCGGTGCCGAACGAGCTCTTCCAGCCGAGGCCCTGCTCCTCCAGCGGGGCGGCCTCGGGCTCGGGGCCGACGTTCTCGGCCGGGCCGGCGCCGTGGGTCTTGCCGAAGGTGTGGCCGCCCGCGATCAGGGCGACGGTCTCCTCGTCGTTCATCGCCATCCGGCGGAAGGTCTCCCGGATGTCGCGGGCCGCGGCGAGCGGGTCCGGGTTGCCGTTGGGGCCCTCGGGGTTGACGTAGATCAGGCCCATCTGGACCGCGCCGAGGGGGTTCTCCAGGTCACGGTCGCCGGTGTAGCGCTCGTCGTCGAGCCAGGTGGTCTCGGGACCCCAGTACACGTCCTCGTCGGGCTCCCACACGTCGGCGCGGCCGCCGCCGAAGCCGAAGGTCTCGAAGCCCATGTTCTCCAGGGCGACGTTGCCGGCGAGGATCATGAGGTCGGCCCACGACAGCGCCCGGCCGTACGTCTTCTTGACCGGCCACAGCAGACGGCGGGCCTTGTCGAGGTTGCCGTTGTCCGGCCAGCTGTTGAGCGGGGCGAAGCGCTGCTGCCCGGCCCCGGCGCCGCCGCGGCCGTCGCTGATGCGGTAGGTGCCCGCGCTGTGCCAGGCCATCCGGATCATGAAGGGGCCGTAGTTGCCGAAATCGGCGGGCCAGAAGTCCTGCGAGGTCGTCAGCACCTCGGCGATGTCCCGCTTCACGGCCGGGAGGTCCAGGGTCTTGAACGCCGCCGCGTAGTCGAACTCCTCGCCGAGCGGGTTGGCCACGGCAGGGTTCTTCGCAAGGATCTTCAGGTTGAGCCGGTCCGGCCACCACTGGCGGTTCCCGCCGCCCTGAGTCGGATGCGCGGCGCGCCCGTGTGCGACCGGGCAGCCACCTCCGCCCTCGGTCTTCGCTACGCCGTTTGCATCATGGTTCTCAGACATGGGATTCCTTCCGGACCAGGCGGATCACAGTGCTCAGGGGCTATGGGCGTTGGAACAGTCGGGGCACAGGCCCAGCGGCGCGGTCGGGCAGGCGCCCCATGGAGGCGGTTGTCCTCGAAGCGTCCCTCGAACCGGCCCGGGCTGCCAACCGGTTGCGCGGCGCCACGTCGCTCGTCTCCTGCCGTACCGGAGTCTTCCTGTCCCTTGGCCGTTGCCGGAACTGATCCTACAATGGACACAGTCCAAGTCAAGAAGTGCACCAAACCCATATCCAATCGGAAACCGGACATCCATTGGTAAACTTGGGGCAACCCATCGAACCCGAACAGGTGAACCCATGAGCGACCTGCTGGAGCGACTGCGCGGACGTGGCTGGCGGATGACCTCCCAGCGGCGCGTCGTTGCGGAGGTCCTCGACGGCGACCACGTGCATCTGACAGCCGACGAGGTGCACGCCCGCGCGGCCGAGCGGCTGCCCGAGATCTCCCGGGCGACCGTCTACAACACCCTGGGCGAACTGGTCTCCCTCGGCGAGGTCATCGAGCTGCCCACCGACGGACGCGCCAAGCGCTACGACCCCAACGCGCACCATCCGCACCAGCACCTGGTGTGCTCCGAGTGCGGCACCATCCGCGATGTCCACCCCACCGGCGACCCCCTGGCCGACCTCCCGGCGGATGAGCGGTTCGGCTTCGCCGTGTCCAAGGTCGAGGTCACCTACCGGGGCCTGTGCCCCGCCTGCGCCTGATTTCGACATGAGGCGGGCGACGGCCGCCCGGCCTCGGCCGACCACGCCCAGCAGGACCCGGTGGTCGCGTCCCCCGGCCCGCCGGAACGGCTGATGCCCGTGGCCCGCACGCCTGACGGCGTTTCCCCGTCGACACCCTCCAACGTCGCCGTGGCGGTCGGGTGACGAGCCGACGACTCGCTCCGCCGGTTGACCATGCGTCACCAACCGGCCCCCTGAGGACATCACACGACTCCGTGGTGCCTCCGCGCATCTGACAGTCCGTCACAAAAGTGGTCGAGCATACCATCGGCCCACACTTCCGAACACATGCTCCACGCACTATTGTGCGACAGCAGGCGAGTCCTTACTCTCGGAGCGCGCCAACCACCCCCTGCACCAAGCGGTCCGCGCATGTCCCTGTGCCAGCTATTGACATGTGCACGACACTGCCGTACCCCACACACCAGCAGATGGAGACCCCCGCCATGCCGCTCCATGGACGCCGCCTGACCCTCGCCGCCGCTGCGCTCGCCCCCGCCCTGCTCATAGCCGGGCTGTCCGCGGCCGCCCCGGCGACCGCGGTCGCCGCCGCCCCCGCCGCCGCCCCCGCGACGTTCCCCCACTACAACCACGCCCTGCGCCTCGACGGCGCCAAGCACGCCGACCAGATCTGGGGCGGCTACGCCGACACCGGCGAGACCTACACCTCGGTCTCGGGCAGCTGGACCGTTCCGACGCTGAACTGCGCGGCCACCAAGAACAGTTCGGTCTCCCCCTGGATCGGCATCGACGGCTGGAGCTCGCAGACGGTCGAGCAGATAGGCTTCGACCAGGACTGCACCAAGGGCGTCGCCGGCTACTTCCCGTGGGTCGAGATGTACCCGGCGAACTCGATCTACTTCACCGAGACCGTCAACGCCGGGGACCACATCACGGCGGCCGTCTCCGCGAGCGGCACGTCCTGGACCCTCACCGAGTCCGACACCACCCAGGGCTGGACCAAGACGTACCACAAGTCCGGCAACGACCAGAAGTCCTCGGCCGAGGCCATCCTCGAGGACCTGGGCAGCAACATCCCGCCTGTCGCCGACTTCGGCGCGGTCAACTTCACGAACATCACCGCCAACGGCGCCCCGCTCGCGAGCGCCGGCACCGTCAACTCCACGAACATCGAACGCGGCAACACCCTGCTGACCGACAACTCCGCGCTGAGCGGCGGCAACTTCAGCATCAACTGGCTGCACGCCTGACCGAGTGGCACCGGGTGGCACCGGCTGCGCGGCGGTGAATCGCGGACCATACACCTGCCGGGATTCCCAGTTACAGGATTCTTCAATTCATCCTGCCCGCAGCCGGGCCGCTCCCTAGGGTCCCGTCCATGGCAACCTTGGACATCGCACTCAAAGAAGCCCTCATGATCGAGGGCGCCATCGGCGCGGCGCTCGTCGACTGGGGCAGCGGCCTGGCCCTGGGAACGGCGGGCGGCAGCAGAGAACTCGACCTGGCCACGGCCGCGGCCGGGAACACCGACGTGGTCCGCGCCAAACTCCGCACCATGGAGATGCTGAACCTCACCGACGAGTCGATCGAGGACATCCTCATCACTCTGAGCGGCCAGTACCATGTGATCCGCCCGCTGACCGGACGCTCGGGCACGGGGCTGTTCCTCTACCTGGCCCTGGACCGCAAGCGGGCCAACCTGGCCATGGCGCGCCGCCAGCTCCTGCTCATCGAGCAGAAGCTGGAAGTGTGATGCCCGCTCCCCCGCTCTACCAGGTCAAGGCCGAGTTCTTCAGGATGCTCGGCCACCCCGTGCGCATCAGGGTCCTCGAGCTGCTGCGCGACGGGCCCTGCTCCGTCCGCGAGCTGCTCGCCGACCTGCGCATCGAACCCTCCAACCTCTCCCAGCAACTCGCGGTCCTGCGCCGCTCCGGCATCGTCACCTCGACCCGCGAGGGCTCCACCGTCCACTACGCCCTCGCGGGGACAGATGTCGCCGACCTCCTCACGGCCGCCCGGCGCATCCTCACCGAGATGCTCGCCGACCGCGAGAACCTCATCGCCCAGCTGCGCCAGGACGAGGACGAATCCACCGAACCGGTCCGCGCCGCGGGCTGACCCGCGGGCGCGGCCGTATCGTATATCGTCGCCCCATGCCCGAACTGATCACACCCACCGCCCACCTGCACTCCTCCTGGCTCTCCGCACGCGACGAGTTCGGTCCGGACGCCCACCAGGACGGCAGTGGTCTGTGGGCAGCCCCGCCCGGGGACCTCGGCCACGCCGACGTCTTCGCGGCCTGGGTCGATCAGCTTCGCCGGCAGTCGGACCCGTCCGTCCCGCTCGGCGAGGGGCGCGTGCCCGCGACCTACTGGTGGATCGTCGAGGGCGACACCTACCTGGGTGCCATCGACCTGCGGCACCGGCTGAACGACATCCTCCTGGAGGCAGGCGGGCACATCGGCTACAGCATCCGGCCCTCGGCCCGGCGGCGCGGGTTGGCCACCTGGGCCCTGGGGGCGGTGCTGCCCGAGGCCCGCGGACTCGGGCTGAAGCGGGTGCTGCTCACCTGCACCCACGGCAACACCGCCTCGGCGCGCACCATCGAGCACAACGGCGGCGTCCTGGAGGACGTGCGCGAGACCGCCATCGGCACCAAGTGCCGTTACTGGATCACCGTTCCGGTGTGAGCGCGAGTTCCGCGGGTGGTCAGGAGACGTCGGCGAGGCCGTCGAGTACGCGGCGCAGCAGCGTGCTGGAGGTCTGGACGGTGTAGGGGAAGTAGACGATCTCCACACCGACCGTCGCGAAGTCGCGCTCCAAGCGTTCGCCCTTCTTGGTCCCCCTCCAGTCGTCACCCTTGAAGAGGATGTCGAAAGGGGTCTGCCGCCAGGTGTCCAGCTTGTCGGGAAGCGTTTCGGCGACTGCCTCGTCCACGAAACGACAACTGCGCACGATTTCAAGGCGCTCGTTCAACGGGACCACGGGCGGGCGCCCCTTGGCGAGTACAGCCATCTCGTCGGAGACCACTCCGGCGATGAGCCGGTCGCACTGGCTGCGGGCGCGGCGCAGAATGTTGAGATGACCCACGTGGAAGAGGTCGTACACGCCGGGCGCATAGCCCACGCGTAATCCGGAGCCGCTGTTTTCTGCCATGAATTTCCCCCAACAGCCCTTTGAGGGCCGGTCGTTGTCTTTCGATTGTCCGGAAGTCTAGGAGAGTGCCGATGGTGCCCGGAGGGCTTCCGGGGATTCCACGGCGGGTGAACCGCGATTCGCCGAAGGGCTTCCGAGGGCGGTCAGTTCACGGAACCACTTGACCAGGAGGGCGAGCATCAGCAGGACGTTGGCGAGCAGCAGGACGCTGTACACGCCCAGGAAGACCGTCCGTCCGCCGCCGTAGGTGAGGAAGAGCAGGCAGAACAGGCCGTAGTCGGCCGGGAGCAGCAGCAGCGAGCGCAGCGCCGACGGCGCGGCGGGGGTGCCCGGCGGACGGCCCGGAGCGGGGTTGGCCCGCTTCAGCTGCTCGGTGAGGATCCCCCCGAAGAACGTGACGACCGCTGTCGTCTGGTAGGCCAGTGGGAGTGCCAGTTCCCACCGGTCGGCTCCGGGTGCGCCCAGGTGGTAGAAGCGGTAGAAGGCGACCAGCAGGGCCAGATGCAGGGTCAGGATCTTCGCGATGTCCACGACGTGGTCGAGCCATTCCCCGGCCGGACTGCCTGATCCGCGCAGCCGGGCGAGTTGTCCGTCGGCGGAGTCCAGGGCGAATCCCAGCACCAGCAGTGCCGTGACGGCGGCGGCCAACGGCACGGACGGCCGTACCAGGGCGATCAGGGCGATTCCGGCACCGGTGACCAGGGCGCTGATCCCGGTGACGGCGTTCGGGGTCAACCCGATGCTGAACCCGGCTGCGGCGAGAACCCGCCCCAGTGGGCGGTTGATCCACCGCGAGTAGTAGGAGACGCCCTTTGCGGATTTCTGGGCTGCCCTCAGGTCGCCGAGCGCCTGTATGAATCCAGCCATGACGATGTATCACTCCTTGCTTCCCGATGGATGGTTGGTCGGCGATCCTTGCGTATTCGCACTCCCGTGCGCCGGTGTCCACCTACGATGCAGGGAACAGTCGGGTTGGACTTCGCGTGTGGGGGCGCCATGCACGGCAAGAACGAGGAAGGCAACTCCAGTCGGCGGACGTTGCTGTTCGGCGGGGTCGCCGCGGCGGGTGCGGCAGGTCTGACCGCCTGTTCCTCCTCCGGTTCGCCGGTGAACCGGAGCGGTTCCTCGGACAGCTCCCCCGCTTTGGCATCGGACGCCACCGGAAAGGCGGTCGTCAGTGTCGTCACGGACTTCGGGGCCAAGGGCGACGGGCATACGGACGACAGCTCGGCTTTCGCCGCGGCCTATGCCTACGCCGTTTCCCGGGTGAGCGACCACGTCGGCCGCACGCTCATCCACGTACCTCCCGGCCAGTATCTGGTCACCAGGCCCGGGGCCATGCTCAACGGCGACACCCCGACGGATCCCGCGAACGGTCTGCGCTTCGTCGGCGGTGGAAAGCGGATGACCGAGATCGTCTTCCGCCCGGAGCAGGCCACCGGCTCGTATCTGTGCAGCAACACCGACACCTGGGCCAATCTCGCATTCGAGGAGATGACATTCACCTCGGCCACGCCCGGCGCGTCGTTCTTCTACTCCTATTCCGCCGGGAACGCGCAGGACTACCGATTCCGTGACTGCGAGTGGCTCGGGGAGTGGACGTACGGACTCGCGCTGGACGGCAGCAACACCAACTCGGAGATGCGGTGGGAGGCATGCCGGGTCGGCGGCTCCTACCGCAAGGCGTTCCTCTACTCGGGGCTGTCGCAGAAGTCCCAGGATCCGGCCGGTCAGGACCAGTTCGTCAACTACTGGTTCACCGACATGAAGGTGGAGTACGACTGGGGGAACTTCCTCGAGTTCCCCTACGGCGGTTCCATAGCGTGCCGGGGAGGCTCCTACATCGTCACCGGCACGCGACCGGCGCCCGACCCGGTCTACGGGACGAGCAGTGTCTTCTTCCGCTTCCCGACGGCCACCCACGCGGCCTCGGTCCAGCGGTTCCACGCCGAGGACATCCGGTTCGAGGTCCGCAACCCGGATGTGGTCGTGATCGACAGCCACTGGTCCGCCGGCACCATCCACTTCAACGACTGCGACGACACCGCCAACGCCTTCGAAGCCTTCTCCCCGTCGGTCCAGGCACACCGCTTCGACGTCGGCCCGCAGGGTCCGCTGATCCGCTACGACTCCTGCCAACTCGTCGGCACGCACCAGTTCCGGACACCGGCGGCGGCGCCGGGGGGCACCGTGGCCCGCTACGACATGTGCCGGTTCGCGACCCAGCGGCAGGCGTCCCTCACTGCCGCCGCTGCCGGTACGGCCTCCGGGGCGGTGAGTTTCGTCGACTGCCTCGGTGCCCACGGCTGAGCCGCGGGAAGGCCGGGGCGGCGTCATCGGCGGCGACGGACGGTACCGAGGAACTCCCGGACACCGAGCGGTTCCCGCAGCCACCACGTCACCGCGCCGAAGCAGGCCAGGGCGAGGACCGCGCCCACCCCGGTCCCCTCGGGGGTGTCGCCCAGCCGCCAGCGGACCACGGGAGCCACGGCGCCGACCGCGAGCATGCCCACGCCCACGGCCAGGGCGTAGCCCCGGTCCACGGTGCGGAAGCCCAGGCGGTAGCGGACCAGCGCCGCCGACAGCAGGTTGTCCACGATCACGGACATGCCCCAGGAGATCCCCGCCCCGAGCACACCGGTGCTCGGGATCAGCAGGATCCCCAGGCCCACCTGCACGGCGCAGGCAGTGCCGGCCACAGCCAGGTTCCATGAGCTCTTCCCCGCCATCAGGATCACTGTCTGGGCATTGCCGACCATCACGTTCACCGCGTTGGCTGCGCAGAGGACCACCAGGGCGGCCGCCCCGGACGGGAACCCGCCGCCGAACAGGGTCAGTACCGCGCGGGGGAACACCGCCATCAGGACGAAGAACGGCAGCGAGAACAGCGCGATCCAGCGGGTGGACAGCCGGTGCAGTCCGTGCGCCTCGTCCTCGCGCCCGCTCGCGAGCAGTCCGCTGATCTGCGGCGCGACCGCCAGCCTGACCGCGAGTTGGAGCAGCGTCCCGGCTGTGATCAGCCGGCTCACGGCCGTGTAGATCCCGGCGTCGCGGCTGGTGCCGAGCAGCGACAGCAGCACCACCCCGATCCACACCGAGGTGATGTCGAACACCGAGGAGATGGCGCGCGGTCCGGAGAAGGCCCAGAACTCCCGCGCCAGGGAGCGGTGTTCGTCCACCGACAGGCGTGCGGCCGGGGCGTCGGTACGCCGGTGGCGGCGCAGGGCCAGCCAGGTGACGGCGGTGCCGCCGATGGTCGGCAGCACCCAGGCGGCGGACAGGGAGAGCGCCGAGGGGGCCAGCAGCACCAGCGGCACTGCCAGCACCACCCGGAGCACCGGCTTGCCGACCTGCTCGGTGCCCACGAAGGGCACCACCGTCCCGTAGCCGCGGGTCGCGCCGAGCAGGACCAGCGCGACCGTGGCCGGCGGCAGGAACACCGCGAACATCCGGACCACTGCGGTGGCCTGCCCCCGCGGCAGGCTCGGCAGCAGTGCGTGTGCGATCTGCGGGAACAGCAGCAGCGCCAGCATCGCGAGGACGCTGACCAGCAGCACCGGCTGCACGGCCGTGCGCAGCAGGCTGCCCGTGTGCGCACCGCCGGTCGCGGCCCGGTCGCGGGCGACGAATCGGACCAGCCCGGTGTCGGCGCCCAGTTTGAGGCCGTTGCTGAGGATCGTGAACACGGCGATCCCGGTGAACACCGCGCCCGCCGCGGAGGCGCCCAGCCCGTGGGTGCACAGGGCGACCAGCGCGAAGCCGGCCACGGCGTTCACGGCCGAGCCCGCCAAGCCGATCCAGCTGCCCCGGGCGGTGATGGCGGTGGAGTCGGCAGAGGCGTCGGCGGCAGCGGCGGGATGGGCCGCGCGGGGGATGAGCCGCCCGCCGCTCATTCGCTGCCTCGTTCCAGGGCGCTCATGCGCAGCCGCTCCTGGCCGGCCGTCGCCACGCTCGGGGCCACGGACGGGGCCACGGCCTGGGTTGCGGTCGCGTTGTCGTGCCGGACGGCCCCGCCCGGGGTCCTCGGCCCGTCCTGCTGCCGGTCGGCGCCCCTCCCCCGCCGCAGTGGCGGGCCGAAGCGCAGGGCGTCGTTGGCGCGCAACGCCAGTCGGCCGATCCAGCCGCCGGGCGTCCTGGTGACCACCAGCCCCAGGACGGGTGTGCCGGTGGCCGCAAGGAACTCCCGGACCTGGTCGAGGTCGGTCCTGCGCAGGCCGCCCGGGTCGCAGACGACCACCACGCCGTCGGTCCAGTGGGCCACGGCGAGTGCGTCGGGGTGCGTCAGCACCGCCGGGGCGTTGACGATCAGCGTGGGACCGGTCCTCAGCATCCTCCCCTCGGACTCGGACTCGGCCAGCGCGCGCAGCGCGGTGGGGACACGGCGGCCGGGTACCAGGGTGAAGCCGCCGGCGCCGCCGGCGTCCACCGTGACCGGGCGGTAGGGCCAGCTGCCCGCTGCGGCCTCCATCCGTACGGCGGTCTCCGGGCCGACCCGGCCCGCGAGCCGCTGCCGCAGGCGGGGGCGGCGCAGATCCGCCTCGATCAGCAGCACCTCCTCACCGGTCTCGGTGTACGCGGCGGCGAGATTCGCGGCCACGGCGGCGGAGCGCCCGAGCGTGCGGGGTTCCACCACCAGGACGGCGCGCGGGTCGTGCTGGTCGGTGGCCAGGGCCACCCGCAGGGCCAGCGTCCGGTAGGCCTCGGCCAGCCGGGAGGAGGACGACCCGACCGCGAGCAGGCCGGAGCCGCGCGTCAGCAGTCGGCCGGGTGAACGCGGCAGCGTGACCAGGACCGGCGCACCGAGGTGGCGCAGCACGTCGCGGCTGTCCCGGACCCGGCGGTCGAACACCGAGGCCAGCCAGGCCAGCAGGATGCCGAGCGACAGGCCGACGACGCCGCCGATCGCCGCCAGCAGTGACGAGCCTATTCCGGCGGGGGCTGCCGGTGCGACCGCCGGTGCCAGGATCTGGCCGGGCGTGGTGCTGACGGCCTGGTAACTGGCGAGGTCGGACTGCACGGCGGCGATCTGCGTGGCGACCGAGGCGCGTTCGGACAGGGCGTAGTCCTTGGCCGTGCCGTCTCCGTTCGCGAAGCCGTTGATCTGGTTGCTGAGGGCGTTGTAGCTGGCGAGCAGCGGTTTGAGTTGGGCGTCGAGCCCTTGGGTGATGCCCTTCAGGGCTGCGGCGGCCGTCTCCTGACGCTGGCTCAGATAGGCGGTCATCACGGCGTTGAGTCGTCTGGCGGCTTCGGCGGGGCGGCTGTCGGTGTAGCCCAGCTGCAGGATCTCGGTGTTGGGGGAGACCGAGACGGTCAGCTTCTTCTGCAGGTCGCTGCCCTGCAGTCCGGGTTCGTCGAGCTCCTTCGCGGCCGCGTCGACCACCAGCAGGCTCGACGCGATCTCCTGCTCGGTCTGCATGTCGATGTTCTTGCCGGCCGCGACCGAACTGTTGAAGGGCGTGGTGCTCGGAGCGTCGACGAGCAGTTGCCCGGACGCGGTGTACTCGGCACCGGTGGCATGGTGCACCTCGACACCGCCGAGGACGCCCAGCGCCAGCGCGCCCACGATCAGCACCGGATGCCGCATGAGCTGCCGCATCTGGTCTCTGAGCTGGTCCGGTTCGTCGTAAGGATGCTCTTCGGCACGGGGGGTGTCGGTCATGGAAGAGTCCTTCCGGGCGCGGCGGAGACGGTGGGAGGCAGGACGGGCGGAGCGGACCGGGCGAGCGGGACCGCGGGTGCGCGACGCCGCGTGGAGATGAGCAGGGGGATGCAGACCAGCAGCGCCAGCGGCGCCGTGGCCGCCAGCAGACTGCCGCGCAGCAGGATCAACTGGTAGAAGCCGAAGGCGGGAACGAGCAGTGCGGACAGGGTTCCGGACTGTGCGCGAAGCCGCTGGCGGGCTTCGTCGATACGCCGCCCCAGCGCCCCGAGCAGCGCGAACGCCGCCACCACGGAGGGGATGCCGGCCCACAGGTAGCTCTCGATCCACAGCGGGGCGGACAGGTTGGTGAAGTTGTAGCCCGCGAAGTCGGCTATGTCGATGCCGGTGTCCTCGGGCTTGCCGGGCCAGTAGGAGCGCGGGAGCCAGAACAGCGGTGGGCCCAGCAGGCGTTGGGGCTGGAAGCCGGTGGTCTGCTCCATGGCCAGGCCCGTCTGGATCTCCTGGTAGGCGTCGTAGTCGGGGTTGGTGGTGAACTGCTGGACCATGGACTCCACCTGGACCTGGCCCCGCTCGGTGTAGCGGAAGTAGTCGCTGTAGGGGAAGATCACCAGGATCACCGCCAGCGTGCCTGCCGCCGCGATCCGGAATCCGCGCGGGCGACGCAGCGCGGGCAGGGCGAAGACCACCGTCAGCAGGACCGTTCCGGCCCAGAAGCGCGGATTGCTGATGGGGTTGTTGACGATGCCGTTGAGCACCAGCATCACCGGCAGCGCGATCCACCGCGCGCCCTTGAGCAGCCGGTCGCCGTGTGCGGACCGGGGCAGCTGGATCAGGCCGAGCAGGGCCCAGAAGGCCGGGACGGTCAACCCCCAGGCGGCCAGGGCCGCACCGGCCTTGGTGCCGCCACCGGTCGCGGTGTCGGCGGTGGTGATGGCCTGACGGCTGGTGAAGAACGTCGACAGGCCGCCCTGTTTGGGGATCAGGTACGCGGCGAGTGCCAGGGAGAGCAGGCACAGGAGGAGCAGGCGAACCGGGGCGATCTCCCGGTCGAGCAGCAGCTCCAGCGGGCGGGCGGCCTTGGAGTTCGCCCGGCGTCCCGCCAGGGCGCTGCCCAGCGAGTAGGCGAGCAGCCCGATTTCGAGAATCGCACTGGCCTCCACGGCGATCCGTGCGTCCGTGCGGTAGGGCCATGGGTAGGTGTCGGTGGCGAGCATCGCCAGGGGGGCCAGGCCCAGCCAGATATAGGTGAATAGCCAGAAACCGAAGGCCACGGGTCGTACTGTGCGGCCCGTCAGGACCCTGGCCAATCCGAGCCCCGAGTGCAGGACGACCACGCACTGAACGAATAACGCGGCCTGGACCGGAACCGAGGTGTCCGTCAGAATCGCCGCCGGGGCGAGAACGTCGAGGAGCAGCAACCAGACCGCGAGGGCCGCGATACCACGGGGATGTGGGGAACCTGATATCCCGTATCCACTCACCGGTAACCCCCAGGTCGTCGAAAACCCCACCAGTATGCCGTGCCACCTGAAAACATGTGATCGAATCCGGAACAGCCACAGAGAGGTCCTTCAGCATGCCTCGTCGGCTCCTGCTCGTCTCGACCAACTACGCCCCCGAGCACTCGGGCATCGGGCCCTATTCCGCCCAGATAGCCGAGCATCTGGCAGAAATCGGCCACGAGGTGCATGTGCTGGCAGGAATGCCCCACTACCCGGCCTGGCGGGTGGACCCCGACTACCGCGGGGCGTGGCGGCGTACGGAGCAGCGCGAGGGTGTGACCGTCCACCGCCGCCGGCACACCGTCCCGGCCCGGCAGAGCGCTCTGCGCAGGGCACTCTACGAGGCGAGCTTCCTGGCCCACGCGGGCATGACGGCCCCGCGCGGCCGCTTCGACCTGGTACTCAGTCAGATGCCAGGACTGGCAGGAGGATTGATCGGCTCCCGGATCGCGCGGCGGACCGGCGTCCCCCATGTCACCGTTGTCCAGGACCTGATGGGCGCGGGCGCCGCGCAGAGCGGCATCGCCGGCGGCCGACAGGTCGCCGGGGCCGCGAGCGCCGTGGAGGCACGGGTGCTGCGGACCGCCGCCCTGGTCGGAGTCGTCCACGAGACGTTCCGCGAGCGGGTCGCGGCGATCGGCGTACCCGACCGCCGGATCAGGGTCGTGCCCAACTGGAGTCATGTCGCTGCTCCGGTCGCGGACCGGGCGGAGACCCGGGCGCGGCTGGGTTGGCGCGAGGACGAGACGGTGCTGCTGCACTCCGGGAACATGGGCCTCAAACAGGGGCTGGAGGTCCTGGTGGAGACCGCCCGGCTGGCGGAGCGGAACGTGCGGGTGGTCCTGCTCGGTGACGGCAACCAGCGGGCCGCCCTGGAGGAGGCCGGACGCGGCCTGGACCGGCTGGAGTTCCTGGCGCCGGTCGCCGACGCCGACTTCCCGGAGGTGCTCGCCGCAGCGGACGTGCTGGCGGTGACCCAGCGTGCTTCGGTGCTCGACATGAGCATCCCCTCCAAGCTGACGTCGTACTTCGCTGCGGGGCGCCCCGTGCTGGCGTCCGTGGCCGCCGAGGGCGGCACGGCCGAGGAGGTGCTCCGCTCGGGGGCGGGTGTGCTCGTCGCCCCCGAGGACCCGCGGGCCCTGCTGGCGGCGCTGCTGGACCTGGTGGCCGACCGGGGCCGCGTCGAGGCGCTCGGTGCGGCCGGTCCCCGCTATGTCCACGACCACCTCGGCCGGGCGGCCGGACTGGCCAGGGTCGACGCACTGATCGCGGAGGCGCTGGGGCACTGAGACGCGCGGCTGCTCGGTTCTCACTGCCGCAGCGCCTCGGTGTAGTGGGCGGTCAGGCGGTCGGCGACGGCGGACAGCGAGAACGCCCCGGCGACGGCCGCATGCCCGGCGGCGACGGTGCGCGAGCGCAGGTCGTCGTCGGTGAGCAGCCGCTCGACGGCGTCGGCCAGGGCGGCCGGTGTGCCGTCGGTGACCAGCGCCGCACCGGTCGAGGCCAGCTCTGCGGCGATGCCGCAGCTACTGGTCATCACCACCGGCGTCCCCCCGGCGAGGGCCTCCAGGACGCTCATCGGGAAGGGCTCGTCGACGCTCGGCAGGACGTACACGGACGCCTCGGCCAGCCTGTCGAGCGCCGCCTCGTGCGCAAGCGGCCCCCCGTAGCGGACCGAGGACTCCAGACGCTGAGCGGTGATCGCCCGCTCGACCGCGGGCAGGGCCCCCTCGTCCGCGCCGTGCAGCACGAACCGCAGCCCGGGCCGCCGGTCGGCCAGGAGCGCGGCAGCCGCCACGAAGGCGTCCGGCCGTTTGCGCGTCTGCAGTCGGGCGAGGTAGAGCACCAGCGTCGGATCCCCTGCCGCGGCCCCGCGCCGTGCCCGGACGCCGTTGGCGAGGCGCAGCAGCGGGGGGTGCCGCCCGTCGAAGACCGCGGCCAGGCCGCACTGCTCCTCCTCGGTCAGCACCAGACAGGCCCGGGCCCCGCGCAGCAGGGGGACGTACACCCGGTCGAAGAGCCGGGCGACAGGCCCCGACCGGGGTTGAACCATGCCGTGGGTCTGTGCGAGGTAGGGGGTGCGGCGCAGCCGGGCCACCGCGAGCGCGGCGAGCGAGACCAGGTCGCGTCCCGCGTGCAGGTGCAGCACATCGGCCCGGCCGGCCTCCCGCCAGAGCAGCCGCAGCAGGCGCGGGTTGAGCAGGCCCAGGAATCCCATGCCGGGGACGAGGGTGCGGGCGCGCACCGCGATCAGCGGGACACCGTCGACACCGGCCGGGACCGGGCCGCGGCCGCGCCACAGCGAGAGCAGCGCGCCGTCGTGGCCGCGTGCCCGCAGCTCCCCCAACTGCCCGGTGGCAACACTGACCGGGCCGCCGTAGGCGCCGTCGTCGCCCACCAGGGCCGTGATATGACGTATCGTCAGCTTCCGTGCGGGCGGTGGTGTCCGGGTCACGATCCCGTCCTCGCCGCGGCAGCCGACGCGACCAGCAGCTCACCCGGCCGGAGGTCCTGGTGCGCGACCGCGCCCGCGCCCACGACCGCGCCCTCCCCCACGGTCACGCCGCGCAGCACGATGGCCCTCGCGGCGATCCACGCACCGGCCCGCACCTCGATCGGAGCGTTGTCGAACTCGAAGGTGCGGCTCCGCCGTTGGTGGCTTCCTGTGCACAGGAGCGCGCCCTGGGAGACACACACGTCGTGACCGAGGACGATCGGCTCGAGGTTGACCAGCCAGGCGTCCTCACCGATCCAGACGTCGTCGCCGACCTCGAGCTTCCACGGCCACTGCACCCTGACCCGGTGGCGGATCAGGACCCGGGAGCCCACGGTCGCACCGAAGGCCCGCAGCAGCGCGGGACGCAGCCGGGGCGGGAACCACCATCGACTGAAGGCCAGGTTGAGCGTGGCGAACCACAGGACCTGCATCCCGACGCCGCGGCCCTTGTCGTATCCGGCCCCGGTGAACCCGCCCAGCGACCGGGCGCTGGGGCCGGTCGCGGCGCTCAACGGTCCACCCGGACGGAGCTGCCGTCGAGCTGCGCGGCGAGCTGCGCGATGTCCGCCTCGACCATGATCCGGGTCAGCTCGTGGAAGTCCACCTCGGGTTTCCATCCGAGCAGTGCCTCCGCCTTGGAGGCATCGCCGATCAGCGAGTCCACCTCGGCGGGGCGGTCGTACTTGGGGTCGTAGCGCACGTACTCGGCCCAGTCGAGGCCGGCTGCGTCAAAGGCGTGCTCGCAGAACTCCCTGACGCTGGCGGCCGTTCCGGTGGCGACGACATAGTCGTCGGGCTGGTCCTGCTGCAGCATCCGCCACATGGCATCGACGTACTCGGGCGCGTAGCCCCAGTCGCGGACGGCCTCCAGATTGCCCAGATAGAGCCGGTCCTGCAGGCCGGCCTGGATGCGGGCGACCGCTCGGGTGATCTTGCGGGTGACGAAGGTCTCGCCCCTGCGCGGCGACTCATGGTTGAAGAGGATTCCATTGGTGGCGTACATGCCGTACGACTCACGGTAGTTGACGGTGTTCCAGTAGGCGAAGACCTTCGCGCAGCCATAGGGGCTCCGCGGGTGGAACGGCGTGCGCTCGTTCTGCGGCGGCGGTGTGGCCCCGAACATCTCCGACGACGACGCCTGGTAGACACGGGTGTCGATCCCGCTCGCGCGGACCGCCTCCAGCAGTCGCAGCGAGCCCATGCCGGTGACGTCGCCGGTGTAGAGGGGCGAGTCGAAGGAGACCCGCACATGGGACTGGGCGCCCAGGTTGTAGATCTCGTCCGGACGGATCGTGTTGAGCAGGCTGCTCAGTGATATCCCGTCGGAGAGGTCGGCATAGTGCAGGACGAGGTCGCGTTCCGGGGTCTGCGGGTCCTGGTAGATGTGGTCGATCCGCTCCGTGTTGAAACTGGAGGAGCGCCGCACCAGCCCATGGACCCGGTAGCCCTTGCCGAGCAGCAGTTCCGCCAGGTAGGAGCCGTCCTGCCCGGTCACTCCGGTGATGACTGCGGTCTTACGCACATTGACCTCCAGGGGGGCACCCGATTGCGCGAACCGCATACGGGGGCAAGTCAGTGAATGTCACAATCTCGGCATGACCGAGCTTCCGATCGACCGGCAGGGCGATCTGCTGCCCCCGCCCGCCCGGATATTCGTCGCCGGACACCGCGGACTCGTCGGCTCCGCCGTCCGGCGCCGCCTCACCGCCTCCGGCTACGAGACCCTTGTTCGCACCCGGGCCGAACTCGACCTCCGCGACCCCGATGCCACCGCCGCCTACCTGCGCGAGCAGCAGCCCGACGCGGTGGTGCTCGCCGCGGCGAAGGTCGGCGGGATCATGGCCAACTCCACCTACCCGGTGCAGTTCCTCGAGGACAACCTCCGGATCCAGCTGAGCGTGGTCGCCGGCGCCCACCAAGCCGGTGTGCGACGGCTGCTGCTGCTGGGCTCCAGCTGCATCTACCCCCGGCTCAGCCCGCAGCCGATCACCGAGGACGCGCTGCTCACAGGCCCACTGGAGCCCACCAACGAGGCCTACGCCATCGCCAAGATCGCCGGAATCGTGCAGGTGCAGTCCTACCGGCGCCAGTACGGTGCCTCGTACGTGTCCGCGATGCCGACCAATCTCTACGGCCCGGGGGACAACTTCGACCCGGTCAACTCGCATGTGCTCCCCGCACTGATCCGGCGCTTCCATGAGGCGGCCCGCGACGGGCTGCCCGAGGTCCGGCTGTGGGGCACGGGCAGCCCCCGCCGCGAGTTCCTCCATGTCGACGATCTCGCCTCCGCGTGCGAGCTCCTGCTGCGCCGCTACGACGACGACAGTCCGATGAACATCGGCTCCGGAACCGATCTGACGATCAGTCGACTTGCCGGGATCGTGGCCGAGGTGACCGGCTTCACCGGCCGGGTCGGGTACGACGCGTCCAAGCCGGACGGCACTCCGCGCAAGCTGCTGGACGTCTCCCGGCTGTCCGGGCTGGGGTGGGAGCCGCAGATTCCGCTTCGGCAGGGGATCGCCGAGACCTATGGCTGGTGGCGGCAGGAGTCCGCGGTCCGGGGCGCCGCCGGATAGGCGCCCCGGGGCCGGCGGCGCCACGGCAGCCGTCGGCCCCTGGGGCCGTGCCGCCGTCGCGCACCGGCGGGCGATGCCGCGACGGGATGAGTGGAGAGGCATGGGATCAGTACGCTCCTCGCCCTTCCGCCACCGCCCGCACCGTCCGGGCGAGCACCTCCGCGTCCACGCCGAGCGACCAGTTGTCCACGTAGCTGAGGTCCAGGGTGACGGTCTCGTCCCAGCTCAGGTCGGACCGGCCGCTGACCTGCCAGAGGCCGGTGAGGCCCGGCCGGACCCGTAACCGCCGCAGCTCCACCTGGGTGTAGTCGGCCACCTCGGCGGGCAGCGGCGGGCGCGGACCGACCAGTGACATCTGGCCCAGCAGGACGTTCACCAGTTGCGGGAGCTCGTCCAGCGAGAAGCGCCGAAGAAACGCTCCCGTTCGGGTGATCCGGGGGTCCCTGCGGAGCTTGAACATCCGTCCGTCGTGGTCGTTGGCCTCGTCGAGCACCTCGCGCAGCCGCTCAGCGTGCACCACCATGGACCGGAACTTGAACATGGTGAAGGGCTCTCCGTGCCGGCCCACCCGCGTCTGCCGGTGCAGGGCGGGGCCGCGCGAGCCGAGCTTCACCGCCAGCGCCAGCACCAGCAGCAGCGGCAGCAGGAGGACCAGCAGGACCAGCGCGGCCACCCGGTCTCCGACCGTCTTGGCCGTACGGGCCAGGCCGGCCCCCACGGGGGCGGCGACGTGCAGCAGCGTCAGCCCGGCGGCGTTGCCGAGGCCCACTCTGCGGGAGGCGACCTCGACCATTCCCGGCAGTACCGACAGTGCCCGTCCGGACTCGTGGACCGCCCAGCTCAGTCGCCGCAGGCGCTCACCGGCCAGCCAGGACCCGGGGGCAACGAAGACCATGCCCGCGCCCAGTTCCTCGGCGGCCGCGAGGACCGTGTCGCGGTCGGCTGTGTCCTCGCCCGACGCCCCCTCCGCAGGCTCGGCGGCGAGGCGCCCGGCGACGGCGGTGCCCGTCGCCGGCTGGCCCTCGCCCACCAGGCAGGCGCCGACGACGACGTACTCGTGGGTCGTCTGCTTGGCCAGCCGGTCCACCACGCCGTCCACGGCCCGCGCCGTTCCGACCACCAGGACCCGCTGCACGGCGAGGCCCATCCGGTGCATCCGGAAGAGTCGACGCTGCGTCAGTTTCCGGCGCAGGCAGGTGAGCAGCAGCAGGACCACCAGGGCGACCAGGGAGGGGCCGGGCAGCAGCGAGAACTCGAAGTAGGCACGGAACACCGCCATGATGCCGAGCAGCACGAACCAGTCCCACAGGATCGGCCGCAGTGCGCCCGCCTCGCCGAGGCTCTGCCGGGTGTAGCGGTCGCGGGCCAGCCCGACGGCGACCCAGGCCGCGGCCGCGACCAGCGCCACCGCCCAGGAGTGGTACTGGTCGTGCTGGAGGCTCAGGATCAGTCCCATGGGCAGCAGGGCGCCCAGAGTGTCCCCGAGGATCGCGATCCCCGGTTCATCGGGTCGGCGGTTGGCACCGGCGCTCCGTGCCGACCGCCCGGGATCTTCCAGGCCGTGCCCTGCCGTCGTGGTTGAGGCATCGATCGATCGCAAGTTTCCCCCAACAGGTGTTATGGACCCGTGGTACACGACATGTTCACGTCACGCGATGCGTCGTCCGAACGTATCCGCACATGGCCAGTACATATGCCTTTTTCTAGGAATTCTCATAAAATTGGCTTATCTGTAAGCCTTGTGCGTGCCGCACGGGGACGCCGGTCATCGCGGACCGGCGTCCCCGCCGTGCTCGTGCTGGAGCCCGGTACTACTGCGTGGCGGCCGCGTAGTGCGCGGCGACCTGGGCCGCACTCAACGCCGTCGGGTAGACCGCCGCCTCATCCACCGAACCGGCGAAGTAGTCACTGCTCGGCTGGCTCGGCCAGCCGTTCAGGTTGTCGCCGCCGACCCGCCAGTAGCCGTTGTAGGACTGGTTGGTGGTCGTGGTGTTGCTGCCGACGAGCACGCCGTCGACGTACAGGGCCATGCCGGACGCGCCCTGCGTGGCCACCAGGTAGTGCCAGGCGCCGTCGTTGTAGGAGTCGGGCGAGGTGACGGTGTCCGCCTGGCCGTTCCAGGTGCCGAAGACCAGCTGGCCGCTGTCGGTCATGTAGACGTGCTTGTCGTAGTTGCTCGACAGGCCCGTCTGGCTGTTGCCGAAGCCGATCAGCTTGCCGCCACTGGTCGTCGTGGTCCTGAACCACAGCTCCGTGGAGTAGGAGCTCGGCGACGCCGAGGCATTGGAGGCGCTGACCACGCCGTCCGCCGCCCCGTCCAGGGTGACTGCGGTGTCGCTGGTTCCGGGCAGCGCGCCCGGCACGCCGAGGGTCACCCCCGTCCCGTAGGAGCCGGTGTTGCCGTTGTTGGACGCGTCGGCGGCCGTACTGCCGCTGCTCTCGTCCAGCCGCCAGTAGCTGCTGGGCGAGTCGTTGTAGACGGCCTTGCCGTAGCTGTCGCTCGGAACCGGGGGCACGGTGACCGCCCCGCCGGCGAGCGAGTAGTGGTCCGCCACCTGAGTGGGCGTCAGCACACTGGGATAGATGGCCGTTTCGTCGACCGATCCCTGGAAGTAGCTGCTGGACGGCTGGTCCGGCCAGCCCCCGAGGCTGTCCCCGCCCACGTGCCAGTAGCCGGTGTACTGCTGGTTGGCGGTGGCCGAGGTGTTGCTGCCGACCCGCGTCCCGTCGACGTACAGGCTCATCCCGCCCGGCCCCTGGGTGGCGACGACATAGTGCCACTGGCCGTCGTTGTACGAGTTCGGCGTGGTCACCGTCTGCGTACCGCCGTTGTACGTCCCGAAGACCAGCTGGCCGCTGTTGGTCATGTAGACGTGCTTGTCGTAGTCGGTGGAGGCCGTCGACTGGTCGTTCCCGAAGCCGACGAGCACGCCGCCACTGGTGGTCGTGGTCTTGAACCAGGTCTCGATGCTGTAGGTGGACGGGCTGGGCTGCGCGGTCTCGTCGTAGACGAAGCCGGTGGTGCCGTTCAGGCCCAGCGGAACGCTGGTGGTGTCGCCGCTGATCGGGCCGGTCCCGTCGCGGTAGGTACCGCCGCCGTCGAAGTAGCCGTTCTGGTTCGAGGACGACGCGTCGCCGATGAAGGCACCCGACGCCTCGCTGTAGCGCCAGTACAGCTGCGCCCCGTCGGCCAGGACCTGCGTCGAGTACGGCAGCGTGGTCGGCGCGATCCTGATGGTGTACGTCGGCGAGCTGGTGGTGTTGGTCCCGTCGCTGGCGGTGACCCGGTAGGTGTGCCAGCTGCCGGGCACCCCGGTGTCCGTGTAGGACAGCTGCGGGCGCGACCACCAGAACGAGCTCCCGGTGCCCGTCCAGATGGGCGTGCTGCCCCCGTCGCGGTACAGGTTGTAGGTGAGCGTGCCGTCGTCGGTGTCCGTCGCCATCCGCCAGCGCAGTTGCACGGTACCGGCGGTGATCGCCGAGCTGCTGATCGCGGGGATGCTCGGCGCGGCGAGGTCGGGGCCGTCGCCGAAGCGCGTCAGGCTCTGCTGCGGACTGCCGTTGACGGTGGTGAACTCCCCGGCGACCCAGAGATAGGGCTGGTTGTCCTCGGTGGCGACGGTCATCGCCCGAGGGCCGATCTCCTCCACGGTCGGCAGGCCGGCCGGCGCGACATTGGGGCTCGGGCCGTCGTTGGTGTCGGGGTACCAGGGGTACTCCATGCCGGTGCTGGTGCTCTCGGCGATCAGGTGCTGGCGGCGCCCGTTCGGCTGCTCGCCCATGAGGGAGCAGTCATGGGTGTGCGAGCCGGCGTACAGCACGTTGTCGTAGACCAGTACGGCCTGCGTTGCGCCGAGGCAGAGGTCGCGCCAGCGCTGGTTGAGAGTCGACCAGTCGATGGCGATGCGCCCGTCGAACACCCCGCCGCCGGTGCCCTCATTGGCCGTGTAGAAGCCGGTGGCGTCCGTGGCCAGATCCTTGACCACGGAGTTCTGCTCGATGAAACCCAGCGGGTAGTCCTTGATCGTGGCCCCGGTCACCGGGTCGACGACGCCCAGGGCGTGCGAGTCCGCACCGTTGAGGGTGAAGAAGTCACCGCCCACGACCAGATCGGTGCCGTCCGGCGAGAGCACCATCGACCGGACGGTCAGGTCCGTCGTCGGCGCCCAGCTCATCAGCGTGCCCGGGGCCGTGTCGCCGGCGGTGGTGACCTCCGCCAGGTGCTCCCGGGTCGCTCCGTTCACCGTCGTGAAGTCACCGCCGAAGTAGACACCGCCGGCGGTCGGCAGGATGGTCCTGACGGTGGCGTTGACCTGCGGGTGGAAGGTCGGGATGAGCGAGCAGGTGGCGATGTTGATCGCCACCAGGCTGTTCACGTAGGTGCCGTTGACGTGGTCGAAGTAGCCGCCGACGTAGAGCGTCTGCCCGTCGGGGGACACGGCCAGCGCCCGGATCGTCGCCGTGCCCGTGCTGATGGTGAAGTTGAGACTGCAGCCGGTGGGGGCCCCGCTCGCCGCGTCCAGGACCATGAAGTTGGCGGCGGGCGTCTCATTGGTCCCGATCGCGGACCCGGGTGGCCTGATGGCGGTGAAGCTGCCGCCGGCGAAGACCATGCCCCCTGTCTGGGCGAGTGCCCAGACCACACCGTTGGTCTGCCAGGTGGAGAGGTTGTTCGAGGTGAACGCGATGGGCGCGTCGGGCGCGGCCTGTGCGGCAGGGGCTAACGCCACCGCCGCCGAACTGGCGAGCGCAAGCGCCGCCAGCCCGGCGAGCAGTCGTCGTTTCCTTTTCACTAAGTTCCCTCCGTCTTCATCAAGCCTTCACGGCTTGGCTAACGGGAGGGTAGACGGCAGGAGCCGACTCCGTCTCAGTTTCCGTCCAAGTGGAACATCCGCGAAACATTTACCCCGATCGGGACCTGTTCAACGGAAGTACCCGAATGGCACACACCCCACCCGCCGTGGCCGGATTCCCTGTTGACCCGGGCAGGGAAATACCGGTAGGCGAGGGGGCGACTCCCGTCGAGGAACCGGAAAGAATCTGGCGTGAAACCACACTCCACGTGTCGCAATTCCGACCGTACGGCGTTCCCGCCGTTTCCCGCACAATGGCACTTCCAGGTAATATCGACAACCTTCGAAATGATAGTGCGTGGTGGATTATCCAAAGAACCGGCCGGGCCCACGAAACACACGCGCCACAGCATCCAGTGCGCATTCTCGTCGCTGAGGCCGCCCCCGTCCCCGGCGTCGACGACCCGGTCAGCGGCGGACAGTCCGCTTTCGGCCCGGGCGGGCCGTGCGGGTCGGTGGCCGTGACCGGCCCGCGGCCGCGAGGACGACATTGGTATAGACCTTGACAGGCAGTGTGGCCTGGTTCACATTGACCGTGAGCACGCAGTGTCGGCGCCGGCCTGTCTCATCCGCGCATCAACGTCAAAGTCCCGAGGTGGATGGATGCGAAGAATTGCGGCGATGTTCCCCGCTGCTGCGGCCTGTGCGATCCTCGCGGCCGGCGGTCTGCTGCTGTCCGCCGGCAGCGGCCAGGCGGCCACGACCGCGCTCGGCAGCAACTGGTACGGATCGGCCCCCTACTACTACACGCTGGACTCCAGCGCCCCCGATCTGGGACAGGTCATGGCGGCGACCGGACAGAAGGCGTTCGAGCTGGCGTTCGTCCTGGCGCCCAGCGGCGGCGGGTGCACGCCGACCTGGGACGGCACCGACCCGGTGTCCTCCGACACCCAGGTGGCCGCGGTCATCAAGGAGGTGCGCGCCGACGGAGGCGACGTCTCCGTGTCCGCCGGCGGGTACAACGGCACCAAGCTCGGCCAGGAGTGCGGCACTCCGGCAGCGACGGCCGCCGCCTACCAGCAGGTCATCAGCGCCTACGGGCTGCATGCGATCGACTTCGACCTCGAAGAGCCGGAGATCGAGAACTCCACGGCCATCAACAACGAACTCGGCGCCGCCCAGATCCTCCAGGCGGACAACCCGAGCCTGTATGTGTCGGTGACGATCCCGTCGACGACGTCCGGGGCCAACTACTTCGGCCAGTTGCTGCTCGACAACGCCAGGACTCTCGGCTTCACTCCGAACAACTACTCCATCATGCCGTTCGACGGCGGCTTCTCCGGGGCGGCGAGCCAGATCACCGCGCTGCAGGACTTCAACGCGCAGCTGGTGAGCACCTTCGGCTGGAGCGCGGCCACGGCCTACGCCCACGAGGGCGTGTCGAGCATGAACGGCCGGACCGACTCCGCCGAGTACTTCTACCAGTCCGACTTCCAGACCGTGTTGAACTTCGCCGAGGCCAACGGGATGACGCGGTACACCTTCTGGTCGGTCAACCGGGACCGGGAGTGCAACCCACCGGGCAACAACGGCAACCTGTCCAGCGAGTGCAGCAGCGTGACGCAGAACCCCTACGACTTCACCAAGTACACGGTGGAGTTCGCGGGCGCCACCCCGCCCACCTCGACCCCCACTCC